>ERZ894229.208-NODE-208-length-61465-cov-10.7677_pt1 | contig 61465 bp, 51 predicted proteins | sample MGYA00380295_ERZ894229 | MGnify/ENA primary metagenome ERZ894229 (study PRJEB32331, sample SAMN06328479) | human gut metagenome | biome: human gut microbiome; feature: stool | host: Homo sapiens | collected 2014-09-17 ... | reverse complement strand
AAAAATCCCCCGGATACTTTTCATTTAAAGCATCCAGGGGATTTTTATATGGAAGTGAACTCAGAAACAGCCATCCCATTTGGGAAAGCAGTCCGGCATCGGCCTTCTTCGGCCGCCTTCTCCTTATCCGTGCAGGAGCGCCTGAAGCGCTTCGTAAGCGGTAACAAACGCCGCCTCCGTATCGGTACGTCCGCGTACCGCAGCATTCTTTTCCAGACCGGAAAGGCCTGCAAAATCAGCAAGATGAGGTTCCAGACTCAGGAAGCCTTCATATCCTTTCCCATCGAGCCGGGCAAGAATCGCTTTCAGATTTCCGTCTCCCTGCCCCGCAGGTACCACACGTCCTCCATCAAAGAGGGCGTCCTTTACATGCACATAGGCGATATGGTCTTTCAGCATGTCGTAGGCCTCCAGGGTATTCTGGCCGCACTGGACGAAATTGGCGAAGTCAAAGGTTGCCTTCAGATTTGCGCCGCCGAAGTTCTCCATCAGGTCCAGGCAGCGGGAAGCGATATCTCCGTAAATCTCCTTTTCATTTTCATGAAGCAGAATAAGATTCTCCTTCGCCGCAAGCTCCACCATCCGGTCCATCCTGCGGAAAACCTCGTCACGGAACTTCTCCGGCTTCTCCCCTTCCGGAAGGAAGAAGCTGAAGCAGCGGATATAGGGCGTATTCCAGATTTTCGCCAGCTTTGCGACGTGTTCAAGACTCGCAAGATGGGGCTCAAAATCATCTGATATGTTGATCTTTCCGATAGGCGAGCCAACCGCGGATACGCGGATTTTCTTTTCTTCCAGACGGCGCATGAGCGTTTCCGCTTCCGCTTCGGTATAGTCCGCCACGCCCTTGCCGTCTCCGCTTCTGAACTCCACCCAGCCGATGCCGAGTTCTTCCATAAGCGCCATCTGTCTGTCCACGGAACTGTCGATTTCATCCGCGAAGCAGCTGACAGGACAATTCTTCAATATCCTTCTATCGTCACTCATTTTTTATTTCCCTTTCGTCCTCACAATTTTAATCTGATCTCTTTACCCGCACATCCGGCTGACTCATATGCACCGAGCATCAGCCGTACCGTATCCCGGACGCCGTTCAGATCCTGTGCAAAGCGTCCGCCCGTTTTCAGGCAGCGGTAAAAATCAGAAATACAGTCCAGATGCCCGGTTCCCCAGTAGCTCTTTCCAAGGGCCTGTTTTCTGACGATTTCCGGACGTTCGATACGCCCGCTTCCCCCGCATCCGTCCTTCCAGAAAAGCGTCACATCCAGATCCTCGATACGGATGACCACATTTTCACAGGAAATCTCAATGAGGGGCGGCGCGTCCTCTGTGTAGGCGGTGGTGGCATAGAAACAGGCCTCCGCGTTCTCATAGCGGATGTAGGCCTCCATCGTGTCCTCCACCTCGATGATGCCCGGAAGGTGATGATTGGCCGTCTGCGCTTCCACGGAAACGGGCTTTCCCAGCAAAACGCCAAGCAGATCCATGGTATGGATGGACTGATTGATCAACGCTCCTCCACCCTCCGTTTCCAGCCTGCCTCTCCAGCCGCTCTGTGTATAATAGGCGGCGTCCCGGTGCCAGGTGACGATGCCTCTGGCTCCCTTCACTTTTCCGGCCTTTCCGGAAACGAGCAGTTCCTTTACATAAAGGATGCTCGGATTATAGCGGTTCTGAAAGCAGAAGCCCGCGCGGCCGGGTCCTTCCGCCACGGCCTTTTCCAGTTCTGCAAGCTGCCCGGACGAAATCACGGGCGGCTTTTCACAGAACACATGAATTCCTCTTTGCAGCGCATACTGCGCCATGGGTACATGCAGATAATGGGGCGTGCAGATGTGAAGCACGTCCGGGCGCTCCGCTTCCAGCATGCTCTCCAGGGAATCATATGCATGGCAGCCATACTCTCTTTCGTATTTTTCGGCCCGGTCCCTTCTGATGTCTGCGGCGGCTGCAAGCTCCACACCCTCCAGCAGGCTGATGCTCTTTGCATGCACGGCTGCGATGTTCCCGCAGCCAACGATTGCAGCTTTCATATTCTGTCTGGCCTCCGACTCTATTTTGTCTGTTTGCTTCCGTAGGAGCCCTCCGTCTGGAAGGTAACCTCCTGGACGTTTTCCTTCACCCTGGAGTTTTTCCGCAGCTCATTCAGCTTCTCCAGGAAAAGGTCCTCGTCGATGGGAAGGGTAACGGGCTTTCTGAGCCAGCTGGACAGATGCATGGCATTGGAAAGCATCAGTCCGCGGATCCCCTCTTTTCCATCCGCCACCAGAGGTTCATCTCTGAGGATCTTTGCGGCGAAGGCGCGCAGCACTCCTGCATGCTGCGGGTTTTCTCCGTCCGTTTCAAGCTCCACCACATGGCCTTCCGGCTTTGCGAAGCCCTCCGTCGCGGTAAAGCAGTATTCCCGCTCGCTCACGTCCAGCACGTAAAAATACAGCTTATTATCCTCGCAGACCAGCTTTGCCTTTTCCAGCGTGATCTCGAAGCGGTTGGTTCCGGGCGCATCCGCCGTGGTGGTCACAAAGACGCCGGTCGCGCCGTTTTCAAATTCCAGATAGGCGGTCACATCGTCCTCTACCTCGATGTCATGCCACTTTCCGTTGTGGCAGAAGGCCTGTACCTTCACCGGAAGGCCGCAGATCCACTGAAGCAGGTCGAGGTTGTGAGGACACTGGTTCAAAAGCACGCCGCCGCCCTCTCCGGCCCAGGTTGCCCGCCATCCGCCGGAATTGTAATAGGCCTGAGTGCGGTACCAGTCCGTGATGATCCAGTTCACCCGTTTGATCTGTCCGTATTCGCCGCTGTGGACGATTTCATACATTTTCCTGTAAACACAGTTGGTACGCTGATTGAACATCATGGCGAACACCTTATCCGATTTTTCCGCCGCCTCGTTCATCTCGCGGACCTGCTTTGTATAGACTCCGGCGGGCTTCTCGCACAGAGCGTGCAGACCGTGCTCCAGGGCGGAGATCACCAGCCTGGGGTGATCGTAATGCGGCGTGGCGACCAGAACCGCGTCGCAGACGCCGGATTCGATCAGAGCGTCTCCGTCCTCAAAAATGACCACATCCTCAGGAAGGTTTTCCTTCGCCCATTGTCTCCTCGTTTCCCGAAGATCCGCCACCGCGGCGAGCTTCAGCTCCGGCACCTGTCCGTCCAGGATCGTCCTGCAGTGGCCGCTTCCCATATTTCCGATTCCAATGATTCCAAGCTTTACCTGTTCCATGTTATTTTCCCTTTCCACTCCTGATATCTCCGGCCGTATCACCGGCCATTTATCTTCAGCCGGCCACGTCAACGGTATCCGGCCGCTGCCAGATTGTCATAGCTCGTCTTCAGGCAGTCGAAGGGGCTGCCCTGGCAGGTGTCCTGCTCCACCAGCAGATATTCGCAGTCCGTCTTTTTCAGCAGGCTGAGAATGGCGGAGAAGTTCAGGTTGCCTTCCATCACCGGCGCCATCACAGGCTGGAAGCCTTCTACTGCCATATCCTTCAGGTGCACGCAGGGAATCCTTCCGGAGAGCTTCGCGATCCAGTCGCACACATCTCCGCCCGCTGCGGCCACCCAGTAGGTATCCAGCGTAAAGCCCAGCTCCTCGGGCGTAAAACTGTCCATCAGATATTCGATGATCCGGACCGGCTTCTCATAGCCCGGAATGGAAATTTTCTGAAATTCAAAATTGTGATTGTGGTACATGAACCGTTTTCCCGCCGCCGCGATTTTCTTCGCAGGCTCCTTAAAGTCCTCCACAAAATAGCGGATCCACTCCGGCGTACGATATTTGTCCGGCATTGCGCCAAGTCCGATGTGGTCGCAGCCCAGAATATTGTGCTCCTCGATGAGCCTGTCCGTATCGTTCAGGATCCGGTTTACGTCGCTGTGTGTCAGCACGATTTTCAGGCCGTTTTCATCGCAGATCTCGCGCACCCGCTCCGGACGGATCTCCTTTCCGATCGCGGAAACCTGCACGGTGGTGTAGCCCATATCTGCAATTTTCTTCATTGACCGCGCAAAATCCCTCTCCGTCTGCGTATAGGCCCTGATTGTGTAAAGCTGTGCTCCTGTTTTCATCTTCCTCTCCTTTCGCCGCCGACAGGCGGCTTTTCCTTTTATTGTTACTATAGCCTGTCATTCTGTAAAAAGCCATTGCAGATGTGCACTTTTTTATTGCAAATATAGCGATCGTGAAGTAAGCTGATAATAAGCCGTTTCTTAGGGAAAAATGTCCGAAAGACAGCAGCAGCTTTTGTATGTCAGGGCTGCGCGCAGCCTTAGGCGGCAGAATGGAGGCAGAAATGGGCTCTGACGAGAAAAAAGATGGCAGAAAGGCCACAACGAGTGCACATATCAACACGGACCAGGTCAGCTTCAGCTACAGCACCACCCGGGAGGCAATGGAATCCTATTCCCTGCATTGCCACAATTTTTATGAGGTCTATCTCTTTCTGGAAGGGGATGCGGACTATCTGGTGGAAGGAAAGCAGTACCGCCCCACGCCGGGCAGCCTGCTGCTTCTTTCCCCGCACTGTTTTCACGGCGTGCGGGTTAATAGCGACATGCCCTACCGGAGATATTCCATCCATTTTCATCCGGATATCCTTTCCGCTGAAAGGAGGTCTTTTCTTCTGTCCGCCTTTCCTTCGCCGGACAGGCGGAACGCGGACATCTACTTTGAACAGGTGGAGAAGCATGGTATCGTAAGCTGCTTCGAGGCGCTCGCCGACTGCGCGGATCAGGCGGAAGCCCTGCGGACCCGCCTCCTTCCCATCTACGTGGAGGCTCTGCTTGCACGAATCGTTTCCATGTCCCGGGAGGTCTCCGTCCCTTCTACGGAAACCGGCAGCGCCGACACCGTTTCCGACATCCTTCTCTACCTGAACCGCCATGTTGGAGAACCGGTCACGCTGGATCAGCTTTCCGAACGCTTCTACATCAGCAAGCATCACCTGAACAAGGTGTTCCGCAGGGCCACCGGGACCACGGTCTTCGATTACCTGCTCCATAAGCGGGTGATCCTCGCCCAGGAGCTGCTCACAGGAGGCCTAAGCGCCCAGGAAGCCGCCGTCCGCGCAGGCTTTGGGGATTACTCCTCCTTCTACCGCAGCTACCGCCGCATCCTGGGCCATTCCCCCCTGAAGGACCGGGGCGTGCTGCCTTCCTTCAACGCCGGGGGGCCAAAAAAGCTGGAGCATGTACGTTTCGGGGAAGGGTGAATATATGTTGCCTGTAACCCTCCTCTCCCCTCCTGAATAGAATAAGGCAAGAAGGATTTCCTGACTGCCATTTTCAAGAGAGGAGAACCCTGTGAAAAATAGTACCCGCTTCTGCATCCTTACCCTCGTTCTGAGCATGCTGCTGGCTTTCGTCATTTTTACCCTGTCTGCGGGCGGCATTCTCGTTCTTGATACATCCTCCCGCATTTTCGGTCTGCTGATCGCCTTTTCCTGCGTCCTGCTTTCCGCTCTGCTCCTCGGCTCGCTGTCTGCCGCCCGGAGGTCCCTGCGTTCCGTTTCCTGCTGTGTCAGTCTGTCGGCTGCCGGAGGTGGCTTCCTTGTGATTTCCGCCTTTCTCACCTCTTTCAGCCCCTCCCGCTCCGGCATCGCCTTTTCCATCGGCATCGCGCTTTGCTTCTTCTTTCTCGGCCTGCTCATCGGCGGCGTTTTCTGCCTGCTGCATGGGCTTTCCTCTCAGGAACAGGAAAACCGTCGTACAGACGCGAAAAACGCCCCGCGTATGGCGGCCGGAGCCGGCCGTTTGGGAAATGCCCGTACAGGAACAGGAAATCCGGACACAGGCTATTCGGGAAGCGGATATTCATCCGGCTACTCCGGAACAGGCGTTCCCGGAACGGATTACTCCAGAACAGGCTACACAGGAACGGGCTGTTCGGGAGCAGGTTGTTCCGCAAATCCCTCCCGCACCTCCTTCCGGCGCGGTTACGAGGAACGGGAGGTACCGGAGGACAGCTTCTTTGGCCGCAGGCCTCCCCTTTGATTTTCAGACCGGCTTCGTTTCCATAATCCGGTCAAACAGCTCTGCGCAGGACAATGTGAGCGAGTGGGGCACCACCCGGCTTTCCGTCCGGCCCTCGCGGATGCAGGAAACGGTCTCCTGAATTTCATAGAGAAAGCCGTTTTTCGTCTCCGTATCACGGAAGGAAATCATAGCTCCTCCATCCTGCGGATAGAAAAAGGCCTCCGACGCATAATGCGGATGAGGAAGCACAATCCGCCCGCGGTCTCCGTAGATCACCGCCTTTTCCTCCAGAGCCGCATCGAAGCTTGTGGTAAGGGAAGCGCACATTTCCGGGAAATGAAGAACCACATGATCCGTCACATCCACCCCTGTGGGCCCCCAGACTGCGGATGCCGCAAGGCTTTCTTCCCGTCCCAGGAGAAATCTTGCAATCTCATAGGCATAAACAGTGATGTCAAAGGCCGCGCCGCCGCCCAGCTTCGGGTTCCGGTAACGGTTTCCGGCCTCCGGAGGGGCAAGAAAGCCGATATCGATCTGCGCAAAGGAAGGCTTTCCCACATACCCCCGGGCAATCCACTCCCCCGCCTGCTTCACTGCCGGAAGAAACCGGCTCCAGAGCGCTTCCATCACAAAGATTCCTTCCTTTTCCGATCTGGAAAACACCTCCCGTGCCTGCGCGCTGTTTAAAAAGGCTGCTTTTTCACACAGAACCGGAACGCCATGATCCAGGCACAGCATGGCGAGCTCGTAATGGGAATCCGGCGTCGTGGCGATGTAAACGCAGTCCGGCTTTTCTTTTTCCAGCATCTGTTCATAGTCTCCGTATGCGCTCTTCACCTTATTCTCAGCCGCCCATTTTTCGGCTCTCTCCACGGATCTGCTCGCCACAGCCGCAGCCTCATAACCGGCCATGCGCGCTGCCTCACAGAATTTTCTCCCGATATTACCCGCTCCCATAACTGCAAAACGAAATGTTTCCATAATTTCCTCCGATTTCTAAATAGTATGCGCGCTCCCTTCCCGGAATTCGAATGACAATCCTGAAAAAGCCTGCTATAATAAAGCCAGCTTATTCGATTATCATTGGCATCAGCCCCTGAAGGGAGGACTTCTTACGAATATTTACGATATATCCAAACTGGCAGGCGTGTCCATCGCTACGGTTTCCCGGGTCCTGAACGGAAGTGACAAGGTCAGCGAAACCACCAGGCAGAAGGTGCTTGAAGTCATGGAGCAAAATGGCTATACACCAAATGCCTTCGCCCGCGGACTCGGGCTGAATACCATGCGCACCGTTGGCATTCTCTGCGCCGACTCCTCTGACATCTATCTGGCACGGGTCATTTACCTGCTGGAGCGGGAGCTCTGGAAAAATTCCTATGCCTCCATGCTCTGCTGCACCGGCTACAATCAGGAGGAAAAGGAAAAATACCTTCAGCTTCTTATGTCCCGAAACGTGGATGCCCTGATTCTGGCAGGCTCCCAGTTCATCGAGGAAAAGGCTGAGGACAACGCCTATCTGTATGACGCGGCAAAAAAGGTTCCGGTATTTCTCCTGAACGGCGTCCTTTCCGGAAGCGGCGCCTACTCCGTTGTCTGCGACGACGCTCTCGCTGTAAAGGAGATGACGGAAGAGCTGCTTGAGCTTGGCTGTAAACGTCCGATTTTTCTCTACCGTTCCTTAAGCTACAGCGGAAAACAGAAGCTTTCCGGTTTCTGCCGCGCGCTTACAGAGCATGCGCCAAAAGGGCCGGATTCTTCGGAACAGCATACTTCTTCAAAGCATGCTCTCGTGGAAGGTGGAAATCCGGAAGACGAACGCGCCTTTCTCTGCCCGGCAGGCATTCCGGAGACCGCCCGTTTTCTGCGGGATCTGGAAGCGCGCGGCGTTTCCTTTGACGCCTGTCTTGCGACCGATGACGAGCTTGCCGCCGGTGCCGTCAAATACGCGCTCGGCGCGGGGAAACGGATTCCGGAGGACATTCAGATCACCGGCTACAACAATTCCCTGCTCTCCATCTGCAGCACTCCGGAAATCACCACGGCAGACAACCGGGTGGAATTCTTATGCACCACCGCCGTTTCTCTGCTCATGCAGGTTCTGGAAGGAAAGGATGTACCGGAACGCACCATGTATTCCGCCAACCTGATCCGCAGGGCAACCACAAAATGCAGGGAACCTCAGCCTTAAAAAGCAGACGCCGTCAGGCACACATATGAAACAGCCGGGAAGCGGTGATTTTCAGTTTTTGGTCACAGCGTAACCAAAAACGATTGTTCTCACCTGCCTCCCGGCCATTTTAACTCTCATGCCGCGTCCGGCTTACTTTTCTTCCAGATCAAATCCAAAATAGCGCACCGCATTATTATAGGAAATTCCCTTAATAATACGGGAAAGCATTCTCTCATCGTCCGGGAACTCGCCGTTTTCCACCCAGCCTCCAACCAGTTCGCAGAGGATTCTGCGGAAGTATTCATGTCTGGGATAGGAAAGGAAGCTTCTGGAATCCGTCAGCATGCCGACGAAATTTCCGAGCAGTCCCAGGTTCGCCAGGGAAGTCATCTGCTTCATCATTCCCGTCTTGTTGTCATTGAACCACCATGCGGAGCCCTGCTGAATCTTGCCCACCGCATCCGAATTCTGGAAGCAGCCGATGATGCTTCCGATCGACTCATCGTCGTTGGGGTTCAGGCTGTAAATGATCGTCTTCGGCAGGCTTCCTTCCCTGTTCAAAAGATCCAGAAAATCCGCAAGCTGTGCGGACGGCGCATAGTTGTTGATGCAGTCAAAGCCTGTATCCGGCCCAAGAAGATGATACATCGCCGTATTGTTATCCCGCTTACAGCCGTAATGAAGCTGCATCGTCCAGCCAAGGCGGGCATATTCGCCGGCCACGAACAGCATGAAGGCGGTCTTGAACTTTATCTCCTCTTCCCTGCTGATCCGCTCCCCGCGAAGACGCTTCGCAAAAATTTTCTCCAGATTTTCATCCGTCTCCGGAACGCACATTACATATTCCAGGGCATGGTCGCTGGCGCGGCAGCCCATTTCCGCAAAGAAGGCCATCCTCTTCTTCAGCGCTTCCTTCAGCCCGGCAAAGCTTCCGATTTCCATTTCTGCCGCTTCGCCCAGCTTTTTCAGATAATCTGCGTAATCCGGCTTTTCCAGGTTCATGGCCTTGTCCGGTCTCCAGGCGGGAAGCACCTGTACCTCAAAGCTCTTATCCTCTGCGATCTGCTTATGCCATCTCAGGTCATCGGCCGGATCATCCGTGGTGCACACCAGCGTCACACCGGACTGACGAATCAGATTGCGGACGCTCATGCTGTCCTCATGAAGCTTCTCATTGCAGAGATTCCAGACTTCCCCGGCGGTCTCACCGTTCAGCACACCGGTATAGCCGAAAAAGCGCTGCAGCTCCAGGTGGCTCCAGTGAAAGAGCGGATTGCCGATGGCGAGCTCCAGCGTTTCCGCCCACTTCTGAAACTTCTCCCTGTCAGGCGCGTTTCCGGTGATATAATACTCCTCCACACCATTGGAACGCATGGCACGCCATTTATAATGGTCCCCTCCCAGCCATACCTGTGTGATGTTGTCGAATTTCCTGTCCTCCGCGATCTCCTGCGGATTGATGTGACAGTGATAGTCCAGAATCGGCATGGTTTCCGCATATGTGTGGAAAAGCTTCTTCGCCGTTTCCGTACTCAGTAAAAAGTCCCTGTCCATAAATGCTTTCATATCTGCCTCTCCCTTTCTTAATTTAATGTAAACGCTTACAAGGCTTTTTCTACATTATATTCCATATAAATAAAAAAGTCAATGAAAGACTTGACTTCACGAACAAACGGGTGTACCTTTGATGTAAGGGCTTACACAAGAAAGAGACGGTATGAATGATTGTCGTGCTGAAAAGAGGACGGCACGAACCGCTGGTTCGTATCTGAAATTTCATGCCGCCTGACAGCATCTGACATCCCTGCATTTATTATATATCAGGAGGAGGTACAAACCATGCAGACCTGCATCCGAATCCATCCGAAGGACAGCGTTGCCGTAGCGCTTCAGCCGCTGTCAGCCGGGACATGGATTTCCGAAAGCAATCCCGGTCAGGCAAGCGAAACCGATGGGGAACCCAGTTTTCTTCTGAAGGAGGATATCCCCGCCGGGCATAAGTTTGCCCTTATGGATATCCCGGCCGGTTCCCCCGTCATCAAATACGGAGAACCCATCGGAACTGCCTGCGCGGATATCCCGCAGGGCGCGCACGTACATACCCATAATCTGAAAACTGCGCTGGACGGGGTACTTTCCTATACCTATCATCCCACCCATCCGTCGGTGGCTGCCACCGGAGAAGCTTTTTTCCAGGGCTATCGCCGTTCAGACGGAAAGGCAGGCGTGCGCAATGAGCTGTGGATCATCCCTACCGTAGGCTGCGTGAACGATGTCGCCGCAGCAATCGCGAGACAGGCTCAGGATCTGGTCAGCGGCAGCATTGACGCCGTCGTTTCCTTCTCCCATCCCTACGGCTGCTCCCAGATGGGCGAAGATCAGGACAACACGCGGCAGATCCTTGCCGACCTGATCCATCATCCCAATGCGGGCGGCGTGCTGGTGCTGGGGCTCGGCTGTGAGAACAGCAACATCGGCGAACTGAAAAAATATATCGGCGACTACGATCCCGAGCGGATCCGTTTTCTGGTGGCTCAGGAATGTGACGACGAGATCGAAGAAGGCGTCTCCATCCTCCGCTCCCTGGCGGAATATGCCGGAAAAGCGAAGCGGGAACCCATCTCCTGCAGCGAGCTGGTCATCGGCATGAAATGCGGCGGCTCAGACGGACTTTCCGGCATCACGGCGAATCCCACGGTGGGCGGCTTTTCCGACCTTCTCATCAGCAAGGGCGGCACCACCATCCTGACCGAAGTTCCTGAAATGTTCGGCGCGGAAACCCTTCTCATGAACCGCTGTGAAAATGAAGAGCTGTTTGACCAGACCGTAAAGCTGATCAACGATTTCAAGAACTATTTCACCTCCCACGGCCAGAGCATTTATGAGAATCCGTCTCCCGGCAACAAAAAAGGCGGCATCTCCACCCTGGAGGACAAGTCCCTCGGCTGCACCCAGAAATCCGGTTCCGCTCCGGTAAAAGGCGTGCTTTCCTACGGAGAGCCCGTGAAAAACCGCGGCCTGAACCTGCTGTCCGCTCCCGGCAACGATCTGGTGGCCTCCACCGCCCTCGCCGCGTCGGGCGCACAGATCGTCCTGTTCACCACCGGACGGGGAACGCCCTTCGCCTCCCCGGTCCCCACAGTGAAGATTTCCAGCAACACGCCGCTTTATGAAAAGAAGAAAAACTGGATCGACTTCAACTGCGGCGCACTGCTGGAAGGGACATCCCTCTCCGAGCTCTCGGAGCAGCTGTTCGACTATGTTCTCCGCGTTGCGAACGGGGAACAGGTAAAATCGGAGGCGGCAGGCTTCCATGATATGGCGATCTTCAAACAGGGCGTAACCCTGTGACAGAAAATCTGATAAAGGCAAATTGGAGGAAAGGAAAATGAAAAAATTATGTTATCAGACCCTGCAGGAAAATGGCTATGACGGCTATCTTCTTAAAAATGCCCCGGAGCGTGTCATTCAGTTTGGCGAAGGCAATTTCATGCGCGCCTTCGTGGATTATTTTATCGACCGGATGAATGAGGAAGCCGGCTTCAACAGCAAGGTCGTCCTGGTTCAGCCCATTGCTCCCATCCCTGGCGCCTTCGACCTGAAAGATGCCGTCAACGAACAGGAAGGCCTCTACACCCTGTATCTGCGCGGCAGCGAGGACGGTCAGAAGGTGAATCGGAAACGGATCATCTCCTGCGTAAGCCGCTGCCTGAATTCCTATACCGATTTTGACGAAGTTTTAAAATGTGCGGAAAATCCCGAGCTTCGCTTCATCTCCTGCAACACCACGGAGGCCGGAATCACCTACGACGCCTCCTGCCAGTTCACCGACCGTCCGGCGGCAAGCTATCCGGGCAAACTCACTCAGTTTCTTTATAAGCGCTTCCAGACCTTTGGTAACGAGCCGGGAAAGGGCTTCATCATTCTGGCCTGCGAGCTGATCGACGACAACGGAAAAGAGCTGGAAAAATGCGTGAAAAAGTACGCCGAACAGTGGAGTCTCGGCTCAGATTTCCTCACCTGGCTCGAGAAGGAAAACATTTTCTGCTCCACGCTGGTGGACCGCATTGTAACCGGCTTTCCCAGAGCGGAAGCAGACGCCCTCAACGAAGAAAACGGCTACATCGATAACGTCATGGATACCGGAGAGGTCTTTGGCTTCTGGGTCATCGAAGGACCACAGTCCATCAAGGCCGAACTGCCTTTTGAAAAAGCCGGCCTTCCCATTCTGGTTACGGACGATCACAAGCCCTACAAACAGCGCAAGGTGCGTATTCTGAACGGAGCGCACACCTCTATGGTGCTCGGCGCCTATCTGGCCGGACAGGATATCGTGCGCGACTGCATGGCAGACGATGTGATCCGCGGCTTCATGAACAAGGCCATTTATGAGGAAATCATCCCCACCCTCACTCTGCCGGAGACGGAGCTGAAAGACTTTGCGGCTTCCGTAACGGAACGGTTCCGCAATCCCTTCATCGACCACGCTCTCCTTTCCATCTCCTTAAACTCCACCTCCAAGTGGAAAGCAAGAGTCCTTCCTTCCCTGAAGGGCTACGTGGAAAAAACCGGAACCCTGCCCGTCTGCCTGACGGCTTCCCTGGCCTTCTACATTGCCTTCTATCATGGAACGAAGCTCACAGATGCCGGACTCATCGGAACCCGCCCGAAGGGAAATGAGTACACCATCAACGATACAAAAGAAGTTCTGGAATTCTTCTATGTCCACAAGGATGACAGTGCCGACACACTGACCCATGCTGTCCTCTCCCGGACTGACTACTGGGGCATGGATCTGACCGCCATCCCCGGCCTGGAAGCTGCCGTCTGTGAAGACCTGAAGCTGATCCAGGAAAAGGGCGCTTATGAAATGATGAAGCGGACGCTGGCGTAAGGCTTTCCCGTTTTATCCAGGAAAGCAGAAACAGCGGCAGGAAACGAAATTCTTTTCCGTTTCCTGCCGCTTCCATTTCTGCTTTTCTGAAATTTATCCGTTTCCAGTGACGCTCATGCCTCAAGCAGTTCCTTCACACATGCCGCAATTTTCTCATCCTTGCAGCTTGCGAAGAAATATTCCTGGAAATGCTTTCCACTGATTGCGCCCTTTACCAGATCTCTGTCCAGGTTCTTCAGAATCGTAACCAGGTCATTATGGGTGATCTTCTTCACCTCGTCCAGGATCTTCTTGTTGCGCTGTTCGGGAATTACTCTCTCCTTGGGATAGCCCTGTCCGCTCTCGCCCTCAAACAGCTTCTCAAAGATGTACTGAAGATTCAGCTCAGCGCCCCAGCCAAAGCCCTTTGCAAAAGGCAGAGCGATGGCATTGCCGTCGTTGATCTGAGCAAACATATAAGCGTCAGAAGGATCCTCGATATGTCCGCACAGCACGCCGGGGAAGGAATTGCAGGCAAGCATCGCGCCCTCTCCGGTACCGCAGCCCGTTACCACATAGTCAGCCGCTCCGGAATTCAGCAGGATAGCCGCCAGAATGCCATTCTGCACGTAGGTGAGCTGATTTTCATCATCCGCGCTGTACATGCCATAGTTGACAACCTCATGCCCCATGGGCTCCACAACCTTCTTCAGGACGCTTTCCACAAGCTCATTCTTCGCAGCCTGGCTGTTTTCATTGATTAATGCGATTTTCATTGGTTTTTCCTCCTCTTCTGCCATATGGTATTAACAGTATACCTCAAAAAACGGATTCCCGCACGTCTTTTCTTTTCCTTTATCATGCAGATTCTGCACAAATCTCTCCAGCATTTTTATTTTTTCAGCAGCTCTGCCGCCCTGTAATATTCCTTCAGCGTAAATCCCAGCCCCTCACAGGCTGTCCTCAGATCCACATGAAAGCTTTTCATTGCGGATTCCACGCTTTTGACAAGGCTTTCTGCTCTGCCCTCTTTTCTTCCTCGCCTCAGGGCTTTCTCCTCAATCGCTTCGCTCAGATTGCACATACCTTCCAGCTCCTTTCTAATCTCCTTTTCCATTCTGATTCCATAAACCTGAGAAAATATTTCTACCTTTTCTTCAGGCTTCAGCACCGGCGACAGCAATACGTTCAGAAAATGGTGCAGGCTGCCCTCCTCTCCCAGTCCTTTTTTCGTATTGAGACAGATGAGAATCACCGAAAGCTTATCATAGCTTTTCTCCTCTTCCGGAACGCTCCCGACTCTGTCAGTTTTACAGATTTTATATTCCACCATCGCGTTTCCAACATAATTCGGGCTGTTCATGCAGATCCAGATGCTGTAGACCTTCCTCAGCTTCTGATAATTGGAATTGCTGAAATATCTTCCATACTGTTCTGTAATCATCTTCGCCGCATAAAAAATTCCGCGGGTAACAATCCGATACTGCATCCAGAATTTCTTCTGGGCCTCCAGATTCACAAGGAGCTCTGACCTTCTCCCTTCAGGCTCCGGCGTCTGAATCTGGAAACGAAGATCGTAAATCGTACTCCCTTCTCCCGGTTCTGTGCTCACCTCTGACCTTCCGACCATAAAATCCTCTTCCGCTTCCGAACATTCCTGTTTTTTCTCCGAATCGGGAATGGTCTCCGGTTCGATCCAATGTGCGGCCTCCTGAGGCGTACAGCCTTCATATTCCGTCAATGTTTTCGTCAGGATTTGAGAAATGACCTGCCGGAAGCTGAGAAGCTTCTTCACATGTCCATCGTACTGGGCCTTCAGGCCTGCCGTTTCCAGCGCTTCATAAAATATGGTATTCCGTTCCATTTTCCTCCTCTTCCGCTGCCGTATGGCGGCATTTTTCTTCGGCAGAAAGAGGTCAAAAACAGAATCGTTTTTCATCTGTTCCTGCCCGTATTCGATGTGATAATGAGTGTCTGGCAGAAACTGCCCAAAAGAATGTGCGAACGCACAAATCATAAAGAAATGACAAAGGCTGATTTGAAATGCCTTTATGTAAGTATGCATTTAGTATACGGCTGGCAGAGACCCCTGTCAACCCGGATTTTCAGAGCCGAACAGGAAAACAGCGTCCTGCTACAACAAAAACAGGACGCTGCTTTCCTACTTTTTTATTCCGTTCCGGCCATTCAGGCCCGTTTTACTCCGCTTCCCGGATCTTTTCAAGCTCCTTTTTAAGACGTCCCGGCACGCTGGATTTCAGCTGTTCCCATGGAATGAGCAGCTCCTCCGCCGGAAGCTCCTTCTCCGGAAGGAAGGGCTGAAACCTCAGGGATGGCTCGAAGGAAAAGCTTCTGCGGATGTAGCGGCGTACCAGATCCTGAGTTTTCTGATCCGGGACCGGCATCGCTTCCTGAAACATCTCGGGGAGCGGCACACCGTCCGCTCCGGCAAGCTCCCCGCAGCTTTCCATCCACTGAGGGACCAGGCGGACCAGGCGAGGATCGGGCAGGACGGCGTGTTTGCCGGGCTGCAGGTACAGGCGGACCCGTCCGTTTTCGTCAAGAGGCGGCTCTCCCGTATCCAGGTTCACTTCGTTCAGGTACTTTCCGTGGAAGCTGCCTTCCACCCTCTGCACACTTCCGTCCTTTCCCAGGTAGATCCAGACATGCTCCAGCTCGTAGAGGTGCTGGATGTCATAGTCAAACCAGATCTCATATTCGATCACGCAGGCCGTCCTTTCCCAGTCCGCGCCAATCACGCGCTTCGGAAAGGAATCGCTGCGAAGGTTCTCTGTGAAAACCGTATAGCCAATCGCCTTCATGTCAAAGGGCTCTCTTTCGTCCAGCATGAAGACCGGAAGATATCGTCCGGCAAGGTCTTTTTCCGTGCTCATAAAACACATGCTCCTTCTTCATTCTCTATAAAGGAAGAAGGCTTCCCGCCCTTTTCTGACATGGAAGCCCTTTCCGCTCACTCGCCGCCCTTTTCCTCCACAATACGGAAGGTGCGGTCATAAGGCGTATAATCATTCAGGAAGATGCTGTATCCCGCCTCGTTGCGTTCTTCTCCGGAGTAATGGCCTTTAAATGCATGGGTACCGTATCCGGGACCGATCACAATCTTTTTCGCATCATCATGCAGATTGAGATCTCCACCTCTCAGGATCATGCTCTCGCCCTTTCCGGCCGTGAGGCACATGGTATCATTCTCCAGAATCACTCCGGCGGGAACATCCAGCTCCACACGAAGCGGCAGACCGCTCATGCCTTCCGCCTTCACATTGCATTCCAGTCCGTTTTCCAGTTCGGAAATGGTTACGGTAATGGCAACCGTGCTGGTATAGACCTTATCCCGTCTGGTGTGGTCCATTGCCCACCAGTCGCTGGTACCCTGGTCTTCTTTGAAGGGCTGATAGTACCAGCCTCCCGCCTCCGCCTTCAGCACGCATCCGTTATCCTTCACCTCGATGGACTTCGGAATGAAATTTCGAATATCGCAGTAGGATTCTCCAATGCGCAGGCCGATGGGAAGAGTTCCAAATTTCAGGAACAGGAACGCAGCCTTGTTATTCAGCACGCTGTAGACATAGTTCTCCTTTTTCACACGCAGCACCTGAGAGCCGCGGAAGAACCTGCGGTATTCGGGAAGATAGCCGTAGCCCTTAAACTCATAATCCAGCAGCCAGTCGTACATCATGAAAATGTACATACAGTCAGGGGCCAGCTCTGCCCGGTCCATGTTGTCCTTAATGCTCTTGTGCGCCGCCGCATCGAACAGAGGGTTTCCCGTCTTTGCCGCCATATAGGTATAGAGATAAAAATATTTGTCCGGATAAAGCTTCGTTCCGTGATCCTGTCTGGTGGAATTCTGGGTGAAGATGGTATCATCTCCATCAATATAGTAGAGCATCATATCCAGATTTCTTTCCACATAGCCCAGGAATTCCTCGTTTCCTGTTGCCTCATAGGCGGAAATCAGAGATTTGTCCACCACGCCGTTATAGTTTCCGGTGGAACGCTCCGCATACTCCCCGTCCTCATCTCCGTCAATTCCCTCCGCCAGATACTGATTGGCGCGCGCTTTCAGCTTTGCGGTCAGTTCCTCCGCTGTTTTGGGAATCTGATCCTCAGTGAAATACTCCTTCGGATAGCGGGGAACTTCCAGAGCAAGGTCTCCATGCTTCTCCACCACATTTGCGAGGGTGAAAAGCACGGACATCACCGCCCAGCGGTGGTTCGGGGTATGAAAGCCACCGTATAACAGAATCGGGATACAGCGAAGCATCAGAACCAGATATCTGTTCTGCAGCTCCTTCTCCTCTTCCGTTTCCGCATGCTTTCCCAGGATGTTCCATGCGCCGTACAGTCTGCGGAAGCAGAAGGATGTGTCAGGCGCGGAATAAAAATTGCAGCTCGGATAATCCAGACTTCCGTCATCCCTCTGCCATCTCTCGATAAAGCTCAATCCCCTTTTAATGGCTTCAAACAGCTTTTCATCCTTGTAATATTTGCTTTCTTTACAGAAATACAGACATACCGCATCCGTCAGCAGGTAAATGGTGAGCTTTCCCTCCACAATTTCGCTCGGCATCCTTCCGTCGTCCGGACGGGAGGCGTCCTTTACCTGCTTTGCCAGATAATCCTCTACTGTCTTTTCTGTGGATTTTACAATGTGAGGCCAGTATCTTTTCATCATAATCTCCATTCTGCCGCAAGCGGCATTCCTTGCTGAATATGCGCATTCTGCACAGAGCGCGGCCCCTTCTGCAAAACAGAAGGCCCTGCCGGCTCTCTGCAGTCTGCTTTTTCACAAATATGACCGCCCCGTTTTACCAGGACGGTCATATTTATCCAGCCGCGGACATTTATCCGCAGGCCCTTTATGCAACAGGTTGTCCTGCTGTATTTTTTGTTTCGCTCATCAGCCGTTTACGCTGTCGTAGTATGCTCCTCTTGCATCCAGGATCTTCTGCAGGCCGGCATTTACCAGCTCCTGATATCCGGACTCATAGGTGGAGTCAAACTGATCAGTCGGGCAGCAGATGCAGTTGTAAACAAACTCAATCATTCTGGTCTTGATGTCAGCGCCATAGGTCTGCTCATCAGGAGAAATGTATGCATAGGTCGGGAAACGATACTTACCGATTTCCTTCACTTCATACAGATTCTGATACCACTCCTCGGTTACCCAGTCAGAGGTTCTGTTCTCATAGCTGGTAGCAGCCATAACCTCATAATCGTTTACCCAGCTGTAGTTCTGGTTCACGATGGAAAGGTCATCAGGAGTTCCGGGATATCCCAGTTCCTGCAGCTCGGTGGTGGAAGGAGCAACCGCAACACCCAGATCATTCGTGGTGTAATCAGGCGTATAATAAATGTTCATGGCAACTTCAGGATCAGACATCCAGTTGAGGTACTTCATGCATGCAGCTGCCTTCTCATCACTGGTGGTGGAAGGAATCATGACATACATGGCATATCTGTACTCGAAAGGATTTCTGTAGGAGCCGTCCGGAAGGTCGAAGCACTGTACGGGAACGAAAACATCCTGGGTACCAAGCGTGTTGTTCAGAACTTCGAAGCTTGCGTGCGGATTGTAAACATCATCCAGAACAAAGCCGGCATTTCCGTTTGCGATGGCAGCCTTATAAACATCCTCTGCGGAGTCAGTCGGGAAGTCGGCACTGATCAGGCCGTCGTTATACCACTGATTCAGCTTTCTTAAGCCTTCTTCAGAACCGGGTGCAACAGCCATGTAGCTTTCTGCATACATATAAGCGTCGCGGTCGCTTGCCAGATCCACATAGGAACCAACGAAGTTCAGGTACATCTTCTCCGTATCGGTACGTCCGCTCATTGCCCACGGAATGGTGTTATCGCCGCCCAGATTGTTCTCCTTTACGGCATACAGATACTCTTCCAGTTCTGCCTTGGTGGTAGGAATTTCCATTCCCAGCTCATCCAGCCAGTCCTGACGGATGTAAGCGGTATGACGGGGCTCTTCCGTTCCTCTCTGCTTCATAACGGCATATCTCACACCGTCAATCACGCCTGCAGGCTCAGCCTCCGTACAATTTGCCTCGATGTCTCCGCCGTACTGCGCATACAGATCGGTCAGATCCTTCAGGGCTCCGCTGCTCGCATAGTTATAGAACAGTGCCTGGTCATAGGTCATAATGATATCAGGAGCAGTGCCGCCGCTCAGCATGATATTAACCTTATCATCAGACTCGGATCTGGGAACAGCGGTATACTCCACATTGATGTTGTACAGTTCCTTCACCTGTTCCTGAATCCACTTGGTAAGGTTGTTGTCCTCAGTGGTGGTTCCGGGTGCAGCGTTACCTCTGTCCCAAACCATTACGTTGATGGTTACTTCATCGCCGTACAGGTCAGACTGAGCCGCTTCGGTGCCAGCCTCAGTCTCAGCTGCAGCAGCATCGGTAGAAGCGGCTTCTTCCGTGGAAGCAGCGCTTTCTGCCGCAGGTTCGGAGGATGTGGTAGAAGTAGAGCTTCCACATGCCCCCCCCATCACTGCCATAGCCGCTGCAAGCAGTACAGCCAGTGACCTTTTGAGTAGACTTTTTCTCTTCATTTAGGTTACCTCCTATTAAAATTTTATTAACATATCCCTCTGGATAAACATCCTGAAGAGGATAAATTAATCTTTACCACATGTCGGATCCTTAGCCCTTTACCGCACCGATCATGATACCCTTGGTGAAGAACTTCTGCACGAAAGGATATACAATCAGCATGGGCAGCATGGAAATCACAATACTTGCCGCCTTGATGTTGTCCGCAACAAGGTTGGTCTGAATACCTTCCTCAGCCGTTACATTAATGGATTCAATGAACTGCTTCAGAACCATCTGCACGGTGAACAGCTCGGAGGAGTTGATATAGTACAGAACGTCGCTGATGCCGTTCCATCTGCCGACCGCGTAGAACAGACCCAGCGTTGCGATGGTGGGATATACCAGCGGAAGCGCCACGCTCAACAGCGTTCGTGTCTCTCCGCATCCGTCTATCTTTGCCGCATCATAGATGGCCGAGTCAATTCCCTTAAAGGCATTGCACATGATGATCATGTTATAAGCGCTCAGCGCGCCGGGAATCAGCAGAGACCATACGGTATCGATCATGCCGAAATCTCTGACATTCAGGTATTCCGGGATAACGCCGGGATTTAAGTACATGGTCAGAACGAACAGCGTCATGATCAGTCCGCCGCCTACCAGATGCTTTTTGGAAAGCGGATAGGCCGCAAGCACCGTCATAATCAGGCTCAGCGCTGTAGAACCAATCATCAGGACAATGGAATAACCGAAGGCTCTTACAAAACTTCCGCTGTTTAGCGCTCTCTCGTAGGCTTCCATGGTGAATCCAACCGGCCATACCATAACCTTACCGGCCAGAATGGCCTCTTTGGTACTGAAGGACATGGAAATAACCCGAAGAATCGGAACCATGGCAATCACCGTAATGATGACAAAAAATGCTGACCAGAAAAACTGGAATAACTTCTCTGTTCTACTGTTAATATTGCTTCCCATTATACGATTCCCTCCTGTCCCATTTTCTTAATGACCGCATTTGCGGAAAGTACCAGGACAACGCCGACCACTGTCTGGAACAGACCAACTGCCGTTGCGAAGTCGAAACGGCCGGCCGCAAGACCGATGGAATAAACGTAGGTACTAATAACGTCCGATGCGTCTCTCACCAGAGAGTTACCCATCATGTAAGGACGATCGAAGCTGATGCTTACCAGTTTTCCGACCTGCATGATAAGAAGAACCGTGATGGTGGAAGAAATCTGAGGTAAGGTCACATACCAGATTCTCTGAAGCCTGGTTGCACCATCTATGTAGGCCGCTTCGCCGAGGGATGCATCTGTCGCCATCAGGGCTGCCAGATAAACAATCAGGGAATAGCCTGCCCCCTGCCATACGCCGAAGAACCAGTATACGATTCTCCAGATAAAGGAATTGGTCAGGAAGTTTACAGTGCCAAATCCCAGCGCGTTGAGAAGGTTGTTCACCAGTCCGCTGGAGGAGAACAGCTGTGTGCTGATACCGGCGATAATAACCCAGGACAGGAAGTTGGGCAGATACAGAAGGGTCTGGGTCGTCTTTCTGATCTTGCTGCTTCTCAGCTCATTCAGGAAAATCGCCAGGAAAATCGGGATCGGGAAACCGATGATCAGGTCACCGATATTCAGGATCAGAGTGTTCGCCAGCGCATTCCAGAAATCTCTGGAAGAAAAGGCTTCCTCGAAGTTTGCCAGACCGATCCACGGGCTGTTCCAGATTCCCTGGAATACATTGAACTTCTTGAATGCTACTACAACTCCCAACATCGGTTTATACTTAAACAGAATCATATAAACGACCGGGATAATCAGCATGACATACAACTGCCAGCTGTTTTTCAGATAGGTTTTGACATTTCTTTTCTCTTTCACGACTGTTTGTTGTTTCGCCATATTACTTTCCCCACTTTTACATTACTTCATTTTTTGTCATTTCTCCGTTCTCTAAATCCTATACTTATTTTAATCGCACATCATACGCTATATCCACTCATCATTTGCTTTTCTGAGCACATATATATCGCATATTTTGCTTTCTGGTTGAATTTCTTACTGAATCCAGTCATATCTGGGATCCACAATGCGGTCTGTCCAGGGGTCGCCCGGCAGATGGCGGATCATCCAGCAGTAATACATGGGATATCCGGGCGCCGTCACCTGAGGATGCGTCTTGCCGCAGCGGATGTGCGCGCAGCTTCCGTCCTCAATACGGAACACCTCCTCGCCGATATAGCATGCGCCAAAGCCTTCCGGACGCTCATAGCGATAATAGTAAACTTCCGGCTGCGGGTGATGATGAGGCGCATAGCTGGACCAGCCGCCCTGATGATTGATCACCTCTCCGTTCACCATGTTGGAATAGGGGGCGTTACTGTAGTCAAAGACGGTGCGGACCGTGCGCTTCATCTTGTTGTCCCACACGCCGTCGCCGAAAATATCATCCCGGCAGTCTGCAGGCGTATAGAATACCGGCGCAAAATCTTTCTCATTTTCGGTGCTCTGCACCAGCACCTCGCTGTCCGCCTCCGCCTTTACGGTCACGGAAACGCCTTTGCTCACATGCAGACAGTAAGGACCTTCCTCGATGAAGCTGTCTCTCTTTCCGCTTCTTTCTTCTCCGTTCCAGCGGAAGGTGATGTCCCCCTTCACCAGAAGGACCGCCATCTCCTCTCCGGGAAGGCAGAAGCTTCTCTCCTCTCCCGCTTTCATACGGTAAACGGTGATGTTCATCATCATGTCGTCCGGGCCTTCCCCTTCTCCCGCACGGCTCAATACCTTCACACCCTGTTCATCGAACGCAGGGTAACTGAATAACTGGCTCATGATTCTCCTTTCCGGAGCGTTCGACGGGGCGAAGAGAAATCACGGATGCGATTTCTCTTCTGCCATCTGGACACTTTGTGACGCTCCGGCACAAAGCGTGGTGTGAAAATCAATACACGATTTCGGAAAGCTTCACCGGACGATGTTCTTCCACGGACTTCTTCGCGGCAATTCCCATCAGCACGGGCTTCAGGCCGTCCTCCGCTCCCACCAGGGTAGGAGTATCGTTCTCAATGGAATCGATGAAGCAGGTGATTTCCTTCGCGAAGGACTCGGTATAGCGCTCCAGGAAGAAATACAGAGGCTTCTCGCCCGTAATGCCGTCTGCAGTGGAAAGCACCAGACTGGAAGCGGTATCATTGGAGGTTGCCGCCATTCCCTTAGAACCGAACACCTCTGCTCTCTGGTCATAGCCGTATGCCGCACGTCTGGAATTGTCGATCACCGCGATAGCGCCGTTTGCCATCTTCAGGGTGATAACCGCGGTATCCACATCTCCCGCTTCACCAATGCCGGGATCCACAAGAACTGCGGACTGTACATAAATTTCCTCCGCATCGCAGCCGGCGAGGAAGCGGACCATATCGAAATCATGGATGGTCATATCCAGGAACATACCGCCGGATACGGCAACATAAGCGGGGCTCGGCGGCTCAGGATCCCTGGAGGTTATGCGGATGATGTGGGGATCTCCCACCTTCCCGTCCACCACTGCCTGCTTTACAGCAGCGAAGTTATGGTCAAAACGGCGGTTGAAGCCTACCTGGTATTTCAGGCTGCTGCCTTCCAGCGCCTTCATCACCTCACGGATTCTGCCCAGGTCATGATCGATGGGCTTTTCACAGAATACATGCTTTCCGGCAGCGATTGCCTCCAGAGAGATCGGCGAATGGGTGTCCGTGGAGGAACAGATCAGAACAGCCTGGATCTCGGGATCATTCAGAATCTCATGATAATCCTTCGTGGTGTGCTCCGCCCCCATCTCCTTCAGCCACTTTTCCGTTTCCTCATTCATGAAGGGATCGGCAACGGTTTTCAGCTTTGCGTTGTGTACAAAGTTGCAGATGCTTCTGGTATGCACCTTGCCGATTCTTCCGGCTCCGATAATTCCTACTGTTACCATAAATTTATTTTCTCCTTTCCTTTTATGCGGTTTATGAATCCGGTCTTACAGTCCAGTCTTCTCCGCAATGTACTTTCTTGCGCGGATGGCATATTCCAGCGGATTCGCCTTTGCCGGATCCTGTTCCGCTTCCACCACCATGTATCCGGTATAGCCGGTCTCTTCAAGCACCTGGAAAATAGGGGTGAAATCGATGCAGCCGTCGCCCGGAATGGTAAACGCTCCGGCACGGACGCCATCCAGGAAGCTCATATGCTCCTTCTTCACCTGTTCCACTACCTCAGGACGGATATCCTTTAAATGTACATGCTTAATACGGGCAGCATAGCGCTTTACCAGTTCCACTGGGTCCTCTCCGCAGTAAGCGAAATGGCCGCTGTCATAAAGAAGGCTTACATAGGCGGGGTCCGTCTCCGCCATCAGACGGTCCGTCTCCGCAGCGGTCTGCACCACGGTTCCCATATGATGATGGAAGGTGAGAGAGACGCCGTATTTTTCCAGGGAAAGCTTTCCAAGGCGGTTCAGTCCTTCCGTAAGCAGCTTCCACTCCTCGTCGTTCATCACATGCTTTCCTTCGAAAATCGGCTGATCCTGAATGCCCTGAGTGCTGTAGCTCTGTTCGGAAACGCCCACAACCTTCGCGCCCATTTCCGCAAGAAATGCCACATGCTCTTCAAAGGCCTTCTCCGTTTCCTCATAGGGCCTGCTGATGAGGAAGGTGGAGAACCAGGCGTTGCAGATTTCAATTCCGCGCAGAGAAAGGGCCTTCTTCAGGACTTCCGGATTCTTCGGATATTTGTTTCCCACTTCGGAACCGGTAAATCCGGCCAGCGCCATTTCACTGACGCACTGTTCAAAGGTGTTTTCTCCGCCCAGATCCGGCAGATCATCGTTGGTCCACGCGATGGGCGCGATCCCAAGCTTTACTTTCGTTTTGTCAAGCATTTTCACTTTTCCTCCCGTTTTTTTAATATTTCCTGGCCTTTGCCCGGTTGTCCATCAGCTTCTCCCAGGCTTCCTGCTGCGCCTTCACACCGGTGGTGCTGGCAAGTCCCACATTCCACCAGGATTTGTAACCGTCCGTCATGGTCTTGGGAAGCGCCTTGATATCGATCAGCGTGGAAACGGTCTGCTTCTGCGCATCCAGAAGCGCTTCCTTCAGTTCCGCAAGCGTTCTTGCCGTATAGGTCTTCGCACCGTAGCCGGCTGCGACAGCCGCGAAATCGATGGGAATCAGGCCGCCGTTCAGGCCGCCCTTTTCATCCCGATAACGGAACTCGGTGGCCAGGTTTCCGATGCCGTTCGACATCTGCAGATTGTTGATGCAGCCGAAACCGCAGTTATCAAAGAGCAGCACATTGATCTTCTTTCCTTCCTGCAGGGAGGTCACCAGCTCGCTGTGCATCATCAGGAATGCGCCGTCGCCAACCATGGAATATACCTCCTGCTCCGGGAAAGCCATTTTTGCGCCGAGGGCCGCCGCGATTTCATAGCCCATGCAGGAATAGCCGTACTCCATCTGATAGCTGTCGATGCAATCCGTGGTCCACATCCTCTGCAGATCTCCCGGCAGGCTTCCGGAAGCGCCGACGATGATGGAATCGGGATCAATGGTCTCTCTGATCAGGGCGATGGCTGAAGTCTGGGTCAGCTCCGAACCGGTAAGCTCATGGAATTCCGGAATGGTGTCAGGATTTCCTGCCGCGATCAGAGGCTTGAAGCTCTCATCGAAGGAATAGGCAGCCAGACGGGCATATTCGTCGTCCCAGCTCTTCTTCGCTTCCGCGACGGCCGTTCCCCATCCGCTCTGATAGCCTTTTTCAGAAAGCGCAGCATCCGCCAGCTTCACGGTCTCCCTGGCATCTCCGATCACGGAAACCGCATCCATCTTGCATGCATCGAAACCGGAAAGATTGATGGATACCAGCTTCACACCTTCTCCGGTGAAAAGCAGTTTGGAGCCGGTGGTGAAGTCGGTCAGACGGCTTCCCACAGCGATGACCAGATCCGCTTCCTGCGCGACGGTATTCGCCGACAGATTTCCGGTCACACCAATGCCGCCGACGTTCATGGGATGGCTGGAATGGCAGGCACTCTTTCCGGCCTGAGTCTCTGCGAACGGAATGCCGAACTTTTCACAGAAGGCTTCCAGCACCTCTCCGGCTTCGGAGTAGCGTACGCCGCCGCCGCAGATCACCAGCGGCCGTCTGCTTTCGGAAATCATCTCTACCAGCTGATCCAGATCCTCCTTCACAGGAAGGGGTCTGCGGATTCTGTGCACTCTCTTCTGGAAGAAATACTCCGGGAAATCATAGGACTCGCCTTCCACATCCTGGGACAGAGCGATACATACCGCGCCGGTCTGCTCCGGATCGGTCAGCACACGCATGGCCTGTACCATGGCGGGCATAAGCTGTTCCGGACGGAGGATTCTTTCCCAGAAACGGCAGACAGGACGGAACGCATCATTCGTCGTAACGGAAAGCGCATCCATTCTTTCCACCTGCTGAAGCACCGGGTCGGGCTGTCTGCTGGCATAGGTATCTCCGGGGAACAGAAGCAGCGGGATACGGTTCACCGTTGCGCATGCGGCCGCCGTCACCATGTTCGCCGCGCCAGGTCCGATGGAGGAAGCGCAGGCGATGATCCTGCGGCGGTTGCTCTGTCTGGCAAAGCCGGTCGCCACGTGAGCCATGCCCTGTTCGTTGCGTCCCTGATATACCTTTAATCCACCGGGATTTTCATCCAGGGCCTGTCCCAGTCCCACCACGATGCCGTGTCCGAATATGGTGAAAATTCCGTCCACAAATTTGGTTTCTTTTCCATCAAATTCAACATACTGGTTGTCCAGGAACTTCACAAGCGCCTGGGCAGTCGTCATTCTTGTTGTTTTCATAATGACCTCCATTTTTTATTTTCTGGCAACCATCTCGCCGTATTTATCCTTGCATTCCTTAATGAAGTCCTTCACCTGCCGGGTACCGGGCAGATCCTGAGAGCAGGAATGGGCAGCAACCATCATGGCTGCCTCCGCGCTGCCGAACTCCAGGCAGTCGATGATGTCCCAGCCCGAAAACAGGCCATACAGGAAGCCGGAGCCGTATCCATCGCCGCCGCCGAAGGACTTCAGGGCATTGACCGGGAAGGGCTTGATGGAATAGCTTTCTCCATCGTTGGTATATGCGGTGGAGCCTTCCTTTCCGTGCTTGATGATCACGATTTTCGCGCCGCACGCATGCCAGGCCCTGGCGGTCTGCCAGTCGTCCCTGCCGGGCTCGATCAGGCGCTCGGTCAAATCAAATTCCTCACGGGATCCCATGATGATGTCCGCATCTCTCGCCACCATGGAGTAATAGATGGAAATCTCATCGTCACAGGTCCAGTTGTAGGCGCGGTAGTCGATGTCGAAAATCACCTTCGTTCCAACGCGCTTTGCAATCATCACCGCCTTCAGGGCAGCTTCTCTGGAAGGGCTCGCGGCCAGAGCAGTTCCGGAAATCAGGAGCGCCTTCGCATTGCGGATGTACTCCTCATCGATATCCGCCGGACACAGCTGCAGATCCGCGATACAGTTGCGGTACATAAGAATGCTGGATTCATCACGGGAAAGGATCTCCGTGAAGGTCAGCCCGATTTTTTCGCCGTGCTCACAGCGGCGGACACGGGAAACATCGATTCCCTCCTTTTCAAAAAAGTGAGTGACGAAATCGCCGAACTGGTCATCGGATACGCGGGCAAAGAATCCGGCCTTCAGCCCGTGCCGGGATACGCCTACCGCGATATTGGCCGGAGATCCGCCCACATACTTCTTAAAGGTGGTGCAGTCCTCCAGCGGCTGAAAATAATCCACGGGATTAAAATCAACCGCAATTCTTCCAAGAAGCACCAGATCCATTGGTCTTGTTTCATCAAAGGTGATATATTTCACTCCTGCTTCCTCCTTTTTCATGCTCATCCGCATTTTGCATGCTTACAGCGTTTCTTCTATAAAAGTCAAGCCTTCTGTTCTGCTGATCACATCCAGCATATCCACCGGGTTTCTCCTGGTATTTTTCTTCACCACCAGCGCAATTCCCACCGCATTCTGCATCCCGCTTTTGGGCTTCTGCAGTTCCATTCCGGAGACCCGCATTCCGTTTGACCGGATGGTGCGGATCAGCCCCTTTACATAATCAATGCTCTCCATTTCCAGATAAACCCGGAGAATCGGGGATCTGGTATAGAAAAAGTGGTCCACCCGCTGAAAAACCACGATCGTCAGCATGACGACCACGGTTGCCCCGATTGCGGCCTCAAAAAAGCCGATTCCAATGGCAAGGCCGATACAGGCCGCTGCCCAGAGTCCCGCCGCTGTGGTCAGCCCGCGCACACGGCTTGCCTGCGTGCTGATGATCGTACCGGCGCCCAGAAAACCGATGCCGCTGATCACCTGCGCTCCCAGTCTGGCCGGATCCGCATTGGTATCAAAATATTCGTAAATGTACTGGCCGGTCATCATGGCGACACTGGCTCCCATACACACCAGAATATGCGTCCGAAAGCCCGCCGCCTGTCCCTTCGCGCCTCTTTCCAGTCCGATGATTCCTCCGCAGATGACGCATAGAACCAGTTTCAATGCGATATCAGAACTGTCTGTTCCCCGAAAAGCGCCCCACAACAATCCTTCCAACGAAAAATTCTCACTCTCTTTCCTGTCTGACGTTATCCGCTCCTGCAAACTATACGTCTGATCGTTTTATTATTTCCAGAGATTCGCGTAAATGTTGAGGATATCCTCCTTCGCCACTGCCTTTCTGGTATTCGCAGGACTTCCGCTGGCAAGGGCGTCATCCGCCATTTTGTCCATCACGGCAAAGAACTGCTCCTTGTCAATACCGTATCCGGCAAGGGTCGGAATCTCCAGCTCCTCACAGAGCTTTACCACGGCATCCAGGAAGGCCTCCGCCTTTTCCTGATCGCTCTGTCCGTCCTTCGCGACGCCGATCGCTTCTCCCAGGCGGGCAAAGCGGTCATAAGCGCCGTCCAGCGCAAAGGTCAGGCACTCCTTTAAGAGCATGGCGTTGGAGATGCCGTGCGCCACATGGAACAGAGCGCCGATGGGACGACTCATGCCGTGTACGATGGTAACGGAAGCGTTGTTGAAAGCGATTCCCGCTTCCAGCGCCGCCAGGGACATTTCCTCCCTTGCCGCCACGTTCCCGCCGTCATGGAAAGCGACGGGCAGATTCTTAAAGATTCTCTGCACTGCGGAAAGCGCGAACACATCCGTAAGCGGCTGCGCCTTGACGGAGGTATAGGATTCCACCGCATGGGTCAGGGCATCCAGGCCCGTTGCCGCCGTGGTCTTCGGAGGCGCGGTGATCGTGAACTGGGGATCAACGATCGCCAGATCGGGCATCAGCACGTCCCCTCTTAAAAGCATCTTCACATCCTTTTTCGTATCCGTGATGATGGTAAAGCGGGTCGCCTCCGAACCGGTGCCGGCAGTGGTGGGAATCGCTGCCATGGGAGGCAGATTTCCTTCGATCTCTTTTCCAAAGAAATCACTGATCTCCTCATCCGTCACGGACAGAGCCGCAACCGCCTTCATGGAATCGATGGGACTTCCGCCGCCCAGAGCGATCAGGAAATCACAGCCGTCCTTTTTATAAGCCTGAAGTCCTTCGTTTACCATCACGTCCGTGGGTTCTCCGCTCACGCCGTCAAATACGCTGTACGCAACACCGTTCTTTTCCAGAACCGCCGTCACCTTATCCAGCGTTCCCAGCTGTCTCATCATCTGATCCGTTACGATCAGCGCGCGGCTTCCCATCTTCTGAAACTGTTCCCCCGCCTGATCCAGTGCGCCGCTGCCGCTGATGATCTTGCCGGGCATAATAAATCCGTTTGCCATTTCCGTTCTCCTTCCTCCAAATAAAATCCGCGAAAAGCCGGCACAGCCGGCTTCCGTTGCCGTCTGACCGGCGGCATTTCAATCAAAAATCAAGGACCACCGTTCTGATCTCAAACGCCTTAAATTCCATTGTCAAAGAACCGTCTTTTACCGCAAGCTCCTGCTGCACTTCTTCCAGAAGATTGGTTTCCTCCGCGCAGGCGTTTTCCATTCCCTCCGGCAGCTGCAGGCGCACCCGCTGGGGAACTCCGGCGGCCTCGTACAGACGAAGCACCGGTTTTCCGGTTCCGTCCTCCGAAAGCTTGACTGCCTCCATGCGGACATGACAGGCCGCCTTTTCCTCCGGGCTGGCTGTAATGCAGAAGGAAGAAACCTGAGCGGCAAGCCGCCCGCGTCTCGCGCGAAGCCGTGCGCTCATGTGGGAATTCAGGTTAAACCGTTCCGCACGTCCCGCCGCATCCTGTTCCCGGAAGGAACCCTCATACGGGAAGCAGGCATAGGAAAACTCCTGAACGCCCTGATCCGCATACATATCCGGCATCAGAGGCGAACGCAGCAGCGTCAGGCTGATCCGGTCTTCCTTCGCGCTGTAGCCGTATTTACAGTCATTGATCAGTTCAATGCCATATCTGCCGTCCTCCAACACGCTGTAACGGTGGCCGCAGACCTCATAACGGTCCTTTTCCCACTGATAGGAACGGGTTGTGGGTCTGGCATAAGCGCCGAACGCCACTTCGCCCGTCACATGATCGGAACGGACAGAGGCAGGAAAATCCACCTTCAGCATCCGGTGCCGCTCCTTCCAGTCGATTCTGGTATGAAACTCTACCATGCGTCCGTCTTCGCTCAGACAGATGAGCTGCGACAGCAAAGAATCCTGAATTCTGCCTTCCAGGCGCCATGCGGGACGTCCTTCAAACGCATCCTCCGTCATGTGCCAGCCGTCCGGATCCAGAATCTCTTCCTCCTGTTCGTACATGCTGCCGATCTCCCAGGCATCATAGTAGGAGTTCACATTCCGGTACAGCCGGAAAGTATTCATGGGCTCTCCAGCGGCTTCCCAGCTCTCCGCCGCTTCTTCCTTCCCGCCGCGAACCGCCTGCAGGCTGACCACCTGTCCCGCGTGATTCAGACGGACGACGAGAGAATCACTCTTCAGCAGGAAATCCTCTCCTTCGCGCAGCCGTTCTGCTCTGCTCTTCGCTGCAGTACGCTCCGGCTCTCCGTTTTCGCCCGCAGTCTTCTCCAGCTCTGTGAAGATTTCATCCAGCAGGCCCTCGCACGCCTCACAGACATCAAACAGCTCCTTTTCCGCTTCTTCATGCACACGAGCGATTCCCGTTCCGGGAAGCACATCGTGAAATTCCTGCATGAGCAGCCGTTTCCAGAGCGTACGCAGCGCTTCTGTCCGCTCCAGCGCTCCTGCCCGGTCCGAAGCAATGCTGAGAGTATTCCAGTATTCCGCTTCCTTCAGCAGGCATTCCGCCCGGCGTACGCCCAGCTTTGTTTTCGCCTGCGCCGTATAGGTTCCCCGGTGCCAGGCCAGATACAGCTCTCCGGCAAATACATTCTCACAGCCGCGTTTCTCAAGCTTTTCAAAATAGGAAGCAGGGCCTTCGAATGCCGCACGGGGCGCACCTTCCAGATCCTTACAGCGTTCCGCCGTCTCCACCAGTTCCCTGGTCGGTCCGCCTCCTCCGTCTCCATAGCCGTAGGAATAGATCATTCCTTCTATTCCTTCGTCCTGAACCCGGTCATCCTCCCACCGGCGGATCATGTCTCCGGGAGAAAACGGTGCGTTATTCTCCTTATAAGTATGCGCCAGGATTTTCGTACCATCAATTCCCTGCCACCAGAAATCGTTATAGGGAAACGGCTCGCATTCCGGATCCTGACGGATCATTTTCTGCGTGGCGAAGTAAGGGACCCTGCTCTTGGCCAGAATCTGCGGCAGAGCGGGTGAAAACCCGAAGCAGTCCGGCAGCCAGCCCACAAGGCTGTCCGTATCCATCTCCTTTTTGAACCACTGCTTTCCATAGAGAAGCTGTCTTACAAGACTTTCTCCGCAGGGCATGTTCGTGTCGCTTTCCACATAGAAGGCTCCGTCGGGAATCATTTTCCCTTCCGCCGCTTTCTCCTTCACCCGCTCCCAGAGCTCCGGATAGGATTCCTTCAGATATTCCAGAATCGGAGGCTCGCACAGCAGGAACTGATAATCCGGATATTCCTCCATCAGCGCCAGCTGATTGCTGTAGGTCCTCGCCGCCTTGCGTCTGGTCTCCTCCAGTGTCCAAAGCCATGCCAGATCCAGATGGGACTGGCCGAAAACGGTGAATTCCGGCGCAGTGGAGCCATTGGTGCAGGCAAGCAGAGGCTTTAAGACTTCATCTGCCTTTGAAAGAGAAGCCGCAAGCTCCTCCTGCGGAAGTTCAAAATCCGTAAGGCAGGTGAATTTCTTCAGCCCCTCCGTCACCTTCATGGCCCGAAGCGATCCTTCGGGCAGGCGGGCCAGGAGGGAATAGAGGGTCAGGAAATCCATGGCCGTCTGGAAAATTTCTTCCTGCCATACCGCGACACAGGACGGCGCCGTCACCTGCTGCGGGCCGTCCTCATCCGAAAAGGGCTTTTCCCCTTTCCTGCAGAAGCATCCGCTTTCCATCCTCGGGCCGTGTCCCGCATAACACTCGGCCACGATCTGAAAATGCTGTCCGGCTTCCGCCTCTTTAGCCAGCATCACATGGGAATGCTTTTTGTCCACTGCGCCGCTCTCTTTTCCGTTTACCCAGACCAGCATCTCTTCACCGAAGCCGGGTACGAAGACCAGCCGTTTCCCGGCAAGGCTTTCCGGAACCGTCATTTCCGCAAAAAACCATCCGTACTCCCAGTAGTTTCCCCAGGCAGTTCCGGCAGGAACAGGCTTTGCTTCCTGTCCTGCTCTTTCGAGCGCCTGGCCCATGCTTAATCTTTCCTTCGTAAAAAATCCGGTGATCTTCAGTTCTTCTGCCGGGACCATATAATGCCTGGGAAATTCCTCCGCCCACATGGCAAGCCGGTCCTTCCACTGTCTCCCGGGATAAATTCTGCGATTACTCATTGCTGCCTCACATTCCAATTTCTATCAAAAACAGGATCGCAAGCGCCTGCCCGTAAGGCATGGGCTGGATCGGAATCGTCTTGTAAAAGTCTTTGGAAATTCTGCCCATTGGCGTGCCGTAGGACACCTGTTCCACCACTCCCTCATCCGAGATCAGAGAGAGGATCGGACGGAGCGCCTTTCTGGCGACGCTTTCCCATTTTGCATCCAGAATCCCTGCATGAACGCCTCTTAAAATGCCATAGGCAAAACCGCAGGTCGCACTCGCTTCCTCATAGGAATCCGGATCATCCAGAAGCGTATGCCACATGCCGCTCTCCGTCTGGCAGTCTGCCAGAGCGCTGACCTGGTTCTCCAGAGCGCCCTTCAGGATCCGTTCCACCGGCTCCGGACATTTGAGCGTATCCAGAAATTCCGGAATGGCAATGGTGATCCAGCAGTTTCCTCTTCCCCAGAATGCGCCTGCAAAGTTGTTGCGCTCCAGGAAGGTCCATCCATGATACCAGAAGCCCGTCTGCTTATCCTGCAGATATTTCATGTGAAGGAGGAACTGATACTGCGCCTCCTCCTGATAATCCTTTCTGTCAAGGATGCGTCCCATATTGGCAAGGAACAGAACCGTCATGAACAGGGTATCATCCCAGATTTCTCCTTCATTCCAGTCATCCGAGGTCTGATGCTGAATGCCTCCCTCCTCAGTTCTCGGCATCTCCGTCATAATCCATTCCGCTGCCTGGCGGCAGGGCTCCATGTACTCCTCGCTCTTTAAGTATTCCGCAAGATAGGACATCACCAGATAGGGCGCCATGGTGTTCACGTTTGACGGCGGGAATCCCACCTTCTTCTGATTGTCGTAATACCTGATCAGGATATCCAGATATTCCTGCTTTCCGGTTGCGGCAAACAGCTTCCAGATACCGACCAGCCCCACGCCCTGCGTCCATTCCCAGTGCGCATATTTCTGAAGCTCTTCTTCGGAGATATGCTTCTTTTCTCTCATGTTCTTCATGAACTGCTCGTCATCCTCATACAGAATCGGAACGAACGCATCCACCAGGAGATCCAGTTTTCTTTTTGCCTCTTCTACCATCTCATCCTCCTCATCCCATTCCTTCTCCAGCTTCTCCAGCAGAGGGAGCAGCTCGGAAGGATGTTTTACCGTGTAATCCGGTTTCCAGTCCTCCTCTTCAAATTCGTGGAAATACCGGGGTGACCAGTCCAGCCAGATGGATGTCAGCCCGAAACGGTTTGCACCGGCCACATCCTTCTTCAGATTGTTTCCGATCATGACGATTCTCGGCTTGTCCGCATCCGTAAGGCCAAGCTGATCCATCGCCGTCTGAAACATGATCTGCGCGGGCTTCTGCTGTCCTACGGTCTCGGATACCACCCAGGCGTCGAAACAGCCCTTCAGGCCGTTCTCCCGATAAACATTCTGGAAGGACTCTTCCTCTCCATCCGCAACGAGAGCGATTGTATAACCCGCTTCATCCATCTGCTTCAGGACTTCTCCTGCATCCTCAATGAAATCCGCCGTAACGACGATCCCGTCATCCCTGTACTGCTGGGTCGACTCATCGATAATCGTATCCCCGCTGTCGGTAAAAATGATGATTTTTTTCTGTTTACTCATCCTGTCACTCCCATCTGCGCCATCGCGCATTTTTTTGCGTTTCAACGAAAATATTGCATTTTTTGCGTTTTTTCAGTATACTTGATATATTGTAAAACATTCCGCCTCATTCCCTGCCCGACTTCTGTCCGCCTGAGCCGGAAGGACGGCACAATCCTTTTAGAAAGCAGGTACCGTCATGGTAAACCCGATTAACTATGAAGAAAAACGTTTCATTATTGTAAATGATATCTCCAAAACGCTGTTTTATTTTTTCGACTTCGATACCCGTTCCAATTCCAGGCATATGGAATTCGAACATTTTCACTCCTACTATGAAATCCATATCCTGTTGAGTTCCAATGCCCTTCATTTCATCAAAGGGATTCCTTACCATATCCAGATGAACGACTTCGTCCTTCTTCCGCCATCCCTGCTGCATAAAACCAGCTACCCGGAAGGAGAACCGTCAAAGCGTCTCGTCATCACCTTCATGTACCGCAAGGACGGATACGGTTTTGCAGATTCCTATGAGGAAATTCTGGCTCCCTTTCATGCGCCTCTGCCAATCTACCGTTTTCCGGATGAACAGCAGTCGGTACTCGCCGGCCTGATCAACCAGATCGTGGAGCTTTCCAGGCTCGCAGGAACCCAGGAACTGACCGGCGCATATGAACTTACGCTGCACAGCATTTTTACGGAATTTCTTTTCTGCCTGAATCTTTTCAGGGACAAAAATATTTACCGTAAGGAGCATGTGGAGGATACAGTTTCAGAACGGATCTATGCGGTTTCCAACTATATCCATACGCACTACATGGAGGAGCTGACCCTGGATGACCTGGCGAAGGAGGCCTGGATGAGCCCCTACTACCTTTCTCACCAGTTCAAGCGGGTAACGGGCTATACGATCACCCATTATGTACATCTGGTCCGCATCCGCAACTGCCAGTTTCTTCTGATCAACAGCCGGAAGAAAATCACGGAAATCGCGGCTGACTGCGGCTTCACCAGCTTTTCCCAGTTCAACCGGGTCTTCCGCAAGTTCTGTGGAGAATCTCCTTCCGATTATCGGAAAAGCCGCTTTCCCAGCACGGAAGCAGACGCTTCCGGATCAGAAGCCAGACAGACTCCGGCAGACGGACAGGATCCCGTTTCTGCCAAACTCCAGAGCTAAACGGCCGTCGTCCTGAAAGGAAGCCCTTCGGAATCTTCCGGATACCGAGGGCTCATTTCTTATACAATAGGAAATTTCATTTCCTATCGTATAAAAACCTCCGGTGGATCGCACTGCGGCGGAATGGAAGATGTCGCTTACGCGGCCCGCCGCAGGCGAAGAATCCCGCAAGCGGGATTCTTTTTTATATATGCAGTGTACTTTTCTGAAAATGAATTGGCTACCTGAAAATTGTTTTTCCGCGCAAAAAATATTGCATATTTTGTTTTTCTCTCACAGGAGCTTTAACGGGCAGTCATTCAGAGCCACCATACCAACGTTACAGCTCAGCCTTCGGCAGCGCGGCAACGGCATCCGGCCGTTCTGTTTTCGTACGGTCTGCGCAGTAAATGCGCAGACCTGGCTGAGCAGTAACATCCCAACCGATTTTTTTACGCAAAAGGATTTGCATTTCCCATTTCCGTGTTATAATAAAAAGTTGGAATTACGTTGCCGCCTGTGCGGCAGGAAAAGAGGAAATTATGAAAAGTCAGTCTACACTCATGACCGAAGGGTCCATTGCCAGAAAGCTTACCGCCTTTGCCATCCCGCTTTTTCTCGGGAATCTGTTCCAGCAGCTTTATAATACGGCGGATTCCCTGATCGTTGGAAATTTTCTGGGAAGCGAGGCCCTGGCGGCCGTCAGCTCCTCCGGAAGCCTCATTTTCCTGATGGTAGGCTTTTTCAACGGCATTTCCATCGGCGCAGGCGTCGTCATTGCCAGATACTATGGGGCCAGACAGATCGATAAGGTACAGAAGGCCATCCACACCACGGTAGCATTCGGACTGATAGCAGGCGTACTGCTCACTGTAATCGGCCTTCTGCTCGCTCCCGTTCTGCTGGTATGGATGGGGACACCGGAAAATGTGCTTCCAAATTCCACTACCTATTTCCGCATTTATTTCTGTGGCTCCATTGCATTTGTACTTTACAATGTCTTCGTAGGCATTCTGCAATCCGTGGGAGACAGCACACACCCGCTGATTTACCTGATTATTTCTTCCGTGGTAAACGTGGTTCTGGATCTTCTGTTTGTAGGAGGATTCCATATGGGTGTGGGGAGCGCTGCCCTTGCGACCATTATCTCTCAGTTTGTCAGCGCCATCCTCTGCCTGATCCAGCTTCTGAAAAGTCCTGAGGACTACAGACTTCACCCGGAAAAGATCCGTTTTCACGGTTTCTATCTGAAGCAGATCATTCAGAACGGTCTTCCCTCCGGCTTTCAGAATTCCATCATATCCGTGGCTAACGTGGTGGTACAGGCCAACATCAACAGCTTCGGCGCGCTGGCCATGGCCGGATGTGGCGCTTACTCCAAGATCGAAGGTTTCGGCTTTCTCCCCATCACCTGCTTCGCCATGTCTCTGACCACCTTCATCAGTCAGAATCTGGGAGCCGGGCAGTATGAACGTGCAAAAAAGGGAGCGCGTTTCGGGATTCTGTGCTCCGTTATCATGGCAGAACTGGTCGGCCTTGCCATCAATCTTGCCGCGCCCCTTCTTATTGCCGCCTTCAACAGTGATCCCCAGGTTGTTTCCTACGGCGTTGCTCAGGCGAGAACCGTCACCCTGTTCTACTTCCTGTTGTCCTTCTCCCACTGTGTGGCCGGCATTCTCAGAGGCGCCGGGCGGGCTGCCGTTCCCATGCTTGTCATGCTCTGCTGCTGGTGTGTCATCCGGATCAGCTATATCACCGTTGCCGTGCGCTTCATACCTTCCATCCGTGTGATATTCTGGGCCTATCCCATCACCTGGTGCTTAAGCTCCATCGTCTTTCTGATCTACTTTCTGAAAGCGGACTGGCTGCATGGATTTGAAAACAGAGCCTGAATTCAACATACTGCAAAACGGCATCCGATAATAAAAGAAGGGATGTCACACAAATTTCATGTGACACCCCTTATGTTTAAGGATCAAGCGCCCACTGTTTCAGCACCACGATTTCTGTTGAAGCGGAATGCTCCGCATGCACCGCAGGAGACGCCGCTTCTGTCGTCTCCCCCCTTCCATCTCCAGGCTCCAGCAGAATGCTGTCCGTGTCATACTTCGTCACATTTTCACAATCCTTCAGATACTCTTCACAGGTTTTCAAAACCGGGAAGCCGCTTTTCTCTGTCCGGTAGTGCATGGGAATCATAACCGCCGGAGACAGCCTGCTGATCAGTTCCCGGATCACCTCCGGTTCCGCCGTATAATAGCCTCCTACCGGCGCCATGATCACATCCGCGTTCTCCATCCGTTCCATCTGCCATTTTTCCGGTATACATCCGATATCTCCCAGATGGATAACCTTCAGTCCATCCGCCTGAAGGATGTGGATGGCGTTGCTTCCGCGGAGCGCCCCCTTTTCATCATCATGCCAGCTTTCCAGCCGTTCAATCTTAAACGGGCTTTCCACTCCCCTGTTCTTCAGCCTGATCCACTCCAGGCCGCAGTGGTCTCCATGCCCGTGGCTGCACAGACACTGATCCGCCTCTACTTCCAGCGTTTTCAGTCCCGGCACTGAATCCTTCTCATATGGATCCAGTACGATTTCATACCCCTCTGCCTCCAGTTTGAAGCAGGAATGTCCCAGATACTGCAGTTTCATTGTGATAGCCCCTTTCCTCTCTACCTTCTGTGACCGCCGCCCCCGTGGGAAACGCCCCGGGATGAGGTGTGGTGGCCGCCGCCCCCGCCGCCTCCGCCGCTTCCGGTATTTCTTTCAATATGTCTTTTTGTCACAGTCTTCCTTAAGAAAATATCCTCCTGCCGCTTCAGTTCAGGTTTTCCACCCTCCACATAAGTGGTAAGATTCACGGTTTTACTGCCCCGATGGTTTCTCAGCGCACTTTCCACGAACAGTACCGTTCCGAGGACCGCCAGCACAAGGGGAGCAAACACCGGAATATCAGGTATGCCGCCGCTTTCCGTCATCATCTCCGCAAACAGATTTACATATTTTACATAGGCCCCATACGGGTCCTGATCCGCATTTGCAAGCGCCTCCGTAAGAAGAGAGTCAATCATGGAGGAGGAAAAACGGTCCTCCGCCCTGCCGCAGGTACTCAGCCAGGAATAAACGCCTCCGTCCGCTTCCCGATACCAGTTGTCCAGCAGCAGGACGCCGTCTCCGTATGGCCTGTCATAGCCAAATTGATGTTCATCATAAAAATTATCCGCATATACCATCGTATACCGGTCAGGGGTGAGATACCCCAGTTCTTCCTCATAGGCTGCCGCATAATCTGCAAGAGATTCATTCAGCGTAACCAGAACAATATCACAGGCGGTTCTTTTCTCCTGTTCCGCAATCAGCGCTCTCAGAGCCTCCTCCTGATCGGCGGTGAGCACATCCGCATAATCAAACACTCTTTCCTGCGTATCGCATTCCTGATTCGTCCGTTCTGCCGCGCTTTCCCTTCCGCGGACCGCAAGCAGAACCACAAGCAGCACGGCAAGCAGAAGTATGGCAAGAAACCAGAATTTAAAGTAAGAAATGTATTTTTTCCAGTTAATATCCCTGCTGTCCACTTTCTTCCTCTCCTACAGAAGCGAAATACACGCCCACACCAGCATCAGCACCGCCGTAAGACAACCAAAAAACGTGCCTCCGTAAAGCAGCATACACGGAATGGACAAAGGAAGCTCTCCCGCCATCTTTCCCGTCTGCCCGTTTACAAAACAGTCATAATCCCTGTCCCGGTAGCGGTAGCGGTAACACCAGACCGGAAGGAGGGCATACCGGGCATCCTGCTGCCTGATCTCCACCGTCTCATGCTCCGGAATGACTGTAGAATATCCTGAGACGGTCTGCATCAGCAGGCTCTTCGCATCCGTTTCCGCTTTCTCCTGCGCCCTGGATACATACTCCCCGCTCGGTCCGTTATACACCTCTCCCAGGAAGCCGGACATATATTCCGGCGTAAAATTCTGAAGGCCATCATACTCATAAGGTTCCATCAGATCCATAATCTCATCCGGAAACTTTTCCGAGGCATCAGCCGGGACTTTCTCAAACTGTACCTCCATGTCACGAAGCACATGAAACCATGAGGTTTCCGTATATTCCGTATCCCCGCTTCTCCAGACCCGCACTCTGGTTCCCGTTCCGTCATAATGGCAGTCCGCCGACATATCATACAGCCAGAACGGAACATAGCTCCCTTCCATCCGGGACAGCGTCGCTTCCGACAGAAAGGAATCCGGCGCGAAAATTCTGTTCTTAAATTCTCCCTGAAGCCGCTCGGAGGCTTCCTTCTTTCCGATCCGAAATGGCAGAATGAAACGGGGAAGATATGCATCTTTAACCCGTTCGTCCAGAATCGTATATTGTCCGCAGTAAGCGCACTTCACAGCAGAGGCGAACCTTTCCGTTTCCAGAGGCGCGCCGCAGTTTTTACAGACCGGCTGCCCGTCCCCCTCCTCCTGTTCCTGTGTATCTACGCCGTCACAGTATGGACAGTGCATCCTTCCCCGTTCCGGATCATATACCACATTTCCACCGCAGTTTCTGCACTTGAAAATCATGGATTCTATCTCCTTAAATGTCTGGAGCAAAGTGAATAAGCAATCCTTTTTCGTTCCGTCAATGAAAACCTTTTGGTCAATTATACCGTAAATATCCTTTCCTTTTCAACCGTTTTTGATAAGTTTTGACAATTTAACAACATTTGACAACACGCTCTTCTTCGTATAAACTGTATCCGCACAAATACGGAAAGGAAACAAATATCATATGAACGGTATCAATCCACTCAAACTGCTTCAATTGAAGGGCGCCTGGGAACAGTTTCAGATCCGCCATCCCAAATTTCCGGCTTTTCTGAACGCCGCGGCCGGAATTAACCTGAAAGAGGGAACCATCATAGACGTGACAATTACTTCTCCGGACGGCGGACAGATTGGCACCAACCTGAAACTGACCGCCGAAGATCTTCAGCTTTTTCAGGAACTGAAAGAAATGAGGAAATAGTCCGCCGTTTCCGAATGCCTGTAAAAAAACGGAGCCGGCAACTGTCCGGCCCCGTTTTTTCATTTTTCTTTATGATTCATAGAGCGCAAGCTGCGCGGTTGACTGCTGTACCGCTGCCGCAAGGTTCTGTACGTTCAGAAGCGCCTGCTGGCAGACAGCCGGATCAGCCTGCTGCTGATAAAGCAGCACAACCTGCTGCTTGGCTGCAATCAGCGCCTGAAGCTGCGCACACATATCCACATAGGTCTGAATCACAGCGGCTTCCTCGGGAGAAGCGGAAGATGCCGCAAGCTGTTTAAGAAGCGCCGCCTGCTGAGCCATTGCAGCCACCATAACGGCCTGCTCATTCAGCTGTGCCAGCTGCTGATTTTCCAGAGCCAGCTTCTCCTCTTCGCTCATTGCATCCATTGCCGCCACGTTATTCAGATGCGCCGCCGTTTCCTGTGCCAGCGTCGCCGCATCCTTCACGGAAACCACGTTTCCGTTCTCATCCAGCACAATGCTGGATGTGGCCGTCGCTTTCAGCTTTGCCAGAACGTTATCAAAACGATTATACCTGACGAAATACGGATCGGACGCCGTCTCTCTCATGAACTGCGTGATGGCATCGCTTTCCTGCGTGAACATCAGGCCGTTCACTCCATTCTCATCCATCACATACACCTGTCCGTAAACGGGCGACTGGATCAGTTCAGCCGCATCCGCCTTCAGCGGAAGCACACACAGCATCACTGCCGCCGCAGCGGCCGCTGCCTTCAACCATCGTAAAGCCCTCATAATCTTACCTCCTTTTCCACCACCGGCGTTTTCTCGCCTGAATGTGATAGACGTTGCTCCTTCTTACGCTGCGCCGGTAAACCGGATCCTTCGCTCCGTATTTTCTTTTACGCCATCTGGATTTCCAGATCTGGCGTCTGACAAACAGATAACCTCCTCCACCAAGAGCGCCGGCAGCAGCAATTCCAATCAACAGATACAGCCAGGGAAATCCATTTCCCCTCTGCTTCACCGGCTCCTCCGGACTTTCCGTTTCCACCGGAGTCTCCGTCTCCACCGGAATCACCAGGGACGACGGCAGTACGATCTGCGCCTGTCCCACCACACGGCCTGCGTAGCTGTACTCCAGAGTAGCGCTTTCCCCTTCCTGCGCATTCTCTGTATCGTAGTACAGGTCAGCATCCAGATCCCCCAGCGTGACACTGTACGGAAGCACCACACAGCCGTCTTCCTTCATCTGAACCGGAATCTCTTCCGTTACCACGGAACCGCTCTCCACGCCGTTCGTTCTTGCATGAATGGAAGCTGTCGTACTGCCGGAAACGCTTCCGCCGATATCTACCAGATTAAAATGATCGAATCCATAATCAAACAGCGTCGCCGCATCCGTATATACCTGCTGTCCCTGTGTTTCCATGGTGACACAGATCAGATCCATGCCATCCCGTTCCGCACAGGTGACCAGCGTATTCTGCGCCACTGTCGTATAGCCGTTCTTTCCCGCGAATACTCCGTCATAATGGAACTTTCCATTAAACAGCATCTTGTGATGATGGGACATGGGAATCAGGTCCGGCTGATTCGCGGAAGGCTGTATTTCATAAAAGGTGGTTCCGGCAATCGTGCGGAAAATGTCGTGCTTCAGCGCTTCTCTGGTAATCAGCGCCATATCGTAGGCACTGGTCACATGGTTTTCATCCGGAAGGCCGTGCGGATTCGTAAAATGAGTATCCTCACAGCCAAGCTCCTCCGCTCTCTGGTTCATCATGTCCGCAAAGTTTTCAATGGTTCCTCCCACATGAATCGCAAGCGCATATGCCGCATCGTTGGCGGAGGCCAGCATGATGGCGTACAGGCAGTCTTCCACCGTCAGCTCTTCTCCCTCGTCAAGAGCGATATGGGAACCTTTATCCTCCATGTACACAGCCTCATGAGGGACGGTTACCATCTCATCCAGCTCGCAGTTCTCAATGGCAAGCAGCGCCGTCATGATCTTGGTGATGCTGGCGGGATAATGCTGCTCATGCATGTTCTTATCATACAGAACGGTTCCGGTGGACGCCTCCATCAGAACCCCGGACGGCGCCACAATGGATGGCTCTGCCGGCCAATCCTCTCCTGTTTCCTCCATCGTTTCTTCCGTCATTGCTTCCGCTGTCGTTTCTACTGTTTCTTCCGGTGCTGTCTCCACCGTTTCTTCCGGCGCTGTCTCCATCCCGCTCTCCAGAGCCGCACTGGATGAAACCTCCGCCGCAAAAGACCGCACCGGCGCAGAAGCCGTAAAAAAAGCCGCTGTCAGGCAGACAGCCGTTATCGTAAGCCTGCATCTATATTTCATGGGGAACCTGCTCCTTATTTTCCTTTGTCGAATTTTCAGAAAAGATTTCAGAATATGTAATAATTTCTTAATGTCTCTTTAACAGATTAACCCCACAGAGAATCCTCGTCAAGAACAAAATTTCTTAAGTTTTTTCTAAGACTGACCGCCGCTGTTCTTTTCCCGTGCAAGGCGCTCATAAAACTGACTGTAGAAATCCTTCTCTTCATATGGCTGCAGATAAAAAAGTTTCAGCACGGACATCGTCAATTCCTTCATCCGCGCTTCCTCCTGCGCATGCTTCACCTCATCGCCCACCCGTTTCAGATAATCATGCCAGGCAAGCACAAATGCCTCATAACGTTTGATTTCCGGAATTCCGATCCATTTCTTCACCTTCACTTTGGACCGGTTTTCCTTATGACACTCATGAATCTGAAGGAAATAATGGAAGCCGTCCTCTTCATACACTCTTCCCAGGGGAAACAGCCTGCAGAGACCGGGACGGAACGCATGAATGGAACATCTGCCTTCTTCATTCAGAAAGCTGCAGCCTTCTCCATTTTCTCTCAGCTTCAGGTTCGGAAGAATTACGCCGTCCGCCATGTTCAGTTCGATTCTGCCTTCCTCCAGCAGGGCGGCAAATGTCGTTTTCAGGCCGCAGCCAAGCTCCCAGATATCGTAAGGGTCCAGAATGATTGTGTCTCCCGTCTCCCTGCAGCAGGACGAACAGCCCGCGCAGTCCCCGCAGCCAACCTTCACCAGATCCTCCGCGCCATACAACTTTCCATCAGATACTTCCGCCAGATCAATTTCCCGCTCCATCCTTACCTCATTTCCGCCGCCGTCAGGCGGCATTTTATTTCAGAGGAATTGGCCGAAGGACAATCCCCAGGAGAAAACCACAGGTTTTCTCCGCCTCATTTCCGCCGCCGTCAGGCGGCATTTCATTTTTCTTTTCTGTCATTATAAACTTTTTGGAACCATTCCACAACAAATGAAAAAGGGATTGACAAATTCATCCTGTTAGTTTAGACTATCTACGAATCGATCAGTTAGTTCAAACTATCTGAAAATCATCTTATGAGAGGAGGTTATCTGCTCTTATGACTTTACTGGACGCTAGGGAAGGCGAAGAATATATCATTCAGAAAATCGCAACGGATGATGAGGATCTGGAAGCCTTTCTGTTTTCTCTGGGCTGCTACAGCGGAGAACCCATTACCGTAGTTTCCCATTTAAAGGGCGGCTGCGTGGTTTCCATTAAGGACGGGCGCTACAATATTGATACTGATTTAGCGCAGGCTATTTCAATATAAGAAAAAATGGCTTCGGCTGTTTTTTTTACCATGTGGTTAGTTTATGCTAATCAAAATGAAGGAGGAAAATGTGTATGAGAATCGCTTTTGCGGGTAATCCCAACAGCGGAAAGACAACCATGTACAATGCGCTCACAGGCAGAAATGAACGCGTCGGAAACTGGGCCGGTGTTACGGTCGAAAGAAAGGAAAGCCTGATCAGAAAAGCTTATTATGACGGAGGCGAAGAGCTCGTGGCGGTAGACCTTCCGGGCGCCTATTCCATGTCTCCCTTTACTTCGGAGGAAAGCATCACCAGCAGCTATGTAAGGAACGAACGTCCCGATGTGATCGTCAACATCGTTGACGCGACCAACCTAAGCCGCAGTCTGTTTTTCACCACACAGCTTCTGGAACTTGGCGTTCCGGTCGTGGTCGCTCTGAACAAGAGTGATCTTACGGACAGGAAACAGACGAAAATCAATGAAAAGCTTTTGTCCGAAAAGCTGGGCTGTCCGGTCGTTAAAACCGTCTCCACCTCTTCCGGACACGACGGCCTGAAGGAGGTCGTACAGGCTGCCGTTTCCGTAAACGGTACAGAACAGAAGGCGCCTTACGTCCAGGAAGATATTGATTTGAAGGACCGCGCCGCGGTAGAAGCCGCTGACAGAAAGCGTTTTACGTTTGTCAACGGTCTCGTTTCGGAAGTGGAGAAAAGAAAGGTTCTTACAAAGGATAAAAACTTTCAGGATAAAATCGACAGCGTGATCACCCATAAGATCATCGGCATTCCGATTTTTGCCGTGATCATCTTCCTGGTATTCTACATATCCCAGTCCACAATCGGGACCTACATCGCGGACTGGCTGGTCGCCTGGATTGAAACCTTCCAGGGCTGGGTCGGCGGCCTTATGGAAAACGCGAATCCGCTCCTGTACGCGATTCTGGTTGACGGCATCATCGGCGGTGTCGGCGCGGTAGTGGGTTTCCTCCCTCTGGTTATGGTGATGTATTTCCTGATCGCCCTGCTGGAGGACTGCGGATATATGGCCCGCGCAACTGTTGTTCTTGATCCGATTTTCAAGCGGGTCGGCCTTTCCGGCAAATCCATCATCCCCATGGTAATCGGCACTGGCTGCGCGATTCCCGGAATCATGGCCTGCCGCACGATCCGTAATGAAAGAGAGCGCCGTACCACCGCCATGCTGACGCCCTTCATGCCCTGCGGCGCCAAGATTCCGGTCATCGCGCTGTTCGCGGGCGCATTCTTCTCCAATGCCGCCTGGGTATCCGCTACCATGTATCTGGTGGGTATCGTTCTGATTTTCCTCGGTGCTCTTCTGGTGAAGAGAATCACCGGACAGAAGTACCGGAAATCCTTTTTCATCATCGAGCTTCCGGAATATAAGGTTCCCAGCCTGAAAAGAGCCGTCATTTCCATGCTGGAACGCGGCAAGGCATATATCATCAAAGCCGGAACCATCATTCTGGTATGCAACACCGTAGTACAGATCATGCAGACCTTTAACTGGCAGTTCCAGCTTGTGGAGGAAGGTGCGGAAAATACTTCCATTCTGGCAAGCGTTGCCCATCCCTTCGCCATCCTGTTCATTCCTCTCGGCTTTGGCGTATGGCAGCTTGCCGCTGCAGCAATCACCGGCTTTATCGCCAAGGAAAACGTGGTCGGCACGCTGGCTGTTGTTTACGGCGTTACAAACCTGATCGATACGGAAGCGCTGGAGCTTGTAGGCGCAGGCGGCGATGTGGCTTCCGTACTGGGGCTTACCTCCGTTGCGGCTCTCGCCTATCTGATGTTCAACCTCTATACGCCGCCCTGCTTTGCGGCGCTCGGAGCGATGAATTCTGAAATGAAGAGCGGAAAATGGCTGCTTGGCGGAATCTGCCTCCAGCTTGCAACCGGTTATACGGTGGCCTTCCTGGTATATCAGATCGGAACTCTTGTGACGACCGGCGCTCTGGGAACCGGCTTTGTTCCCGGCCTGATCGCGGTGCTCATCTTCGCGGCAATCATCATCTGGAGAATCCGTGTATCCGATCATGAATTTGCAGCAGAATATAAACTGAACGCTCATGCGTAAGCAGAAAGGTGGAAAACGGCTATGACAAATCTGATCGCAACTGTCATTCTGGCGTTGATCGTCGGCGGCGCTGTTTTCTATATCATCAGGGCGAAAAAAAGCGGTGCGAAATGTATCGGCTGTCCCGCAGGAGGAAGCTGCTCCGGCAGCCATTCTCCTGCGAAGAAAAAGCTGGACGGCCCCGTCATTCGTAAAAGGACGCTGGCCATAGACGGTATGCACTGTGAGCATTGTGCGGTGGGTGTGACACAAAGCCTGAACCGGATCGACGGCGTCAGCGCACAGGTAAATCTCTCCAGAGGCAGAGCCATAGTTTCCTGTGATCGGGAGATTGATGATTCCATTCTCAAAAATGCCGTGGAAAAAGCAGGCTATCATGTCACATCCATATCCTGAGCCGTAACCGGCTCCCCAGACTTTCCCTCTCGTCCCGGAAACAGGCTTGCCAGCCGGCAGGTTTTAAGGTAATATAAATACAAAATCTGCCGGCCGGAATGTTTTCCGGTCCGCCTCGATCACATCCGGGCATCCCTTTACGGACAGCCCGCCAGAAGAAAGACAGGAAGGGTAAACAAGGGTGAGCATATGATACATGTAAACGAATCAGCAGAAAACTATCTGGAAACCATACTTATTCTGAGCAAAAAGCATCCGGTAGTCCGTTCCGTGGATATTGCCGAGGAGCTTGGCTTTAAGAAGTCCAGCGTCAGCGTCGCCATGAAAAACCTGAGGGAGAAGGAGCATATTGTCGTATCGAAGGAAGGCTTTATCACCCTGACGGAAAGCGGGCGGAACATTGCGGAAATGATTTATGAACGGCACGAACTTCTCTCAGAATGGCTCACCCGGCTCGGTGTCGATCCGGAGACAGCCGCAGAGGATGCCTGCCGCATCGAGCATGTGATCAGCGCGGAAAGTTTTGAAGCAATCAAAAGGCATATCGGAAATAAGGCAATCGGAAAATAAAAGACGGGGCTGTGAAAAATGACAAACCATTTCTTCACAGCCCCGTCATACGCGTATTATTATAAAAAAATCAGATATAAGGGACGATGTTTCTGATGTTCTTCATTCTCTTTGCAAGCAGAAGCACTACAAAAGGGGTAAGCGCGATCGGCACCACATCCGCGATTCCAATCCAGATGACACAATATGCGTAATCCAGTCCTGCAAAGTAGGAAAGAGAAAGGCTGGTGGTGAGGATCATCAGCACGCCGAACAGAAGGCTCCAGAACAGGCTCACGCCGATGAATTTTCCCTTGCCCTCATCGATCAGCTCGATCAGATCTTTCTTGCCGCCCTTCAGATGGATCAGCGCCGGAAGCGCAGCGGACAGGCCTACGGTAATGCCGTCAGCAAGAGGGGAATGCAGCGGGATGAAGTTTCCTGACAGAAGCGCCCATACGATGGTTCCAATGTATCCGGAGAAAAAGCCTGTCACAGGCCCGAACAGATATCCGATCACCACAATGATGAATGCGAATGTCCGGAAGTGAACAGCGCCGGGAATCAGCGGAATCGGGCACAGATATGCCCACAGCACACCGGTCAGAACACCAAACACAACAAAGAAAATGATGTTGACAAAAGATAATTTTTTCTTCATGTTTTTTCCTCCTCAAAAGAAGCTTTTCATCAGTAACTGATATCTGCAATTTCTGCAAATATATCAAGAAGCTTTTCGCACGCGTAATCAAAAAGCTTTTGACCTTTTTCCACCGTGGCAAAGGTAGGCGCTCCGATCACGCCGCTCTTCGTCACATCCGCAGTCTTCCAGCCTGCATTTACCGGGCCGAAAACCGTAACATACTTGTCACCGCGGAAAGCTTCCGCAGGATCCTCATCCACAGCGAGTTCCATATGTACCGTTTCGGGCCTCGCCTCCAGCATCAGAGAGGTTTCCAGCTCACAGGCATGGAACACGCCGTATTTTCCGGACTGCTGAATTCCCTTCAGCCCATCTGCCCAGAAATCGGTAAACCACCAGTCTATCACAAAAACGTCCAATCCCAGGTCAATCCTCAGATCCCTGCTGATCAGATTCAGCATATCGGTATTGCCGCCATGGCTGTTAAACAGCACCAGCTTTTTAAAACCGCTGGCCGCAACGGATTTCGCAATATCATGAAGCAGGGCATAGTATGTCTGCGCGCTGAAGGTAATCGTTCCGGCAAATCCCATATGTTCATTGCTCTTTCCGATCGGAAGCTGCGGCGCGAAAATCAGATTCCCCTTGGGAAATGCTTCGTCCCCCTGCGCAATAATCCGGTCAATCAGCGTGGACAATATGATTGCGTCCGTTCCCACAGGAAGATGCGGTCCATGCTGTTCTGTCGCGGATGTGGGCAGCATAACAATTGTTTTGTCCTTGTCCAGAGCCGCAATTTCATCTCTTGTCAAATTTTCCCATCTTTTAATCATAACTACCTCTTTTCTGCCGCCGCAGGCGGCGTTGGAATCATATAAGGCACATACTGGCGCCCCGTGCCGTTCTTCTGTTTCCATGGCCATTCTGTCCGCGGCTCATCATACGGGGATATAGAAAAATATCCTCAGAACAACCGTTATCGCGATTGCCGCCGCATTTACAAGCACAAACAGCGCGTCATAGCGGCTCGCTTTAATGGCCTTATAGGTTCCTCTTTTTACAGAAAAATCAAGCTGATAATAATGCATGGCAAGGGAAATGGCCTGTCCTTTGCTGATCACGCGGAACAGCAGAGGCAGGGAAAACGTCACATAATTCTTTATTTTCGTTGCCCATCCGCAGTCCTCAATCTCCAGACCTCTTGAGCTCTGCGCCTCCATGATTGCGTTCAGCTCCGTAATAATCATGGGAATAATCTGGAAAACCAGGCCGATTCCAAAGGCAATCGCATAGGAAACATGCCATTTCTGAAGGCCCAGGATGATTTCACTGAAATTGGTGGTAATCAGCACCGTATAGAAGGAGGAGATCATCAGAAAGATTCTCAGGGCATAGACCGCTCCCTTGTAAAAATCATACCAGTCAAAGCAGAAATTCACGTTCTGTCCCGCAAAGGAAAATACCGTTTCAAAAAATACAGGGCCGCCCTGCACCACCGGCGTTTCAAACAGTCCCAGCACCAGCCACAGCAGGAAAATGAACAGGAGCAGCACCTTCAGTTTTGACAGCAGGACCAGCATATATTTCTGAATGCCGCAGGTACACCACATAGCGATAAAAAAAGCAAAAAGAAACAGCAGCGCCACGCCGGATTTGATCAGGCTGGTAAGGACGGCCATGACCACGAAAAAGACGAACTTGGTCCTGGGATCCAGCTTATGGAGGATAGAATCCCCATCCACATATTTCAGGTAATCCATTATTTTCCTCCCCTCTTTTCTGTATACCGTTTCAGTAGCTGCTCCGTGAATGACTCCACTGTGTAGCAGGTCTGATCCAGGTCAAAGCTGTGAGACAGGCGCACCACCGGCGGCATCGCGATTCCGATCCGCTCAAAAATATCGCTTCTCTCCGCGAGTTCTTCCCGGCTTCCTTCAAAAATTTTCTCTCCCGCGTTCAGAATCACCGCAGCGTCCACAGTCCGAAACACCAGCGGGATCTCGTGGCTGATCATAATGACCGTCTTTCCGGCCTCCTTCAGAGAGCGGATCAGTTCTTCCAGATCCTGCACCAGGAAACCATCCATACCGAGTGTGGGTTCATCCAGAATGATCACATCCGCACAGGAAAACAGGACGGAAAGGATGGTGAGCATATGCTTCTGCCCCATGGAAAGATTCAGAGGGAACGTCTCCCTTTCCTTCTCCAGATGATAGCGGGAAAGCACGTCTGTAATCTCCTCTGCGGAAAAGTCCACCTGCTGCATCCGCGCACAGAAGGTCAGCTCCCGTTCTACCGTTTCCTCAAACAGCATATGCTCGGGGTGCTGGAACACCAGAATGATATTCCGGGATATCTGCGCCACGGTTTTGGAAAGGATGGAACTGCCCCGGTATCTCACATCGCCTCCCGTAGGCTTGTACAGACCGTTCAGATGTTTTACAAACGTGGTCTTTCCGGAACCGTTCTGTCCCAGTACGGCAATCACCTTCCCCTCGGGCAGATTCGCGTTCACATCAATCAGCGCATGAAAACCGTCGCTGAAGGTTTTCACCAGATTATGCACCGTAATCACAGGGGCCGACTGTCCTGACAGCTGTTCCCTACCGGCTTCTTTCTCCGGCCGCGCCGTATCCTCTTCTGCATGCGGCAGATCCCGCTCCTTACCGTCGCGTCTGGACACCGTCCCGTTTTCGTCAAAAAGCCTGCCGATCTGCTCCCGGGCCTCTTCCACGGTATAAAACAGCTTCAGTCCGCTGAAATGCCTGGTAAGTTCACGGTAAATCTCCACCTCCTGCGGAATGATGACGCCAAGCCGTTTCTGCAGTTCAAAATCCTGGAAAAACTCATCCCTGCTTCCATCGAATACTACCTCGCCGTCCAGAAGGCCGATGACATGATCCACAATTCCTGCCGACCATACCAGATTGTTGTCCACCAGGACGGTCGTGTCACCGTTTGCGGAAAGCTGCTTCAGAATGCCCTGTACCATGGCTTTTCCGCCCGGATCCAGAGAGCTCACGGGCTCGTCCATGATCAGGATGTCCGGATTCATGGCGAGGACGGAAGCGATACAGACAGACTGACGCTGTCCGCCGGAAAGATTCGCCACACTTCGGTTTCTCAGGTATTGCAGGTTCAGAAGATCCAGCACATATTCCATCCGCTCGGCGATTTCTTCCTGTGCCAGCCCCAGATTTTCCATTCCGAAAGCGATCGCATCCTCCACGCCGTATCCGAACAGCTGATTTTCCGGAGTCTGGCTGACCACGCTGACAAAGGTATTCTCCGGCATGTCAAAGCTTCCCTCCAGAACTCCGCCGGAGATCAGTTTGGGGATAACTCCGGAAAAAATTTCCACAAGCGTAGACTTTCCGCATCCGCTGGGCCCCACAATCGCGGTAACCTTACCCTTTTCAATGGAAAAGCTCACATTCTTCAGCACTTCTTTCCCATCCGGCGCATATTTATAACTGATGTTGTTTACTTTATATTCCACTTGGCGTTCTCCTCGTATGTATCATGTATCAGCGGGATTTTCCAACCGGGAATGTGGGAAAGGATTCCAGATAAATGATATCCTTTCTCTTTGCCGCATCCCCTTCCGCCAGAATGGCCGCCTTTCCTGTCACTTTTCCGCCTGCCTTTTCCACCAGGGTCTCCATGGCTTTCAGAGATTCTCCCGTACTGATCACGTCATCCACGATAAGAATCCTTTTGCCGCGGATCAGTTCACTTTCCTCCCTGTCCAGGCAAAGGATTTGCTTCTTCTGCGTCGTAATGGAATAGACCTCTGTCACAAAGGGCTCCAGCATATAGGGCTTGACGCTTTTTCTCGCAACGAAATAACGCTTCATATTCATAATGCGCGCCATTTCCTGCACCAGCGGAATCCCCTTGGCCTCAGCCGTGATCAGGTAATCCACCTCTGGCACCCGCTCCTTCAACGCCGCTGCCGCTTTCACTACCAGCTCCGCATCTCCCAGAAGTACAAAGCTCGCAATATCCAGATGATCTGAAATCCTGATGATAGGCAGTTTTCTGATGCAGCCGACGATGTTCATCTCATAATATCTGTTCTCCATAACGTCATCCTTTCCTTAGATATAGGTCCGTTTTCCGCCAAAGCCCTCCCTCGCCGCTGTTCAGGCCGGATTTTTACGGACACAACAATGCAGAAGGGGAGCTCCCTTCTGCATTGTTGCAGTTCTGCACTGTACCGGCATTCTCTCATGCCGGTTCCCATTCAATTATGCACCATTTGCCTTCACTTGTCACGAAGTATTTATAATTTTAATAAATTTTGTGTAAATTTTTTATAACCTTTCAGGCTCAGGGCGTCACTCACTGTCCGGAAGCAGTTTCACACGTACCATGATCTTGCGGGCCACTTCCCCCTCCTTCAGAGGAATATCTTCGATCGCCGTCTGGTTCGGCAGGAAGCAGTCATCCTCCTCCAGTTCGGAAAGGATCCAGTTATAAGCCGCATCCATGGCGTTTTCAATCGCATCCTCCATATCGGCTCCAAACGCCTCACAGCAGGCCAGATCCGGAAAACTGGCGCGGTATCCGCTTCCATCCGCCTGCGGGGTAAAAACAGCAGGATATACAAATGTCATTATCTCACAACCTCCCGAATGATTTCCGTCCCATTATAAGCCAGAGGAAGGATTCCTGTCAAATAGGGGAACGGACAGGACAAACGCCGCCCCCTTTCCAAAAGGAGAGGTTTCGTCCAGCCGCACGCTTCCTCCATGAAGCTCCAGGATCTTTGCGGTGATCGCAAGGCCCAGTCCGGATCCATGCCCGCTCCCCCGCGCCGCGTCTCCGGTCACGAAGGGCCGGAACAGATCCCGCTTCAGTTCCTCCGGAATTCCGTTTCCGTCATCCGCAATCCGGATTTTCGCGCGTTCCTTCTCTTCTGTCACTTCCACCAGCAGCTTCGTTCCGGGCGGATTGTAGGCAACCGCATTGTTCACGATATTCTCCATGGCGCGCCGCAGAAGCGCCCGGTCCACACAGGCCCAGATGCTTTTCTCCGGAATGGACGCTTCCACCTCGAACCCCGCAAGCTCCAGCTCCTGATACCTCTCCGCAAAGTATTCCTGAACCAGCTCACAGAGATCCTCCCGCCTTTTGCTGACGGGTATGTCAGGGCGGTCGAGCCTGCTGTACTCGTGAAAGGTCAGAAGCAGTTCGTTTACCCGGTCGGCTTTTCTGGAGATGGTATCCAGATATTTTTTCTGATCCTCCGGCGCCGTCAGCCCATCCCTCAGTGCGGCCGCATAGCCCTGAATCACCGTGACGGGCGTCTTCAGATCATGGGAAATATCGGAAAGCAGCTTTCTCCGCTCTCCGTCCAGCCGCTGCCTTTCCTCCTCGCTTTTCTGAAGCGCCTCCTCCAGGCGCAGAAAGTTATCGGCAAGCTCCTTAAATTCCACGGGTCCGCTGTAGCTCTCAAGCCCGCTGGGCCGGTCGGCTGCCAGATTGGCCACGGCTTCGTTCAGCGGGGCAAGAAGCCGCTTCACTCTCCGGCTCAGCCAGAAAACGCAGAGGGCAGCCGTGCCGAGATAGATCGGGAGGATAAACCATTTGATCCCGTCCACCACCCGATAGAAGAGACGGTATTCCTCCGAACCGGCTTCCCGCATCCAGAACACGGCATGCCTCGTAAGCCCCTCCGGATTTTCATAGGAGTACTTGTATATACTGTGTCCCCGTCCGTCACGTCCCATCAGATATTCCAGCTCTTCCCCGGTAAACGGAGTTTCCCTTTTTAGAATCGTACCCGATTTCCATAACCGGTTCTCATCCAGAAAGGCATATCCTGTAATGGCAAGACTTCCATCCTCCAGATACTCCGCACGGGTCAGCAGATAGCTTCCTCCCTCCGCTCCCTCCGGCAGTTCTGCAACCAGAATGCGGCTTTCCGCATCATAGACCGGAATACAGGAAACCGCCTCTTTCGAAAAGGCTTTTCCCTGCGCATCTCCCTGTTCGCAGATCACGTTTCCCTCTCCATCCAGAACCAGGAATCCGTAATCCTTCCCCAGCCAGGAGGTTACCGGCAGACGCCCAAGCTCCTGATCCGCCACATCTCCGAGTACCTCAAGCATCCCCGCCGCATTCGGTGTCGGCGCCACATGATCCGCATATACCGTAATCACCAGATAAATGCCTGTCAGAATGACCAGATTTATGATGGTAAAAAACGCATAGTTTTCCGCCAGGAAACGGAACAGGTCCTCCCTTCTTCTATTTCCGGTCTTCAATTTTATATCCAAGCCCCCTTACCGTTTTGATATACCGCGGATTTTTGGGATCGTCCTCAATCTTTTCGCGAAGCTTTGAAACGTGAACCATCATCGTTTTATCGTCATTTTCAAAAAATTCCCCGTTGATGCTCTCGTAGATCTGCGCCTTCGTATACACCCGGCCCGGGGAGCGCATCAGCTTCAGCAGAATCTTATATTCCGTCGGCGTGAGGAAAATCTGCTCCCCGTTTTTGGTTACCGTCATCGCTCCAGCGTCCAGGCACAGCTCGCCCAGCGTGATCCGATCCGGCCGTCCCGCCTCCCCTGCTGCCGCTCCCAGCTCATAGAAACGCCGGAGATTGGAATTGATCCGGGCTGCCACCTCCATGGGGTTAAAGGGCTTGGTCAGATAGTCGTCCGCTCCCAGATTCAGCCCCAGAATCCGGTCGTAGTCCTGATCCCTTGCCGATAAAATCAGAATGGGAATATTGCTGATTTTTCTGATCTGTCTGGTCAGCTCATATCCATCCATCTGAGGCATCATCACATCCAGAAGCGCCAGATCCACATGCTCCCTTTTCATCAGCTCCAGCGCCTTTTCTCCATTATCGGCGGATATGACGCGGTAGCCGCTGTTTTCCAGATACAGCCGCAGAAGCTCTACGATATCCCCGTCATCCTCCGCGATCAGAATCGTATATTGCATGGTATCTCCCCTTTCAAACGTTCTTTTTATTCTATTATGACTTCCAGCTCTTCTTCCAGGGACCGGATGCGTATATTCCGGTTTTCCCCTTCGGTATGTACCCGGATGGCGCCGCCCCTCCTCACCGCGCGTGCGGTAAGAACCGTTTTCCCTTTCAGATCGGTAACTTCAGTTTCTGCCTCCGCACCGTCCTCAAACAGGCTCAGATACAGGGTTACTCCGTCGGCATAGGCATAATCCGGCCTGGAGTCCTCAGCGCCTACGGCCAGAATGGTATTGGGCTTAAGCAGCAGGGGCATATGAAAATAATCGTAGCTCTCTTTGTGCCATTTTCCTCCGGCCACTTCCTCCTCCGTAAGGATATTATACCACCTGCCCTCCGGCACGTAATACTCCACTTCGCCGGACGATTTGAAAATGGGCGCCGCCAGCAGGCTGTCTCCCAGCATATACTGTCGGTCCAGGGTTTCACAGCTGCGGTCCTCTGGAAATTCCACAAACATGGGGCGCAGCACGGGCGTTCCGTGCTCATGGGAAAGAACCGCCTGTCGGTAAAGATAGGGCATGAGGCTGCACTTCAATTTCACAAATTTTCGCAGCACGTCACAGGCCTCTTCATCAAAAAGCCAGGGTACGCGGTAGGAGCTGGAGCCGTGCAGACGGCTGTGAGAGCTCAGCAGGCCGAACTGGCACCATCTTTTGTAAATATCCGCCGGAGCCGTGCTTTCAAATCCGCTGATGTCATGGCTCCAGAATCCAAAGCCTGCGCAGGAAAGGGACAGTCCGCTTCTTAACGTTTCTGCCATGGATGGATAGGTTGCAGAACAGTCTCCGCCCCAGTGGGCCGGGAATTTCTGTCCTCCCACCGTCGCCGAGCGGGCGAAAAGCACGGCCTCGCCCTCTCCCCGCTCTCTTTCCAGCAGTTCAAAAACGGCCTTATTGTACAGGTACGTATAGTAATTATGCATCTTCACCGGGTCCGATCCATCGAACCAGGCGATGTCCTTCACCGGGATTCTTTCCCCGAAATCCGTTTTGAAGCAGTCCACGCCCATGTCGAGCAGGGTTTTCAGCTTTCCCTGATACCATGCGGCGGCATCCGGATTGGTAAAGTCCACCAGTCCCATTCCCGCCTGCCACATATCCGTCTGCCACACGTCCCCGTTCGTCTTTTTCAAAAGATAGCCCTGCTCCATTCCTTCCTGAAACAGCGGGGATTTCTGTCCGATATAGGGATTGATCCATACGCAGATCTTCAGCCCCCTGTCGTGATACCGCTTCAGCATACCCTCCGGGTCCGGGAAGGTCGCAGGATCCCAAGTGAAATTACACCACTCGAAGGCTTCCATCCAGTAGCAGTCAAAATGGAATACATGAAGGGGAATGTCTCTGTCCGCCATTCCCTGAATGAAGCTGCTGGTGGTCGCTTCATCATAATCGGTGGTAAAAGAAGTCGTGAGCCAGAGTCCAAAGGACCATGCCGGGGGAAGCGCCGGCTTTCCGGCAAGCTCCGTATACTTCTCAATGGTTCCCTTCGGCGTCTTTCCGTTGATCACATAGTAATCCAGCCGTTCCCCCTCCACGGAGAACTGGACTCTCTCCACCTTCTCACTTGCGATCTCAAAGGACACGTCTCCCTCGTTATCCACCAAAACACCATAGCCCTTATTTGTTATGTAAAAGGGAATGTTTTTATAGGCAATTTCGCTGGATGTACCGCCGTCCTCGTTCCACATCTCCACGACCTGTCCGTTTTTGACGAAAGGGGTAAAACGTTCGCCCAGTCCGTATATGGATTCATCCACATCGATGGCGAGGGCTTCCACCGTATAGGTTCTGCCGGTTTCGTTGTTTCTGATATTTGCCATATTCCGAAACCCTGTACTGGTCAGCTCCCTGTCTCCGTCCAGGAAACGGATCCCCCAGGAATCAGGACGCTTGTCCACCACAGCTTTTGTTTCGCCGGACTGATAGAGCAGAAACTCTTCGTTTTCCTCAATCCTCACATGGGGCGCCGTATTTTTGATTTCCGCAAAAGGACCCCTATACGCCGTTCCGTCAAAATGGGAGATGGATACCTTAATCACATCCTCCATCGGACTGGAAAGGCGGATGGTCAGCATTCCCAGATTCAGACAGTCTCCCCGGTTTGCGATATGTTTCCCCGGCGCATAGATGGTAAGCTCCTCTCCGTTTCTTCTGCTGTCTGCGTATTCCACGGCATAAAGCGGCGTCATTTCCTTTTTTACACACCAGTATCCGTCTGTAAATTTCATGTCGGTATTCTCCTTTTCCCAGTCTGGAGTTTTTTCTGTCAGCACATATTTCCAGGACGAAAGGCCGCGGCTTTCGTCCGCCTCTTCCCGATCTGGCGGATCAGAAAATCTCCCTTCCGGAATCCCAGATCCCCTTCGGAATCCCATTCCACCTTCCCGCTCTCATCCTGATAGCGGATCTGTGTCACGCAGTATTCTCCCTTTTCGTATCCATAACCGTCTCCCGCATCCTCATACAGGGCAAAGCTTCCATCCGCTCCCGCGTAAATCTGCAGCCAAATCTTCCTGCCTTCCATTTCTGCCGTACTCTCACCCGGCTCCATCACCGGCAGGATGGAACCGGCCTTCACATAAACCGGAATGTGATCGATCCCGGCACGGGCCTCAATCTCCCGGCCTCCTTCATAACGTTCTTCCGTATAAAAATCATACCAGTCCGTCCCCGCCGGAAGATATACCGTCCGGACGGATTCCTCCCCTTCCATGGACTCCGTAATCGGGCAGATCAGAAGGTTTGGCCCGAACATATATGCATCCATGATGCCAGCCGCCTTCTCATCCTGCGGAAAATCAAAGACCAGCGGGCGCATCATGGTGCCATTTTCTCTCCAGACCGCTCCTGCCAGAGAATAGATGTAGGGAAGCAGCCGGTATCTTCCCCGGATGGCGGAAAGGATCGCTTCATAAAAGGGCTCTCCCGACGCGCCGGACTGCCCCGGCTCAAACTGCCCTGACGCAAACTGCCATGGCTCCCTTCGGCAGTCCGTTCCATGGCTCCGGAAAACAGGCAGAAAAGCGCCATACTGAAACCATCTCACGTACAGCTCCCGGTACGCCGGATCCTGACAGCCGCTCTCATATTCCCCATTCCAGAACCAGGTATTTCCCTTTTTCGTAAAAAAGGCACCGATGTCCAGCGTCCAGTAGGGCATACCGCTGGCGCAGAAATGCAGTCCCGCAGCGATCTGGCGGCGCAGAGTCTCCCAGCTGGCAGAGATGTCACCCGACCAGAGGATCGTTCCGTACCTCTGGCTTCCTGCCCAGCCGCTCCGGGTCAGATTGACCACCCGCTTTTCACGAAAAGGCATGGGGGACTGATCCTGCCGGCTGTCCGCATTCTCTTCCGGCGCGCCGGACAGGAAACGTGCGGCGCAGTCTCTCTGTCCTTCATAAACCGCTCTGGCATGATACATGCCGTAAGCGTTCGCCTTCTGACGGGGCATGATCTCAGACGCTGCTTCCAGATATTCGTGATACATCTCTCCCGGCTCCGGTTTCAGCTTCCGGCTCCATTCCGGTGTCACCGGCTCGCAGGAATCGCACCACCAGGCGTCGATCCCGTACCGGAACAGCCCTTCCTCCGTCTGCTTCCAGTACAGCTTCCGTCCTTCCTCCCGGAAGGCGTCATAGATCTCGCTGCCAGGCAGCAGCAGTCCCGCCTCCTGAAACTCCCGGTAATTATCGCATTCCGCGTTCATGTTCGGCCAGATGGAGATCATGAAATGCACATTCTTCTCATGCAGCGCGCCCGTCATGGCCGCCGGATCGGGGAAGCGCTCCGGATCGAAGGTTTTCTGGCCCCACAGATCCCCTGTCCAGGACATCCAGTCCAGCACCAGAGCGTCCAGCCCGATGCCCCTCCTGCGGAATTCCTCCGCCGTCTCCACAAGCTCCTGCGCCGACTCATACCGCTCCTGGGACTGGATATAGCCGAACGCCCACTTCGGAAGCATGGCCGCCCGCCCCGTCAGAGCACGGAACTGTCCGATCACTTCATCCGGGTTTCCCGCCAGAAAATAATAATCCAGATATTCATCCGCTTCCGTGTAAAGATAGGAGCCGTACTGCGTATCGCTAAATACCGCCGTTCCCTGAGTGGACAGCAGGATACCATAGCCGTTTCCGGAAAGGAGCAGAGGAATGGCGATCTTCAGATTGGCCTGGTGCAGGTACTGGGTGGTATGCCGCAGATTCCATACGCCTTCCTCCGCCTGCCCCAGTCCGTACAACCGCTCTCCCGGCACAAAATCCAGATACAGTCTGGTACGGCACAGCTTTCTGTCGAATACCCGGTCCGCTTCCTTAATTCTCTTCTTGATCCCGTCCGGCGTTGCCACTTCCTCCACCCGGGTATTTTCATTGATCACCGGGCGGAAAGCATCGTATTCTTCTGTTGTTTTGCTCTCCCATGCCCGTTCCGCCAAAAGCGCCGTCCCGTCCGGGCGCTCATACCGGATGGAGCCGGTGTCACGCGCCACGATCAGATGAAGCTGCGCCGTTTCCAGCCGGATTTCCCGGTCGTTTTCCGTCCATTTCCAGTTCCGGGTATCCGGACATGTAAAGGAGCCGGACAGATCCGCATATTCGTCCCCCTGTTCCTTTCCAAAACTTCCGTTTTCTGTCCAGGAAACCCGGACCGCCCGGTCCGTCTGCGGAATCAGACGGATGATTCCGGCTTCTGATGTGAGGAAAAGGGCGTTTTCCTCTCTGGTTGCTTCTGTAATTGCTCTGCTTTTTCTTCTGGATGCCTGAAGCATAACACTCTCCCTCCTGCTGTTCTGCTTTCCTTCGCTGTCCGCTAATATTTTATCCTGAAGTAATCCAGATACGCCTTATATCTGTCCTGCGCCGTCAGACAGGTATCGGTCAGATACCCTTTTTCCCTGTCCCATTCTTTCAGTCCGCGGTAGTAAAACATCTTCAGGTCATCTTCGATAATAAATGGAACAATCTTATATTTCAGACATTCCTTAAACAGGATCAGTCTTCCAACCCGGCCGTTGCCGTCCTGAAACGGATGGATTCTCTCAAATTTCACATGGAAGTCCAGAATGTCTTCCAGCGTCTTTTCTTTTTTTGAGCCATACTCCGCTATCAGCCTTTTCATTTTTCCGGGAACCTCTTCCGGAAGAGCCGTCTCCATCCCGCCGACTTCGTTCGGCAGCTTTTTATAGGCGCCTACAGCAAACCAGTCTTTTCTGGAATCACTGGTTCCGCTTTTCAGGATCAGATGAAGTTCCCGGATCATTTTTTCCGTCAGTTCCATCTCTGCCCGGTCAATGATTCTGTCGATACAGCGAAAGTGATTTACCGTTTCGATCACATCATCTACATTAATCGCTTCCCTTTCCACACCTATCGTATTGGTTTCAAAAATGTATCTGGTCTGCTCGTGAGTCAGACGGCTTCCTTCGATATGATTGGAATTATAGGTCAGTTCAATCTGTGTTTTATGGTAGATACCGCCGGAATATCTGCCTGCTTTTTCCGTCCTCAGAATATCAAGCAGGGTAACCGGCTTCTTTTCCCATTTATTGGAACGCTCCGGCTTTTGGGCATTATCTGGGATATTCCAGATTTTTCCTGTAAGAAAAGCGCCGGGGACGCGGCCCTGTGCACAGTAATTTCTCACGCTGCGTTCCGAAACGCCCCATTTCTCTGCCATTTCTTTCACTGAAAGGTACCGCATCTGCTTTCCTCCGCTTTTTTCAGAATTGTTTCTTCTTTTCTGATGTATATTGTATCATGTCATCGGCAATAAATACACCGCCTGTCCATGAGCAGAACACCTGAATCGGACAGAAAGTACCATTTAAGTCGTTTCCTCCAGCTCCCACTTATCCCCGCCGTCCGGAGTATATTTGTTGTACATCCAGTTTCCGGTCAGCTCATTGCGGATGCGCAGATGTCCGTCCTCATCCTCCATCTCAAACAGGAGCATCCGCTCCTGGCCGCTCCTGTTGGGAGAATGCAGGCACATCAAAAGCCTATCCTTAAAATCCGTAAAAAGCATGGAATGGCCGCCGTCCTGGCTGAACAGGGGCTCCGGCTCCTGCTTCCAGGGCCCGGTGATCTCCCCGGACAGAGAACGGGCATAGCCGCAGGTGTAGGCCGTATTGGAAAAGCTGCTCCAGACCATGAGAAGCTCTCCGTTCTTCGCCCGGTACAGATAAGGGCCGTCCGTCACCCTGGCCCAGCCCATCCGGGGCTGAGGCTCGGTCAGCTTCCACAGGCCCGACGGATCGGTGAACTTCCAGGGCGCTTCCGAAGCGCGGAACAGAATGACAGGCTCTCCGACGGAGTCTGACAGATCCTCCTTCATACGGATGGCGCAGATCTGGCCGTCCTGTACCTGAAGCCATTCATGACAGAACAGCATCCAGGGATTTCCTTTTCTGTCCTCATACAGGGTTCCATCCAGGCACTGCCAGTCCGCAGGGGTGGCCGGGCCGTTCTTCTTCGGTACAAAGGGGCCTCTCGGGGTATCCGCCTCCAGAAACTGACAGCCCCGGTATCCGCCCGGCGCGCGAAAGGAACTGATCAGGTAATATTTTCCCCGCCAGTAGTGGCATTCCGGCGCCCAGAAATCAAGCGGCCCCCAGAAATCCTCATCCGGTTCAAACACGGGATAGCTTTCCGACCACCAGATCAGATCATCGCTCTCCCGGACATTCACCGCACGCCCTTTCTGTCCCGGCCTGGCAAAACAGTCGTACAGAAAATATTTCCGTTCTTCCCTGCTGGGAAGAATGCACACATCCCTCGTATGCAGATCCCTGACATGAATTTTTCCATTCATTTTCATTTTCCCCT
>ERZ894229.207-NODE-207-length-61484-cov-8.48726_pt1 | contig 61484 bp, 58 predicted proteins | sample MGYA00380295_ERZ894229 | MGnify/ENA primary metagenome ERZ894229 (study PRJEB32331, sample SAMN06328479) | human gut metagenome | biome: human gut microbiome; feature: stool | host: Homo sapiens | collected 2014-09-17 ... | reverse complement strand
GTTCCTCTGAAATCTGGGGAAATTATATTTCCTTCCTCCCCCTTACCGAGGAGGTTCACGGGATCACGCTGAAAGGCTTCAAGTATCCCCTGACTAACCGGGATATCCGGATTGGTACCAGCCTCTGTATCAGCAACGAGCTGGAGGCGGAGACGGGGACTATCACATTCCGGGATGGAGTGCTGATCTGCGTGGAGTCTCACGACTAAGCGTTGCAGTTCACGGTACCACAGGCCTCCGCTTTCCGGTCTGCCCCGGCTGGCTCATGCGGCCTTTCCAGTTCCGGTTTCGGGCATAAGCACTTCTAAACGTGCAGAATTTTTCTAAAAACCAGGGGAAATCCCCAAACTCGCTGCGCTCAAACAGGTGGGGATTTCCCCTGAACGAAAAATCCTGCGCGTTAAGAATTGCTAATACCCTGCAAAGTCACAGGAAAGGCCGCATGAGCCAGCCGGGGCAGACCGGAAAGCGGAGGCCTGTGGTACCGTGAACTGCAATTACTAAACTGGTATGGCCTAAAAAAACAAAACTGGATATTTATATCACTCCACCCTCATGCTAAGATAGGGGACAAGAAAGCATTGGCATCAAGGGAGGAAAAAGAAATGAACAGAACAGACAGTAAAATTAGCAAAATTGCCATGACCGGATTATTCGCGGCCATGTCGTACGTGGTCTTTACGTTCCTGCAGTTTAAAATTACGCTTCCGGGAGGAGACGCGACTTCCATTCATTTGGGAAATGCGGTCTGTGTGCTGGGAGCGCTTTTACTGGGCGGCGTATACGGCGGCCTGGGCGGAGCCATCGGTATGACGATCGGCGACTTATTCGATCCGGTGTATGTGGTCTATGCGCCTAAGACTTTTATTTTGAAGCTGTGTATCGGCCTGATTACCGGTTTCCTTGCTCACAGAATAGGAAAGATCAATGAATCCCATGATCAGAAACACATTTTCAAATGGGTCCTGATCGCTTCTGTTGGCGGACTGCTTTTCAATGTTATTTTCGATCCGCTTGTGGGATACTACTACAAGCTGCTGATCCTGGGAAAACCGGCCGCTGAGCTGGCGCTCGTATGGAATGTGACCTCGACCACCATCAACGCGGTGACGTCGGCCATCGCTTCCGTCGTCATCTACATGCCGCTGCGGAACGCGCTTCTCCGGTCGGGAATGGGAGGAATTTTACGGATATGATATCAGAAAGACATCAGAAAAAAATTGCAGTAATCAATGATTTATCGGGATATGGCCGCTGTTCGCTGACAGTGGCTATTCCCATTTTGTCGGCGCTGAAGGTTCAGTGCTGTCCGGTTCCCACCTCCATTCTCTCTAATCACACCGGATTTCCGGTGTATTTCTTTGACGATTATACGGATAAGATGGGGCTTTATTTAGAAAAATGGACGGAACTGGGGCTGGAGTTCGACGGTATTTTCAGCGGCTTTCTCGGTTCGGAGGCACAGATCGGGATTGTCATGTCCATGATCCGGCAGTTTCAGGGAAAGGATACGCTGGTGGTGATCGATCCGATCATGGGAGACCACGGAAAGGCGTATCAGACCTACACGCCGGCCATGTGCAGCCGCATGAAGGAGCTGGTGTGCCTGGGTGATATCGTCACGCCGAATCTGACCGAGGCATGCATTCTGACGGGCCGGGAATACCGGGACGAAGGCTGGCACAGGACGGAGCTTTTAGCGATGGCGGAGGAGATCCGGGAGATGGGACCTTCCGGAGTCATCATAACGGGAGTGAAGGAAGGTGCGTATCTGACCAATGTCATCGCAGAGCAGGGGAAGGAAGGCGCGTTCTGCCGTTCGATGCGGGTCGGACGGGAACGGCCGGGCACAGGGGATGTGTTCTCGGCTATCGTGGCGGCGGAGGCGGTAAAAGGCGCTTCGCTGACCGATGCGGCGAAGAAGGCGGCACGGTTTGTAAAGCGCTGTATTCTAAAATCGGAGGAGTTAAATGTTCCGGTTCAGAACGGGGTATGCTTTGAGGAAGTGCTGTCGGAATTGATAAAATGGAAATAAGGGGCTTTTCTTTCACTGTAATTTGTAGTATAATCAACGGCAGATTATCATATTGAGGAGAAACCAGGAGGAATACCATGTTAGATTTAAAGTTTGTAAGAGAAAATCCTGAGGCTGTAAAACAGAATATCAGGAATAAATTTCAGGATAACAAGCTGCCGCTGGTGGATGAGGTTATTGAACTGGACGAGTTAAACCGCGCCGCAAAGCAGGAAGGCGATGCGCTCAGAGCGGAACGTAATAAACTTTCCAAGCAGATTGGCGGGCTGATGGGCCAGGGAAAGAGAGAAGAGGCCGAAGAGCTTAAGAAGCAGGTGACAGCGGCTTCCGACCATCTGGCAGAGCTGGAGGAGAAAGAACGGGAGCTGGACGAGAAGATCAAAAAGATCATGATGACCATCCCGAACATCATTGATCCTAGCGTACCGATTGGAAAAGACGACAGCGAGAACGTGGAAGTGCAGAGATATGGCGAACCGGTGGTACCGGATTTCGAGATACCGTATCACACCGACATCATGGAGCGCTTTGACGGAATCGATTTGGACAGTGCCAGAAAGGTAGCGGGCAACGGTTTCTACTATCTGATGGGTGATATTGCAAGACTTCACTCCTCCGTAATCTCCTATGCACGTGACTTCATGATCGATCGCGGCTTTACGTACTGTGTACCGCCGTTCATGATCCGCAGCGAGGTAGTGACCGGCGTTATGAGCTTTGCTGAGATGGACGCCATGATGTATAAGATCGAGGGTGAGGATTTATACCTTATCGGTACCAGCGAGCATTCCATGATCGGAAAGTTTATTGATACCATTATTCCGGAGGAATCCCTTCCGAAGACACTTACCAGCTATTCTCCGTGCTTCCGCAAGGAGAAGGGCGCCCATGGCCTGGAGGAGCGCGGCGTCTACCGCATCCATCAGTTTGAGAAGCAGGAGATGATCGTTGTCTGCAAGCCGGAGGAGAGCATGGAATGGTACGATAAGTTATGGCAGAACACGGTGGATTTATTCCGTTCCCTGGATATTCCGGTCAGAACTTTAGAGTGCTGCTCCGGTGACCTCGCTGATTTAAAGGTGAAGTCCGTGGACGTGGAGGCTTGGTCCCCGCGTCAGAAGAAGTACTTCGAGGTGGGAAGCTGTTCCAACTTGGGCGACGCCCAGGCCAGAAGGCTTAAGATCCGTGTCAACGGGGAGGACGGAAGAAAGTATTTCGCCCACACCTTAAACAACACGGTAGTGGCACCGCCGAGAATGCTGATCGCATTTTTAGAGAACAACTTACAGGCGGACGGAAGCGTAAGAATTCCGGAGCTTTTAAGACCGTATATGGGCGGAATGGAAGCGATTGTTCCGAAGGATAAAAAGTAAAGAGATCATGATATAACGCAGCAGATGTGGCCGGTTTTCGGAACCGCACACCGGCTGCGTTTCTTATAGTTACCCTAAAGGAAATGGCAGAGAAAAACGCTCTTGCTGTTTCCTTTTTCTTTTTGTATATATAATTCGTTGGGTTTTCACAGGATTACCATAAAAGTATGAAAAAAAATCATACTGTGAGGAAGAGAAGGCAGGTGGTATGCTTAAGACATGAAAAGAGAGGGGGAAAGCTTATGAAGCAATGGGAAGAGTATCGTATTCCGGCAGAAGAAGTGAGAAGGATTTCCAGAATACCGATCACCTGTCTGGAGGACCAGACATCCGTATTCAGCCGCATGGCGCTGGAGATGGCGGAGAAGATTGAGGACAACAACCGTCAGGGAAAACGGACGGTGTTTATCATTCCGTTCGGACCGACCGGGCAGTATCCCGTTTTTGTGGACCTGGTCAACACCAGGAGAATCAGCTTAAAGAAGGTATGGCTGATTACCATGGATGACTGGCTGGACAGCGACGGCGGACTGGTGGGACTGGACAACATCCATTCGCTGAGGCGGAAGATGAATCAGGTCCTGTATTCGAAAATCGACAAGGGCCTGGTGATGCCGGAAGAACAGAGGATATACCCGGATCCCGGCTGGCTGGAGAGAATACCTGATTTGATTGAAGCTCTGGGGGGAGTGGATATCTGTTTTGCGGGATTCGGCATCAACGGTCATCTGGGCTTCAATGAGCCTGCGGATGTAAGCCCGGAGGAATTTGCAAAACTGCCTACCAGAGTTGTGAGAATATCGGAAACCACCAGGACGATCAAGGCTTCCACCGGTGTGAACGGAGCGATGGAGGACATTCCGTTTTATGGAATCACGGTCGGTATGAGAGAGATGCTGTGTGCAGATAAGGTCAGCGTTTACTGCTTCAGGGACTGGCATTCCGGGGCAATCAGACGGGCTGGATGCGGCACCGTGTCATCCGGTTTTCCGGCTTCCCTGCTGCAGAATCATCCGAACGCCGCCATCGTCTGCTCTCCCAATGCCATAGCTCCGTGCTATTAAAGGAGGAGCGGCCATGAAATGGATTAAAATAAAAAACAAGAGGGTCTGGTCTCTCATTTCCCTGATTATGTGCCTGATGGTTTGGCAGCTGATCTCCGTGTCGGAGGCGGGAGCCGTGTTCGCCTCTCCGAAAAAGACGCTGATGGCATTTATCACCATGGCGAAAAGCGGGGCAATCTGGGTTCATATCGGTTACAGCCTGTTCCGGGTCATCACCGGTTTTTTGCTGGGACTGGCCGCCGCTGTTCCCATTGCATTCCTGATGGGCTGGTATAAGACTGTGCAGTATCTGCTGGAGCCTGTGGTGCAGTTCATCCGGACGATTCCGCCGATCGCCTATATTCCGCTGGTTATCGTAGCGCTCGGTGTGGACGAGTCCTCCAAAATTATGGTGATTTTCATTGCTACATTTCTCGTCATGGTAATTACGATTTACCAGGGAGTTAAAAATGTCGATTCCACACTGGTAAAGGCGGCCAGAGTTCTGGGGGCTAACGACAGGGATATCTTCTTCCATGTCGTGGTACCGGCGTCGTTTCCGTTTGTGCTGACCGCTATACGCCTCGGTCTTTCTGCCGGGCTTACCACACTGATCGCTTCGGAACTGACGGGAGCCAGCAAGGGGCTGGGGACAATGATTCAGGAAGCCAGCATGTATTTCCGGATGGACGTTGTTATCATGGGAATCATGGTGATTGGAATCATCGGTCTGGTGCTTAACAAGATCGTACATATTCTGGAAAGGTGGCTGACAGGATGGCAGGAAACTCATCAGGCGACGTGATTGTAAAGATTGATCATGTGGAGAAAATCTATCAGGGCAGGAGCGGCGAGGTAGTGGCTCTAAACGGCGTGGACATGGAGATCAGAGAAAATGAGTTCGTCTGCGTGGTAGGCCCATCCGGCTGTGGAAAATCGACGCTTTTGAATATCATCGCGGGCCTGGAAAGACCGACGTCAGGCCGGGTCTGTGTGAAGGGAAAAGAGGTGGTAAATCCGGGGAGCGAGCGGGGCGTTATCTTCCAGCAGTACGCGCTGTTCCCGTGGCTGACCGTAAAAAAAAATGTCAAATTCGGATTGAAGTTAAGAGGTGTGAAGGAGCCGGAACTGTCTGCGATTGCTGATAAATATATCCGGCTGGTAGGCCTGGAGGAGTTTGGAGACAGCTATCCCAAGGAACTGTCAGGGGGGATGAAGCAGCGGGTGGCGATTGCCAGGGCCTACGCGGTGAATCCGGAGATCCTTTTAATGGACGAGCCGTTTGGAGCGCTTGACGCCCAGACCAGAACACAGCTCCAGACGGAACTGCTGGAGACGTGGGAGAAGGAGAAGAAGACCTGCTTTTTTATCACACACGATGTGGAGGAGGCGATTATACTGGCCCAGCGGGTGGTTATCATGAGCGCCCGTCCCGGACGGGTTAAGGAAATTGTGCCGGTAAATATTCCCTATCCAAGAACGCAGGAAACGAAGATGACGAAGGAATTTCTGGATTTAAAGGTTCATGTCTGGGGACAGGTGTACAGGGAATTTTTGGAAGTACGGAAATAAGGGTTTACAACAATTCACGAGAAAGCTAAGATGGAGAAGGAGGAAAGAATATGAAAAAATTACCAATCGGTCTTCTGACCGTGATGCTCTGCGGATTACTGGCGGGATGCTCCGGAAATGGCGGACCGCAGCAGAATGCGGAGACGAAGGCGCCGGAAGCAATGACAGAGGCAAAGCAGCAGGCAGAAGCGAATCCGACGACAGAAGCAGCCGCTGCAGAGGCGGCAAAAGGCCAGGAAACAGCAAAACCGGAGACGGTAAAGCTGAGAGTCGCGTACCATCCGAATTTTGGGGGAAACAACCTTTATATCACCGCGGAGAAGAACGGCTTTTTTGAAGAAGAAGGGCTCATAGTGGAGCCGGTTAAATTTACGGCTGGTCCGCAGGAGATTGCTGCCATGGTGGCCGGAGATGTGGATATCGGTTATATTGGCCACGGCGCCACGTTTTTGGCCGTACAGCGTCAGGTAAATGTCTTCTTGACGGAGTTTTTGGGAAATGGAGATGAACTTTTAACGTATAAGGAATCCGGCATCACATCGCTGGAGGATTTAAAGGGAAAAACCATTGCCACAGCGCCGGGGACATCGGGGGAAACGGTCTTAAAGCTGGCTTTGGAGAAAGCAGGCTTAAGCCGTGATGATGTCAGAATCGTCAATATGGACGCAGCTGGCATGGTGGCTGCAATTGTGGCCAAGAAGGTGGACGCCTGTACACTCTGGCCGCCGCAGACCAGTGAAGTTCGAAAGACCATGGGGGAAGAGAATGTTGTAAGACTGACCACGATCGGCGATTTCAGAGACCAGTTTGCATTCCCGGGCCACTGGGTGGTAACGCCTAAATATATGGACGCGCATCCGGATGTCATGGTACGATTTTCAAGGGCCATGCTGAAGGCGATGGACTACCGCAAGGAACACCCGGAGGAAACGGCGGAAAACGTAGCTGAGTTTATCGATGCGCCGCTCGATGGTGTTGTGGCGGAGATGAACAACATCGATCTGTTCGATGCGGATTACTGTTACCAGGTTATGACCGACAAAACGGCGGCAAAATGGTATGATGCGCTTCAGAATTTATATGTACAGGACGGCAAGGTGGAGAAAACCGTGCCGGTAGAGGAATGGTTCTGCCCTCAGTTTGCCAAAGAAGCGTACGAATCCCTGCATAAGTAAACGGAGAATAAACGATGCTAATCATTATGATGGCCTTAATAGGCGCGGTAGCACTGATTGTCGTAGGGCTGCGCCGGGATAAGATATCTCTTCTTATTCTGGCGCTGTGCGGAAGCTTTATCGCCATGCTCGCGGGAATCGTGATCTATACGGCCAAGATCGGCGGCTTCTCTCGGAACCAGCAGATTCTTTTGTTTCTGCTTCCGAATATTCAGCAGTATTTGCAGTACCTTCCCATTACCCTTGACGTGCAGGGCTATGCAGCAGCAGTGGGAAGGTGCTGCTTTCCCTGCGTTCTGCTCCTGATTGCCCTGAACTACTCCATGAGCACCCTGGTGCGCAGACACATAAGAAAATTACGGATTCTGGCTTACTTTGTGGTGATCTGGCTGGTCTATTATTATCCGGCAGTCTTTCGGATGGGAGTGAGGGGGCGGTGGAAGCTGCAGCGCTTCATGGGAGTGATGGCGATGGTGTGGATTATGGCCTGCCTTCTGCTGGCGCTCTGTCTGCTGCTTCATGAGTACCGCAGTATTTCCATTCCGTATTTTAAGAAGAACTTCCGGTATATCCTGCTGTCGTATATCAGTATGGCATTCCTGTATATTATCTATGGATTACAGGACCCCGCGCAGATTTACCAGTATTACAGCCTGGAGTTTTTGTGGATCTGGCGGGGAAGCTATACGGCGGGAATCATGTATTCCATCTCCTGGGCGGCTCTGATTCTCTGCTCTGTATTTTTTGTCATATTGGGTTCCGTCAATCTTTTGCGCTATACACAGATTACCTATCATCAGGATAAGGAAAGCTCTCCCCGTATCCGTTCTGCGGAGAACCGGGAAACCGTATCGCTGCAGAGCAGATTTGATCAGACGAGCCTTGGGGCCTCTGTGTTTGTGCACAGCATGAAGAACCAGCTGCTGGCAAACCGGATTCTGAATAAGAAACTGGGGCAGACGCTTAAGGAGGATTCTCCGGATCTGGAAAAAATCAGGGGTATTGCGGCCCAGCTGAATCAGCTCAATGAGTCGATGGTGACACGGATGGAAGATTTGTACCGCGCTATCCGCACAAACTCCATTCTGCTGACACCTGTCTCCGTGCGTGAGATTGCGGAGGCGGCCATGGGCCGTTTTCATCAGAAATATCCGGACAGGGCTGCCGCAGTAGCGCTCTGCGATGAGGGGCTGATACTGGCAGATAAGGAGCACCTGGCCGAGGCGGTCTATAATCTGCTCTGCAACGGGCAGGAGGCGATCGCGGAAGCCGGACGTGAGTCTGTGGCAGATCTGCGGCTGACTATCCGGAGACAGCGCCTTTATACCGTGCTGGAGGTTCACGACAACGGAAAGGGGATTTCCAGAACCGACCGGCTGAAGATCTATGAACCGTTTTATACCAGCAAAAATACGAGCTATAACTGGGGGATGGGCCTCTATTATGTACGGAATATTGTAAAGAGCCACTACGGCACCCTTAGGATCGAAAGCCATCCGGAGACGGGTACCAGTTTTTTTATCATGCTGCCAAGCTACGGAACGGAAGATACAGGAAAGAGAGGTGGAAGCCGTGGAAAGGAAAATAAGAATTTTGGTCGCAGAGGATTTTGACCTCCTTCGTGAAGACCTCTGTGAATTCCTTGATTCTCAGGAGGATATGGAGGCAGCAGGCAGTGCCGGCGGAAAAGAAGAGATTGTAAAGCTGGCGCGGAAGATGGAATTTGATCTGATTCTGATGGATATAGAGATGGAGTATTTGACTTCCGGAATTGAGGCGGCCGAACAGATACGGAATGAAAAGCCGGAGGCACAGATTATATTTTTGACGGCCCATGACACGAATCAGATGATCTACACGGCGATGGGGGCTGGAGCTGTGGATTATATCGTCAAGGGATGCCCGGATGAAGAACTGCTTTTCCACATACGCAGTGCCTTTTCCGGTAAGCCGGTGATGGAGGCCAAAATTCAGAAAATGCTGATGAGCGAGTATTCCAGGCTGAGGCGAAGCGAGCAGAGCCTGTTGTTTTTCATTACCAATGTAGGACAGCTGACTCCTGTCGAACGGGAACTGGTGCGCCTGCTGCTGCAGAATTATAAAGTGGGGCAGATTGCCGAACTTCGCGTTGTTGAACTGGTTACGGTAAAGACTCAGATCAAGAGCCTGCTGAGAAAATTCAACTGCACGAGAACAAAGGAAATTGTGAACCTGATACATGAACTGAAATTAGAGCATTTGTTTCTATAGCCGTCAGACGGACAGGGGTAAAAGCCTTCCGGGGACGGCTTTTGTTGTGCAGTCCAATCTGAAATCTGAAATAATGGGCGCAAATATATAGAGAATAATAGCTTCGTGTGATATACTGATTTTATCCCGCAGAGGCTTTTTCGCCGGAAGAACTGCGGGATTGGAAAAACATGCACAGGAAAGACAGAATCAATAGGATAAGGAGAAAAGAATATGACAGCATTCAACCATTTTAACTTCAACGTTCTCGATCTGGAAAAGAGTCTTGCATTCTATAAAGAGGCATTGGGCCTCATGCCGGTTCGTGAGAAGGAGGCCTTCGACGGTTCCTTTAAACTGGTTTACTTAGGAGACGGCAAAAGTGATTTCACACTGGAACTGACGTATTTGACGGACAGGAAGGAACCGTACGATTTAGGAGAATGTGAGTTCCACCTGGCGTTTGCCACGGATGAGTTCGACGCGCTCTATGAGAAACACAAAGCAATGGGCGTTATCTGCTTTGAAAATCCGGGTATGGGAATCTATTTTATCAGCGATCCGGATGGATACTGGATTGAGATCGTTCCGGCCAGGGGATAAGCGGAGTATTTTTTCAGACATGCTATCATATAGAAAGAGGAGGGGGTCAGATGGAACTACATGTCAATGGCGTCAAATTATATTACCGCGTTTCGGGCCATGGTCCGGCCGTGATCCTCGTTCACGGGAATGGGGAAGATCATTCCATTTTTGATGAGACAGCCGCGCTGCTAAGCTGCGATTATACCGTTTATGCCCTGGATTCGAGGGGGCACGGAAAGAGCTCGGCGGTGGAGACTCTGGGCTATCAGAACATGGCGGACGATGTGGCTTCGTTCATTCGGAAGCTGGACATCCGAAAACCGGTGTTCTGCGGCTTCAGCGACGGTGCGATCATCGGAATGCTGGTGGCTGAGCAGAATCCCGGCCTGCTGTCGAAGCTGATTCTCTGCGGCGGCAATGCCTATCCACAGGGAATAAAGGAAAAATGGTTTCAGCTGTTCCGCCTGATCAGTCATTTCGACAGGGATCCGAAGATCCGGATGATGTTGGTGGAGCCGCAGATCACAGAGGAAGAGTTAAAACGGATTGAAGAGCCGGTGCTTATTCTGGCCGGAGAGAACGATATGATCAAGGAAGAGCATACCCGCTATCTTGCTTCGAAGATACCGGACAGCCGGCTCGTCATTCTTCCGGGGGAAAACCACGGCAGCTATGTGGTGCACAGCAGAAAACTGTACCATCTTATAAAGAAGTTTCTTGCAGAGAAGTTCCAGGCAGAGAAGTTCCCAGCAAAGAAATTCCCGGCAGAGAAATTCCCGGCAGATCTGACGGGAAAATATGGACAGGGAGGAACTGCACATGCTGATTGATTTGACGGTGGAAGTCACGCCAAAGGCTGCGGCGGATGCCCAGGGCAATGAGAAGAAGGCGCTGACGGGTCATCTTGGGACTCATTTTGATGTGATGGACCGGGAGTTTCCGCTGGAATACGTGAAGCGAAAAGGACTGGTCTTCGATGTCAGCCAGATCTCCGGCCGTGATATCGAGTCCGGAGATATCTTCCTGGACCGGGTGGAGGCGGGAATGTTTGTGGCATTTTTCACAGGATTTCTGGAGCGGACCGGATATGGAACCCCGGTTTACTTTAAGGAGCATCCGCAGCTTTCGGATGAACTGATCGACCGGCTGCTGGACCGGGGCGTATCCATCATTGGTATCGACTGCGCAGGAATCCGGCGCGGTGCGGAACATACGCCGAAGGATCAGTACTGCGCGGACCGGAATACCTTTGTGGTGGAGAATTTATGCGGTTTATCCAGGCTTCTGGAGGGAGAAATGGCCGCGGAGGCCACCATTTATACGTTCCCTGTGCGTTTTAAGGGCATGACGGGGCTTCCGTGCCGCGTGGTAGGAGAGCGATGAGTATTTCATGCTCAGGAGAATAGAATGGACAGACGAAAGAAAATAATATGGATACTGACCGGCGCGGCCATTCTCGTCCTGGCTGCGGCAGCACTTCTGGTATGGAGGCACAGAGGCGGAGGCGGGGAAGGCACCACGATTCAGAGCACAAAGGCACATCCGCTGCCGGAGGCGGTCTATTATCTGCAAAAGGATGAGGAGTGGGCGGCCGACCCGCTGGGAGAATCCCGCTTTACCATGGGCAGCTCCGGCTGTCTCGTTACCTGTCTGGCCACACTTTTTGATCTGTATGGAGAGTCCGTGACACCGGGAGAGCTGAACCGGCTCTTTACGGAACAGGGCGTTTACAACGCATCCGGGGACGTAATCTGGGGAAATATCTCCTCCGTATATCCGGAAGCCACGGTAACGGTTTATAAAACGGTAGATGAACAGGAGATTGAGGCGGCTCTGGATCAACAGCAGTATCCGCTTGTCAGGGTTAAGAATCTGAGAGACGGATACTGGCACTGGGTGCTGCTGCTGGGAAGCGGTGACGATGGCTACTTATGCATGGATCCGCTCTACAGCGAAATGGAGGCCAGACCCTTAAGCGCCCATGGAAATACCGTGTATTCCTGGCGGCTTGTGACGCTGCCGGTGAAGGAATAGAAGGAGGCGCACATGGCGGCGAATACGGAAGTCACGACCATGCTGGGGGATATTACGAAGGTGGAAGGCCTGGATGCGATTGTCAATGCAGCCAATTCGTCTCTTCTGGGAGGCGGAGGCGTGGATGGAGCGATCCATCGGGCGGCCGGAAAGGATCTTTTGTTCGAGTGCAGGCTGCTGGGCGGCTGTAAGACGGGACAGGCGAAGCTTACGCGTGGATACCGCCTTTCCTGCGGCCATATTATTCACACGGTGGGACCGGTCTGGAACGGGGGATCGAAAGGGGAAGCCGAGCTTCTGGCATCCTGTTACAGAACCTCCCTGGAAGTGGCGAAACAGAACGGAATCAGAAGGATTGCATTTCCGTCCATCTCCACCGGAATTTACCGTTTCCCTGTGGATCTGGCGGCGGTGACGGCGGTGAGGGAAGTGAGACGCCGGATTGAAGAGTATCCGGACGCCTTCGATCTGATTTTATGGGTATTGTTTGATGAAAAGACGAAGAGGGCCTATGATGCGGCCCTGGCAGAATAAGGCGGGAGGCTCTGTGATGGCGAAGCAGGACCAGATACGGACGTTTCTGTCTGTGACAGTGGATTTAAAAAAACAGGTCCCCTATCAGGAGACGGTGAAGTGCCTTCTGGAATTCCTGGAGGAACAGGGGCTTGCTCCCGGGCGGATGATGTTTGCGTTTCAGGATGTGCCGGACACGGCTGCCCCTGTCTCTGCACGGACGGCCACAGGAAAGATGGGGAAAGCATTTCCGCAGACAGGTAAGTATTTAAGGCCGGGTGGTTTAGCAAAACCGCATATCACGACTACGTCTAATTTCCCGGCTGTAAAGGGACTGGCATACCGGATTCCGGAAACGGATGAAGAGCTGACTCCGGAGCTGTTTACTGCGGTGACGAAGAAGATTCCGAGGCCATATTCGTTTTACAGCGCGGCTGTCATTCTGGATTCCATTCCGTGGTTCGGAAACACGAATCCTGTCCCGGCGCTTTCGGACCTGCTGGCAGATGCAGACTGTGCGCTGGATTCCGTTGGAAATAATTACAGTGCGGACTGTACGTATTACCAGTCCGACTGCATCGTTCTTGACCGGCGTTTCGACTGGGGAACCTCCTGCAATCCGGTTCATCTGCGGTTTGAGGTAACTCCGCCGTCCGGTATGGAGGGCATTTCCCCCAATGGCCTGTCCAGAGCGGATGAGATAGTCTGCCGATTTGTGAAACGGTACGGAGGACAGGCAGGGCTGCGGCAGATGGTCTGCTGTTTTTCTCCTGAGAGGATGGAGCGTATCTGTCAGGCGTCTATGGAAATGAACCGGTTTCTGGAGGAGCGGAGCAGGGAGTTTGGCCGGCTTTCCATGCCCAGCCGTATTCCTTATGGGCTGGGCGCATACCTCTGTGCCTCCGAGGTAGAGGAAGCTGGTTTCAAAGTTCCGCCCTGCAGCCGGTTTTTCAAAAAAGTTCTGGAAAACATGGGATACATCTGGAGACATCCGGATATTGGCGGCCTCTGTGATTTTGGAAAGATTACAGAGCATGGGAATTTTGCACTTAACGTGCGGCCCTGGTTTCAGAAGAATCATCTCCAGGTGGCGCTGGACTGCGCAGGTTATAATTTTTCGATCAGCCAGATGCTTTTTCGAGACAGGATCTGCCGCTCCTTAACGGATCTGGAATTGTACGCAGAGGATTTAAAACGGATTCTCTGCTTATGGGAGGAAACCGTGATACCGGAAATCAGACGGCTGTTCGGAGACACTCCTAAATGGTATATCCACTCCGTTTCCAGTGATTGTTACGTGGGACGCGTGATCAGAAATCAGCCATAAAGGCTGTTGCGCGGGGCGTAAAGAAAAAAACAGGGTGTAAAGAAAAAATACTTGACACCTATAAAAAAGTAGTGTATGATAGCACAGGTGATGATATGGAAAAGATTGCAAGACAGGGCCTGCTGTATGATTTTTACGGCGCGCTTCTGACAGAACACCAGAGACAGGTTTACGAGGACGTGGTGCTGTATGACTTATCCTTAAGCGAGATCGCGGAGGAACAGGGCATCAGCCGTCAGGGAGTCCATGACCTGGTGAAGCGGTGTGACAGGATTCTGGAAGATTATGAAGAGAAACTTCATTTGATGGAAAAATTCGGGAATACGAAACGTCTGGCCAGAGAGATCCAGAGTCTGGCAGGAGAATTTTCCAGAACGGGCGACAGGAATCTGCTCCGGCGCATCGAAGAGATATCGGGCGAAATCATCGACCTGGAGGCTCATTAGAAAGGGTAGATCAGGAGGACATTAGATGGCTTTTGAGAGCTTATCCGATAAATTACAGAATGTATTTAAAAATTTAAGGGGCAAGGGACGCTTGACAGAAGCGGACGTAAAGGCAGCCTTAAAGGAAGTGAAGATGGCTCTGTTAGAGGCCGACGTAAGCTTCCGGGTAGTAAAACAGTTTATCAGCGCTGTACAGGAGCGGGCGGTTGGACAGGATGTCATGAACAGCTTAACTCCGGGACAGATGGTAATAAAGATAGTGAACGAGGAGCTTGTCAAGCTGATGGGTTCCGAGACCACTGAGATTCACTTAAAACCGGCGAATGAGATCACGATCATCATGATGGCAGGTCTCCAGGGCGCGGGTAAAACCACGACCACAGCCAAGATTGCCGGCAAATTAAAGGCCAAGGGAAGAAAACCTCTTCTGGCGGCGTGTGACGTCTACCGGCCGGCTGCCATTAAGCAGCTGCAGATCAACGGTGAGAAGCAGGGCGTCCCGGTGTTCTCCATGGGAGAAAACCACAAGCCTGCGGACATCGCGAAGGCGGCGGTGGAACATGCGTCAAAGAACGATCAGAATGTAGTAATCCTGGATACGGCCGGACGTCTTCATATCGATGAAGACATGATGAACGAGCTGGTGGAGATTAAGGAAGCCGTGGAGGTTCATCAGACGATTCTTGTAGTCGATGCCATGACAGGTCAGGACGCGGTCAATGTGGCCGGTATGTTCAATGACAAGATCGGTATTGACGGAGTTATCTTAACCAAGCTGGATGGCGATACCAGAGGCGGCGCGGCACTTTCGATCCGGTCTGTAACCGGAAAGCCGATTCTGTACATCGGTATGGGAGAAAAGCTGTCCGATTTGGAGCAGTTTTATCCGGACCGTATGGCTTCGAGAATCCTCGGAATGGGCGATATCCTTTCTCTGATCGAGAAGGCGGAGAGCCAGGTGGATGAGGAGAAGGCGAAAGAGCTGTCTCAGAAGCTGCGGAAGGCCGAATTTGATTACAACGATTTCCTGGATCAGATGAACCAGATCAAAAAGATGGGCGGCATGTCGAGCATTATGAACATGATGCCTGGTATGGGACAGATGAAGGACGTGGAAGTGGACGAAAAGGCCATGGACCGCGTGGAAGCCATCATCCTGTCTATGACGGATAAGGAACGGACGAATCCGGACCTCATGAAGAACGCTTCCAGAAAACAGAGGATCGCCAGAGGCGCCGGTGTTGATATCAGTGAAGTCAACCGGATCGTCAAGCAGTTCGACCAGATGAAGAAGATGATGAAGCAGCTTCCCGGCATGATGGGCGGCGGTAAGAAGAAGGGCGGATTATTCGGCAAGTTCAAGATGCCGTTTTAATTGGATCAGAGAAGTTAGCAAGGCAGTTTTACTGCATTGACTATAGATACGCAGTATGCGAAAACACAAATATTCAAGGAGGTGAATCACATGGCAGTAAAGATGAGATTAAAGAGAATGGGACAGAAGAAGGCTCCTTTCTATAGAATTGTAGTTGCAGATTCCAGATCCCCAAGAGATGGCAAGTTCATTGAAGAGGTTGGTTATTACGATCCGAACACAGATCCGAGCGTAATCAAGTTCAACGAAGAGTCCGCTAAGAAGTGGTTAGCAACAGGTGCTCAGCCAACTGAGAAGGTAAGCAAGCTTTTGAAAATCGCCGGCATCCAGTAGTTTAATAGGAAAGTCCCCCTTACAACCGTTTGGGGGAAAGTGGTGAAGCATATGAAAGAATTAGTAGAAGTAATTGCGAAAGCACTGGTTGATAATCCAGACGAGGTTGCTGTTACCGAGTCTGTGAAAGACGACGAAATCGTCCTTGAACTTACGGTAGCGCCTTCCGATATGGGTAAAGTCATCGGCAAGCAGGGCAGGATCGCTAAGGCTATCCGTTCTGTAGTAAAAGCAGCAGCTTCCAAAGAAGACAAGAAGGTTATTGTAGAAATTCAGTAGCCAATACGTAAACGAAGACCGCCGGCCTGTCAGGAAGACGGTCTTTTCTATATCATGGCAAAGTGTTATTTGCAAGGGAGAAAAATGATGGAACAGGTACTGAGAGTTGGCGTTATTTCCTCTACACACGGTGTCAAAGGGGAGGTCAAGGTTTTCCCAACGACAGATGACGCGGCACGTTTTAAAAAGCTGAAGCAAGTGATTCTGGATACGGGAAAAGAACAGCTGAAACTGGAAATTGAGGGTGTTAAATTCTTTAAAAATATGGTTATACTGAAGTTTAAGGGATATGACACAATTGAAGATATAGAGAAGTACAAGGGAAAAGACATTCTTGTCACGAGAGACCAGGCGGTGAAGCTGGGGCCGGATGAGAATTTTATTGTTGACCTGATCGGTTTAAAGGTGGTGACTGAGGACGGGGAACCGTTCGGCACCCTGACGGATGTCATCAAGACTGGCGCTAACGATGTGTACGAGGTGAAGACGGCGGAAGGGAAGGAAGTCCTTTTGCCCGCCATCCGGGAGTGCATCCGGAACGTGGATTTAGAGGCGGGAGTGATTACGGTCCATATTATGGACGGACTTCTGGACTTATAAGGAGGAAAACATGAACTTCCATATACTGACTTTATTTCCCGACATGGTGTTAGACGGCCTTCACACCAGCATCATCGGCAGAGCCGCGGAGAATGGCCTGATTTCGATTGAAGCCATAGATATCAGGGAATACTCGACGGACAAGCACCGGCATGTGGACGATTATCCGTACGGCGGCGGCGCGGGCATGGTGATGCAGCCGATGCCCATCTGTGATGCCTATGACGACCTGTGTGACAGAATCGGAAAGAAGCCCCGGGTGATTTATCTGACCCCGCAGGGCACTGTCTTCAGCCAGAAGATCGCAGAAGAGCTGGCAGCCGAGGAGGAACTGGTATTTCTGTGCGGCCATTACGAGGGCGTGGATGAGCGCGCCCTGGAGCTGGTGGCCACGGATTACCTGTCCATCGGTGACTACGTTCTGACCGGCGGAGAGCTGCCGGCCATGGTTATGATCGACTGCATTTCCCGCCTCGTTCCCGGCGTGCTGAATAACGATGTCTCAGCGGAGTTCGAGTCCTTTCACGACAATCTTCTGGAATATCCGCAGTACACCAGGCCGGAAGAGTATAAAGGCCTGCGGGTACCGGAGGTTCTGCTTTCCGGCCACCATAAGAATATCGACACCTGGCGGAGGGAACAGTCCATCAAACGGACGTATGAGAGGCGGCCTGATCTGTTAAAGGATGCGGTGCTGTCGAAAAAGGAACAGGAATATCTGGAGAGTCTGGCGAAGAAGCCGGAAAATCAGGATATTCAGGAAGAAAATTGCAAAAAGGGACTTGCAATCGACAATTCTTTATGATAAAATATTAGACGTTGTGACGCAAGGAGATGGTCCTCTGTTACGGATTACGTCAGTATGAAGTATTAAGAACATCAAATATAATCAAGGAGGTTCACACGATGAACGACATTATCAAGAATATTGAAGCAGCACAGTTAAAGCAGACAGTACCGGAGTTCCACGTTGGCGATACCGTTAAGGTATACAACAAGATCAAAGAGGGAACCCGCGAAAGAATCCAGATTTTCGAGGGAACTGTTATTAAGAGACAGAACGGCGGCGCAAGAGAGACTTTCACAGTAAGAAAGAACTCCAACGGCATCGGTGTTGAGAAGACATGGCCATTACATTCTCCTTCTGTAGATAACATCGAAGTGATCAGAAGAGGTAAAGTAAGAAGAGCGAAACTGAATTACTTAAGAGACAGAGTAGGTAAAGCTGCTAAGGTTAAAGAGTTAGTGAAATAATTCTGAAACAGCCAGGGGGACAATGAAAATTGTCCCTTTCTTAATAGATGGGATGTGCATAAAGAGTGGAGTTTTATAACAGTGAAGAGAACAACCGGATCCGCCATGTGGTTAACTGGATTGTAGACATTACCGTTGTGATCGCGTTTGCATGGTTTATTGTTTATGCATATGGGACCCAGATTCCGATTGCAGGACATTCCATGACTCCGCTTCTGCAGTCGGAGGATGTAGTACTGATGGACCGTCTGTCTTACGATTTCGGGAAGCCGGACCGTTTTGACGTGGTGGTGTTTGAACGGGAAGACCAGAAGATGAACGTAAAGCGCGTGATCGGTCTGCCCGGTGAGACCGTGCAGATTAAGGGCGGTCAGATTTATATCGATGATGAGTTAATTGAACAGCCGGAAGGAGCTGGCAGCATTTCACTGGCAGGTATCGCGGAGAACCCGGTAAAGCTGGGGGAAGACGAGTATTTCCTTTTAGGCGATAACAGAGACAGCAGCGAAGACAGCCGTTTTTCCAATGTGGGCAACGTGAGCGGAAAGCAGATTCAGGGAAGAGTCTGGATCCGGATTGCACCATTGGCGAATCTGGAGCTGATTCGTTCGAAATAGAGGTAGATGATGAATATACAGTGGTATCCGGGTCATATGACCAAGGCCAAAAGGGCCATGAAGGAAGATATCAAATTAATCGATTTAATTATAGAACTGGTAGACGCCAGAGTTCCGCTTTCCAGCCGGAACCCGGATATTGATGATCTTGGAGCGGGAAAGGCGCGGCTGATCCTGCTTAACAAGTCCGACCTTGCCGATGAACGCTGTAACCTTAAGTGGGCCGCTTACTTCCAGGAGAAGGGGTACTTCGTGGTAAAGGTGAACTCCAAGAGCGGAGCTGGTCTAAAGGCGATTAACGGAGTCGTGCAGGAAGCGTGTAAGGAAAAGATCGAGCGCGACCGGAGACGGGGAATCTTAAACCGTCCGGTCCGTGCCATGGTGGTGGGAATCCCCAACGTGGGCAAGTCCACGTTTATCAATTCCTTTGCCGGCAAGGCATGCGCGAAGACCGGAAACAAGCCGGGCGTGACGAAGGGCAATCAGTGGATCCGGCTTAATAAGAGCCTGGAGCTTCTCGATACCCCTGGAATTTTATGGCCTAAGTTTGAGGATCAGGTGGTGGGAATCCGCCTTGCGCTGATCGGGTCGATTAACGACGAGATTTTAAATAAAGATGAACTGGCGCTGGAGCTGATCCGCTTCCTTCAGAAGAAGTATCCGAACGTGCTGGAAGACAAGTACCAGACGGATGCTTCCGATGCAGTGGGAATTCTAAACCAGATCGCAAAGGCCAGAGCGTGCCTTTCAAAAGGCGGAGAGCTGGATCTTGCAAAGGCTTCCCGTCTTCTGATCGATGATTTCCGAAATGGAAAGCTGGGGAAGATCACTCTGGAGCTGCCTCCGGAATTGCCGTAACAGTTCAGACGGCGGGAAGATGAGTCGTCTGAACTGCTGACAATTACCTTCAGAGATTACGAAAGCGGAGTGAACCTACGATGAGAAAGTTAAGCGAAGAAAAACTGGCTGCTGAGCGGGAACGCTTAGAGCTGATGAAAAGCTACGAAAGGCAGTATGAGGATAGTGTACTCGTCTGTGGAATCGATGAGGCTGGCAGAGGACCTCTTGCAGGGCCGGTTGTGGCCGGCGCGGTGATCCTTCCGCGGGACTGTGAAATCCTGTTTTTGAATGATTCAAAGAAGCTGTCGGAGAAGCGGCGCGAGGAACTGTTTCTGGAGATCCAGGAGAAGGCGGTGAGCTTTGCCGTCGGAGTGGTCGGACCGGAGCGGATCGATGAGATCAATATTCTTCAGGCCACGTATGAGGCCATGCGGCTGGCAGTCAGCCAGCTTACCTCTGTCCCGCAGGTGCTTTTAAACGACGCGGTGACGATTCCGGGACTGGATATCCCGCAGGTCCCGATCATCAAGGGCGATGCGAAGAGCGTTTCCATCGCGGCGGGCAGCATCATGGCAAAGGTTACGAGGGACCATATGATGGCAGAGTACGACAAGCTGTTCCCGGAGTACGGCTTTGCAAAGCATAAAGGCTACGGAACGGCGGCGCACATCGCGGCGCTTAAGGAGATCGGTCCGTGTGCTATTCACCGGAGGAGTTTTATCAGGAATTTCGTGGACTGATGGGGAACTGAATGAATAAGCGTGAGATTGGCAGCGGCTATGAAGAGATGGCGGCTGCCTATTTGATAGAACAGGGCTATAAAATCGTTGCCCGGAATTTTTCGGGCCGGCGCGGGGAGATCGACATCATCGCGCGGGACGGGGAGTACCTGGTCTTCGTCGAGGTGAAATACCGGCGGGATGAGAGACAGGGCAGCCCCGCGGAGGCGGTGGACTACAGAAAACAGCAGCACATCCGCCGCGCAGCGGAATACTATTTATACAAAAACCGGGTCAGCGAGGCCATGCCGTGCCGCTTTGATGTGGTCGCCATCCTCGGAGACCGGATCACGCTGATCCGTGACGCATTTTGACGCCTCGCAGGATACTGGCTGTGAATAGCCGCTCTGACTATACAGGAGGTTTTATTTTATGAACAATATATGGAAGCGAAAACAGGAACTGCCGGTGCTTGAATGCCGGATGGCGGATGGCGTTCCCTATCTGTCTTTTCCGATGCTGGAGAAGACCGGCATCGTGCGCCACGGGTTTTCCACCCGCATGGGAGGCGTGAGCACCGGCGTGTATGCTACCATGAATTTCGCATTTTTAAAGGGGGACGATCCGGACCATGTGCGGGAGAATTACCGCAGGATGGCGAAGGCGATCGGCGTGGATGAGGAGAGAATGGTACTGTCCTGGCAGACTCACACGACCAACATCCGCAGGGTGACGGAAGACGATGCGGGCAAGGGGATCACCAGGGAACGGGACTATCAGGACATCGACGGCCTGATCACGGATGTGCCGGGTATGACGCTGGTGACGTTTTACGCGGACTGTGTGCCGCTTTACTTTCTCGATCCGGTCCATCGGGCCATAGGCTTAAGCCACTCCGGCTGGAGAGGAACGGTGGCCCGTATGGGCCAGGTGACGATGGAAGCCATGGGCCGGGAGTACGGCTCGAAGCCGGAGGACATTATCGCCTGCATCGGCCCCAGTATCTGTCAGGACTGCTACGAAGTGGGAGAGGAAGTGGCTGCAGAATTTCGCCGGGCATTTTCGGAAGAATACTGGCCGGAACTGCTTCGGGAGAAGCCAAACGGAAAGTTTCTGCTGAACCTCTGGCGTGCCAATGAGATTGTCCTTCTGGAAGCGGGAGTAAAGGCGGATAATATCCAGATTACCGATATCTGTACCCACTGCAATCCGGACTACTTATTTTCCCACAGGACGATGGGGAATGAGAGAGGAAATTTAGCGGCATTTCTTTCTATAAAAGAATCGTAAGGAGCATTTGCCGAAACAGAAGAAGGCGTTTGGCAAGCCGGACTCTCGCGCCGGAGGATTTTTATTTCACAGCCTGGACTTTTCTTTGAAATAAAAGAACCCCTCCGAAACGGTCGCGATACCGTCTGAGGGGTTCTTGCATATGCCGCCTGAGCAGCCTTTCGGGGACTGCAGCTACAGGATCGTCTGATAGTAATCGTATCCGTCGCTGTGGCGTTTTTTGAGCAGATTCTGAATCTTTTCCGTAGGGGAAAGCGCAGTGCTGATCGATACGTCGTGGTTCAAGGAATTGATGATGGCGGCGATATACTTGCTGATATCGGCTTCCACATACCATTCGCGGCTCAGCAACTCCTTCGGGCGGTAGCTTAAGTTGGTCGTCACGACCAGATCGATGTATTCCTTTGCATAGTATTCGTCGAACTTGTCCAGGCCGTTTGTAAAGAGTCCGAAGGTACAGCAGACGATAACCTTTTCCGCTTTGCGTTCCTTTAACTCCTTGGCAGTGTCCAGCATGCTCTCGCCGGAGGAGATCATGTCATCCACGATGAGAACGGTCTTGCCTTCCACGGAAGCGCCCAGGAACTCATGGGCTACGATGGGATTGCGTCCGCCTACGACTCTGGAGTAGTCCCTTCTCTTATAGAACATACCCATGTCCACGCTTAAGTTGTTGGCCAGATAGACGGCGCGGTCCATGGCACCCTCGTCCGGGCTGATGACCATGAGATGATCCTTGTCGATGGGCAGATTCGGATAATGGCGTAAAAATGCCTTTACAAACTGGTAGGTCGGCATAAAATTATCGAATCCGTGAAGCGGTATCGCATTCTGCACACGCGGATCATGAGCGTCAAAGGTGATGATGTTGCTGACACCCATGGCGGTCAGCTCTTCCAGCGCCATGGCGCAGTCGAGGGATTCACGCTTGCTTCTCTTGTGCTGGCGGCTCTCATAGAGAAACGGCATGATGACATTGACACGGTGTGCCGTAGCCGAGCAGGCGCCTATAATTCGCTTTAAATCCTGGAAATGGTCGTCCGGAGACATATGATTGGTATAACCATTGACGGTATAGGATATGCTGTAATTAGTGATGTCCACCATTGCAAAAATATCGGTACCTCTGACGGACTCTTTGATGATGCCTTTGGCTTCACCGCTTCCGAAACGGGGACAGTCGCAGCTAAGAAGATAAGAATCGACATCGTATCCACGGTAGTGGAGATCGGCCTCGCGCCGCTTTAATTCCTCGATATCGTTTCGACGGAAATCTACGATATGGTCGTTGACTTTTCCTGCCAGTACCCGGCAGCTCTCCAGTGCCGCGATCTTTAGCGGTGCAACCGGCAGCTGGTCATTAAATACATAATCATTTGCCATGATAATGAAATCCTCCATAAATTAATAACAGGCAGTCCCGTAAGACTGCCCAGTTCTAATCTTACATCCATTTATACCATTCTTCGACACAATGCGTCAATAGCAATTCTTACATTTCATGGAAAAAAACAAAAAAGGCTTTCTTTACAAAGATTGATAATATTGTTATGATAGAGAAGATAAAACAGAAGGGAAACAACAGAAAATATGAGCAGAAAAGGACATAAAATAGGGGCTGTGGATCCCGGGTCCATCGCGGAGGCGCTGGAACTGGAGCCTGGCGACTGCGTGTTGTCGATAGACGGCCATGAGCTGGAAGACATTTTCGATTATGAATATTATATTAACAGCGAAGCCATCGTCATGGAGGTCAGAAAGGCCGACGGCGAGGAGTGGGAGCTGGAGATAGAAAACGGATATGAGGACCTGGGAATCACCTTTGAGAACGGCCTGATGAGTGAGTACCGCTCCTGCCGGAATAAATGCGTGTTCTGCTTCATCGACCAGATGCCGCCGGGGATGCGTGAGACGCTGTATTTTAAGGACGACGATACCAGGCTGTCCTTCTTGCAGGGAAATTACGTGACGCTGACCAACTTAAGCGATTACGATGTGGAGCGCATCATTAAGTTCAAGCTGGCTCCCATCAACATCTCGGTGCAGACGACCAATCCCGAGCTTCGCTGTGAGATGCTTCACAACCGCTTTGCCGGACAGGCATTAAAGCGGATCGATGAGCTTTACGAAGCCGGAGTCCCCATGAACGGCCAGATCGTTTTATGCAAGGGCTTAAATGACGGGGAGGAGCTGGAACGGACCATAAGAGACTTATCGAAATATCTGCCTTATATGGAGAGCGTTTCCGTGGTTCCCGTCGGACTTTCCAGGTTCCGCGACGGACTCTACCCGCTAAAGCCCATCGAAAGGGAAGATGCTGCTAAAACCATCGACTTAATCGAGCGGTGGCAGAAGAAGCTCTATGAGGAACACGGGACCCATTTTATTCACGCCAGCGACGAGTTTTACATTCTGGCGGGACGTCCGCTGCCGGAGGAAGAACGGTATGACGGATACATTCAGCTGGAGAACGGCGTCGGGATGCTGAGGCTCCTGGAAGAGGAGGTTGAGTCCGCGCTTCAGGAACTGCAGGGAGACGGCTTGGAGGAGGAGATTTCCATCGCCACCGGACAGCTGGCGGCCCCGTTTATTGAGCGCCACGTGAATTCCGTCCGCAGGAAATACCCGAACTGTACGATTCACGTGTATCCGATCAGGAATTACTTCTTCGGGGAGCAGATCACAGTGGCCGGTCTGGTCACCGGGCAGGACCTGATCGGCCAGCTTAAGGATAAGCGTCTGGGGTCGAGACTGCTGCTTCCGGAGTGCATGTTCCGCAGCGGCGAAGAGGTGTTTCTGGACGATATTACCCGCGGTGAATTACAAAAAGCTTTACAAGTAAAGGTAGATATTGTAAAATCAAGCGGTCAGGATTTTGTACAGGCCGTACTTCATCCTGTGGAAGAGGGAAGCCCTTCCTATGAAGGATATGAGTTAAAGGAGATTTCATATGAGTAAACCAGTTGTTGCCATCGTAGGCCGTCCCAACGTCGGGAAGTCTACGTTGTTTAATGTATTAGCCGGAGATACGATATCCATAGTTAAGGATACTCCCGGTGTCACAAGAGACAGAATCTATGCCGACTGTACGTGGCTGGATAAGAATTTCACCCTGATTGATACGGGCGGAATCGAGCCGGACAGCAGCGACATCATCCTGTCCCAGATGAGAGAACAGGCGGAGATCGCCATCGCGACTGCGGACGTCATCGTCTTCATCGTGGATGTGCGCCAGGGCCTGGTGGACGCGGATTCCAAGGTTGCCGACATGCTGCGCAAGTCCAAGAAGCCGGTCGTTCTGGCTGTCAATAAGGTGGACAGCTTCGAAAAGTTCGGCAACGATGTATACGAGTTTTATAATCTCGGCATCGGCGATCCGGTTCCGGTTTCGGCCGCTTCCAGACTCGGCCTGGGCGAGCTGCTCGATGAGGTGGTCAAATACTTCGGCGAGAGCACAGAAGAGGAAGAGGAGGATGACAGACCGAGAATTGCCATCGTCGGTAAGCCCAACGTCGGCAAATCCTCCATTATCAACCAGCTGGTGGGAGAAAACCGCGTGATCGTATCCGATATCGCTGGAACCACGAGGGATGCGGTGGATACGGAGATCGTGTATAACGGGACGGAGTACGTCTTTATCGACACGGCCGGACTTCGCCGGAAGAGCAGGATTAAGGAAGAACTGGAACGCTACAGCATCATCCGTACAGTAACCGCGGTAGAACGCGCAGATGTGGTGGTGGTGGTGATTGACGCCACAGAGGGCGTGACAGAACAGGATGCCAAGATCGCCGGCATCGCCCATGAGCGCGGAAAGGGAATCATCGTTGCCGTGAATAAATGGGATGCCATCGAAAAGAACGATAAGACTATTTACGAATACACCAATAAGATTAAGGATACGCTGGCCTTCATGCCGTATGCGGAGTACGTGTTCATCTCGGCGAAGACGGGACAGAGGACGAACCGCCTGTTTGAGCTGATTGACATGGTGAGACAGAACCAGACGCTTCGCGTCGCCACGGGTGTGTTAAACGAGATCATGACGGAAGCGGTAGCCTTACAGCAGCCGCCGTCGGATAAGGGAAAACGCCTGAGACTCTACTATATTACACAGGTAGCGGTGAAGCCGCCGACGTTCGTCATCTTCGTCAATGACAAGAATCTTATGCATTTCTCCTACACGCGGTATATCGAGAATAAGATCAGGGAAGCCTTCGGGTTCAAAGGAACCTCTCTCAAGTTTATTGCCAGAGAGCGCAGCGGAAAGGAACAGTAGGGTATGGAAAGAATCATTTGTCTGGCAGCGGGCTATTTATTTGGCCTGCTTCAGACCGGCTATATTTACGGCAGACTGAATAAGATTGACATCCGTAATTACGGAAGCGGCAACTCAGGGACGACCAATGCGCTTCGCGTGCTGGGAAAGAAAGCGGGAGCGGTTGTCTTCTTCGGAGACTTTTTGAAGGCGTTTATCCCCTGTATTCTTGTCCGGATCCTTTTTAGGGACCGGCCGGAGATCGCCTGTCTGCTGGTACTCTATACCGGTCTTGGCGTCATTCTGGGACACAACTATCCGTTCTATCTGAATTTTAAGGGCGGAAAGGGAATCGCGGCCACCGCCGGTCTCATCGTAGCCCTGGACTTACGGCTGATGGTAGTGACTCTCCTGGCCTTTGTCCTGATTGTGGCTGTGACGAGGTTCGTCTCACTGGGATCGCTGGTGGTAGCCACGATTTTTCTCGTGTGGATGATTGTTATGGGAAGCAACGGCAGCTTTTCTGTACAGGCGGGATATCTCCCTGAGTTTTACATAGTTGCGGCTGTGATCAGCGCCCAGGCATTCTGGCGCCACAGGGCCAATATTGTAAGACTGGTTCATGGAAATGAAAACAAAATAAGTTTTGGTAAAAAATAAAAACGAGGTGAAGTATCATGGCAAAGATTGGGATTGTCGGTTCAGGAAGCTGGGGAATCGCTTTGGCTGTTCTCCTGTATAACAACGGTCATCACGTATCCGTATGGTCGGCGCTGCCGGAGGAAATTACGGAGATGAAGACGACTGGGCGCCATCACACTCTGCCGGATCTGGTTCTTCCGGATGGGATGATGTTTACGGAAAGCCTGGAGGAGGTCATGAAGGATAAGGACGTGCTGGTTACCGCCGTTCCTTCCGTCTATGTCCGTTCCACGGCACAGAAGATGAAGCCTTACTGCAGAGAAGGACAGATTATTGTAAATGTGGCAAAGGGAATTGAGGAATCGACGCTTAAAACGCTTTCCGAGATTCTGGAGGAGGAGCTTCCCATGGCGGATGTCGCGGTTCTGTCGGGACCCAGCCACGCGGAAGAGGTGAGCAAGGGGCTTCCCACCACCTGCGTCGCAGGCGCCCACAGCAAAAAGACTGCGGAGTACGTCCAGTCCGTCTTCATGAGTGAGGCGTTCCGCGTCTACACCAGCCCGGATATGCAGGGAATCGAACTGGGCGGATCGCTTAAGAATGTCATCGCCCTGGCCGCCGGTATTGCGGATGGACTGGGATACGGAGACAACACGAAGGCCGCGCTGATCACGAGGGGAATTGCCGAGATTGCCAGGCTGGGAACCGCTATGGGCGGTAAGTTCCAGACCTTCTGCGGACTGTCGGGAATCGGTGATCTGATCGTTACCTGCGCCAGCATGCACAGCCGGAACCGCCGCGCCGGAATCCTGATTGGTAAAGGGTATACCATGGAAGAGGCCATGAAGGAAGTAAAGATGGTGGTGGAAGGCGTCTACTCCGCGAAGGCGGCTCTGAAGCTTTCAGAAAAATATGAGATCGACATGCCCATCGTGGAGCAGGTTAATGCAATATTATTCGATGATAAACCAGCCTCTGAGGCAGTAAAAGGCCTGATGCTGCGGGACAAAACTATCGAGAGCTCCGACCTTCCATGGTAAAATATGGATGGATGATTGAATTTTGAAAGAATATATGGAAATTAGTTGACATTTTAAAAAAGCCATCTTATTATAGAGACTATGTATATATAGTCATAGGAACTGTATATATGAATTTCAAAATTCAAGAGGAGGAATGAATTATGAAAAAAACAACAAAGAAGCTGGTAAGCCTTGGCCTGGCTGCTGTTATGGCTGCATCCTTAACGGCATGCGGCGGCAAGAGTGACAATGGCGCGACAACGGCAGCCACAGCGGAAACGACAGCTGCAGCGGATGCCGGAGCAGCTGACCAGACTGCAGGAGGTTCCTTTAAGATCGGCGGAATCGGACCGATTACCGGAGGAACTGCTATTTACGGACAGGCCGTTATGAACGGCGCTGAACTGGCAATCAATGAGATCAACGCGGCCGGCGGTATCGGCGGTGCACAGATCGAGTACAATTTCCAGGATGACGAGAGCGACACAGAAAAAGCGGTCAACGCTTACAACACATTAAAGGACTGGGGTATGCAGATGTTAGTCGGTACGGTTACTTCCGCACCGTGTATCGCTGTAGGCGCAGAGTCCAGCAATGACAACCTGTTCCAGCTGACACCGTCAGGTTCTGCTGTGGACTGTGCAAAGTTTGACAACCAGTTCCGTATCTGCTTCTCCGATCCGAACCAGGGTGCTGCTTCGGCCCAGTATATCGGCGAGAACAAGCTGGCTACCAAAGTGGCAATTATCTATGACAGTTCCGATGTTTATTCATCCGGTATTCATGACAAGTTCATCGCAGAAGCTGCTAACCAGGGTTTTGAAGTGGTAGCCGATGAAGCGTTTACCGCTGACAACAATACGAACTTCTCCGTACAGATTCAGAAGGCACAGGACGCCAGCGCAGAACTGGTATTCCTTCCGATCTACTATCAGCAGGCATCCTTAATTCTGGTGCAGGCAAAGCAGATGGGATACGAACCGGATTTCTTCGGCTGTGACGGCCTGGATGGTCTTTTAACCGTGGAGAACTTCGATACATCCCTGGCAGAGGGCATTATGCTGCTGACACCATTCGCTGCCGATGCACAGGATGACTTGACAAAGAATTTCGTTACTACATATAAAGAGAAATACGGCGACATACCGAACCAGTTTGCTGCCGATGCCTACGATGCAGTATATGCGATCAAGGCTGCCGGAGAAAAAGCGGGCATTACTCCGGATATGGACGCTTCCACAATCTGTGACAAGTTAAAGACAGCCATGACAGAGGTTTCTGTTGACGGATTAACCGGCTTAGGCATGAAGTGGACTGCTGACGGCGAGCCGGAGAAGGCTCCGAAGGCTGTAAAGATCGTAGACGGCGTATACAATGCAATGTAAGTTTATCAAGTAAATACTGCTTGGTATATGACCCAATGGAGGGTCGTCCAGAGGACGACCCTCTTCTTTTCAAATCCAATACCCGCGGCAGCGGGGTTTTTGACCCCTGCGGCAGCCGTCAAATGGACGCGGCAGCGTATCCGTTTGGTTCGCTGCTCGCGGGAATAAACAACGAATGAGGTGCGATGATATGATGAGTTTCATATCCTATTTTATTAATGGTTTAAGCCTGGGCAGTGTGTATGCAATTATTGCTCTGGGATACACCATGGTATATGGTATCGCCAAGATGCTGAATTTCGCTCACGGCGATGTCATCATGATCGGAGGATACGTGGTATTCACCGTTGTCAGCACGATGGGGCTTCCACCGGCTGTTGGCATTCTTCTTGCTGTCATTATATGTACGGTTCTCGGCGTAACCATTGAAAAGGTCGCATACAGACCTCTCCGCATGGCTTCACCTCTGGCTGTCTTAATTACGGCAATCGGTGTCAGCTACTTACTTCAGAACATCGCGCTGCTCGTTTTTGGCTCCAATCCGAAATCCTTTACATCCGTTGTAACGATTCCGGCTTTGAAGCTTGCCGGCGGAAGACTGACGATCTCAGGAGAAACACTGGTAACCATCGTCTCTTGTATCGTGATTATGATTGTACTGACCACGTTTATCAAGAAGACGAGGGCGGGACAGGCCATGCTGGCTGTCTCCGAAGATAAAGGGGCCGCTCAGCTGATGGGAATCAACGTGGACGGAACGATCGCACTGACGTTTGCCATCGGTTCCGCATTAGCCGCCATCGCGGGTACTTTACTCTGTTCCGCATATCCGACCCTGACGCCTTACACCGGTTCCATGCCGGGAATCAAGGCCTTCGTCGCCGCCGTATTCGGCGGAATCGGCTCCATTCCGGGCGCTTTTATCGGCGGCCTGCTTCTGGGCGTGATCGAGAACCTGAGCAAGGCATATATCTCGTCCCAGCTTTCCGACGCCATCGTTTTCGCAGTCCTGATCATTGTACTTCTTGTAAAGCCTACCGGTATTCTGGGCAAGAAGATTAACGAGAAAGTGTAGGTGGGGGCCATGGGAAAAAGTGGAAAGACGAAGAGTCTGCAGATAAATAAAACAACAAGAAATAATTTAGTAACCTATGGGATTGTGATAGCAGCCTATATTATTGTAGAGATCCTGATAAATGGGGGGCATTTAAGCAGCCTGATGAAGGGCCTTCTGGTGCCTCTCTGTATCTATACGATTATGGCGATTTCTTTAAACCTGACGGTAGGAATACTGGGGGAGCTGAGCCTGGGACACGCCGGTTTCATGTGCGTGGGCGCATTTTCCAGTTCTCTGTTTTCCATCTGTATGCTGGAGGCGATTCCCAGTGTGGGAGTCCGCTTTACACTGGCGATTCTGGTGGGCGCTGCGGCCGCGGCTGTAGCCGGCATCATCGTGGGAATCCCGGTATTAAGGCTGAGAGGCGACTATCTGGCCATTGTTACGCTGGCATTCGGTGAGATTATCAAGAATGTGGTCAATGTCATCTATCTGGGAAAGGATGCGAATGGCATCCATGTCTCCATCAAGAACGCCATGGCGCTTAATATGGCGGAAGACGGCCAGATTATCATGAACGGCGCCCAGGGTATCAACGGAACGCCGAAGAACGCCACGTTTACGGTGGGAATTATCCTGATCCTGATCACGCTGTTTATCGTCCTGAATCTGATTCATTCCAGATCGGGCCGCGCCATCATGTCGGTGCGCGACAACCGGATTGCGGCGGAATCCATCGGAATCAACATCACGAAGTACAAGCTGATGGCGTTTACGATATCGGCTTCTCTGGCCGGTGTTGCGGGAGTCCTTTATTCCCACAACTTATCGGCACTGACGGCGACACAGAAGAACTTCGGATACAACCAGTCCATCATGATTCTTGTATTCGTTGTGCTGGGCGGAATCGGCAATATCCGCGGTTCCATGATTGCGGCGGTGATCCTGACGCTGCTTCCGGAGCTGCTCCGCGGACTCAATACGTACCGTATGCTGATCTACGCCATCGTCCTGATCGTCATGATGATTTTCAACTGGAGTCCGAAATTCATCGATTTCAGAAAACGTCATTCCCTGAGACGGTATTTCCATAAAAACACGGCAGATAAGGAGGTTTCATAAGCATGGCATTACTTGAAATTAAAAACCTCGGCATCTCTTTCGGCGGACTGCGCGCCGTGGATGATTTCAGCATAACCATCGAGAAGGGCCAGCTCTATGGCCTGATCGGCCCCAACGGCGCCGGTAAGACGACGATATTCAACTTGCTGACCGGTGTGTATAAGCCCAATATGGGAACGATCCAGCTGGACGGCATGAACATCACGGGAAAGAAGACCATGGAGATCAACCGCGCGGGTGTGGCCAGAACCTTCCAGAATATCCGTCTGTTTAAGGAACTGACCGTTCTCGACAACGTAAAAGCAGGCCTTCACAACCAGTACTCCTACTCAACTGTAGCCGGAATTCTGCGCCTTCCCAAGTATTTTAAGGTGGAGAAGACCATGGATGAGAAAGCGGTGGAGCTGCTGAAGGTGTTTGATCTGGATAAGGAAAAGGATTACCTGGCTTCCAATCTGCCCTACGGCAAACAGCGGAAGCTGGAGATAGCCCGTGCGCTGGCGACGAACCCGAAGCTTCTGCTTCTCGACGAGCCGGCGGCCGGCATGAACCCTAACGAGACGAAGGAACTGATGGATACCATCCGGTTTGTCCGCGATAATTTTGACATGACCATCCTTCTGATCGAACACGATATGAAGCTTGTCTCCGGTATCTGCGAGAAGCTGACGGTGTTAAATTTTGGTCAGGTGCTCGCCCAGGGCAATACGGCGGATGTGTTAAATGACCCGGAGGTCATCAAGGCATATCTCGGAGAATAGGAGGAGACAGGCATGGCAATACTGGAAGTTAAAAATCTGGAAGTATATTACGGCGTCATCAAGGCGTTAAAAGGCATATCCTTTGAAGTAAATGAAGGGGAGATCGTGGCCTTGATCGGAGCCAACGGCGCGGGAAAGACGACGACGCTGCACACGATCACTGGTCTTTTGAAAGCGGCAGGCGGCTCGATCGGCTTTGACGGACGCGATATAACGAAGGTCCGCGGGGACAAAATCGTCGGCATGGGAATGGCTCACGTTCCCGAGGGCAGACGCGTATTCGCGGATCTGACCGTGTTCGAGAATCTGAAGCTGGGCGCTTATACGAGAAAAGACAAGACGGAGATTGAAGAGACGCTGCAGATGATCTACAAGCGCTTTCCGAGACTGCTGGAGCGTAAGAACCAGCCGTCCGGTACCTTAAGCGGCGGTGAACAGCAGATGCTGGCCATGGGGCGCGCGCTGATGTCTCACCCGAAGCTGATCGTCATGGATGAACCGTCCATGGGTCTGTCTCCGATCTACGTAAACGAGATTTTCGACATTATTCAGGAGATCAACAAGTCCGGAACCACGGTGCTATTGGTGGAGCAGAACGCGAAGAAGGCGCTCTCCATCGCTAACAGGGCCTACGTTTTAGAGACGGGTGACATCGTTTTGAGCGGCGATGCGAAGGAACTGATGAATGATGATTCCGTGAAGAAGGCATATTTAAGTGAATAGGATGAAGGCGCGGCCATTGAGCCGATTATGGGACAACAGACTGGTAAAAAACAGATTCGGACAGGTCCGGTCCGGGTGGATTATCCTGATCGCAATGGCGGCTTACTATCTACTGTCTTTTGTCTCCAACATTGTGATCATAGAGGTACTGAGAAAGATTTTGATTGCCACAGGCGATATCAATCCGGCAACCGGAGAGTTTTCCAGCCTGGTGGACTGGTTCAATGACGTCTCACTGCCTGTTGCGTTTCAGATACTTACAGAGGTTCTTATGCTGGCAGTACCAATCGTCATATGGCGCCTGGTGATGAAGCATTCGGTCCGGGAGATGGGACTGGATTCCTTACACTGTAAGCAGAGGAGAAAAGACGGAGCTGCAGGTATGCTGCTGGGAATTGTAAACTGCTCTGTCATCTTTCTTTTGGTTCTTACAATAGGAAAGGGCCGTATCGTATCAGACGGAATTACGGTCTCGGGGCTGACCTTCTGGTGGCTGGTCACTTTTGTTTTGGTGGGGATCGCGGAGGAAGCGCTGAACCGAGGATTTTTAATGGCTGTTCTTCGGAGGTGCCGCAATGTACCTGTTATTATATTCGTCCCCTCCGTGATTTTTGGACTGATTCATCTGAGTAATCCGGGAGTAACGTTTTTTTCCTTTTCAAATATCGTGCTTGCCGGGATACTCTTTTCCTATATGTTTTTTAGGTCGGGTTCCATATGGATGTGTATCGGATATCACATTACCTGGAATGTCTTTGAGGGGCTGGTCTACGGAATGCCTGTCAGCGGCCTCCAGACCCCCGGCATCATCACAACACAGTATATGGAAAGCAATCTTCTGAATGGAGGAGCCTTTGGGATCGAGGGAGGCATACTGACCACCATAATGACCCTGCTCAGCTTTCTGTTTGTCTGGTATTATTACCGGAATTCAAACTATGATTTCTTAAGCGATAAAGAAAAGCCGGAAACGCTTCGCTGATTCATGAGAAGTAAGCCTCAGGGACGAAAGAACCTGGGGCTTTCCTCATGGAGGGAAGAACGAAACATCAAAAAATCTTAAAAAGACTTGCTGGAATATTAAGTGATCCCCCGCATATATTATAACAGCACAGAAGGGGGTATCTTTATGGACAATTTTGATGTATACAGTGATATTAAAGCCCGGACCAATGGAGAGATTTATATAGGCGTTGTAGGACCGGTGCGGACGGGAAAATCCACCTTTATTAAACGGTTTATGGAACTGATGGTGCTGCCGGAAATGGTGGATGAGCATCAGAAAACACAGACGAGAGATGAACTTCCGCAGAGTGCGGCCGGGAAGACGATCATGACGACGGAACCCAAATTCATACCGAAGGAAGCGGCTGAGATCCGGCTGGGCGATGAGATTGAGGCAAAGGTGCGGCTCATCGACTGCGTTGGATTTATGGTCGAGGGAGCTGCCGGACACATCGAAAACGATGAGGAGCGCCTGGTAAAGACTCCGTGGTTTGAATACGAGATTCCCTTTACGAAGGCCGCGGAGATCGGAACGAGAAAGGTCATCAACGACCATTCCACCATCGGTGTCGTGATCACGACGGATGGCACCATCGGGGAACTGAAACGCCCCAACTACATAGCCGCAGAAGAGCGGACCATTACCGAATTAAAGGAGCTTGGAAAACCGTTTATCGTCCTTTTAAACTCCGTAAGGCCGTATTCCGATGAGACCACGGCCCTGGCCAAGGATATGAGGGAGAAATACGGCGTGACCGTTATGCCGGTGAACTGTGAACAGCTGAAAAAGGATGACGTCTATCATATCCTGGAACGCGTGCTGAAGGAATTCCCGGTTACGGAGATGGATTTCTATATCCCCAAATGGCTGGAGATCCTGCCTGCAAGCCACTGGCTGAAATCCCAGATTATCCAGGCCGCCAAGGACATGGTGAAAAAGGTTACCCACATGAAGGATATCACGTCGGATCTGTTTGACGGTGCGGCCGAGAGTATCCGGGCCGTAAAGGTACAGAATATGAATATGGCGGACGGAAGCGTTTCCATGGGCATGGACGTGGATGACAGCTATTATTACCAGATCTTAAGCGACTACGTGGGAATCCCCATTGAAGGCGAATACCAGCTGATGCAGACCTTAAGCGATCTTGCAAAGATGCGGGCGGAGTACGAAAAGGTGAACCAGGCCATGAGCCAGGTGCGCTTAAAAGGGTATGGCGTCGTGACGCCGGAACGCTCGGAAATTATCCTGGATGAGCCGGAAGTGATCAAGCACGGCAACAAATACGGCGTTAAGATGCGGGCGGAGGCGCCTTCCATCAATTTGATCAAGGCCCATATCCAGACGGAGATCGCCCCGATTGTCGGCAGCGAACAGCAGGCGGAGGATCTGATCGCCTACATCAAGGAAAATGCCAGAGAGAGCGAGGAAGGCATCTGGAACACCAATATTTTTGGAAAGTCCATCGAACAGATCGTGGAGGACGGAATCTCCGCAAAAGTCTCCCAGCTTACAGAGGACTGTCAGTTAAAGCTTCAGGATACGCTTCAGAAGATTATCAACGACAGCAACGGAGGAATGATCTGCATTATCATATAAAATGAGCATGAATGGCAGAAGAGGAGGATGAGGTCTTTCACGAGGTTTCAATTTATGCTATAATAGAAAAATGACCGACAGAAGAAAAATAAGGAGGGCTTTCAATGAAATTAATGTTCATCGGTGCGGACCATGAGGTTACCGGCAGCTGCCACTATTTAGAAGCCGCAGGACTTAAGATTCTGGTGGACTGCGGTATGAAGCAGGGTGTGGACTATTTTGAGAATGCAGAGCTTCCGGTGAGCTATTCGGAGATCAATTACGTGCTCCTGACTCATGCCCATATCGACCATGCCGGGATGCTTCCGTTTATCTATGCGAGAGGGTTCCGCGGAGAAATCATCACCACCGAAGCCACAGCGGATTTGTGCAACATCATGCTGAAGGACAGCGCGCATATCCAGGAATCAGAGGCAGAGTGGAAGAACAGGAAGGCCAGACGAGCCGGGCGGCAGGAAGAAGTGCCGCTGTATGAAATGAATGATGCGGTAGGGGTGTTAAAGCAGTTTAGCCCCTGTAATTATGATGAAATAATAAAACTGGAGGAGGGCCTTACCATTCGGTTTACCGATGTCGGACATTTACTGGGGTCTGCCTCCATTGAGGTGTGGATCACAGAGAATGATATCTCAAAGAAGATCGTATTTTCCGGTGATATCGGCAACAAGAACAAGCCGCTGATCCGGGATCCGCAGTATATCCAAAACGCGGATTACGTGGTAATGGAATGTACCTATGGCGACCGGCTTCACGGCCGGATACCGGATCACGTTTCCATTCTCGCGGATATTGTCCAGAGGACGCTGGACCGGGGCGGCAATGTGGTGATTCCCGCATTTGCTGTGGGCAGGACGCAGGAGCTTCTCTATATGTTCCGCATCATCAAGGCGGAGCACATGGTGAAGGGCCACGACGGATTCGAGGTCTATGTCGACAGTCCGCTTGCCGTCGAGGCGACCAATGTATTTAAGGATAATCTGGCGGACTGTTACGACGAGGAGACGAAGGCGCTCGTCACGCAGGGGATCAACCCGATCTCATTTGCGGGACTGAAGCTCTCCATTACCAGCGCAGAATCGAGAGATATCAATTTCGACACAAAACCGAAGGTCATCATCTCCGCGGCGGGCATGTGCGACGCGGGCCGGATCAGGCACCATCTAAAGCATAATTTATGGCGGCCTGAGTGTACCATCGTCTTTACGGGATATCAGTCTATCGGGACGTTGGGCAGAAGCCTGCTGGAAGGCGGCCGGGAGGTGAGACTGTTCGGTGAAACCATTCATGTGGAGGCCCACATTGAAAAGATGGATGGAATGAGCGCCCACGCAGATATGGAAGGGCTGATTCAGTGGCTGAATGCATTTGAGGAGAAGCCAGGGGAAGTATTTCTGGTACACGGGAATGACGACGTGTGCGATTCGTTCAGGCAGGTGTTAAAGGAAGAGTATGGATATCAGGCGGAGGCGCCGTTTTCCGGCTCCGTTTACGACCTGGCCTCCGGCAGATGGCTGGAGCAGAGGGCCGGAGTCGTCGTGACGAAGACGGTGGAGACGGCGAAGCGGGCGGTAGGCGTCTATGCGCGTCTGCTGGCTGCCGGAGAGCGCCTGCTGTCGGTGATCCGCCACAACGAGGGCGGAGCCAACAAGGATCTGGCAAAATTCGCAGACCAGATCAATTCATTATGCGATAAATGGGACAGATAGCTAGGAGAGTGACATAAGATGGGAAAAGTACTATTGTTTACAGATGGAGCTGCAAGAGGAAATCCGGACGGACCCGGTGGTTACGGAGCTGTGCTTCAGTTCACGGATTCCAAAGGGCAGCTCCATGAGAAGACGCTGTCGGCCGGATATGTGAGGACGACCAACAACCGTATGGAGCTGATGGCTGCGATCGCGGGACTGGAGGCGTTAAACCGGCCCTGCGAGGTGGAGCTGTATTCGGATTCCAAGTATCTGACGGATGCATTTAACCAGCACTGGATCGATAACTGGGTGAAGAACAACTGGAAGCGCGGCAAGAGCGGCCCGGTCAAGAATATCGACCTGTGGGAGAGGCTTTTAAAAGCCATCGAACCCCACCGCGTCACCTTCTGCTGGGTAAAGGGACATGCCGGCCATCCGGAAAATGAGCGGTGTGATACACTGGCGACCACTGCCGCGGATGGGGACAACTTAATGGTGGATGAAGGCCTGTAAAACTTACGTATCTCTTACAATCTCTTACTAATTAACGTACCCTATTTCCTTTCTTTTTTATTTATGATATGGTAATTTTATCAAAGTATGTTAGGATGATAATCATGAATAAAAATAGAGGAATCTGGCTTGTAATCGCTGCCATCCTGATCATCGGAATCGCGGTGACGTTTGCGACCAGCAGATTTATCCGGCAGAACGGCGGCTCTCTGGATACCGTCGCGGTGACGCAGATGCCCGGGACGACAGCGGGCGGCGGCATGCCGCAGGCCTATACGGAGGGAGCGGGCACGGAGCTTCCCGCCGCAGCCAGGAAGCGTATGGAAGAAACAGTCCCCGCCGGGGAAGAAGGAGCAGTATCCGGGAACACGGATGAAGCGGCCGCCGGGGCGGCGGTACCGGAACCTGCTTCCTCCCGGATGATGGCGGCAGAGGGAGCGGCGGTGCCTGCTCCGGAATCCATCCTGATGGATGAGGATAAGGAGGCCGCGGATGAAGCGGTCCCGGAAGCAGCGGCAGCAGGAGCGGGAAACAAGGCGGATGCGGCAGCGGCGGCAGCCCCATCCATATCACCGTTAGGTCCGGGCGGAAGCGCAGTGCTTCAGAGCGACGAGGAGGAAAAGCTGGCCTACTACGAAAAGCGTCTGGCAGAGCTGGATGCCCAGGTACAGAAGATGCGCAGCGAATCCTCTGATTCCACTACGTATTCCATGAAGACGCTGGCCGAGAAGGAGTTTAAGCTCTGGAACATCGAGATGAACACCATTTACGCGGAAATCATGAATGGACTGGACGAGGATGCGAAGGGAAAGCTGGAAAGTGAGCAGCAGACCTGGATGAAGAGCCGGGATACAAAGGCGGAGGAAGCGGCGAGAAAGTACAGCGGCGGTTCTCTGGAAGGCGTCGAATACACGGCCTCCCAGGCCGAGACCACGAGAACAAGGACGTACGATCTCGTGGAAACGTATATTAACTCGCTGCCTGCGGAGAATGAAGGTTAGAAGAAAAAGAATCCCCATACAGAACAGGAGTACCGGTTCTGTATGGGGACTTCGATTTTTTGGGAAAATAACCGCCGGCGATACAAAGGAAAAGGGAGGAAGGATGACGTGGGAAACTGGTTTACAATCGATACGATTGGTGAAGATACCTTTATGATCAGTGAGTACAGGCACTGGGAGGAGACACACGCCTACCTGCTGAACGGCAGTGAACGGAGTCTGCTCATCGACACAGGTCTTGGAATTGAAAATATTTATGAGGAAGTGAGCTGGCTTTCCGGAGGATTTCCCCTGCCGGTTGAACAGGTAAGAAAATCCGTTGCAGAGCGGTGTGATTTGCCGGAGGGATTCTCGGCCGATGCGTATGAAATCTTTCAGGGAAGGCCAGCGAGAGTGCTTAAGGATGATGAAACTATTGACATCGGAGGAAGATCAGTGAATGTACTGCACACGCCGGGCCATTCACCGGGCCATATGTGTTTTTTCGAGAAGGAGAGAGGCTGGCTTTTTGCGGGCGACCTCGTATATAAGGGCACGTTGTTCGCATACTATCCATCAACCGATCCTCAGGCGTATCGAACCTCCCTGGAACGCGTATCGGCGCTTCCGGTAACACGGGTGTTTCCGGGCCACCACGATCCCGATTTGCGGCCGGAGTTTCTGGAAGAGGTAAAAAATGCATTTTTGACGCTTCATGCGGAAGGAAAACTGCACCATGGCGGAGGCATGCACCAGTATGACGGCTTTGCCGTGTGGATTTAGGAAATATCATAGAAAATCGGCGGCAACATCTTGATAAATAAAATTCGATATGATAGGATAGTACAATGAGTTTGGCTAATGTATTAAGAACGGAGGTTGAATCTATGACAGCAATTTTAGCAAGTTTTCTGCAGACAGCAATCAAGTTTCTGTTTTTCCTTGCAGTGGCAGGAGGGGGAATCGTGTGCGGCAAGAAGTACAGAGACTACAAGGATGCGAAGAATGCAGGCAGTGTGACAGAAGAAAGTAAATAACTAACGGAGGACAGTAACGTGAACAAGACAGGTGTGAATGAACTGAGGAGAATGTTCCTTGAATTTTTTGAGAGTAAGGGACATCTGGCGATGAAAAGCTTCTCCCTGGTTCCGCATAATGATAACAGCTTATTGTTAATCAACTCAGGTATGGCGCCTTTAAAGCCATATTTTACAGGACAGGAGATACCGCCGAGAAAGCGTGTGACCACCTGCCAGAAGTGTATCAGAACCGGAGATATCGAGAATGTGGGAAAGACTGCCCGTCACGGCACCTTCTTTGAGATGCTGGGCAATTTCTCCTTTGGAGATTATTTTAAGACGGAAGCGATCCGTTGGTCCTGGGAGTTTTTGACAGAGGTTGTAGGACTGGATCCGGACAGGTTATATCCATCCGTCTACTTAGACGACGACGAGGCTTTCGATATCTGGAATAAGGAGATCGGCATTGCCCCGGAACGTATCTTCCGCTTCGGCAAGGAAGACAACTTCTGGGAGCATGGAGCAGGCCCCTGCGGACCGTGTTCTGAAATCTATTATGACCGCGGGGAGAAGTACGGCTGCGGAAAGCCGGGCTGCACCGTGGGCTGTGAATGTGACCGTTACATGGAAGTATGGAACAACGTATTTACCCAGTTCGAGAATGACGGACACGGCAATTACGAGGAACTGGACCAGAAGAATATCGATACCGGCATGGGTCTCGAGCGTCTGGCCGTGGTGGTTCAGGATGTGGATTCCATCTTTGATGTGGACACCATCAAGGCTCTGTTAAACAAGGTTGCAGAGCTTGCCCACACGGAGTATCAGAAGGATGCATCGGTTGACGTTTCCCTTCGTCTGATCACAGACCACGTCCGTTCCTGCACCTTTATGATTTCCGACGGCATCATGCCATCCAACGAAGGACGCGGATACGTGCTGCGCCGTCTGCTTCGGAGAGCGGCCCGCCACGGAAGGCTGCTCGGCATCGAGGGAAGATTCCTCGCGGAGCTTTCCAAGACCGTAATCGAGCTTTCCAGAGACGGATATCCGGAGCTGGAAGAGAAGAGAGCCATGATCTTAAAGGTTCTGACTGAGGAAGAGGATAAGTTTAACCGGACTATCGACCAGGGACTTGCCATTCTCGGCGAGATGGAAGAGAAGATGTCCGCCTCAGGCAAGACGGTGCTGGACGGTGAGGATGCATTTAAGCTCTATGATACTTACGGATTCCCGCTGGATTTAACGAGAGAAATTCTGGAAGAGAAGCATTTTGAGATCGATGAGGATGGCTTTAAGAAGGCCATGCAGGAACAGCGTGAGAAGGCCAGAGCGGCCAGAAAGACCACGAACTACATGGGCGCTGATGTGACGGTGTACCAGTCCATCGATCCTGCGCTCACCACGGAATTTGTCGGATACGACAAGCTTGCCTGCGATTCTAAGATTACCGCACTGACGACAGAGACGGATCTGGTGGAAGCACTGACGGATGGCGAGACCGGCACGATTGTGACGGAAGAGACTACGTTCTATGGCACCATGGGCGGCCAGCAGGGCGATAAGGGTGTAATTGTCAGCGCAAACGGCGAGTTTGCGGTGGAAGACACCATTCATTTACAGGGCGGCAAAGTCGGCCATGTGGGCAGGATGAAGAAGGGCATGTTCCAGATCGGCGACGTAGTCACCTTAAAGGTCTGTGAAGAGAGCCGTATGAGCACCGGCAAGAACCACAGCGCGACCCATCTGCTTCAGAAGGCGCTCCGCACCGTTTTGGGCGAGCACGTGGAACAGGCAGGTTCCTATGTGGATGAAGACCGTCTTCGTTTCGACTTCACTCATTTCTCCGCCATGACACCGGATGAGATTAAAAAGGTGGAATGCCTTGTCAATGAGAAGATCAAAGAAGCGCTGCATGTAAAGACAGAGGTTATGAGCCTTGATGAGGCGAAGAAGTCAGGCGCCATGGCTCTGTTTGGCGAGAAGTACGGGGATAATGTCCGCGTGGTGAAGATGGGGGATTTCTCCACGGAGCTGTGCGGCGGTACCCATATTTCCAATACAGGCGTGATCGGCTCCTTTAAGATCTTATCTGAGACGGGAATCGCAGCCGGCGTGCGCAGAATCGAAGCCCTGACGGGCGACGGCCTGATGAAGTATTATCAGGAGGCGGAGACCGAGCTTCACGAGGCGGCGAAGGCGGCGAAGGCCACGCCTCAGACACTGACAGCCAAGATTGAAGCCATGCTTGAGGAGATCAAAGCGCTCCATTCTGAAAATGAGAAGCTAAAGAGCAGACTGGCCAAGGACTCCCTGGGAGATGTTATGGACCAGGTGAAGGAGATCGGCGGTGTCAAGGTTCTGGCTACGAAGGTTGCCGATGTAGACATGAACGGCTTAAGAAACCTGGGAGACCAGTTAAAGGATAAGCTGGGGGAAGGCGTGATCGTACTGGCTTCAGTCATGGACGGAAAAGTGAACTTAATGGCAACCGCTACGGAGGAAGCGCAGAAGAAGGGCGCCCATGCAGGCAACTTAATCAAGGCTGTCGCAGGACTCGTTGGCGGCGGCGGCGGTGGAAGGCCCAATATGGCCCAGGCCGGCGGCAAGAATCCGGCCGGAGTTGACGCATGTCTCGAAGAGGTTTATAAAGTAGTGGAAGGCCAGATGAAATAAGTAAGAATTTTCCCGGAAAAAAATGAAATTTTCCTTGACGAATGGGAAAATTATGCTATAATCATATCAGTGCTATAAAATACCCAAACAGTTGTATTATGCACAAGTACACAACTGGAGGGAGGTTAGGTGTGAGCTATGTCAAATGTAATCGTTAAAGACAACGAGAGCTTAGATAGCGCTTTACGCAGATTCAAAAGAAACTGTGCGAAAGCAGGTATCCAGCAGGAAATTCGTAAGAGAGAGCATTACGAAAAGCCAAGCGTAAGACGTAAGAAAAAGTCTGAAGCTGCAAGAAAACGTAAATATAACTAATAATTGATTAGTCAAACAAGGTTAGTCCCTGGTCATTTTATGATCAGGGATTTCTTTGTTTCATGTTTACTTTCACGTTACCCTGCATAATCGGACGCCGTTTTTGCATATAGTATAATATCATTGGCTGAAAGGCAGAAACGATATGTTCGAAGAGATGAAGTTTAGTGCAGCTGAGAACTTAAAGCTTCCGAAGGATGTGGTCCTGGGCGAAGTGCTGGTATCTTTTCTGGGGCGCCACAGTGTTGTGATTGAAAATTACCGCGGCATCATTCTCTATACAGATACCCTGATCAAGCTCCAGGCAAAGACGTGCCGCGTGGCGGTATCGGGAAGCCGCCTTGTGATTGAATATTATACGAATGAGGAGATGAAGATTAACGGACTCATCAAATCCATGGAGTTTGAATAAGGATAGAAAAACAAGGAGGTACCAGCGTGATTGTAACATGGCTTAACCACCGGATGTCCGGTTATCTGTTTGTGGAGATGACGGGATTTTCTCCGGAACGGTTCTTTAATATGTGCAGCGTTCATGAGATAGAAATCTGGGGAGTGTCCGATACAGGCCATTCCTATCGCTTTTATATGACCGTGAAAGGGTTTAGGAAGATAAAACCCATTGTCCGGAAATCGAAGGTCAGACTTAAGGTACTGGGAAAGTTTGGACTTCCTTTTTTTTTATACAGAAACAGGAAGCGAAAGCTCTACGCGGCCGGGATGGTGTCCTTTTTTGCCCTGCTTTACATACTCTCCATCTTTATCTGGGATATCGAGTTTGACGGAAATCACATGTATACGTATGACACCCTTTTGAAATACTGTGAAACAGAGGATATCCGCTATGGCATGATAAAATCGAAGATCGACTGCGACGCCCTGGAAGAATCGCTGCGAAGCGCATTTCCGGAAATCACCTGGGTGTCGGCCAGGGTATCGGGAACACGTCTTCTGGTTAAGATAAAGGAGAACGAGGTTCTCTCTGAAATACCCGCAAAGGATGAGTCACCCTGCGACATCGTGGCGTCAAAGGACGGCGTGATTACCTCCATGATCGTGCGCCAGGGCGTTCCGGCGGTTTCCGTGGGCGATGAGGTAAAGAAGGGCGATGTGCTTGTGAGCGGCACACTCCACGTCATCGGCGACGGCGAGGAGATCATGAACACGCACTATGTCCATTCCGACGCGGATATCACGGCGCGGACGGAATACCATATCACGAGGCAGATGCCGCTGTTTAAGCGTGTGGACGTGGAAACCGGGAGAATACGCCGCGGGAAGTATGCGAAGGTATTTCAGTATTCCCTGATGCTGATACGCCCGAAGCAGGAGGGAACCACCTGGAAGGTGACCATGGAAGAGGATCAGCTTCACCTGTTTCAGAATTTTTATCTGCCCGTCTATCTCGGCGATATCACGGCCAAAGAGTACATTTCCTACGAGCGCCCCTACACGGAGGAGGAGAAAAATCAGGCGGCTGAAACCATCAACGAGAATTTGAAAAAAAATTTATTGGAAAAAGGGGTACAAATTCTGGAAAATCATGTTAAAATACTAGATAATGAATCTTTATGCCAAATTGCCATCGATATTGTGGCGGAGGAACCCGTGGTGGAACGGACGAGCGTAGAGATACCAATTAATCAGGAACAAGAGGAGACGAAAGAGTCCAATGAGCGTAATTGAGACAATCATAGATATACCGGCTGAACACGAGAAGAATGTCTGCGGACAGTTTGACAGCTATTTGAAGAAAATAGAGAGGACTCTTCATGTTACCATGATCGAACGCGACGGCGCGCTGAAGATTATCGGCCCGGAACAGATGGTGCAGAAGGCGAAGAGCGTCTTTAATAATCTGATCGAGCTGTCGAAGCGTGGAAATGCGATCACGGAGCAGAATGTGGATTATGCCCTGTCCCTGTCCTTCTCGGAGAGCGACGGACAGATTCTGGAGATTGATAAGGACATCATCTGCAGGACCATTACAGGCAAGCCGGTGAAGCCGAAGACCATGGGGCAGAAGCAGTATGTGGACCAGATCCGGAAAAAGATGATCGTATTCGGAATCGGCCCGGCCGGTACCGGCAAGACGTACCTTGCCATGGCCATGGCGATCCAGGCCTTTAAAAACGGTGAGGTAAGCCGGATTATCCTGACACGTCCGGCCATTGAGGCGGGAGAGAAGCTGGGCTTTCTGCCCGGCGATTTACAGAGCAAGATCGATCCGTATTTACGGCCGCTCTACGATGCGCTGTATCAGATCATGGGTGCGGAGAGCTACTTACACAATGCGGAGAAAGGGCTGATCGAGGTGGCGCCCCTCGCTTACATGCGGGGCCGTACACTCGACAACGCCTATATAATCCTGGATGAGGCGCAGAACACCACGCCGGCGCAGATGAAGATGTTCCTGACGAGAATCGGATTCGGTTCCAAGGTCATCGTCACCGGTGACCAGACGCAGAAGGATCTGCCGGCCGGAGCCGTATCCGGTCTGGATACCGCGGTCCGCGTGCTGAAGCGCATCGATGACATCGGCTTCTGTTACTTAAACAGCAGCGACGTGGTGCGCCATCCGCTGGTTCAGAAAATAGTACAGGCTTACGACGAATACGAGACGAAGAAAAAAACTGCAGAGAAAGAACGAAAGACAACAAAAGCCCCCGGAGGCAGAAAGGCACGTTATGACGATTCATATTGAGTATGAGACGGAAGAGGAGTTAAAGCTTCCGTACGAGGAGATCATCACCGCTGTGGTGAACGAGGCACTGGATTATGAGAATTGCCCTTATGAGGCGGAGGTGAATGTGCTCCTTACGGATGACGAGGACATCCGTCAGATCAATAAAGAATACCGGGAGATCGATCGTGCGACCGATGTGCTGTCGTTTCCAATGGCCGACTACGACAGCCCGTCGGATTTTGACCGTCTGGAAGACATGGCAAGCGATTACTTCAATCCGGAGACAGGGGAGCTGCTGCTGGGAGACATCGTCATTTCCGTGGACAAGGTGAAAGAACAGGCGGAAAAATACGGCCATTCCGAGACGCGGGAGCTGGCCTTCTTAGTGGCGCACAGCATGCTGCATCTGTGCGGCTACGATCACATGGTGGATGAGGAACGTCTCGTCATGGAGAAAAAGCAGGAAGAGATTCTGAAACGAGGGGGATACGAACGATGAAGAAACGGGCATGGTTCTGTGCGGCCGGACTGCTCCTTTTGATGGGAGCGGTGACCGGATGCCAGGGAAAATATCAGGAGGTGGCTGTGACGGACGCCTCGGCAGAGACGGACACCACGCCCGCCCCTACGAAAGAGATTAAGATTGAGACTACCACGGAGGCGCCTGCGGAGGAGGTTGTGGAATCCGGCGACTGGTATACCTTCGAGGAGCGCACCGAGCAGGATGGAAAGATCCGCAGCTACTTAACCGGCGAGATGGTCGATGCGGCTATCGGAAACCGCAGGCCCATCGCCATCATGATGAGCAACGACAAGGCGTCGCTGCCGCAGTACGGCATCAACCGGGCGGATATCGTGTATGAGGCCCCTGTGGAGGGCGGCATGAACCGTTACATGGCCATTATCGAGAATTACGACGATCTGGACAGAATCGGTTCCGTGAGAAGCTGCCGGACGTATTATACATACTTTGCCCGCGAGTTTGACGCCATTTACGCTCACTACGGGCAGAGCACCTTTGCCAAGCCGTATCTGGCCAATGTGGACAACATCAACGGGCTGGATGGAATCGGCACCGTGGCGTATTACAGGACGAAGGACCGTAAATCACCTCACAACGCGTATTCCAGCGGAGAACGGCTGAACAAGGCGATCGCCCAGCTGGGATACTCAGAGAGCTACAGCGCGGATTACAAGGGCCATTACCGCTTTGCGAAAACGGGCCATGAGGTGACGCTGGACGGAGCGCCCAGTGTGATGGAAGCAGCCAGGGTCTATCCGGGCTACGTGATGAATAAGCCGTGGTTTGAATATAACGAGAGCGACGGCTTATACTACCGGTATCAGTACGGAGCGGCCCATAAGGGCAATGAAGGCCCGATCGCCGTGAAGAATATTCTTTTCCAGTACTGCCCGTCAGGGCACTACGCCACCACGGATTATCTGGATATCAACGTCCACGACGACTCCTACGGGCTCTATGCCACGGAGGGGAAGGCGATTCCGGTGAAGTGGACGAAGGACGGGGAGTTCGGCCTGACACATTATTACGACATGGAGAATAACGAGGTGATTCTGAATCAGGGAAAGACGTGGATATGCGTTATTTCCGCACAGGATTCCTCAAATGTAGAGGTTTATGGAAAATAACAGGACAAGCAGAAGCAGAAAAAAGCCTGAGAAAAAGGGCGCGTCAAATTTTATCATACAGGGAACGATTCTTGCGGCGGCGGGAATCATTGTGCGTCTGATCGGGATGCTGTACCGGATTCCCCTTGCCAATATTCTGGGGGATGAGGGAAACGGATACTACAGTTCGGCTTTTACCATCTATTCTATCTTGCTGATCGTCTCCTCCTACAGCCTTCCAACGGCTGTTTCGAAGATGATCGCGACGAAGAATGCCAGGAAAGAGTATAAGAATTCGGTCCGTATTTTAAAGGCAGCTCTGTTTTATGGCACGGTAGTCGGAGGGATCGGAGCCGCGGTTTTGTGGTTCGGCGCTGATTTCTTCGCCACCCGTTTCTTAAACATGCCGTATACCAGATACGCGCTCAAGACGCTGGCTCCTACCATATGGGTCATCGCGTATCTCGGCGTGTTCCGCGGATATTTTCAGGGCTTGGGGACGATGATTCCCACGGCCCTTTCGCAGATTTTTGAGCAGATTATCAATGCCGTTATCAGTATTGTGGCGGCGGAACGGCTGTTCAATGCAGGATTAAAGGCAAACCTGGTGCATGAAACCACGGAATTTTCCTTTGCCTTCGGAGCTGCCGGCGGCACCATCGGTACAGGCGCGGGCGCGGTGGCTGGGCTTCTGTTCCTGCTTTTTCTGATGGCCAGTTACCGGCCTGTCATGATGAGGCAGGCAAAGCGTGACCGGACCAGACGGAGAGACAGCTACGGCGAGATATCTTCCGTTCTGCTGATGACCGTTCTTCCCATTGTGATGAGCAGCGTGGCTTACAACATCAGTACGGTCATCGATAACAGCATCTATGGGAAAGGAATGGCGTTTCTCGGAATGGGAGCGTCGGAGGCCGTCTCAACCTGGGGCGTCTATGCCGGAAAGTACCACCTGCTGTTTAATATTCCGGTGGCCATAGCCAATTCGCTGGCCTCCTCCCTGATTCCGTCCCTATCGCGGGCGGTGGCAGGCAAAAACCGCGGACAGATCGTGAGCAAGGTTTCCATGGTCATTCGCTTTTCCATGGTGATCGCGATTCCGGCCACGGTAGGACTTACCGTGCTCGCAGGCCCCGTGTGTAATCTGCTGTTCAGCCGTTACGATAACACCAACCTGATCCGCATGATGATGTACGGTTCGCTGGCTGTCGTATTCTTCTCCCTGTCTACGGTTACCAACGCCGTTCTGCAGGGAATCAACCATATGCAGACACCGCTTAAGAACGCAGTGATCTCGCTTGTGCTCCATATCCTTGTGCTCTGCGTCATGCTGTTCGGATTTAAGATGGGGATCTACAGTGTGGTATATTCCAACATTCTGTTTGCGCTCTTCATGTGCATCCTGAATGGAATTTCCATCAGACGGTTCTTAAATTACAGGCAGGAGATGAAGAAGACGTTCATTCTTCCGACCATCGCCTCCGGTATCATGGGCGGGGCGGCTTACGGCGTTTACAAGCTGGTTCATATGACGGTCAAGAGCAACACCATTGGCGTGCTTCTGGCGATTGTGGTGGCGGTTATGGTCTACGGCGTCCTGCTTTTGAAGCTGCGCTGCGTGGACGAGACAGAGCTTGCCGGTATGCCCGGCGGTACGAAACTGGTAAGAATCGCACAGAAATGCCATTTGATGTGATTAAAATGAGAGAAGAAAGCAGATACTATACTTCGAAGGAGGTATTATCCTATGAAGAAGTATATGTTCTGCTTTCTTTTATTTGCAGCCACTTCGCTTCTCTGCCTCGGAATTGGTTTTGTTATTACCAAGGACAGCGTGCAGCCGGAGGAGGCCATACCCGGAGCGACTCTGGAGACGGAGACCGTGACGGAGGACCAGATCGTCATCAATCAGGAGAAGGTGTCGCCTGCGCCGGAGAAGGAAAAGGAGAAATTTTATCTCGTATCGGAAGACGGTTATCTGCTTGTCCTGTATCAGGATAAGACGACGATCTGCCTGTATACCCATATGCCGGTCACCGATTTCCCGGAGGAGGAGCGGGGCCGTCTTATGGATGGCATCTGGTTCTCCTCCATGATTGAGGTGTTTAACTATCTGGAGTCGTATACGAGCTAGAGTGTGTCTGACCGAATGGACCAAAACACAGGACTCGTCAGGAAAAATAGTGCTTGAATTGAATGGAGGAACCGGATACAATAGGGCTGGTGACAGTACGGTCGCCAAGTGCTTACAGCGAGGAGGAATCCATGAAGAGAAGAGTGATGATCATAGGCGGAGGCGCCTCCGGTATGACGGCTGCGATTGCGGCTGCCAGGGAGGGAGCCGATGCCGTGATTCTGGAACATACAAAGAGACCCGGGAAGAAGATCCTGTCTACCGGGAATGGGAAATGCAATTTAACAAACCTGGATATGAGAAAGGAAGCCTTCCACGGGGAGAATCCCGGATTCGCATGGAAGGTGGTCGGGGAGGTGCCGGTAAAAGAGACACTTTCCTTTTTTGAGGATCTTGGTCTGGTGCTGACAGACCGGAACGGATACGTTTACCCCGCCACGGGGCAGGCGTCTTCTGTGCTGGATGCGCTGCGCTTCGAGCTGGAACGCTTAAAGATTCCGGTTCTCTGTGAATGTGAGGTCTTAAGCGTGTCAAAGAAGCTGGAACTCGCCACATCCCAGGGAGCCATGAAGGCGGATGCGGTCATACTCGCGGCAGGGTCCAAAGCGGCGCCCGGAACGGGATCGGATGGCAGCGGCTATAAGCTGGCGGAGAGTCTGGGACACAGCGTGATAGAACCGCTTCCAGCCCTGGTGCAGTTAAAATGCAGGGAGACGTGGTATAAACAGTTTGCAGGCGTAAGGACAGAGGCTTCTGTGACACTGTATTCCGATGGAAAAGCGGTCGCTTCCGACCGGGGAGAACTGCAGTTTACGGATTATGGAATCTCCGGAATTCCTGTTTTTCAGATCAGTCGGTTTGCAGCGCGCGCCTTAAGGGATGGGAAGAAGGTGACTGCCCGGCTGGATCTTCTGCCGGTTATGGAAAAGCAGGAGCTCTTTCAATTCTTAACGAAACGGGTAAAACGGCTGGGATACCGGCCGGGGGAAGAATTTTTAAACGGCGTCCTGAATAAGAAGCTGCATCAGGTGCTTCTTAAGGAATCCGGGATACCGGCTGGCCGCCGGACCCGGGAGATCACGGAAAAACAGCTGGGGGTTCTGACAGACCGGATCAAAGGGCTCGAAACCACCGTGACAGCGGTGAATCCCTTTGAGCAGGCGCAGATCTGCTGCGGCGGTGTCGATACGAGAGAGGTAAATCCGTGTACTATGGAATCAAAATTAGTCAGTCAGCTGTTTCTGGCGGGAGAAATTCTGGATGTGGACGGCATCTGCGGAGGTTATAACCTGCAGTGGGCGTGGTCATCGGGAATTCTGGCGGGCAGAAACGCAGGAAGAGGTCCTATATGATAAGAATCAGCCAGTTAAAGCTGTCTGTAAACCACAGCGAGGAAGATTTAAAGAAGAAGGCGGCAAAGACGCTGAAGCTTCAGCCGGCGGACATTCGCCGCGTAACGGTTGTGAAGCAGTCCGTGGATGCGAGAAAAAAGAGCAGTGAAGTGCTGTTTATCTATACGGTCGACGTCGAGGTGACGAAGGAGGACAAGGTATTACATAGAGTGAACAGTCCGAACATTGCGAAGGCCGAGAAGAAGGAATATCAATTTCCGGAACCGGGAACGGAGCGTTTAGAGCACCGCCCCGTCATCATAGGAAGCGGACCGGCCGGCCTTTTCTGTGCACTGATGCTGGCAAGAGCCGGCTTTGGCCCTATCGTATTCGAGCGGGGAGAGCGGGTGGAAGAGAGAAAACGGTCGGTGCTTCAGTTCTGGCAGGGCGGAGAGCTGAAGAGCAACTCCAACGTACAGTTTGGAGAAGGCGGTGCGGGAACATTTTCCGATGGGAAACTCAACACGCTGGTGAAAGACCCGCTGATGCGGAACCGAAAAGTGCTGGAGGTGTTCGTGGAGTTCGGAGCGGATCCATCCATTCTTTATAAGAATAAGCCCCATATCGGAACCGATGTGCTCAGTGTCATCGTGAAAAATATGAGGGAAGAGATCATCCGTCTGGGAGGAACCTTTTACTTCCAGAGCTGCGTCACCGATTTTCGGATTAAGGACGGAGCGCTGAAGGCTATCACGGTAAACGGATCGGAAGAATTTGAGACGGATGTCACCGTTCTGGCCGTGGGACACAGCGCGCGTGATACCTTTGAGCGGCTGCTGGAGAGAAGCGTGCCCATAGAGAAGAAAGCGTTCGCCGTCGGACTGCGCATTCAGCATCCGCAGAGAGACATCAATGCCGCACAGTACGGCGCTGCAGAGATCGAAGCGCTGGGGGCGGCCGATTATAAGGTGACCCATCAGTGTGCCAATGGAAGGGGCGTATACTCCTTCTGCATGTGCCCGGGCGGCTACGTCGTCGATGCGTCCTCTGAACCGGGGCGTCTGGCTGTCAATGGCATGAGCTATCATGCGAGGGACGGCGTGAATGCGAACAGCGCACTGATCGTCACCGTCACGCCGCAGGATTTCCCGGAAGACAGCCCTCTTGCGGGCATCGCCTACCAGCGGCGTCTGGAGGAAGCGGCCTACCAGTGCGGCGGAGGGAAAATTCCGGTGCAGCTGTACCGTGATTTTAAGAAGAAAAGGGCGACAACGGCCTTTGGAGATGTGGCGCCGGCCTTTGAAGGGCGGTACGCCATGGCAAATCTGCGGGATTTCTTTCCGGATACGCTGTCGGAATCGCTGATCGAGGGCGTAGAGGCGTTTAACGGGCGGATCGCAGGATTTTCCAGAGGCGACGCCATCCTGGCAGGCGTGGAGAGCAGAACCTCGTCCCCGGTGCGCATACCGAGAGATGAACGGTTTGAGAGCAGCATCAAAGGTATCTATCCCTGTGGGGAAGGCGCCGGCTACGCGGGCGGTATCACGTCCGCGGCCATGGATGGGATCAAGACGGCGGAGGCAGTCGCGGCACGCTTCTCAGTCCCAACGTAACAGTTTAACCCTCGCTTCCGGCCGCTGCTCATTTGACGAATGGATAAAAATGTTGTAAGATATGAGACAAAAAGACTGAAAGAACATGATTGGAGACACCATGAGAACTGAAGTGCGGGAAAAGCTGAAGGATAAACAGAGGATTGTCATAAAAATCGGTTCGTCTTCCCTGACCCATACGTATACGGGGGACTTGAACCTGATGAAGATCGAGAAGCTGGTGCGTGTCATCAGCGATTTGAAGGGAGAAGGGAAATCCGTGGTTCTGGTTTCGTCCGGGGCCATCGCGGTGGGACGCCAGGCGCTTGGCCACCACACGAGGCCGGTTACCATCTCGGAGAAACAGGCGTTTGCAGCGGTAGGCCAGGCGCGGCTGATGATGGTGTATCAGAAACTGTTTGCAGAGTATAATCAGGTGGCGGCGCAGGTTCTGCTGACGAAGGATACCATGATCAATGAAAGCTCCCGCTATAACGCGCAGAATACCTTCGACGAGCTGCTGAAGCTGGGCGCCATACCGATTGTGAATGAGAACGATACGGTATCCACCTCAGAGATCCCTTACGTCGATAATTTCGGTGACAACGACCGGCTGTCCGCCATTGTAGCGGCTCTGATCGGAGCCGACTTACTGATTCTTTTGTCGGATATCGACGGCCTGTACTCTGACGATCCGAGACAGAATCCAAAGGCGCGTTTTATCAGCCAGGTGGATGAGATTACGCCGGAGCTGATGGAGATGGGAAAGGCCACCTCGGGCAGCGACGTGGGCACCGGAGGCATGGCGGCGAAGCTGGCGGCGGCCAGGATCGCCACAGACAGTGGTTCCGATATGGTCATTGCCAACGGGGATGACGTGGAGGTCGTCTCACAGATCATGATGGGTGACAGTAAGGGGACGCTTTTCCTGGCCCATCCCAACTTTGATTTCGATCTGATGCACTACATAAATAATGAATATTAGGAGGCACATCGATGCAGCAGGAAAAAATAGACAGAATCAATACGCTCTACCACAAGGCGCAGGCGGTAGGACTTTCTGATGAGGAAAAGGCCGAGCAGGCCGCCCTGAGAAAGGAATACATTGAAGCGATCCGCATGAGCTTAAGAGGAAACTTAAACAGCATTTCGGTTAAGGAAGAGGACGGAACCATTACGGATCTGGGGAAAAAGTATGGAAATGTCAAGCAAGAATGAAATCAGGGAATGGGTGAAGGAGAACCGGCAGGCTCTCACACAGAAACAGGAGATGGAGTGGAATGACGCCATCTGCAGGAAGATTTTAAGCCTCCGGTCCATCCGGCAGGCGTTCTGTGTCTACTGCTACGTATCCTTCCGTCATGAAGCAGGGACTGAGAAGCTGATTCAGGGCCTGCTGGAGATGGGAAAATACGTGGCAGTACCGAAGGTAGAAGGAAAAAAACTGGTATTCTATGCAATTCAGGGAAAAAAGGATTTAGAGAGCGGCGTCATGGGGATCATGGAACCCAAATCCAGCTGTCTGCGCATCCGCGACGAATTCGCACCAGTCATCGTGCCGGGAATCGCATTTGACAGGGAAGGACACCGGATCGGCTACGGCGGCGGCTATTACGACCGCTTCTTCGACGAAGAGCCGGAACATCCCAGATTCGGAATCGCCTATCCCTTCCAGCTTTTCGATTCTCTGCCGGCAGAGGCCCATGACAAGGGAATGGATATGGTAATCACTCCATAATTCAAACTCAAAATGTGGAGTGAAATAGCAGGATAACAGGGAGGAACGCGATATGACACTAACTGAGACAGGAAAAAGAGCGAAAGAGACGGCCGGTGTTCTGGGGATTCTCGGCTCTGATAAGAAGAATGAAGGTTTAAGGGCCGCGGCCGCCGCTTTGCTTGAGGGCGAGGAAGATATTTTGACGGCCAATCAGGACGATGTGATTCAGGCGACGATAAATGGCATGAGCGCCGGGATGATCGACCGCCTGGAGCTGACACCTTCCAGGATCGAGGCCATGGCCGACGGACTGATCAGCGTGGCCGGGTTAGACGACCCGGTGGGAGAGGTGATCTCCATGAAGGCCCGGCCAAACGGACTCACCATCGGACAGAAACGCGTTCCCATGGGCGTGATCGGCATCATCTATGAGGCCAGACCCAATGTGACCGCGGACGCCTTCGGACTCTGCTTCAAATCCGGCAACTGCGTGATCTTGAAAGGCGGAAGCGACGCCTTAGAGTCCAACAAGGCCATCGTCAAATGCCTCCGTGCAGGACTTAAGAACGCGGGACTTCCGGAGGACAGTGTACAGCTTATCACCGATACCGACAGGGAGGTGACGAAGGAATTCATGCGCCTGCACGACTACGTGGATGTGCTGATTCCGCGCGGCGGAGCCGGACTGATCCGTTCCGTGGTGGAGAACAGTACGGTGCCTGTCATTGAGACGGGAACCGGGAACTGCCATATCTTCGTGGATGAGACTGCGGATTTCACGATGGCTCTGGACATCATATTCAATGCCAAGACCCAGCGGATCGGCGTCTGCAACGCCTGTGAATCGCTGGTTATACATAGAAAAATCGCGGAAGAGTTCCTGCCGCTGTTAAAGGCCAGGCTCGACGAAAAGCAGGTTGAGGTGCGGGCGGATGAAGAAGCCTGCCGTATCGTGCCTGCGTTTGTCCCGGCTGCTGCGGAGGATTGGGGAACGGAGTATTTAGACTATATTCTGTCCCTGAAGCTGGTGGATTCCATAGACGAGGCCATCGCCCATATTAACCGCTATAATACGAAGCACTCCGAGGCCATCATCACATCGGATTACGCAAACGCTCAGAAGTTCTTAAATGAGATCGATGCCGCCGCCGTCTACGTCAACGCGTCCACCAGATTCACGGATGGATTCGAGTTCGGTTTTGGCGCAGAGATCGGCATCAGCACCCAAAAGCTTCACGCGAGAGGCCCTATGGGGCTAAAGGAGCTTACCACGACAAAGTACATTATCTATGGAAACGGACAGTGCAGGCCGCCGGCTTTGTAAAATAGCTGTTTCCATATCAAAGTCCGCCTTGCCACAGGGCGGACTTGATTCTTTTGTTACAATTCGCGGCCCCCACGCACCGGAACGCCCGGCGGAGTTTTTCCGTGGGGCCGCTAATTGTAACTTTTTTTCAGGTGGACGGCCGTTGTATTTTTGGTGTTTGCAATAGAATGTATTTATGCTATAATATTCAAAGTCATTCCGGGTTTACAGATTATGACGGAATGCGGAGTGAGATAAATGGAGGAAACAGCTGGATGGATCATTTACATATGACACATGAGGAAGCTTTAAAGGCCGCGCCGGCGGAGGAACCGGGCAGACAGCAGTTCTTTATGGAACGCTGCCGCCAGTTAATCGATGAGAAGAAGAGGCGGGGCGAAACGTACCGCGGAACCTTTCACATCGAGACGTTCGGGTGCCAGATGAACGCCAGGGATTCGGAGAAACTGACCGGAATTTTAGAGGCTTCCGGATTTACGGAGACGGACACGGAGGAGGCGGATTTCGTCCTCTATAATACCTGTACGGTCAGGGACAACGCCAATCAGCGCGTTTACGGCAGACTCGGCTACTTAAACCGCATCAAACAGAAGAATCCCAATATGATGATCGCTCTCTGCGGATGTATGATGCAGGAGGAAACCGTGGTGACCAAGATTAAGAAGAGCTACCGCTTTGTCGACATTATATTCGGAACCCATAATATTTTCAAACTGGCAGAACTGATTTCTGAACGCATGGATGAGAAGAAGATGGTAGTTGACATCTGGAAGGGGACTGACCGGATCGTGGAAGAACTTCCCACCGACCGGAAGTACCCGTTCAAGTCCGGCGTTAATATTATGTTTGGTTGCAATAATTTCTGCAGCTACTGTATCGTTCCTTACGTGCGCGGCCGCGAGAGAAGCCGGAATCCACAGGATATCGTGGGAGAGATCAGACGCCTCGTCGCAGACGGTGTGGTGGAGGTCATGCTCCTGGGACAGAATGTCAACTCCTATGGAAAGAATCTGGAAGAACCGATGACCTTTGCACAGCTGTTAAAAGAGGTGGAGGCCATCGATGGTCTTCGGCGGATCCGTTTTATGACCTCCCATCCGAAGGACTTATCGGATGACTTAATCGAGGTCATGAAGAATTCCGGGAAGATCTGCCATCATCTCCATCTGCCGCTCCAGTCCGGAAGCAGCAGGGTCTTAAAGGCCATGAACCGGAGATACACGAAGGAACAGTATCTGGAACTGGTGGAGAAGATCAGGGCCGCGGTTCCCGATATCTCTCTGACCACGGATATCATAGTCGGCTTCCCGGGAGAGACGGAGGAGGACTTCCTGGAGACCATGGATGTAGTGAGAAAGGTCCGTTTTGACAGCGCATTTACGTTCATTTATTCGAAGCGCACGGGCACTCCGGCGGCGGCCATGGAAGAGCAGATTCCGGAGGCTGTGGTGAAGGACCGGTTTGACCGCCTGCTCTCAGAGGTGCAGAGGATATCGGCCGAGGTATGCGGACGTGACGCCCACACCGTTAAGGATGTACTGGTGGAGGACTTGGATGACCATGTGGAAGGCTTTGTAACGGGCCGGCTCGATAACAACACCACCGTTCATTTCAAGGGAGATGCGTCCCTGATCGGTCAGATCGTGGATGTGTATCTGGATGAGTCGAAAGGCTTTTATTATATGGGAACATTAAAATAGTACGACAGAAGAAAAGAGGAAAAAACGTGGCCGGAATGTCACCAATGATGGTCCATTATTTGGAAACCAAGAAACAGTACCCGGACTGTATCCTGTTTTACAGGCTGGGAGATTTTTATGAGATGTTTTTTGAAGACGCGCTGACCGTCTCCAAGGAACTGGAGATTACCCTGACAGGAAAAGAATGCGGGCTGGAGGAACGGGCGCCAATGTGCGGCATTCCTTACCATGCGCTTGAAAATTATCTGTACAGGCTGGTCCAGAAGGGCTATAAAGTAGCGATCGCAGAGCAGATGGAGGACCCGAAGCTGGCCAAGGGGCTGGTTAAGAGAGAGGTCATCCGTGTCGTTACCCCCGGAACCATTACCAGCGCCCAGGCGCTGGATGAGACGAAGAACAACTACCTGATGGGCATCGTCTATATCGACGAGCGGTTCGGCATTGCCGTTTCCGATATCAGCACAGGCGATTTTTTGGTGACCGAGGTGGAGACGGAGCGGGAGCTGGCGGATGAGATCAACAAGTTCAGCCCCTCCGAGATTATCTGCAACGATGCGTTCTTTGTGTCCGGCGTGGACACGGAGGAGGTCAAGAACCGCTACCAGACCGTGATCGCCGCACTTGACAACCATTTCTTTTCCGACGAGGGCTGCAGGAGAATTTTAAAAGAACACTTTAAAGTGGGATCTCTGGACGGTCTGGGCCTGCAGGATTACGATACGGGAGTGATCGCGGCGGGGGCTGTCATGGAGTACATGTACGAGACCCAGAAGAGCACACTGTCCCATATTACGACCATCGTTCCCTATTCCACAGGGCAGTTCATGATCATCGACACCTCGACAAGAAGGAATCTGGAGCTCCTGGAGACCATGCGGGAGAAGCAGAAGAGGGGAACCCTTCTGTGGGTGCTGGATAAGACGAAGACGGCTATGGGCGCCAGGCTTTTGAGAACCTATATCGAACAGCCGCTGATCCACAAGGATGATATCATTGCCCGCCAGAATGCCATCGAAGAACTGAACATGAATTACATTTCCAGGGAGGAAATCTGTGAATACTTGAATCCCATCTACGATCTGGAACGTCTCATCGGCCGCATCAGCTATAAGACGGCGAATCCCAGGGATTTAATCTCCTTCAGGAATTCTCTGGAAATGCTTCCTTACATAAAAGATCTCATGGGAGAATTCACGACTCCTCTGCTGAAAGAGCTCTGGGAAGAGCTGGATGCCTTAGAGGATGTCCACGATCTTGTCTCCCGCGCCATCGTGGAGGACCCGCCCATATCCCTGCGTGACGGCGGCATCATAAAGGACGGCTATCACGAGGAGACGGATAAGCTGCGCCACGCGAAGACGGAAGGAAAGACGTGGCTCGCCGAACTGGAATCGAGAGAGCGCGACAAGACCGGAATCAAGAACCTGAAAGTCAAGTACAACAAGGTATTTGGATATTACTTCGAAGTGACAAACTCCTTTAAAGGGATGGTTCCCGATTACTTTGTCCGCAAGCAGACGCTGGCCAACGCCGAGCGGTACACAACGGATGAACTGAAGGAGCTGGAGGACATGATCCTGGGCGCGGAGGACAAGCTCTATACCCTGGAATACGGTCTGTTCTGCGAGGTGAGAGACGCCATCGCCGCCGAGGTCCTGCGGATCCAGCAGACGGCCCGGGCGATCGCGGGCATCGACGTGATGACTTCCCTTTCCGTTGTGGCCACGAAGAATAATTACGTGAAGCCGCGCATCAATGAAAAAGGTGTGATCGACATCAAAAACGGCCGCCATCCGGTGGTGGAAAAGATGATGCGGGACGATTTATTCGTCGCCAACGATACGTATCTGGACAATTCGAAGAACAGGCTCTCCATCATCACCGGCCCCAACATGGCCGGTAAATCGACGTATATGCGCCAGACGGCCTTAATCGTATTGATGGCTCAGCTGGGAAGCTTTGTGCCCGCGGATGACGCCAATATCGGCATTTGCGACAGAATCTTTACCCGTGTGGGCGCTTCCGATGATCTGGCATCCGGCCAGAGTACCTTCATGGTAGAGATGACCGAGGTCGCCAACATCCTGAGAAACGCTACGAAAAACAGCCTGATCGTTCTCGACGAGATCGGCCGGGGCACCAGCACCTTCGACGGCTTATCCATCGCCTGGGCGGTGGTGGAGCACATCAGCAACCCGAAGCTTTTAGGAGCCAAGACACTGTTTGCCACCCATTACCATGAGCTGACAGAGCTGGAAGGAACCATAAACGGCGTCAACAACTACTGCATCGCCGTAAAGGAACAGGGCGATGATATCGTATTTCTTCGAAAGATTGTGAAGGGCGGAGCGGATAAGAGCTACGGCGTTCAGGTCGCCAAGCTTGCCGGTGTTCCCGATTCCGTGATTGTACGGGCAAAGGAGCTTCTGGTGGAGTTAAGCGACGCGGATATCACGGCGAGGGCAAAGGAGATCGCGGAAGCGGGCGCAGGTGCGCCGAAGCATGCCAGCATCCCCAGGCCGGATGAGGTGGATTTGCAGCAGATGTCCCTGTTTGACACGGTGAAGGACGACGACATCGTCCGGGAGCTGGGAGAACTGGAGCTGGGAAATATGACGCCGATCGACGCCTTGAACACGCTGTACCGCCTTCAGACGAAACTTAAGAACCGCTGGCAGTAAAGAGATAAAGGAGCGATAGCCATATGCCAAACATTACGCTACTGGATCAAAATACCATAAATAAGATTGCAGCGGGCGAGGTGATCGAGAGGCCGGCCTCTGTTGTGAAGGAGCTTTTAGAGAACGCCATCGACGCCAGGGCTACGGCTGTGACGGTTGAAATAAAGGAGGGGGGCACCACCTTCATCCGCGTGACCGACAACGGCTGTGGAATTCCGAGGGAAGAGGTTCCTCTGGCGTTTCTGCGCCACTCCACCAGCAAGATCAAGTCCGTGGAAGATCTCTTTACGATCTCATCTCTGGGCTTTCGCGGTGAGGCCCTCGCAAGTATCGCTTCCGTCTGCCAGGTGGAGCTGATCACGAAGACCAGCGAAGCCCTGACGGGAAGCCGCTACAGCATCGAAGGCGGCATTGAACGGCCGCTGGAGGAGATCGGCGCCCCGGAGGGCACCACATTTATCGCCAGAAACTTATTCTTTAACACGCCGGCCAGAAGGAAATTTTTAAAGACTCCCATGACAGAGGGCTCCCATGTGGCCGAGCTGGTGGAAAAGATCGCGCTCTCCCATCCGGAGATTTCGATCCGTTTTATCCAGAATAACCAGAACAAGCTGCATACCTCCGGCAACCACAACTTAAAGGACATCATCTATACGGTCTTCGGCAGGGAGATCGCGGCGAATCTGCTGGCAGTTGAGGCGAAGAAGCAGGATATCGCCATCAGCGGCTTTATCGGGAAGCCTGTGATCGCCAGGGGCAACAGAAACTACGAAAATTATTTCATCAATGGGCGGTATATCAGAAGCAGCATCATATCGAAGGCCATAGAAGAGGCCTACAAGCCGTTTATGATGCAGCACAAGTATCCGTTTACCATGCTCCATTTCACCATTGAGCCGGAGCTTCTGGATGTCAATGTCCATCCCACCAAGATGGAGCTTCGCTTCCGCGACGGGGAGATGGTGTACCGTATGGTCTACGACGCCGTATCGGGGGCGCTCGCTCACAAGGAGCTGATTCCGGAGGTGGAACTGAATAAGGAAAAGGCGGAGCAGGAGGCAAAAGAGGCGAGGAAGCACGAGCCGTCACCGGAGCCCTTTGAGCTTCGCAGGCTGGAGGCCATGAGCCGGCAGCAGGCCGCCTGCGCGCCTGGCTCCAAACGGCTTAAGCCGGCAGAACCGTCTCTCATGAGAGATCCTGATTTTCTGGCTGAAAACTGGCTGAAGAAGCCGGCAGGCGCGGACTTTTTACACGGGTTACCGGAATCGGCTGCGAAAAATGAAGAAACGGTACAAAATCAGGCAGATGGTGCAAGGGAACATGGACAATTAAACGGAATGACGGACCGTGGAGTGCAGCCCGGAGAGGGAGAGGCAGCAGCGGAAGAGGCAGCAGCGAGAGATGCGGCAGCGGAAGATGCAGCAGCGAGAGATGCAGCAGTGGAAGATGCAGCAGCGAGAGATGCAGCAGTGGAAGATGCAGCAGCGAGAGATGCAGCAGTGGAAGATGCAGCAGCAAGAGAGGCTGCAGCGGGTGAAGCACAGGCAGGTGCAGCCGCATTTTCCGGGAAGCCGGAACAGCTGGATCTCTTTGACGGAAAGCTGCTGGAACCGAAATCAAGGCTGATGCATAAGCTGATCGGCCAGGTGTTCGACACCTACTGGCTGGTGGAGTTTAACGAACAGCTTTACATTATTGACCAGCATGCGGCCCATGAAAAGGTTTTATATGAGAAAACTATGGCAACACTTAAAAACAGGGAATACTCATCGCAGATGCTTAATCCGCCGATCATTCTGACCCTGAACATGAACGAGGAGGTGCTGTTAAAAGAGCACATGAAGTATTTCTCGGACATGGGCTTCGAGATCGAACCGTTTGGCGGCAGGGAGTATGCGGTGAGAGGCGTACCGGCCAACTTGCTGTCTATCGCCAAGAAGGATTTGCTGATCGAGATGATCGACGGGCTTTCCGACGATGTTTCGACTCATAATCCGGATATCATCTATGAGCGGGTAGCGACCATGTCCTGCAAGGCTGCGGTCAAAGGCGGCAGCCGGCTGTCGACGGAAGAGGCCAACGAACTGATAGACCAGCTCCTGAATCTGGAGAATCCGTATGCGTGTCCCCATGGACGGCCGACGATCATCTCCATGAGCAGGTACGAGCTGGAGAAAAAATTCAAGAGGATAGTGTGAAAGAAAGTAGAGGACAGCCAAAAAGTGGCGCACTAATCTAAGCTGTCAAGAAATGGCAACTTTTTGAAGTGTTGATTTTCG
>ERZ894229.206-NODE-206-length-61666-cov-28.7159_pt1 | contig 61666 bp, 63 predicted proteins | sample MGYA00380295_ERZ894229 | MGnify/ENA primary metagenome ERZ894229 (study PRJEB32331, sample SAMN06328479) | human gut metagenome | biome: human gut microbiome; feature: stool | host: Homo sapiens | collected 2014-09-17 ... | reverse complement strand
TCAGACCTTTTAGTGCGCCTTCAGGGACTCGAACCCTGGACAAATAGATTAAGAGTCTACTGCTCTACCAACTGAGCTAAAGGCGCATATTTAATTGCCGTTCTTCGTGGCACGTGATACATTGTATCTCACCTGCAGAAAAATGTCAACCTTTTTTTACAAAATTTTTATCAAAATTTCAGCCGGACGTTCGGTTCTGATTTTCTTCTGATTTTCAGCTCCCCAGAAACGGGGGGAGACGGCCGCGCCGCCTCCCCTGTTCACCTGCATCGTCCCTGCGCGGGAACCGCCGGATCCGCGCCCGGTCAGTCCTGGATCGCGCCGTCCAGCGCGTCGGTCAGCGACTTTTTGTCGGCGACGCCGACCATGCGGCTGTAAATCTCACCGTTCTTTATGATGACCACAGTGGGAACCGCCTGGACGCCGTACTTAAGCGCCAGATCCATGTCCTCGTCGATGTTCACCTTGCCCACCTTCGCACGGCCCTCGTAGTCGGCAGCCAGCTTCTCGATGAACGGGCCCAGCTGCTTGCAGGGACCGCACCACTCGGCGTAAAAGTCCACCAACACCGGTACTCCGGACTCCAGAACCTCGCTCTGGAAATTCGCATTTGTAAATTTCATTGCCATGAGTGTATCCTCCTTTATTCTTTCTTCCTGTTGGAATCCGTTTTAAGTACGTTTCCCGCCTCGTCGAAGCGTTTCTTGTACTTTAAAACAACATCGTGCAGCTCTCTCTTGTCGGCGGTCGCCCTCTCTAAGGAGCGGACGATCTTTGTCTTAAAATCCATCCGGCTCTCGCCTCGCCTTTTTCCATAGTCTATGCAGGAAAATGGATTTTATTATCGGCGGGCCACCAGCTTGCAGATGGGCTTTCCCTCCGAGGAAAATTTCATCTCGTACTCGGTCATCACATTTCCTTCGGCCATGGGGCTGTTGTGGAGGTCAAAGGTGTGCTCCACGATCTTCCACCCCGCCGCGGGAATGGACTCCAGCGAGTAATCGAAAAGTCCCCGGTTGTCCGTCTTAAACTCTACCGTGCCGTCGGGACTGAGAATCTGATCGTAGACGGCCATGAATGCCTCCGACGTCAGACGGCGCTTGGCGTGCCTGTCCTTGGGCCACGGATCGGAGAAATTGAGATAAATCTTCTCCACCTCGCCCGGCGCAAATATCTCCGCCAGCTCCCTGGCGTCCTCGCAGAGAAAATAGATATTGGAAAGCACAAGCTCCGACCGCTTCTGCAGACCGCGCAGCAACACGCTGGAATAGCGCTCGATGCCCACGTAATTGATCTGCGGATTTCTCTGGGCCAGCTCCATGATAAATCTTCCCTTGCCCATGCCCACCTCAATGTGGATGGGATGGTCATTTCCAAACACCTCCGACCAGCGGCCCCGCTTCTCCTTCGCGTCCTGAACCACGTGGGGGCTCTTTAAAATCTCCTCCTCGGAGCCTGGTATATGGCGTAATCTCATGCTGTTTCCTCCTGGTGCTTCACTTTACTTTCCTATTTTATCATCCGCCAAATGTATTTGCAAGTTTTGCAATTTCTTACAAAATCTTGTCAATTTATAATTTCTTCAAAAACTTGATGCAAAGAATTGTCAGATATATTATAATAGGTTCATAGCGAAATACGATAACTTTGCGAAGGAGAAAGCTATGGGAACTTCAGAGAACAACAGCCAGTCCACCTGGGAAAAGATACAGACCGGCGTCCGCGACACGGAGCGCCTGCTGGGACAGAAGAAATACAACCTGGCCATGATCAGGGCCCGTCAGACCCTTGAATTTATGGTGAAATCCATGTGCGACCGCGCGGGCATCATGGAGGGCGGTCTCATCGACATGATCGACGCGCTCTACGAGGAGCAGATCATCAGCAAGACCACCTGCGAGCACTATCATAAGATAAGAACCATCGGAAATAAGGCCATCCACGAGGAGGACAATAACGCCTACAACGCCAACCAGGCCCATCACCTCCTCTCCCAGGAAGTCTACACATTTGCCAACGATTACAACGAGAAGCGCCGGAAGCCGGCCGCCAAGCAGCCGTCCCGGACGTCCTCGTCCGCCAGAAGCTCTCAGACGAGAAGCAGCTCCGGACGTCCGCAGCAGAGGCGCACCTCCTCCAGCCAGCAGCGCAGGAGACGCCAGTCCAGTTCGCCCCTCGGCGCTGGATCACTGCTTCGCATCCTGATTCCGCTGGCACTGGTGATTATACTTATATTTATCATCCGTATTTTCATGCCGGGTAAAGATGATGCTGCCCAGACCACGGCTCCCATCACCACGGAGGCATCGCTTTCCACCATGGAGCCGACGACGGAGGCGCCCACGGAGCCGCCCACCGAAGCTCCCACCGAGCCGTCCACCGTGACCTACAAGACCAACACCACCGTCAACGTTCGCGAGGAGCCGAACACGGATTCCAGAAAGCTGGTGGTTCTCGGGCCGGACAGCACTGTGGAGTTTTTAAGAGACTACGACGACACATGGGCCGTCATCAGCTACGACGGCGGGGAAGCCTACGTATCGAAACAGTACATCGATCCTGTTTCCCAATAGACAGACGATATACAGACGGGGACGTTGCCGGAACTCAGCAATGTCCCCGCTTTATTGAAAGGAGCCATCTATGAAACTGCTTGAACATTTCCTGGGCGTTCTGTGCGCCTTCTGCCTGATGATCATTTTCCTCATCACCTCGGTGGAGGCGGTGGCCTACTGGACGCCGGGCTACTACGAGCATGAATATTCCAAATACAACGTGACCGAGGCGGTCCGCATGGAGATGGACGATCTCCTGGAGGTGACCGACGAGATGATGGCCTATCTGCGCGGGGACCGGGAGGACCTGCACGTGGACACCATCGTGAACGGCGAGCCCAGAGAGTTTTTTAACGCCAGGGAGATCGCCCACATGGAGGACGTGCGGGGGCTTTTCATCGGCGCGCTCTGGCTGAGGCGCATCTGTCTCGCCGCCGCGGCCATTTCCGTGGCCCTGCTGTTTCTTCTGAAGGCCGACGTGCGGCGCCTGCTGCCCCGCGCGCTCATGGCGGGGACCGGCCTGTTTTTCCTCATCACCGCCGGGCTGGCCGCGCTCATATCCACAGACTTCACGAAATATTTCGTGATTTTCCACCATATTTTCTTTGACAACGACCTGTGGTTACTGGACGCCAGGACCGACCTTCTGATCAATATTGTGCCGGAGCCGTTTTTCATGGACACGGCGGCGCGGATCGGAATTACCTTCGCCGGGATGACGGCGCTTCTGTTCGCCGTCTGCGCCATTCTGATAAAGAGAGAACATAAACAGAAATAATTGCCCGGAAAAGGGACTAGGCAAGCAGGGCGTTTTCCTCTATAATGTAATATAAATGTAATATTTGCGAAACATTTATTGGAGATTGATATGAAACGTATTTTAAATATATTGCTCTGCCTGGGGATTTTCCTTCACGTGTCGGCGGCCACGGCGCTGGCGGCGCCTTCCTGGCCCACCGGCGTGGAGATCGAGGCGGACGGCGGCATCGTCATGGCCAACTCGGGCGCCATTCTGTACGGCAAAAACATTCACACACAATATTTTCCCGCCAGCATCACCAAGCTTCTGACGGCGCTTATCATCATCGAGAACTGCGACTTAAACGACATGGTCACCTTCTCCGAGAATGCGGTCTACAACGTGGAGGAGGGAAGCACCAGTGCCGGCTATGACACCGGCGACCAGGCCACCGTCCGGAACTGCCTCTACGCCATGGTGCTCAAATCGGCCAACGAGGCAGCCAACGCGCTGGCGGAGCACGCGGCCGGATCCATCGACGCGTTTGCGGATATGATGAACCAGAAGGCGGCGGAGCTTGGCTGCACGGACTCGCATTTTGCCAATCCCAGCGGACTTAACAATCCGGAGCACTACACCTCCGCCCATGACATGGCGCTCATCGCCCGGGCGGCATTTGACAATCCGGAACTTTTAACCATCGCCACCACCCGCTACTACGAGCTCCCGCCCAACGGGAAAAATCCGGAGGGACTGGGCGTTTCCCCGGGACACCGGATGCTCAAGGAGAGGGAAGCCGTGTACCGCCCCGATGTCATTTCGGGAAAAACCGGGTACACTTCCCTGGCCGGAAACACGCTGGTGACCTACGCGGCGCAGGGCGATTTTGAGCTGGTCACGGTCATTCTGAACGGGCACAATACCCACTACTCCGACACGGACAAGCTTCTGACCTTCGGCTTTTCCAATTTCACCTCGCTGAAGGCTGCGGACTACGACACGAAGTACAACTCGCTCCAGGACGATCTGCAGATTTCCGGGCTCTCGGTTTCCGAGCACGGGCTTCTTACCCTGGACAAGGATTCCAGCTTGACGCTTCCGGTGGGCGCTTCCTTCGAGGATACGGAGTCCACGCTGAATTATGACCTCCCGGAGAATGCGCCGGAGGGAGCCCTCGCGCAGGTGATTTACACCTACGGCGACCAGGTTGTGGGAAGCGGTTATCTCTCTCTGGACACGTCCGCGGCGGCTGACGGGCATGAGCTTCCCGCCTCGCTGACGGAGATTCCCGAGACGACGGCTGCTGTCACCCCGGCTGCGGAGCCTGCCGCAGAGACCGCGCCTCTGATGACCGCCGAGGATCTGGCGTCCGATGAGACAGCAGCTCCGGACAGCGCCGGAGCGGATGCGCCGAAGAGCGGATTTTTAAATATCCCCGGCTGGTTTATCAAAATCATCCTGGGCGTCGTGCTGATCATTGGCCTGGGCCTGGGGCTCGTCTCCTGGTTCTCCTACCGCCAGCGATGCGAGGCGGAGGAACGGAAACGGCGCAGGGAGCGGCGGCTCGAACGGCTGAAGGAGACTGGATTCTCGGAGGCAGAGTTTAATTTCCTGGTGCAGGAGCAGAGAAAGAAAAAATCTGCATCCCGGCAGAAAAAACGTTAAAATTCAAAAGGTGACATAATAAATTCATAAACGCTGCCGTTTCACGAGTATCTCTCGCTGAAACGGCAGCGTTTTCATATCTCATTATGGTACTCCATGGTAAGCTCCCCGGCCAGATATCCGTCGCTCATACAATGCATGTCTGACACGCCTTCGCTGATCAGACGGTATGTTTCTGAATGATAGAAGAAATCAAGTGCTTCGTCCAGAGAGAGCCCGTTCTTCCTGGCAAACTGTTCGACAACCCGGGCGTATTTTTTTTGGAGCAGGATTGGATTTGCAGTCATATCGATTCACTTCCTTTATAACGCAGGCACGCTTCAATCGCGCGCCGGGTACGAAAACAAACCTGCAGGTTCGGTTTTTCATAGCGAAGACGCCGAATCGCTTCTTCCCTGTTGATCAGATGATCGAAATATAATTCCACGGTGTTGAAGACTTTGTCGTTGGCTACTCCGCCAATCACCAAGTCAATAAGAACCATGATACAAAATCATATCTCAATCCCTTTTTCCTTCATCAGACTGATGATATCATCCACGATATATTCTTTGCTTTGTGTATGCAGTATTTCATATTCAGGTATGATATAGTCGTCAAGAATACTGCTTTTTTCAGTCAGTGCACTGTAGACCTGCTCCGCATGTTTCCCGAGCCTAATCGCTATATTCTCAATGCAGAACACCGCAAATTCCAGTTCGTCTATATTCTTTATTTTCGCATCTCCCTGTATCAACCGCACGCCTCCACTCCCATTTTCTCACGACCGCAGCGCCTTCTTCGCCGCCCTCTTTAATTTATTCTTCTCCACGCGCTTCCGCCTGGCCTCCTCGCGCTTGGCCAGCAGCTTGTCCACGCCTTCCTCGTCAGTGATCTTTGCCGTTTTCACCACGTACAGGCTTCCGTCCTCCGCCTTTTTGATGCGGATCTTCGCCTTCACGGGGCCGTGCTCCGGGCAGACGGCCAGGCACAGATATACCTTCTGGTTGGCCAGGAACCAGCGGATTTTCTTTCGCAGAGTGCGGCCGCATTTATAGCAGACCACATCGGTGATATATTTTTCCGAGACGGCCTCCTCCTTCGTCTCAAAGGTACGGGAGACGAACTTGGAATAGCTGGGAAACTTGAGATAAATCTCCTCGTCCGGGTACTCGGGAAGACGGTAATAGTCCACGGAAATGTAGTCCTTCATCCGCCCAAAATCCACGGACGCCATCACTCTGCCAGTGTAGTAGGCGTCGTCCAGCGCGCGGTGAAAGGGGCGGCCCTCCAGAAGTCCCAGCTCCTCCACAACCCGGTCCAGGGAATCCTTCTGCTTCCCGTCGCTGTGCAGGAGGCTGTAGATCTTCTGCACGTCATAGTAAAAAAGCGGAAACGGGAACGGAATCTCCAGCCCGTGATAGACCATGTTCCTCTGGAGCTCCGTCAGGTCCATGTTTCCCCAGGTGCACAGCACGTAATCGTCGCCGCACCAGTCGATGAACTCCTCCACGGCGTCCTCGAACTTAAGCCCCTCGTGCTCCAGCTCCTCCATGGACATGTGGGTGACCTCCGATATTTTAAAATGCATCTGGCGGTACACTCTGGGCCTTATAAGTCTGTGGAACTCGGAGACGGTTCTGAAATTCTCGTTCAGCTTCACCGCTCCGATCTCGATGATCTCGAACGGCAGGCAGTTCACGGAGCCCTCCTTGCCGCGCGAGCTCTGGTTCCACTCTAAATCCAACACTATATACTGGCTCATTTTTCTTATCCTTACGATTTATTAACTGTGTATACTTTAACACAAAAATGAGCAATAGTATAGTATTTTAGTTGATTTGCACCCAGGTCTGCAAAATGTTCCCGTCCCGGGCGTCCACCGTGAGCATCACCCACTGCCCGGAAATCCGCTCCTCCATCCCCGTCTCGTAGCGGGTTTTTGTGTGCCCGGCGAAGCTCCACACCGGGAAAATTTCACCCTTTCCCGTCTCCCCGTCAAGCTCCATCCAGTATTCCAGCCGCACCTCGTCCACCAGAATATCCAGGCCGGCGACCGGGGCGAAGTCATTTTCCTGCGCCGATGACGTAATCTCGCTGTAGTAGGTTCTGCAATACTGCTCGAAGATCTGTGAAATGGACTCGAACGGCAGGTAGAACACCCCCGTCTCAAGCTCTCCTACCGTCTCGCGGGAAATATCCTTAAGCTCCAGAAGCGTGCCGTCGCCGCCATAGACAAAGGTCACATACTGCCCTCTGTCCGAATTAATATAGCCGCTCCCGCCGTGTGGCAGCATGACTCCGTCCACCATCTTCACATACTCCAGAAGCAGCGCATAGTCGCCGGAGAACTCCCAGCCGCCGGTTCCCGCCAGATGCCGGAGCGCGCGCCAGCGCATGTCCCGGAGGACAAATTCCCCGCCGCCCAGCTGCTGGAGAATCTCCTCAGACCTCTCCTTAAACTGCTCCTCCAGCGCTGTCCGCTCCTCCTCCGTAAAACTCATGCCGGAGATGTCCCCGCCGTCGAAATCCGCGCTGGAGCCGTAGGTCGTCACCAGCGAGCTCATCCAGAACAGAGGCGTGCTCTGTTTCTTCTCACCGCTGACAAATGAAAATTCATAGGCCCCATCCGCGGAATGCCCGGCGATGAGTCCGTACTCCTCCCAGCCGGACTCATCCTGCTCCCCCCAGGTGATTCCCTGCGCCTCTGTGATTTTCTTAAAATGTGTCAGATCTCCCCGCCCATAGGGAGCCAGCTCCACAGCGCGCACGCCGATGGAGTCCAGATGTTCGGCGATCACCGGGGCATCGGCTATGACGGTAAGTCCCTCGGACCGGATGTCGGAGGTGTAGCGGTCCGGGGGCTGCATCTGCTCCCCGGGAGTGAGGCCGGAGGCGACGGGCCTGTCCCCCGGCATTCCAGCCGCGCCGTTCTCTGCAGTTTCCCCGGCATCAGATACCCGGTTCCCTTCGGCTCCCTCAGCGCCAGCTGTCCCGCTCTCCGCAGCACCTCCCTGCGCCGGATCCAGTGTCCCCACCACCGGGGCTTTCACCATATTCTCGCTGCCGCAGGCCGCGGCAGAAGCCGACACCGCTGCCAGCAGGGCAAGTATACCGATCTTCTTTGCTGTTTCTTCAAATCTCATTTCCGCTCTCCTTTCGCGGCGGTAGTTTTCCGTACCGGCGCCCAGCACGCCAAAACACACTGGACGACGCCGGCGTTCTCTTTCCCGCCTTCCTCCTCATCATACGCCAGGCGGACGGCAAAGAAATCACCGGCTTGTAAACAGGTTGTAACTTTTTCACCGGCGCGGCGGGAAACTCACGGTCACCTCCGTGCCCACGCCCTCCTCGCTGGCAATCGTAAGCTCCGCCCCGTGAAGCTTCGCAATCCGCTCGCCGAGGGCCAGCCCCAGACCGGAGCCGCCCTGGCTCCTGCTCCTGGATTTGTCAGCCATATAAAACGGCTCCTTCACGCGGGCCAGGTCCTTCTCCGGAATGCCGCACCCGCGGTCGCGGATCACAAGCTCCACATGATCGGTCAACACCACCTCGCCCCAGACGGTGCCGCCCGCCGGGGACGCCTTACAGCCATTTTCGGCCAGATTGGCAATCAGACTCACAAGGAGAGTCTCATCCCCAGAAATTTTTATTTCCGGGCTGCATTTCCACAAAAAACGGACGTTCCTTGTGGAGAAAAACTCCCGGATCTGCTCCTCTGCCTGGCTAAGCAGATGAGAGACGGAAAGCTCCTTCATCTCTACGGACTCATTTTCGTAGAGACCCACCAGGCTCAGCAGCTTGGAGGACATTTTCTCCATCCGCTTTCCGGCGGCGTAAATGCTGGCGGCCGCCTTCTCCTGCTGCCCGGGGCTCAGTTTCACACGCAGAAGGCTGTCGGCGTATCCCATGATCGAGGTCACCGGCGTCTTCATCTCATGAGCCAGCGCCCCCAGAAGAAGCTCCAGATCCTCCACCTGCTTCTCCACCTGTCCGGACATCTGGTTAAATGCCTTCGCCACCTGCCCCACCTCGTCGTCCGACTCCACTGCCACGCGGGTGCTTAAGTTTCCGCGGCTGATTTCACCCGCGGCCCGCTCCAGCTTTCCCAGCGCGCCGAGCATCCGGCCCGTGAGAGAAAAGGTAACTGCCGCTGCGCCGAGAATCGCCGCCAGAAAGCATGCGCCGAAAATTATGGCCTGCCGCCGCACGCCGTTCCACTGCCCGGTTACATTTTTGACCGCCAGGACGGAGAAGCCGTCGGGGTAGGAAAGGGGTTCCCGCATGAGAAGCAGGTATTCCTCCCCCAGCCGCTGGATCCCGTAATCGGCCCCGATTCCGCCGGGATCCAGAATCTCATAGCCGGTCTTGTTGACAATCGGCGTATCGGATTTTAACAGGACGTAGCCCTCAGGGTAGCACCGGTCAAACTGGTATTTCAGATAGGCGTCCCGCGCCAGCTCTCCCATGGCCTCAAAGTCCTCCCGGGTGCCCACCTGCTCCAGCGCCCGCCCGGCGATCTCCAGCTTTTCCCGCTCATTTTCGGCCATCAGACGCACGTTGGTGCGCAGCAATCCCGTGACAGCCATACCGCCGCAGCCGCCGAGGCTGACCAGAAGGACCGCGGTGATCAGGCCGCTTAATTTTGCCCTCAGTTTCATGTCTCATCATCCTCGAACCGGTAGCCCCGTCTGGGAATCGTCTGGATGGCGCTGCAGGCCCGCACCTTCTTGCGCAGCCGCGCCACATGGACATCCACGGTCCTTGTTTCCCCGTAAAATTCCTCGCCCCAGACCATGTCCAGAAGGCGGTTCCTCCCCAGAAGGACATTCCGGTTTTTCAAAAATACTGCCAACAGGTCAAATTCCATGGGCTTCAGCTCCAGCTCCACTCCCGCCTCGAACGCCCGGTGGCTCTTTAAATCCAGCACCAGCTCCCCGCAGGTGAGACTGGTCTTCATTTTCCCGGTGCGCTCCAGCATTTTTTCCATGCGGACGAACAGCTCCAGCACGTCGAAGGGCTTGACCATGTAGTCTTCCGCGCCCAGGCGCAACCCTTTGACTTTGGAGGCCACGTCGCCCTTTGCGGTCAGATAGAGGACGGGGATGCCCTGTTTTTTGAAATCTTCCATCAGCTCGAAGCCGTCCTTTCCGGGAAGCATGATGTCCACCAGCGCCCCGTCGGCGATGTCCGGGCCATTTTCCCGCAGAAGCCGCTCCGCCTCCAGGCCGTCGCCCACGGCGATGGTCTCGTAGCCGGCAGCCTCCAGATTCATACAGATCAGATCCAGGATGGATGCGTCGTCCTCAACGACCAGTATTCGGTTTCTGGCACTCATTTTTATCTGCCTCGTTTCGTTTATTTTTATCTATAAGGGTACCATAATTATAGCACGACAGGGGATGTGAATCTTTGCCAAAATGTAAAATCACACGATTTCTGAACTACAGCTTTTCTCCTGTACTTTTTATCAAAAAATACAGTTTTACTCCGTACTCTTTCATCTGATACACTAAATATAGCGAGGGGGTGTACACATGATGAAACAGGCACGGAAAGACAGAAACGATTGCCGGCAGGAGCTGGAAGATCTCCGCCGCCAGGTGGCTTTTCTGAGCCGCAGATGCAGCCAGCTGAAACAGAAAAATGAGGAATTGTCACGGCTTTTAGCGAAAATTCGCGACGCAGTATTCAGCGATATGATGTCCGGTGGTACGGGCGCAACATACGACGGCGCAGGTGCAGCATCCGGTAGCGTGGACGCAGCATCCGCCGCGGAAATAAAAACCCGTTAATTGGTTTCGCGATTAACAACAATCATTATAAATCAGTAAACAGACCGGTACGCGTCGATCATGGCGCACACCGGCCTGTATGTTCATCAGTTACCAATTCACCAGCTGCATATTTCAGCTGGTCACTTCTATCTGGCAAGCCAGGCAAGCGCCGCGAAAAGCAGCATCACAGCAGGATACCCAAAGCAGATGGCCGCCAGAATAAACCGGCCCGCACCCTCGCAGCGTTCCGCCTGCAGCCGTCTCCCCTCATGCAGCGCCCAGACGCCGCCGCAAATAAAATAGAGGGACAATACTCCAAATGTCATAAATCCGCAGGCGGCATTCCACGATGCCATCCGCACCATCACCAGAAATACGGTGAAAAACAACACGCCAGACGTCCAACACAGTTTACTTGTATTCATCTTCATAATGTCCACCTCCTACTTATACAATAGAACAGGACATCACAAATGTCTAACTGTTATTTCTGATAAATGTTACAGTATTATTGCTGTAATTTTTCGTGGTAAATTCCTTCGACATTTCCACGAACCGGGAAATCATTTTCCACTGATACGTCTGCTCCAGCCAGGCAAAATCAATGGTGTACCAGGCGTCCTCCCCCAGCGAAATAAACCGGAGCCCTCTTAACTGCTCCTCCGTCAGCACAAACACCGCCCGGTTTCTCGACACAAAGTACGCGCCGACGCCCAGCACGCAGAGCTCCAGAAGCGTCTCCGAGTTCTCGGAACGCGCCTTCACAATGGGATGAAATCCCGCCCGGCGGAGAAACATGCGGCCGTTGCGCCCGTCCAGCTGTTCGTCCGTGTCCACAAGAAACGGACAGCTTTTGAGCAGCGAAAGATTCTGATTTTCGTTCAGATCCTTTAAAACACTCTCCATCTCCTCGCCGTAAATGCTTCTCAAAAGCTCCTCCGACACGACGATGACCATTTCCTCGTCGTAAAATTCCTCCGTCCGTATGCCCGGAAACTGCGCGGGAAAGTTGGCAATGGCCAGATCGATCTTTCCGTCGACCAGATTCCGGTGCATCTCCTCGTTGGTTCCCTCCACCAGCTCGATCTCCACCTTCGGATAGCGCTTCTGGAAATGATAAATCAGCCCCGGCATGACGCCGCGGCCCCGCGAGTAAGCGACGCCGATCCGCAGCTTTCCCTGCTGGTTATCCAGAATATCGTCGAACTCGCGTCTCATATTGTCATACTTCTCGTTGAAATCCGCGGCATAGCGGTAGAAAACCTCCCCCGCGTAGGTCAGCTCCAGCGGGATGTGCCGGATGAGAAGCGTGCATCCCAGCTCCTTCTCCAGGTTCGCGATATGGGCGCTTAAAGTCTGCTGGGTGATGTGGAGGGATTCGGCGGCTCTGGTGAAGCTCCGCTTTTCCACTACGGCGGTGAAATATTCCATGGTTTGAAAATTCATGGCGGCCTCCTGTGTTTCGAAATTGATTGGGATGTATCAATCATACTATTATATGGCGGCAGGAGTCAACTTGCGGGAACATGGAAAGAACGTCCCGGGAGCCGTTTCACCCGCTCCCGGGACGTTCTTTTGCTTCATTTTTGGCGGGCGCTATGCCGTATACACCGACACGCCGCCCACGATCACCTGCTTAATATTTACACAATCATCAAATATCACTACATCTGCATCCTTGCCCGCCGACAGGCTGCCCTTTTGCTTCTCGATCCCAAGCACTCTCGCGGGATTAAGCGTCATCATCCGCACAGCATCCTGCAGCCGGACACCCGCATCCTTATACATGGTACGCACACACCGGTCAGCTGTGCAGACGCTTCCTGCAAACGCACTTCTGTCCGGGAGCATCGCCACCCCCTGATCGATGATACACTCCTGGCCGTGCGCCAGACTTCCTAAAAGCACCCGCTCCCCGTCTGCCATCCCCGCGCCTCTCATGGAATCCGTAATCAGACAGATGTCTTCCATGGGCTTCAGCTTCACGATCAGCCGCAGAAGCTCCGGCGGCAGATGCTTCCCGTCCGCGATGATTTCCACCGTCATGCCGTCAATCAGATACGCGCTCTCCACCACTCCCAGATGGCGAAATGCCTGGATCCGCCGGATAGTAGACATACCGGAATAAAGGTGAGTAACATGGGTATATCCCCGCTCCCACGCCTCCGCTACCGTCTCATAGACCGCGTCGGAATGTCCGATAGCCGCCAGAATACCACGGCGTTTCAGCTCATCCGCCAGCTCCAGTGCCCCCGGAAGCTCCGGGGCAGCTGAGACCCGCACCACATCTTCGGACCGGTCCAGCATGGCACGATAGTCATGCTCCGCCGGTATCTTCAGATAGTTTGGATCCTGCGCTCCCCTCTGCTCCATGGAAAAATATGGGCCTTCCATGTGTATACCCAAAAGATCCGGGCCATTTTTCATATGCTTTTTTGCTTTCCGATAACAGTCGAAAAACGTGAAAAGCTCCTCATCCGTACTGGTCAGAGTCGTGGGGCAGAGAGAGGTGGTTCCGTGAACCAGATGGGCTCTGCAGGCTCCTTCGACGGCTTCAGCCGTTCCGTCCATGAAGTCATGCCCTCCTCCGCCATGGGTGTGAAGATCAATGAATCCAGGACTCACGTAATTTCCTCCCGCATGGATCACCTTCGCACCTTCTGGCACCTCGCCTCTCACAATGCCCGATATCTTTCCGTCCTCCAGGCAGAGAATCCCATCATCAATGATTCTCTCGGGCGTTATAAGCCTGCCTCCCACAATCGCCGTCTTCATTCTCGTTCTCCCATCAGATCTGAGGAATTATTTTGGACGCTGAATCTGCATCCAGGAATAAATTCCAGTTCTCATGCGTCTTTAAGATCGTCGCCGGAACCATGTTGGTCACCTCTTCCGCTGACAATGTCTTTGACACGGCGTCGCTCTTGCGGATCCCAGGCACAATGCTGACAATCACCCTGCTCTTCATAATCTGCGGCACAGTCATGGAAACGGCCTGCTTCGGAACCTCGGAAAGATCCTTAAACCAGCCTTCATTGACCTGCTGCTGCTTACATTTTTCATCCAGATCCACAATGATGTACGCCTCGTCTGTTGTAAAATCTGCGGGCGGATCATTGAAGGCCACATGTCCGTTCTCGCCGATTCCAATAAATGCCACGTCAATGGGGGCTTCCTTAAGCTTTTCTGTAATTGTCTCGATGTTCGCTTTTACATCCCCCTCACCGTCTACCAGATATGCCTCCTTCGGATTCACAATATTTACAAAACGCTCCTTTAAGTATTTTCTGAAACTGGCAATATGTGTCTCCGGCAAATCCATATACTCGTCCAGATGGAACATGACCACCTTGCTCCAGTCCACAGCCTCCTCTGTCAGACAGCGGATCGCCTCTATCTGGGACTCCCCGGTAGCCAGAAGGATTCTCGCCTCCCCCTTCTCACCGATTGCCCGGTTAATTTCCCTCGCCGCAAATTTCGCCGCCTGTACCGCCATCTGTGCAGTTGTCTTCGATACACTTATGTTCATAGCTTATCTCTCCTCACTCCATTTAATACTGAATTTCCACAACCTTGCCTGTTCTGGCGCTCTCGTGAGCGCTCTGACACATAATCGTGGAGACGAGCGCGTCCTCACCAGTGGGGTAGAGTCCGGAGAGCTCCTCCAGCTTCGTTCCCTCCAGCATACGGTTTACCAGCTTTAAGAACACCAGCATGGAGTCAATGCAGTAGCCCGTCGGCACAGGTCCGGCCACAGGATCGTCCACCATGATATTTCCATAAGGATTCACCACATGGCTGTATGTGTCACTGTTGTACGCAGCCACCACACCTCTGTCCTGGCTGTCCACCTCCTGGAAGCCTTCCGTTCCTACCAGACGGATCTGCTGGTTCACGATGGAAGAAAAGCTGTTGGGAAGAATCCATGACGCATCCACCGTAATGCTGGCTCCATTTGCAAATTCAAACTTGGACTGCAGGGAGTCGTAAGAATCGATTCCCATGGAAACCAGCTTTTTCTTAAGCCCCGACGCATAGACCCGCACCGGTTTCTCCTCCAGAAGCCAGTAAATCAGATCATAGAAATGGATTCCGATGAACCAGGCCGGTGAGCTGTTTTTCGCCCAGGTTTTAAACCACTCTGTGGGAACTAAAATTTTATCCTCCATGCACACATATCCGTATTCAATCTCGCCCAGTTTTCCGGACTTAATCGCATTTTTAAGCTGGATATGAGCCGGATCCAGTCTCTTATGCAGATCTACGTAGAGCATCACATGGTTGTCCTTCGCGGCCTGAATCATGCGCTCTCCCTCTCCCCGGTCGGTGGAAAGCGGCTTCTGTACCAGAATGTGTATTTTTCTCTTTGCCGCCTCCAGCACAACCTCCTCGTGCAGGAAATCCGGCGTCATAACAGCCACGGCGTCCAGGTGTTCCTTGTCAAACATCTCACGGTAATCCGTGTAACCCTTCAGACCGTAGGCAGTCTCCATTTTCTTTAAAATTTCAGGATTTAAGTCGGCTACCGCCACGAAATCCACTTCACCGCGTTTATGCGCCCCATAGTACGCATTGATCAGTACGCTGCCATAGGTTCCGCCGCCCACAACTCCAACTCTCGCTTTCATATCGCTTTACCTCCATAAAAATTTGATCGAAAAGTACATTTACAGATATCCAAAAATCCCCGGTAAAAACATGGTGATCGGTTCGATGTAGGTTACCAGCATCAAGGCAACAAACAGCGGAATCAACCACGGTGCCACCATCTTTGTTACAGTTCCAAACGAATGTCCAGAAGCGGACGACAGCATGTAGAGGGACATTCCCACCGGAGGCGTCAGAAGACCGATCATCATGTTAAGCACAAGAATGACGCCCATATGAATGGGGCTTATATCCGCCACCGCCATCAGAGGGGTGAGAATCGGCAGCATAATCATAATTGCCGCTACCACCTCGATAAACATTCCAAGAACCAGAAGTATCAGATTGATTAACAGCAGGATCAGCACACGGCTCGTGGTAAATGAGAGAATTGCATCCACCACAACCTTATCGATCTGCTCATAGGTCATCACCCAGGCGAACAGGGATGCACCCACAACCACCGCAATGGACGGTCCCACCTGCTTCACCGTGGCAACTGCCAGCGAAGGAAGCGTCTTAATATCCAGTTCACGATAGATCACGCAGGAAACCAGAAGTCCGTAAACCACACTGAACATAGCCGACTCTGTGGGTGTAAACCATCCGGTCCAGATACCGCCAAGCATGATTGCCGGGAAAAGGAGCGCCGGAAGCGCTTCGATAAATGCTTTCCATACTTCCGAACCCGTTGCTCTCCGGTGTTTCGGATAGTTTCTCTTTTTCGCGACAAAATAAATATATACGCACAGTACCAGACACAGCACAAGCCCTGGCCCCATACCTGCCATAAACAGCGCTCCGATGGAAACGTTAGCCATAGCGCCGTAAATGACGAAGGGAATGCTCGGCGGTATGATAGGTCCGACCGTACTGGACGCTCCGGTGACACCTAGCGTCAGATCGTCGTCATAATTTTCATCCCTCATGGCCTTGATCTCGATCATTCCCAGACCGCCCACATCCGCCAGCGCGGAGCCGCTGATGCCAGAGAAAATCAGGCTCGAAAGCACGTTTACATAGGCAAGCCCGCCTCTCCAGTGGCCGATGAGCTTCTTTGCAAATCCAAAGATACGGTCCGTCACTCCGCCGTTGTTCATCACCTGTCCGGCCAGAATAAAGAACGGTACGGCCAGAAGGGTAAAGGAGTTCGGCGCATTCATCATCTTGTTCATGGCCGTCAGCATGGAAAGCTCCGGCGTCAGATGGATATACAGGAGCGAGGAGCCCAGAAGGCATAAGTACATCGGCGCCCTTAATACCATCAATATAAGAAATGACAGAAAAAAGATTGTAATCGGTTCCATCCTACACCTCCCCCTTTCTCTCTGGTTTTCCAATCTGGCGGATATAGTGAATCATATTTACCAAGCAGCGGATGGAGCCGAGGAAAAATCCAAGCACCATACTGGCCGCCACGACGGACATGGGAATCTCCATGGCCGCCGATTTCACCACTGACTGAAACTCAAAAAACTGTACCGACCAGTAAAGCAGATACATGTGTATAAAGCAGCAGATCAGGCTTGTGAGCGCACGAACCAGCTGCTCCAGCACACCCTTTAAAAACTTAAGAAATACTTCCACGTTAAAATGCTCGAAGGTCTTCTCTCCCAGGGAGATGCACATGAAAACAACCCATATATAGCAGAAGCGGGAAATTTCCTCAGAAAAGAGCAGTGCTTTTCCCAAAAATATTCTTGAAAACATCTGTGCTAAAACCGTGAGGCACATAACGCCGAACAAACTGGCCGCTATAATTTCTTCTACTGAATTAAACAGCTTTAATATTTTTTTCATAGGCGCCCCCTTATTTGTTCCAGTTTGCTTTAAAATCCTCCAGATCCTTGATTGCTGCGGCCCACTCGGGATCTCCGCCCAGAGTCTCCTGCACGACCTTCTCCGCATTTGCCTTGAATGCCTCGATATCCGGCTCAATAATCTTCATACCGTTTGCTTTTAAGGTCTCCAGTCCTTCCTCTGTCTCTTGATTGATCTTATCCTCGATGATCGGGCGGTATTTTGCCAGAACATCTGTTACCACCTGGCGCTCCTCCTCAGTAAGGCTCTGCCATACCTGCTCGGAAACTTCCACAGTTCCCAGATGTACGGAGTGCTTCGTGAGCACCATAGCATCCTGAACCTCAAAAAATTTCTGCGCCAGAACGGTCGGAACCGGGTTCTCCTCTCCAACCACGACGCCGGTCTGAAGTGCCAGATACAGCTCGCTCATATTGATCGGAACCGGATTTCCACCCAGAGCAGCTACCACGGTCTTGGAAATCGGCGTGTCCATGCAGCGGATAGAAAGTCCCGCCAGATCCTCCGGCTTCGTAGGTTCCACGCCGGAAATCGTTAAGTTTCTGTCTCCGTAATACCATACGTCCAGCGTTCTCACACCGCTGGCATTCAAAATCGTCTCATTATACAATTTCTGCGATCCCTCGGATGCAAAGTAGTCATAAGCCTGCGCAGCGCTGTCAAACGCATACGGCAGGGAATACACCTGAACCTGATCACAGAAAGAAGCAAGAATGCTGGGCCCGGTGATTTCAAACGCCAGGGATCCAGTTCTTAACATATCCAGCGCTTCTGCCTGCGTTCCCAAAGTTGCACCCGGATACACATTGATCTTTAAGCTGCCTCCGGTTCCTTCCTCAATTTCCTTCGCAATATCATAGGAAACCTGGCTCCACACATGGCTCTCCGGCTCGCCCACATACCAGGAAAGCTCTCTCGCTTCCCCGGAGCCCTCTGCCGGAGCTGCCTCGCTCTGACTGTTCTCTGCCGCGGTGGCTTCCGCAGCCGGTGTCTCACTCCCCCCGGAGCTCTGGCAGGCTGCAAGACTTCCCATCACAAGGACGGATGCCATCACAAGACTCATTTTCCTCAAACCGCTTTTCCTCATAATTGTACCTCCTTAAATAAATTAATAGTTTTGCTTTTCACTCTCGTTTCCTTCAATGTGATCTCAGTATATTTTAGAAAACGTTTTCTGTCAATATTTCTATTTAATTTTTCTTTATTTCCAACGATATGCAAACTTTTATGATTTTCTATTTTTCTATTGATTTTCTGTTTTTTCCGTATTATGATAATATCAATATAGAATTGCTTTTCACGAGATTTTAAAGGAGACCCATTATGACTAAAGACAGCCATAATATTACAATCAGCGACGTTGCAAAGGCCGCTAACACTTCTATTTCCACCGTTTCCCGTGTCTTAAGCGGGAGCAGCTACCCGGTCAGCGCCGACAAGCGGTCACGGGTGCTGCAGGCCGCAGCAGCTTTAGGCTACGAGCCAAACATGCTGGGCCGGATGCTCAAGACCGATGTGAATCCGTCCATCGGAATTATCATTCCTTCCTTCCAGAACCCGTTCTACACACAGCTTATTATCGGGATTGAGAAGGAAGCCATAGCAAACAATTATCTGCCGCTGGTATTCAGCTCCCAGAGAAGTCCCGAGATCGAGAGGAATCTGATCAACAACCTGATGAAAAACCGGGTCCGTGGTCTTATGATCTCCTCCATCGACGACTCCCCTCTGGCAGTGGAGCAGTTTGTAGCCACCGGAGGAAAGGTCTGTATTTTTGAATCAAATTATTCAGAGATGGATAAGGTAATCAACGCAAAGACCGACCATCTGGGCGCCAGCCGGGATGCCACAGAGTATCTCATCAGCCAGGGCCACCAGCACATTGCTTTTTTAAGCACCCCCTTTAACAGGGAAACCCGTGTCAAAACCCTGGACGGTTTCCGGCTGGCTCTCACCTCTCACAATCTTCCATTCTCAGAAAGTGACGTGATGACCGTCATGTACGAATCGGAGGCAGACGACAGTCTGTATGAGCTGAATGCAGGCAGAAAGCTTGCGGATAAATTCATGGACGCCAGAAAGAAAAAGCCGTATACGGCCATTGTTGCCATTAACGACCTAATTGCTTACGGAATTATTCAGAGGCTTTTGGAACAGGGCATACGGATCCCGGAGGATGTCTCTATTATTTCCTTCGACAACATCCCCTATTCCGCCCTCATTCATCCGCCTCTGACCACCATGGATATGCCTGCCCGTCTGCTGGGCCAGAGAGCCTGCAACCTGATTGTAGATTCCCTGGGCTCCAACCGGGATCACAACGGCATCACCCTCTCCGTGAGCGCCGAACTGGTGATAAGAAAATCCGTCAGAGCTCTTTAATATCGGATATCTCCTCTCCATTTCGGCAGACATTAAGAGGAGGAATTAGTTTGAAATCTGCACTTTACGAGGTACTGTCCGATGTGACCATGCCGAAAATGGTCCGCGTCAGACAGTCCTTTGACAATCACGAAATAAAGGATCCCGAGCCGGTAATTCGCGAGGAGCTCAGCCGCCCGGCACTTGCCGGAACCATCAGACCGGGAATGAGCGTGGCTATCACTGCCGGCAGCCGGGGAATTACAAATCACCGGCGTATCATCAAAGCTGTCGTAGATTTTGTAAAAGAAAGAGGCGGAAATCCTTTCGTCATCCCGGCCATGGGAAGTCACGGCGGCGCCACAGCCGAGGGCCAGCTTGAAATCCTGGAAGGCTTTGGCATTACACCAGATTATCTGGGATGCCCGATCAATGCCAGCATGGAAACCGTAAAAATCGGCGTAAGCCCGGAAGGCCATGAGATCTACATCGACCGTTATGCCCACTCCGCAGACGGCATTATCGTGGTAAACAAGATAAAACCGCACACCGCCTTCCGCGGCCCTTATGAGAGCGGTCTGATGAAAATGATGACGATCGGACTGGGAAAACGCCAGGGCGCCAGCACCTGTCACCAGTCTGGTTTTAAAAACATGGGGCGCCTGGTTCCCATGTTTGCAAACGTGATTCTCAAGAATTGCAAAATTTTATTCGGACTTGCCATCGTGGAAAACGCTTACAGCAAAACATATATGCTGAAGGGTCTTACGCCCCAGGAAATCCCGGAGGAAGAGCCCCGGCTTCTAAACCTGGCCCGCTCCCTGATGCCCAAAATCCTGTTTGACGATATCGCTGTCCTGATCATCGACCAGATCGGAAAAAATTTCAGCGGCGACGGCCAGGATCCCAATGTCAGCTCCCGCTTTGCCACCCCTTATGCCACCGGAGACTTCACCATACAGAAGGTCTGCGTCCTGGATATCTCCGAGAAAAGCCATGGCATTATGATCGGCGCAGGCTGTGCCGACACCTGCACAAAGCGCCTGGTAGACAAGGCAAACCTGGAAGCCAGCTACATCAATGCGATCACCTCCACGGTATTCGACTGTGTCCGGCTGCCCATGATCCTAAAAAACGATTATTATGCCATCGCCGCCTGCATCCGGACCTGCAACGAGGTGGACCGCAGCAGAATCCGTATGGTTCGCATTCCCAACACACTGCATGTGGGTGAAATTTATATCTCCGAAAGCATGCTGGAAGATGCCCGAAAAAACCCCGACATTGAAATACTGGGGGCTCCCGAGCCCATGCCCTTTGATCCCTCCGGCAATCTCCCGGACGTCGGTGCATGGTCCGCGTAAATATTTCCATTCCCCTGTTGATTGTCAACCCATAATATTGTAAAATAGAACAACATACACATTTAGGAGGAAAAATATGAGTGGATCTGGCAATCATCACCATGGAAAAAAGCGGGCCAAGTTCTCCGGAAGCTTAGGCTACGTCCTCGCCGTCGCGGGTTCCGCCGTCGGCCTGGGAAATATCTGGCGATTCCCATACCTGGCTGCCAAATACGGCGGCGGTATGTTCTTACTGGTATACCTTATTTTAGTTGTCACCTTCGGCTACACCCTGATTATCGCGGAGACCTCGCTGGGGCGCATGACGGAGAAGAGCCCAGTGGGCGCGTTCCAGCGCTTCGGGAGATCGTTCCCGTTCAAATTCGGCGGCTGGATCAACGCCATCGTACCCATGCTCATCGTCCCGTACTACTGCGTGATCGGCGGCTGGGTGACCAAATATCTCTTCGAGTATCTGCGGGGACAGGCCGCGGCCATGGCCACGGATGAGTATTTCTCTGCATTCATCGCCAACTCCCCCAGCGCGGAGTTCTGGTTCGTCCTGTTCGCACTGATGGTGTTCCTGGTCATCATCGCCGGCGTAAAGCACGGCGTGGAAAAGGTGTCGTCCATTATGATGCCGCTTTTAGTGGTTCTCGCCATCTTCGTGGCGGCCTACTCCGTGACGCGGCCGGGCGCTTTTGAGGGTGTGAAATATTTCCTCATCCCCAACTTCGAGAACTTCTCGCTGATGACCGTCGTGGCAGCCATGGGGCAGATGTTCTACTCCCTGTCCATCGCCATGGGCATCCTTTACACCTATGGCTCCTACTTAAACAAAGACGTGGACATCGAGCAGTCCACCTCCCGGCTGGAGTTCTTCGACACAGGCATCGCCATGCTGGCGGGTCTCATGATCATCCCGGCGGTGTTCGCATTCTCCGGCGGCGACATGGCCACCCTGCAGGCGGGCCCGTCCCTCATGTTCATCACCATCCCGAAGGTATTTGCCAGCATGGGCTTCAGCAACATCGTGGGCTTCGTGTTCTTTCTGATGGTGCTTTTCGCCGCGCTCACCAGCGCCATCTCCTTAATGGAGACCGGCGTTTCCACCTTCGTGGACGAGACCGGCTGGGGCCGGACAAGATGCAGCGTCCTCATGTTCGTCATCATGCTGGTGGTGGGCTCCGCCAGCGCGCTGGGCTTCGGCGTGTGGAGCTTCGTCGCACCGTTTGGCATGTCCATCCTGGACTTCTTCGACTTCCTCACCAACTCGGTGATGATGCCGATTGCCGCTTTCTGCACCTGCTTCCTGATCGTGAAGGTGGTCGGTGTAAACCGGATTGTGGAGCATGTACGCATCAGCTCCGCGTTCAGGCGCGAGCGGCTGTTTGACTTCATGATCCGCTATGTGGCTCCCATCTGCGTCATTATCATCCTGATCAGCTCGGTGGCCAACGTGCTGGGAATCATCCACATGTAGAAATTTTTTTCTTGACAGTGAAATAATTTGGTGGTATTTTAAATTCAAACTTAATCACCCTAAACCGTTGAAGCGGAGATAACGGCGATGATGCTCATACAGAGAGCCCGCGATGCTGAGAATCGGGCAGAAAACAAGTCGTCAAATGGACCGCGGAGGGCGCAGTCAAAGGAATTGTATTCCGAGTATTCTGCGACGTGTAGGCATACGTCAGTTGCCGGGGATATGTTGGTATCCTGCTAAGCGCGCGGACGTTCCCGTCCGTGAATCAAGGTGGCACCGCGGATAATCTTTTAACGTTTATTATTCGTCCTTGACAGAAACTACATTTCTGTCGAGGGCGTTTTTTATTGCGAAAGCGTTGCCTGGCAGCCATGAGGCGGCGCGTGCTCGCACGCAGAGGCTCATGGATATCGGGCAACTAAGCCGATATGAGGAAGGAGGCCTCCGGCCGGATTCCGAATAGCGGCGCGTTGCCCGGCAGAAATAAGACCTGCACCACCCAACAAGGAGGCACGCGACATGAACTTCAGACCCGACATCGAAACCGTCAGACACATCGCCGCAGAAGGAACCTGTAAAGTTCTCCCCGTAAGCTGCGAAATCCTCTCGGACATCACGACCCCCATCGAGGCGCTCAAAATCCTTAAAAACGTTTCCGACCACTGCTATCTTCTGGAATCTGTGGCAGCGAGGGAGACCTGGGGCCGGTACACATTTTTAGGCTTTGACCCGAAAATGGAGATCACCTGCACCGACGGAGAGATGAAAGCCGGAAATCTGACCTTTAAGACCGACAATCCCTCCGCCTGCCTGCGGCAGATCCTGGCTGACTACAAAAGCCCCCGCTTCGACTACCTTCCGTCCTTCACCGGCGGGCTGGTGGGATACTTTTCCTACGACTACTTGAGCTACAGCGAGCCCGCCGTGCGTACCGGGGCGCAGGACACCGAGGCGTTCAGGGATGTGGATCTGATGCTGTTCGACAAGGTCATCGCCTTCGACAACTTCCGCCAGAAAATCATCCTCATCGCCAACATGCGTCTGGACGAAGCGGAGGCTGGCTACAACCGGGCGGTGATGGAGCTTAAGCAGATGGCCTCCCTCCTCCGGGACGGGGAGAAGAAGCAGGAGCCCGGCGGGCATCTGACCGGCGAGGTAACTCCGCTTTTCGACCGGGACGCCTACTGTGGGATGGTGGAAAAAGCAAAACAGTATATCCGCGAGGGAGACATTTTCCAGATCGTCCTCTCCAACCGGCTTTCCGCCCCCTTCGAGGGGAGCCTTCTTAACACCTACCGGGTGCTCCGGACCACCAACCCGTCGCCCTACATGTTCTACTTCTCCGGCACCGACGTGGAGGTGGCCGGGGCATCGCCGGAAACCCTGGTGAAGCTGGAAAACGGCGTGCTCCACACCTTCCCGCTGGCAGGCACCCGGCCCCGCGGGAAGACGGAAGCCGAGGACAACGCACTGGAAACCGAACTTCTGGCCGACGAAAAGGAGCTGGCCGAGCACAACATGCTGGTGGACTTAGGGCGGAACGACCTGGGAAAAATCAGCCGCTTCGGCTCTGTGGAAGTAGAAAAATTCCACTCCATCGAGCGCTACTCCCACGTCATGCACATCGGCTCCACGGTGCGGGGCGAGATACGGGACGGATTTGACGCGCTGGACGCCATCGAGGCCGTGCTCCCGGCGGGAACGCTCTCCGGAGCTCCGAAAATCCGGGCCTGCCAGCTCATCAGCCAGCTGGAAAACAACAAGCGGGGCATTTACGGCGGCGCCATCGGATACATCGATTTCACCGGCAACATGGACACCTGCATCGCCATCCGCATCGCCTACAGGAAAAACGGCCGCGTATTTGTCCGCAGCGGCGCAGGCATTGTGGCCGACTCGGTCCCCGAGAAAGAATTTGAGGAGTGCTTAAACAAGGCGCGGGCCGTCGTGAACGCGCTGGAACTGGCAAAGGAGGCTGACTTATGATTCTGCTCATCGACAACTACGACAGCTTTGCATACAACCTTTACCAGATGCTCGGCGAGATCGAGCCGGACATCCGAGTCATAAGAAACGACGCCATGACCGTGGAGGAGATCCGCCAAATGAACCCCGACCGCATCATTCTCTCCCCCGGCCCCGGACGCCCCGAGGACGCCGGCATCATCGTCGAGGCGGCGCGGACGCTGGGACGCGAGATTCCGACCCTGGGAGTCTGCCTGGGACACCAGGCCATCTGCCTGGCCTACGGCGCGGGCATTACCTATTCAAAGCAGCTGATGCACGGGAAACAGTCCATCGCCATCTTCGACCGGCAGTGTCCGCTTTTTAGAGACTGCCCGGAAACAGCCCCCGTCGCCAGATACCACTCCCTGGAGGCGGATCCGGTACATTTCCCGGCAGAGCTTAGAATCACCGCCCAGACCGCCGACGGCGAGATCATGGCGGTCCAGCACCGGGACTTCCCCATTTTCGGGATGCAGTTCCATCCGGAATCCATCATGACACCGGACGGGCGGAAAATGCTTGAAAATTTCATCGCATATACTTGTAAACAGACAGAACAGGAGGCAGACAGAAATGATTAAAGAAGCAATCGTGAAAATTGTGAGCAAACAGGACTTAACCTACGACGAGGCCTACACCGTGATGAACGAGATCATGAGCGGCGAGACCAGCCCCACCCAGAACGCGGCGTTCTTGGCCGCCCTCTCCACCAAGAGCACGAAGGCGGAGACCATCGTGGAGATCGCCGGCTGCGCCGCGGCCATGCGGGACCACGCGACGAAAGTGAAAACCGACATGGATCTCTTTGAGATCGTGGGTACCGGCGGAGACAACGCCCACAGCTTCAACATTTCCACCACCTCCGCCCTGGTGGCCGCCGCCGGAGGCATGAAGGTGGCAAAGCACGGAAACCGGGCCGCCTCCTCCCAGTGCGGAACCGCCGACTGCCTGGAGGCCCTGGGCGTCAACATCGAGCAGAGCCCGGAGACCTGTGTGAAGCTTCTCGAAGAAGTCGGTCTGTGCTTCTTCTTCGCCCAGAAATACCACACCTCCATGAAGTACGTGGGAGCCATCCGGAAAGAGCTGGGCTTCAGAACCGTTTTCAACATCCTGGGGCCGCTGACCAATCCCGGAAGTCCCTCCCGGCAGCTCCTTGGCGTCTACGACGAGTACCTGGTGGAGCCGCTGGCGCAGGTGCTGATCAGCCTGGGCGTGAAGCGCGGCATGGTGGTGTACGGGCAGGAAAAGCTGGATGAGATCTCCATGAGCGCGCCGACCACCGTCTGCGAGTTCAAGGACGGCTGGTTCAAATCCTACGTCATCACTCCCGAGGATTTCGGCTTCACCCGCTGCACGAAGGCGGAGCTGACCGGCGGCACTCCGCAGGAAAACGCAGAGATCACCCGCGCCATCCTGCGGGGCGAAAAGAACCCGAAACGCGACGCGGTGCTAATGAACGCCGGAGCCTCCCTCTACATCGGCGGCAAGGCCCAAACCATGGCGGAAGGCATAGAACTGGCCGCCGGACTCATCGACTCCGGGAAGGCCATGGAGACACTGGAACAATTAATTCTGCTGAGCAACGAGTACGCGCAGTAAGGAGGCCATTTATGAACATCTTAGACCAGCTGGCCGCCCACGCCATGAAGCGGACGGCCGAAGCGAAAAAAATCATTCCCGCAGAGGAAATGCGGGCGCGGGCCTTCGCTCTCCCGAACGGCGATTTCTCCTTCGAGCGCGCCCTTCGCACGCCGGATCTCGCCTTCATTTGCGAGTGCAAAAAGGCGTCCCCGTCCAAGGGCCTGATCGCCCCGGACTTTCCGTACCTTGCGATCGCCCGGGAATACGAGGCGGCGGGAGCCGACTGCATCTCCGTTCTGACGGAGCCGAAATGGTTTCTGGGGAGCGATGAATATTTGAGGGAAATTGCCTCCCAGGTGAACATCCCCTGCCTGCGCAAGGATTTCACCGTGGACGAGTACATGATTTACGAGGCGAAGGTTCTCGGCGCCTCCGCCGTCCTCCTCATCTGCTCGATTTTAACCGAAGAGCAGCTCCGACAGTATATCAGCCTCTGCGATGAGCTGGGCCTCTCCGCCCTGGTGGAGGCCCATGACGAGGCCGAGACAAAAACAGCCGTCCGCGCCGGCGCGCGGATCATCGGCGTGAACAACCGGAATCTGAAAGATTTCTCCGTGGACACCGAGAACAGCCTCCGTCTCCGGGAAATCATACCGGAGCACGTGCTTTTCGTCTCCGAGAGCGGCATCCGCAATGCCGGGGACGTGAAACGGCTGCGGGAAATCGGAGCCGACGCGGTTCTGGTGGGAGAGACGCTGATTCGCGCCGGGGATAAAAAGGCGAAACTGGAAGAACTGCGGGGGAGGCGCTGACGAATGAAAATGAAACTCAAACTCTGCGGCCTCTCCCGCCCCCAGGACATCGAGGCCGCCAACGCTCTGATGCCCGACTACGTCGGCTTCGTGTTTGCACGAAAAAGCCGTCGGTACATTTCCCCCGAAACTGCCGCCGCGCTGAGAAACCTTCTCCACCCCGGCATCCAGGCCGTGGGCGTGTTCACCGACGAAAAACCGGAGCTTGTGGCAGCGCTTGTCCGCGACCACATTATCGACGTGATTCAGCTCCATGGGCACGAGGACAGGGACTACATCAGTTATTTAAGAACACTGACATCCGCTCCCATCATCCAGGCCGTATGCATTCGCGATGAATCAGATTTGGAGCGCGCCCAGGAAAGCTCCGCCGATCTCATTTTATTAGACTCCGCCGCCGGCGGCTCCGGAGTAAGCTTCGACTGGAGCATCCTTTCCCGTGTCACCCGGCCTTATTTTCTCGCCGGCGGGCTGACCGCAGAGAATGTGCGGGACGCCCTAACTGCCACGCTCCCTTACGCTCTGACCGCCGCGGCCCCCTGCGCTCTGGCTGCCGCAGCTCCCTGCGCTCCGGCCGCCGCAGTTCCCTACGCCGTGGACGTGAGCTCCGGCATCGAGACGGATGGATGGAAAGACAAAATAAAAATGGAACAGTTTGTGCGCGCGGTGCGGAGCGCCACGGCCATGAAATAACACAAATCGCATAGACAGAAAGGAAGCATAAACCCATGACAAACCCAAAAGGAAGATTCGGCATCCACGGCGGGCAGTACATCCCCGAGACGCTGATGAACGCAGTGATCGAGCTGGAAACCGCCTACGACCACTATAAAAACGACCCGGACTTCAACCGGGAGCTCTCTGAGCTTTTAAACGAGTACGCCGGCCGCCCCTCCCGCCTCTACTACGCGGAAAAGATGACCAGAGATTTAGGCGGCGCGAAAATATACTTAAAGCGCGAAGATTTAAACCACACCGGCGCCCACAAGATCAACAACGTGCTGGGCCAGGCACTTCTCGCCAGGAAAATGGGGAAGACCCGTCTGATCGCCGAGACAGGAGCCGGCCAGCACGGCGTCGCCACGGCCACGGCCGCCGCCCTCATGGGCATGGAGTGCGTGGTCTTCATGGGCGAGGAGGACACCGTCCGTCAGGCGTTAAACGTCTACCGGATGCGCCTTCTGGGCGCCGAGGTCATTCCTGTAAAGACCGGCACCGCCACCTTAAAGGACGCGGTCTCCGAGGCCATGCGCGAGTGGACCAGCCGCATCGACGACACCCACTACTGCCTGGGCTCCGTCATGGGCCCCCATCCCTTCCCCACCATCGTCCGCGATTTCCAGGCCGTCATCTCCAGAGAAATCAAGGAGCAGATTCTTAAGAAGGAGGGGCGCCTGCCCGACGCGGTCATCGCCTGTGTCGGCGGCGGCTCCAACGCCATCGGATCCTTCTACCATTTCATCGCGGACAAAGACGTGGCCCTCATCGGCTGCGAGGCCGCCGGCCGAGGCATCGACACCTTCGAGACAGCCGCCACCATCGGCACTGGCCGGCTGGGGATTTTCCACGGCATGAAGTCCTATTTCTGCCAGGACAACTACGGCCAGATCGCCCCGGTCTACTCCATCTCCGCCGGACTGGACTATCCGGGCATCGGGCCGGAGCACGCGCACCTGCACGACATCGGCCGAGCCCAGTACGTCCCCGTCACCGACGAGGAGGCGGTCTGCGCCTTCGAGTACCTGGCAAAGACCGAGGGCATCATCCCCGCCATCGAGTCGGCCCACGCCGTAGCCCACGCCATGAAGCTGGCCCCGCAGATGGACCGGGATAAAATCATCGTCATCACCATTTCCGGCCGCGGCGACAAGGACTGCGCCGCCATCGCCCGCTACAGAGGGGAGGATATCCATGAGTAGAATTAAGAACGCCTTTGAAAACGGAAAAGCGTTTATCGCCTTCATCACCTGCGGCGACCCGGATCTCGAGACCACCGCCGCCGCTGTCCGCGAGGCCGCCAAAAATGGCGCGGACCTGATCGAGCTTGGAATCCCGTTTTCCGACCCCACCGCCGAGGGCCCGGTGATCCAGGCTGCCAACCTGCGCGCCTTAAATGGAGGCGTCACCACAGACAAAATTTTTGATCTGGTGAGGGAGCTTCGGACGGACGTGGGTATTCCCATGGTGTTTATGACCTACGCAAACGTAGTCTTCTCCTACGGCGCGGAGGCCTTCATTTCCACCTGCCGGGAAATCGGCATCGACGGGCTGATTCTGCCCGACCTGCCGTTTGAAGAGAAGGAGGAATTTCTCCCCTTCTGCCATAAATACGATGTGGATCTCATTTCCCTCGTGGCTCCCACCTCCGCGGGCCGCATTGCCATGATCGCGAAAGAGGCCGAGGGCTTTCTCTATCTCGTCTCCAGCCTGGGCGTGACGGGTACGAGAAGCGAAATTAAAACCGACCTGGCCTCCATCGTGGAGGTGGTGCGCCAGAACACGGATATTCCCTGCGCCATCGGCTTCGGCATCTCCACGCCGGAGCAGGCCCGGAAAATGGCCGGAATCTCCGACGGGGCCATCGTGGGCTCCGCCATCATAAAGCTCCTGGAGGCCCACGGCAAGGACGCGCCCCGCTATGTGGGAGAGTATGTGAAGTCCATGAAAGACGCCTTGAGATAATTTTTGAGGTTGAGCTTTTGATCAAATTATGGTACTCTCAAAGAAGTTCTTTTTAATGAGAGGAAGTGAATCAAGTGGCAAAGACCCAGTTAAAAATATGCGGCATCACCCGCGCGCAGGATGTCATCTTCTGCTGCCGGCACGGCGTGGACATTATAGATTTTGTCACTGAATATCCCGTGCCCGTGGCCTGGGATCTGACCAGAGACCAGACAGAGCGCCTGATGGCAAACGTCACCGGCGGCACAAAGACCTGCGTCGTCACCGGCGGCTCCCGGGACAAGATTCTCACCCTGGCGAAAAAGCTCCGCCCGGACTATATCCAGCTGCAGGAGCACGAGACGCTGGTGGACGCCTCCGTCATCGCCAAGACCCTGCTCCCCGAGGGAATTAAGGTCATCAAGGCCATTCCCGCGGATTCCTTCGAGCGCATGGTCCAGTTCGCCACCATGGATCCGGCCCGCTGCGCCAGGCTGCTCAACGAAACCCAGGTGGCCGCAGTTCTGACCGGATGCCATTTTTCTTCGGCCGATCCCAAGGGCCACAAGCTGGCGGAGCCGGAATTTTTCAGGCAGATACAGGAAAACCTCACGCTCCCCCTCATCCTGGCCGGCGGAATCACCCCCGACAGCGTCCGGAGTATTTTGAAGGAGATGCACCCCGATATCCTGGATGTCATGAGCGGCATGGAAATACGGCCGGGGGTGAAGGATACGGATAAGATTGAGAAATTGGAGAAAATTCTGCGGGAGATAGATGCGTAGAAAAATTTTATGAGCGATTTTTGAGCGATGGTCCGGGGGAAGAGTATTCTCCCGGATTATTTGATATGGTTTGTTTACGCTTCTGTTTCCAATTCCAGCCTTTGGATGATATCTTTGATAATACCCTCATCCCGGATAAGATTAATACCAAAACATTTCTTTCCCGCGTCCTTTAAAGATGCCCCCACATGATAAGCCGTTCTCCGGTCAAGAATTAAAAAACGGTCGTGGAATGCTTTTGTATATCGCATTTCCAAAGCCGGATACTGGGTGTTAAAATTTTCGATATCAGCTTTTGTGAGCTTTGTTCTCTTTTGCGTGTAAACGGTCACAGCCACAGCATTTCCTTTTTTTGAGAGTAAATTTAACGTCCCTATATCTATATATCCATCGATCAGCACGATCTCCTTTTCCGCCTTTTGTATCAGGCTGACAAGCAGACTGAAGGCATCGTATATCTGGCCTTCAAAAAATATCTTCTGACTGGTTTCCTCATGTCCGGATATGTAATTAAATACCTGCTCCAGCTTTTCATCGGTCTGTTTCTGGTATTCCAGCTGTTTCAGTTCTATATTACTAATTCGATCAAAAAGCAGGGCATTATTTGCGATAAAACGCCGCATCTCCACAAACGCCCGCATAATACCGATACTCACATTTATGGCCACTTCGCTACGGAGTACACTTGCAAGCATGGAAATTCCCTGCTCTGTGTAAACGTAAGGCAGATATCGTCTTCCGCCATAATTATTATCCTCTAAACTTGAGGTTCCAATTTGGAACCTCAAGTTGTCATACTCCTCTTTTGATAATTGAAAACAAAAATCTTTCGGAAACCTTTGTCCATTTCTTTTCATCGCTTTATTCAGATTCTTTGTCTCCACTTGATACAGCATCGCCAGATCGCTGTCCAACATGACCTGTTGATTGCGAATAAAATACACCATATTCGTTATATCGTAACGCGTCACCTCAACATCCGGTACTTGATTTTCTTTCTCAACGGCCATCATTTTTTCACCCATGCCATCACTCCTCTCCCTATTAAATTTATAAAATCATTGGAAAATACAAACGGATTCCCCGCCAGAACTTCTTTTAAGACCTTACAGAATATCACCGAATAACAGAATATCAAAATCAACACCGACGGAGAAACCGCCCTTCCGGCCATTCAGAAGCACTCGGTTTCTCCGCATAAAAATCAGATCGTTTCACATTTCCACCGTTCTCACACCTTAATCCTCTCCGCCGCCTCCCCGCCGATCGCCAGGCGGATATTATCCTTTGCAATAATCACCCCGTCGCCAATCCGGCTCAGCACACGGATGAGGCTTCCCTCGAAAATATCAAACCGCGCCATATCCTCCGCCACGCCGAACATCCACTTAATCGTGCACACATCCCCCGCTTTTGTCTCTGCCAATGACTGCATAAAATACCTCCTGTCCCAAACAAAAATCCGTTCGTCTCTGTCTGTTCATTGTAACGCAGCGGACAAATGTTAGTCAATGGTAACATTATGGCCTATTTGTCAGATTTTTTCTTCCGTTTTGGATTTTCCGGGAACCATCCTCGCTCCACCCGTTTTTCCTGGGATTTTAACTCCGGAATGCTCCACAGGCAGCTGCAGCCCACGACTCCCAGAGCCGCCGACAGAAGGAAACCCGCCGGCACAAAGCTGCTTCTCCCATGTCTTCCGACCTCACAGAAAGGCCAGAATCACCGTGCCTGCAATGATCAGAGTTAACCCCAGAGCTGACCGCCCCGTCAGCCGCTCGCCGAACACGATCCAGGAAAATACCACCGTCACCAGCAGGCTCAGCCTGTCGATAGGGACGACCACGCTGGCCGGTCCCTCCTTAAGCGCCCGGTAATAACAGAGCCAGGACGCACCAGCCGCAAAACCGGACAGAACGATAAAGAAAAGCTCTCTACTCTCAATCTCCATAACCTTCCGGAATTTCCCGGCCACGCCGACCATCATCCAGGCCATGATTAAAACCACCGTCGTCCGTATCGCCGTTCCCAGATTTGAGTCCAGCCCTTTGATGCCGATTTTACTGAGAATGGCTGTCAGGCTGGCAAATACCGCCGATAAAATAGCATACACCAGCCACGGGCCGGTGCCAGCCGCCGCGGATTTCACCACCTCTCCAATATCATCCGCCGCGCCCTTCGTCCCCGCTCCCGGCGCCGCCATGAGAAGCGTTCCGCCTCCAATAAGCACCGCACAGACCGCCTTCTCCAATGTCAGCCCCTCTTTCAGAAAAATGAGCGCCAGAAAAATCGTGAGCACCGTGCTGGACTTGTCGATGGGCGCCACACGGTTCACCGGGCCGTTCTGCAGGGCGCGAAAATAGCAGAGCCAGGAGGCACCGGTCGCCAACCCGGACAGAATCAGAAACAGGAAGGTTCTCCCTCCGATCTCACCGATTCCTTCCTCCGCTCCCGTCAGAAACACGATTCCCCAGGAAAACAGAAGCACAACCACGGTTCTCACCGCCGTCGCCACATCCGAATCAGTCCTGCGGATTCCGCATTTCGCCAGAATCGCCGTGATCCCGGCAAAGAACGAAGACCCCACCGCAAGAATAGGCCACATTTTCCATCCCTCCTATCAATTCAGCCGACAGCCACCAGCCTTTTTAAAAATTATTTATTCCCCTTATATCAACTGCTATACTGTCTTCTTTTTAATCCTTAGACAAAAAAACCGGCAGCCATCCGGCTGCCGGGCACACAAACGTTCCTGGGCGGATTCGAACCGCCGGCCTTCCGCTTAGGAGGCGGACGCTCTATCCTGCTGAGCTACAGAAACATTCAGACTCCGCGCCCGAAAAATCTTCGGACGCACACATTATTATACGCTATAACACCGTCATCCGTCAAGCACTAAAGGACACATTCCCCTGCATCCAGACCTTTCCCTTGAACCTGCGCCCCGGCGCCGGCTCGCCTAAAAGATCCGCCTGATTGATCCCCACATGGAAGATCAGATCATTGCACTCCACGGTCAGATTATAAACCTTCTCCCCGGTGCAGGAGTTTTCCAGCACATCCACCTTCTTGATATCTCCAATCATGGAATACTGGTCGCACTCGATGCCGCTGGGCATAAAACAGGTTTCGATGATGGAGTAAATATCCTCCTTCATCACCCGCCTGGAAATCTGCGAATACAGATCCATGTCCTCGATGGTCAGCGTCTCCATGGCGTCCGGATCCCCGTTCTTGGCGGCCTCCAGAAGACTGTCCCTGTTCTTCGCAGTCACCTTCGCCATCTCGATCTGCTTCGCCGTCTTTTTGATAGGCAGAAGCACCTTCCCCGACACGGAAAGCCCCGTCAGACTGGCGGAAAGCGGATAAAATTTGCGCCCGCGCTTCATCAGACGCTCCCTGTACTCCATGGAATTTGTCATATAAAAAATGAGAGAAATCCCCACATGGTACTCATCCAGAAGCCCCGCGAACGTCTCCTTCTCCGCGTGCCGCTGAATGGAACATTCCGCATATGACGTCACGTCCCTGCTGATCAGATAGGGGTAATAAAATTCCTCGTGAAATTCCCCGTCGTCGTCCATCTCTCCCACGATAGCCACGCCCATATCCGGCGCCAGCTCCGCCCGGATCTCACAGACATTCGACTCCATATCCAGCTGGATATGCTTTCTGCTGACGGCATTTTTCGCCAGCTCCCGGAGAAGGCGCTCAATGTCGCGTTTTCTCGTAAACTGACTGAACCCGACGGCTCTCAAAAATTTATGCATAACATCACCTTCTTACTTAATAACCAAGGGCCTGCTCCAGCGCTTCCTTCTCCTCGCTTCCGAGAATGGTATCCGTCTGCCCCTTATCCACATCCTTCAGATAGAGATAACAGCCCTCGCGGCTGTGAACAGAATTTAAAATAAATCCAGAATTATTATCATCTAAAAGCGCCAGAACAAAGCTTAAATTTCCTCCCATGCCCTTAAACGCATTGTAGCGGACGATTCCCGTCTTCTGGTAGGAGGCTCTTAGCTTTTTGTTCATGGACTTCACCAGATCCTTCACCGCACGGTCCTCAGAGCGCAGGAAATCCGTCTCATTTATCAGACCCTCGATCGTATCCTCCAGCGTTTCCGCATCCTTGCCTCTCATAAAAATATCATACCGCCGATAAAGCTTTCTATACTGACCAATGCACACCAGAACCGCGACAAGCAGCACAAGCGTCAGCACAGCCAGCGCAATAATAATGTATGCCGGATCGATTCCCCAGCCATTCAACAAACTGCTTTCCATCTTTCGTGACCTCTATTCTATGGACTGAATCAGCTCCACAATTCTCTCCAGCTCCGCGGGAGAATAGTATTCGATCTCGATTCTGCCCTTGTTCTTGTCTTTCTTATTGATTGTAACCTTCGTTCCCATGACGGACTTCATTTTTTCTTCCAGATCACGGTAAAATACACTCATATCCCGCTCATCCGTCTCAGAAACTGCTTTTTTCTTTTTCGGTTTTGTTAAATTTTTAACCAGTTTTTCCGTCTCACGGACACTGAGCTGGTTTTTCATAATCTGAAGAGCCACCGCATACTGCTGCTCTCTGTCCTCCAGACCCAGAAGACTTCTCCCGTGTCCCCCGGAAATCTTTCCCTCCGCCAGAAACTGCTGCACTCTCTCGTCCAGCTTAAGAAGGCGCATACTGTTGGTGATCGTAACGCGGCTCTTGGAAACTCTGGCTGCCACATCCTCCTGCTTCAGATTAAACTCGTCGATCAGAAGCTGATAGGCCATGGCCTCCTCGATGGGGTTTAAATCCTCCCGCTGCACATTCTCGATCAGCGCGATCTCCATGGTCTCCTGGGGCGTATACTCCCTGACAATCACAGGAATCTCCTTGAGCCCGGCGATCTGCGCCGCCCTCCAGCGCCGCTCCCCGGCAATAATTTCAAATCTTTCCCCGTTTTTCTGCACCAGAAGAGGCTGCAGAACACCAAACTGCCGGATAGAATCCGCCAGCTCATTTAACATTTCCTCGTCAAAATCTTTTCTGGGCTGTTTTCTGTTGGGCTCGATCAGAGAAAGCTTTACCATCTTCTCCTTCTCAACCTCAACAATCTTCTCCACTATTTTCTCAACGACTTTCTCCGCCGGTTTTTCCGCGGACTTTCTGGATGCCGGCCTGCCCGCATCCTTCTCCGTACTCACCGGTTCAGACGGAAGATCGTCGCCAAAGAACGCTCCCAGGCCCTTGCCCAATCCCTTTTTCGCCATATTATTCTCCTCTGCTTATCACTTCCGCCGCCAAAAGCCGGTAGCTCTCCGCCCCGGTAGAGCGGCTGTCATAAACCGTGATGGGCATTCCGTGACTCGGCGCCTCAGCCAGCCTCACATTGCGCGGAATGATCGTCTTGTAAATATTCTGATTCAAATTGCTCTTCACATTCTCAACCACCTGGAGCGAAAGGTTTGTCCTCGCATCGTACATGGTAAATACAACCCCCTCCATCTCCAGCGCCGGGTTCAACTTTCTCTTCACCAGATTTACAGTTTTCAGAACCTGGCTGAGTCCCTCCAGCGCGTAATACTCACACTGGATCGGAACCAGAACCGTGTCCGCTGCCGTCATCGCATTCAGCGTCAGAAGGCTTAAGGACGGCGGACAGTCAATGATGACAAAATCATAATTATCCCTGTATTTTTCCAGGCAATTCTTTAAAATGTATTCCTTCCTATCGATATCCAGAAGCTCTATCTCCGCCCCCGATAAATTCACATTGGAAGGAAGAAGATCCAGATTGGGCTGAAGCTGTCTCACGAGACAGTCCTCCATATCGCACTCGCCGATGAGCAGCTCATACACCGTATTGTCCAGCTCCGTTTTCTCCATCCCCAGACCGCTGGTGGCATTCCCCTGGGGGTCAAAATCAATGGCCAGAACCGACTGTCCCGCCTCTGCCAGGCAGGCAGACAAATTGATGGCCGTCGTGGTTTTCCCCACGCCGCCCTTCTGATTTGCGATTGCGATCACTCTACCCATACCGAATTTCCTTTCCAGAACCGCGGTTCGTCCTACTTCACATTTTGGCATCCGATACATAATCTCCGCAGCCGGACGCCAGCCGTAACTCACATATTTACCTGGCTTGTAAAAGCCTCGCCAAGTGCTCCTATTATCCACGGGATGACTCGCACTAGGCTCGTGAAGACCTCGCCAAGTGCTCCTATTATCCACGGGATGACTCGCACTAGGCTCGTAAAAACCTCGCCAAGTGCTCCTATTATATCACAGAATTTATCGATTTCCTACTTAATTAATTGTTTTTTAATAAAAGCAATAAAAAATGTTTCACGTGAAACATCCATAACTTTAAGAATAATTTAAAGTGCTTTTGATCACCATTTATGGTATAATATGAGCACTTAGCGAGGTCCTTCACGAGCTTAGTGCGAGTCATCCTGTGGATAATATGAGCACTTAGTGAGGTATTCCACGAGCTTAGTGCGAGTCATCCTGTGGATAATATGAGCACTTAGTGAAGTCTTCCACAGTGCAATATAAAACCATGCAATTCATTTTTCGGGGGTTCCATCTATGAAAACGAAAAGCAAACTGATTACATTTTTACTTTTATCAACAGGCGCTGCCCTGACCACGGCACTTATCAACAAGTATTTAAAGATATCGGCCACTTCCAGGGGATTGCTGAAAGAATCCCAGTCCTGCTGTTACAAATGGCGTCTGGGAAATATTCACTACACCAAAACCGGATCCGGAAAGCCCCTTCTTCTGGTTCACAATCTGGACTATGCGTCCAGCGGATACGAGTGGAATCAGATTGTCAACCGGTTGAAAGATAATTATACTGTATACACAATCGATCTTCTTGGGTGCGGCCGCTCTGAGAAGCCGGATCTCACCTATACCAACTATCTGTATGTTCAGCTTTTGAGTGATTTTATCAAATCAGAAATCGGACACCGCACGAACGTCATCGCCACCGGGGAATCCGCTTCTCTGGCTGTGATGGCATGCAGCAACAGCCCGGAGCTGTTCGATCAGATCATGCTGGTAAATCCAAACAGTCTTTTAAACTGCAGCCAGATTCCCAGCAAAGAAGCCAAATTATACAAGCTCATCATCGAGCTCCCCATCGTCGGGACACTGCTCTACAATATCGCCAGCAGCAGAAAATTGATCGAGGAGAGCTTCGAGCAAGATTATTTCTACAACCCATACTCGGTAAAACCTATGTACGTGGACCGCTACCTGGAGGCAGCGCATCTCGGCGGATGCCCGAAAGCCATTTTCTCCAGTGTCAAGTGCAATTATATCAAATGCAACCTGTCCAACGCACTGAAAAAAATTGACAACAGCATCTACATTGTGGGAGGCCGCGAGCAGCCGATCATCGAAGATATCATCGCGGAATATAAGGAATTAAACTCTGCCATCGAACACTCCTTAATTCCCAAGACAAAATTTCTTCCCCAGCTGGAAAGTCCCGCAGAGTTTGCCGCAATCGTGAAGATGTTTTTTGCTTAACATATTGGATAGACAATCATGAATGGTGATTCAGATGAGAAATTCAAAATTTTTCATTCTCCTGGCTGTAATTCTCATAATCGCTCTGTCATTTGCATTCTCCAGGAGAGGAAAACAGCCCTTTAAAGATTTAACGGCCGAAGATATCTCGTCGGCTGCCGTGACACTGTCTCCGCCGGGTAAGACCATCCAGATCTCCGATCTGGAAAAATTTGTCAGCTATCTGAATGACATTGTAATCTACAGCAAAGATAATTCATACACAGAATATGCCGGTCAGGGCGTCACCTTCAAGCTACATATGACCGATGGTTCCGAACTATGTATTACGGAATACAGTCCATTTTTTATCATAAATGGAACCGGCTATCGTACAAAATACGAGCCCTGCGAACAACTAAACCGATATGCCAACGAATTGCTAAACGAAAATTCATACTAAGACCTGTATCATCAAAATTAATCTACTACTAAAAAAGAGGGAGGAGATGTTTCACGTGAAACATTTCCTCCCTCTTTTCTCTTAATCTAAAATCACCCAATACCAGATCTACCGCAGCGGTTCTTTCCCCGGAAGTCCGGCTTTCCTCGGATATTTTTTATCAATATTCTTTACCTTCTCTATCTTCACCAGCACTCTCTCGTCCCCGTTCGGAAGCTTAAAGGGAACCACAGCCTTCACCTCGCCGCCCAGCTTTGCGACGGCTCCTCGGCCATTCTCCATCTCCTCCTCCAGCTTACCGGACTTATATGGGACAAAATATCCTCCTTTTTTCACAAAAGGCATACAATACTCCGACAAAGTAGAGAGATTCGCAACCGCTCTGGAAACACAGAAATCAAACTGTTCTCTCAGTTCCGGGTTTCGTCCGCAGTCTTCCGCCCGCCCATGAATGCAATTCACCTGTTCAAGGCCCAGCTGTGCACACACTTCGCTTAAAAACTTCACCCGCTTGTTTAAGGAATCCAGAAGCGTCAGCCGCAGTCCAGGATAGGCAATCTTCAGCGGAATACCGGGAAATCCAGCCCCCGTCCCCACATCGATGAGAGAGCATCCACTCTCTGCCAGATCGCCCAGACCGTCCACCGCACGGGCCAGGGACAGACTGTCCACAAAATGCTTCACGATCACTTCCTCCGGCTCCGTGATTGCCGTCAGATTCATCACCTGATTCCACTCGATCAGAATTTTATAAAATGTATAAAACTGCTCCAACTGCCTCTCTGTCAGAACCAGTCCCAGCGATTCCAGCTCTCTGTCAGACAACGTCGCAAACAATTTTCTGAACGTCTCAAACTCTTTATCCAAATTTCTCCCCCTCTCTCATACACACAAATTGTATATTTTCACAATTTTATCCACAGGTTTACTTTTCCTCTCCACCGTTTTTCCCCCGGTACCTCATCTGCTCCAGATACACTAAAAGCACCGAGATATCCGCCGGAGAAACGCCGGAAATGCGGGAGGCCTGTCCAATATTCATCGGTTTATATAAATTCAGCTTCTGCATAGCCTCCCGGCGCAGGTTCTGCACCTGGCTGTAATCAAAATCCTCTGCAAGTTTCCTGTTCTCCAGCTTCTTATACTGGGCCACCTGCTGCATCTGCCGTTTTATGTAACCCTCGTATTTGATATTGATATTTACCTGCTCGATGACATCCTCCGGCAGCTCTGGCCGCGACTCATCCAGCTCCTCTAACATCTGATAACTGAGCTCCGGCCTCTTAATCAGCTCCGCCAGCGTACTGCCCGATTTTAGCTCCGTACTTCCATGCTCCCGCAGAAACTCCTGCACCGCGGGAACCGCGCCGACGATGTACTTCTCCAGACGCTTTATCTCTTCCTCGATGGCGTTCTCTTTCCAGACCAGCCTCTCAAACGCCTCATCGCTCACCAGCCCGATCTCATGCCCGATCTTTGACAGCCGCAGATCCGCATTGTCCTGTCTCAAAAGCAGACGATATTCCGCCCGTGAAGTCATCATGCGGTAGGGCTCGTGATTTTCCTTGGTCACCAGGTCGTCGATCAGCACGCCGATGTACGCCTGCGAGCGGTCCAGCACCACAGGCTCCTTCCCGGCAATCTTTCTCGCCGCGTTGACTCCCGCCATGAATCCCTGTACCGCGGCCTCCTCATACCCGGAGCTGCCGTTGAACTGGCCGCCGCTGAAAAGTCCCTCGATATTTTTAAACTCCAGCGTCGCGCGAAGCTGCCTGGAATTGATACAATCGTACTCTATTGCATATGCATTTCGGACAATTTTGACATTTTCCAGCCCCGGAACTGTCCGGTACATGGCATACTGGACATCCTCGGGCAGGGAGCTTGACATGCCGCCCAGATACATCTCATTGGTGTAAAGTCCCTCCGGCTCCACAAACACCTGGTGTCTGTCCTTGTCGGGAAATTTTACCACCTTATCCTCGATGGACGGACAATATCTTGGCCCTGTCCCCTCGATCACGCCGGAAAACAGGGGCGAACGGTCCAGATTCTCCCGGATGATCCGGTGGGTCTCCTCATTCGTGTAGGTGAGCCAGCAGGACACCTGCTCCTTCTGGACCGATTCCGGGTCCGTGCTGAAGGAAAACGGCACCACTCTCTCGTCTCCGAACTGCTCCTCCATCCGGGAAAAGTCAATGCTTCTGCGATCCACCCGGGCCGGTGTACCAGTCTTAAAGCGGTACATTTCAACGCCGTGAGCCTTCAAAGAATCCGTCAGATAGTTGGCCGCCTGCAGCCCATTTGGCCCCGTTGGGTTGCTCACATCGCCGTGAATGCATCTGGCCCGCAGGTAGGTTCCCGTCGCCAGCACCACCGCCTGACACTGGTAGAGCGCTCCCGACACAGTCTTCACGCCGGTGATTCGCATTCTCCCGTCCTTCGTCTCCTCCGTCACAATCTCGCTGACCTCCGCCTGGCGGATGGTCAGATGATCCGTGTTTTCCAAGGTCCGGCGCATTTCGCGGGAATAGTCCTGCTTATCCGCCTGCGCCCGCAGAGAGTGCACTGCCGGCCCCTTCGACTGGTTCAGCATCTTCGACTGGATAAATGTTTTATCTATATTTTTTCCCATCTCCCCGCCCAGGGCGTCCAGCTCCCGGACCAGATGTCCCTTGGAACTCCCGCCGATATTGGGATTGCAGGGCATCAGGGCGATGCTGTCCACACTGACCGTGAATAAAATGGTCTCCATCCCCAGACGCGCAGCCGCCAGAGCCGCCTCACAGCCCGCGTGCCCGGCGCCCACCACAACAATATTATAGGTCTCTACTAAATTAGGCATCCGACTCTCCTCTTATTTTCCCATACAGAATTTGCTGAAAATCTCATTCACCAGATCATCCTCCAGCGACTCCCCGATGATGGTTCCCAGCTTCTCGTAGGCATTCATCAGATCGATGGAATAAAAATCCTCCGGCATTCCCGCCTCCACGCTGCGGCGCACCATCTCAAGGCTTTCCAGCGTCCCGGCCAGCGCGTTTTTGTGCCGCGCATTGGTGATCATCACCTCGTCGTTGAAATCGATCTCGCCGTTTATGAACATGTCCTCTATTTCCTGCTCCAGCCGGTCGATGCCGGAATTTTCCTTGGCCGATACGGCAATCACAGTATGCCCCGTCCGCTCTTTAAGCTCTTCCTCAGAAACCTGCATCTCGAGATCTGATTTATTGAGCAGGACAATGGCCCTGCGCCCGCAGATCCAGTCTATAATCTTCTCGTCATTTTCATCCAGCTTTGAGGAGCCGTCCACCACGTAAATAATCAGATCCGCATCGTCCGCCGCGCTCTTGGCCCTGCTTACGCCGATCTTCTCCACCACGTCCTCCGTCTCCCGGATTCCCGCAGTGTCTACGATATTGAGGCTGATTCCCTTTAAGTACACATGCTCCTCCAGCGTGTCCCTGGTGGTTCCCGCTATGTCCGTGACGATGGATCTCTCCTCGCCGGTCAGCACATTCATCAGAGAGGATTTTCCCGCGTTGGGCTTTCCCAGAATCACGGTTTTCACGCCCTCAGAGATCACTCTCCCGCTGTCCGCCGAGTGAAGAAGCTTTTCCACTTCTCCGATCATGGGCTCAAGAACTCCCTCAAGCTTCTCCCCATATCCGTCCAGTGAGATATGCTCCGGATCGTCAAGCGCCGACTCAATGAACGCAATCTCATAGAGAATCTTCTCCCTGAGCGCCTTCACCTTTTCCGAGACCGCACCCTTTAACTGGCTGACAGAGCTTTTTAACGCCAGCTTGTTTTTCGCGTCGATCACTCCCATAACCGCCTCGGCCTGGGACAGATCGATCCGCCCGTTTAAGAAGGCCCGCTTCGTAAACTCTCCCGGCTCCGCCGGCCGCGCGCCGTTTCTGAACACTGCATCCAGCACTCTCTTAAGAACCAGGACACCTCCGTGACAGTTGATCTCCACCGTGTCCTCTGCCGTGTAGCTTCTGGGGCCGCGCATCACCATCAGAAGCACCTCGTCCACCAGTTCATCCCCATCGTAGATATGTCCGTAGTGGATGGTGTGGCTCTGGGCATCTTTAAGACCCGTCTCCGGCTTTCCCGCCTCACGAAATACCCGGTCCGCCACGGCAAACGCCTCGCTGCCGCTGATTCTCACGATACCGATTCCGGAATTTGACATGGCGGTGGCGATGGCCGCTATCGTGTCCGTGGTATACATACAGTTTCCTCCATTAAACTTATAGTTTCCTACTAAACGAAAAACCGCCGCAAACCTTACATTTGCGGCGGCATGATTTATCAGTTCTCCCGTCTCTCTCTGCGGCCGCCCTCTCTCTTGAGGAAAATAACCACATGTCTGAACGGCTCTTCGCCGTCGCTTCTGGTCACCACGTATCTGTCGTTCTGAAGCGCAGAGTGGATGATTCTTCTCTCATAGGGATTCATGGGCTCCAGCGATACGGGACGTTTGGTCCTCTTCACCTTGTAGGCAATGTTCTTCGCCAGGGTCTCAAGAGTCTCTTTTCTTCTCTCTCTGTAATTCTCAGTGTCCAGCTTCACACGGATGTAGCCGTCTCTGCCCTTATTCACCACAAGGCTCACAAGGTACTGCAGGGAATCCAGGGTCTGTCCTCTCTTTCCGATCAGGATGCCCATGTCGTCGCCGCTCAAGTTGACGCCGATCTCCTCCTCGGTGACTGTCACATCGACCGTCACCTCAAGGCTCATGGCCTCAAACACCTGGCCTAAGAACTTCTTTATCTTCTCCTCGGTCTCCGGATCGTCGATCACGGCCGCCGGGGTCTCTTTCTTTGCAGGAGCGGACTTCTCGAAAGATCTGCTCTCAGACTTCGCCGTCTCCGTCTTCGCGGATTTTGCAGGCTTCGCAGGCTTTGCGGGTCTCTCCGGTTTTTCAGCCTTCACCTCGGGCGCCGGAACCTCCACAGGCTCCTCCTCTTTCTTTCTCGCGCGGATGATGGCCGGCTTCGCGCCTATCCCGAGAAATCCAGAGCTTCCCTTCTCCACAACCTCGTACTCCAGCTTATCGCTGGTGGTCTCCAGCTGAATCAGAGCTTTCGTTATCGCATCGTCCACTGTTTTTGCTGAAACTGTGATCATTTCCATACAAATACCCTCCTATTTGTTATGCTTCTCGTTATACTTCTGAACCATATTCGCCTTGGCTGCCAGGCTTCCCGGCTTGGCGTCCGCATTATAGTATTCAGAAGAATCCTTGATCTGCTTCTTCGTCTGGGCCAGCTTCTCCTCTCTGATCTTTTCCTGCTTATCCTCCTGGGCCTTGATATTCTTAAGGCTTGCGGAAGCATTCTGAGATACCTTTGCGGGGGGAAGACCCTTCTTCGCTCTCTTCTTGTTCATCTTCTCCACATTCTTCTGGATCAGCTTATCCATGTCGATCTTGTTCATGTAGGAGTTGACGATCATCTGCTGGAAGATCTGAACCACAGCCGTCATAATCCAGTAGATACCGATACCTGCCGGGAATCCGAAACAGAAGAACACGGACATCAGCGGCATCGTATACATCATGGTCTTCATGGACTGGGCGCCGGGGGTATCCGGATCCAGCTGCTGGTTGGAAGACATCAGCTTTGTGGAAATCCACTGGGTGAGACCTGCCAGAATGGGGATCAGCCACGCAATGGTGATGTTGTCGAATCCCGTAAACGGCGCGGTCGCCAGGTTGATTCCAAAGAAGGAGTTCATCTGCTCGATCTCCGCGGCGTTGGTCGCAATCACATCGGAAATCGCCGGGAACAGTCCCTCTAAGGTTTTCCACTGTTCGGGTGTAAACTTGTATAAAAGATCAACGCATTTGTCTGCCAGACTGTAATCGTAATTCTCAATCGGAAGCTTACAGGCAGACGCAAGCTCTGCTATCTTATTAATGTAGTCCGGCTGCTGCTGAAGCGGCTCCACCACGTTGTCAAAGAACGCTCTGACAGACGGAACATACGCCGGAATATTGTAGATAACCCGGTAAAGAGCAAGGATGATCGGGAACTGGATGAGCACCTGCAGGCATCCGCCCGTAGGACTTGCACCGTATTTCTCATAGACGGCAGAAACCTCGGCGTTCTGCTTCATCATGGAATCCTGATCTCTTTTTCCCTTGTACTTTTTCTGGATGGCCTGGACCTCCGGGGTTATCATGGACATCAGCTTGGAAGACTTCTGCTGGCTGATGGTCATGGGGAAAAGTATCAGCTTAACGATAATGGTAAATAAAATAATACAAAGACCTATGTTCATGATACCCATGGAGCTGGTAAACTTAAACAGCCAGTCCATGATGTAGCCGAACAAGGTGGCAATGGGCCCGAGAATCGAACCCGCTTTTGTCAAAACTACGTAGTCCAATAAAATACCTCCCTTAACGTGTTACGGAACCGGATCATAACCGCCTTTTGCAAACGGATGGCACCGAAGGATCCTTTTGCAAGCCAAAAATGTACCTTTTACCGCCCCATACCGTTCCAATGCCTCAACGGCGTATTGAGAGCACGTGGGGAGATAAATACAGTGAGAATGCATTTTCAGCGGTGAAATATACTTCTGGTAAAATCGTATCATCTTAATTAAATATCTTTTAACCAACGCTCTCACTTCGATTCTCTAAAATGTTATGAAGTCCGCACAGGTGCATAAAAGCACTCTCGATCTTTTTGAAATCTGAATCTTTCGCCGCCGCCCGGACGACGATGACGATGTCTAACCCCTGTCCTAATCTGTCTTCATTCAAACGGAAAACTTCTCTTAAAAGCCTGGTGACACGGTGCCGCACCACGCTGTTGCCAACTTTTTTGCTGGCGGAAATCCCGATTCTCGTCCGCTGCCCGCCGTTCTCCGCCACATACATAATAAGAAGCTTATTCGCCAGTGACCTGCCGGATTTGTAAACGCTTTTAAACTCATAATTCTTTTTTATGGAATTAAAACGCTTCATCGGACTCTCCTCATCTGCCGGATATCGGGAAAAGAAAAGGCCACAATTTCATTTAATTGCGGCCCTGGTTTACTTAAGCAGATAATTTAGCTCTTCCCTTTGCTCTTCTGGCGGCTAAAACTTTTCTCCCGCCTGCGCTGCTCATTCTCGCTCTGAAACCGTGAACTTTGGATCTCTGTCTATTCTTCGGCTGAAATGTCATTTTCATATCGGCACACCTCCTCTTACATCTAAAATTTAGAAGTACATAATAAGACTATTTTAAATTAAACATCTTCTCAATTATATAGAAGATATCCACGTCCGTCAAGCAAAAAATGCTTAATTCATCACTTTTGAGAGCACTTTTACGATGGATGTGACCAAAATTCCAGCGACGATGGCCTCCGGCACACCATTAATCACAATCACGCTCATGATAACCATGTAGAACCCTTCCGCCAGCTTATTGGAAGCCGCGGCATAGCTCTCACCAAAGAAGATATAGATGAGGTTCATCACGAGAAGCGTATTGGTCAGAGATCCCGCCACACCGGCGATCCAGAGAGAGATCGTGTGTCCTCCCTTTTTATCTCTGAAAAATTTCATCATCGCTGCAAATACATAGTAGGCCACCACTCCGATCAGAACTCTCGGCACAATGGCGATCACCAGACTCCACCCGTTTCCTCCGAAGCCGTTGATACTCACAAACGGGGAGAATACAAAGGATGTGACGTTCGGGGTTATGGTTGCCCGGATCACACTGGTGACTCCAAACACGAGTCCAAGGAACGCTCCGTATTTCGGCCCAAGAAGAATGGCTCCGATAATTACGGGCACATGGATGATCGTCGCGTTCATGAATCCCAACGGGATGTAGCCCAGAAACGGCACGCTGGCCATTACCACAATGATTGCTGCGATTGCTGCAGTTGTCACCATACTGCGCACGCTCTTTAAAGTATTCATTTTTTTACCTCCTGCTACTGTTCTTTTTTCAAAGATACAATGCGTTTAATAGTTGCCATTGGATTATATATAGAAAGAACGCCTGTGTCAATGATTTGATAAAAGAATATCAGCCTTTCCACACCATTTTCACAACTTATCCACAGATTGGGGATAAATTGTGGATAAATCTCTGGATAAGTCCTGCATATCCTGTGGACGAGAATATTTTCATTGAAAATTACTTCATTATAATGTAAAATGGATATTAGATTGGGCAAATGTGCATTTTTGCTTTTTGAATACATTAGGAGACACAAGATGCTGGAAAAAATCAGAGATAAATGGAACGATATTTTAATGAATATAAAGGAGGAGCACGAGCTTTCGGACGTGTCCTACAAGACCTGGCTGCTCCCGTTAAAGCTGCATTCTGCGGAGAACGGCAAGGTTTTTGTGCTGGTTCCCGACGCCAATTTTTTAGGTTACATAAAAAAGAAATACGGCCTTCTTCTGCAGGTGGCCATCGAGGAGATGACCGGATATCCCTGTGAGGTGGAATTTATCATCGAGAACCAGATAAAAGATATCAACGAACCTAAAAATCAACTTATCCACAATACGGCCTCCTCTGTGGATCAGGCTGCCATACAGAATGCCAACTTAAATCCCCGGTACACCTTCGACACCTTCGTGGTCGGAGCGAACAACAATCTGGCCCACGCCGCTTCGCTGGCGGTGGCCGAGTCCCCCGGCGAGATTTACAACCCGCTATTCATCTACGGCGGCGTGGGTCTGGGGAAAACCCACCTGATGCACTCCATCGCCCACTTTATATTAAAGAACAACCCGAAGGCCAAGATCCTCTACGTGACTTCCGAGAAATTCACCAACGAGCTGATCGACGCCATCCGTAATAAGAATAACATTTCCACCACGGAGTTCCGCGAAAAGTACCGGAACAACGACGTTTTATTGATCGATGACATCCAGTTCATCATCGGCAAGGAAAGTACGCAGGAAGAATTTTTCCACACCTTCAACGCGCTCCACGAGGCGAAAAAGCAGATTATCATATCGTCCGATAAGCCTCCGAAGGAGATCGAGACGCTGGAGGAGCGGCTGCGCTCCCGCTTCGAGTGGGGTCTGACGGTGGATATCCAGTCCCCCGACTACGAGACGAGAATGGCAATCCTGCGAAAGAAGGAAGAGCTGGAAGGCTACAACATCGACAACGAAGTCATCAAATACATCGCCACCCACATCAAGTCCAACATCCGTGAGCTGGAGGGCGCGCTCACCAAGATCGTCGCTCTTTCAAAGCTCAATAAAAAGGAGATAACTCTGGAGCTGGCGGAGGAAGCCTTAAAGGATCTCATCTCCCCCAACGCGGTGCGTGAGATCACACCGGAGCTCATCATCAACGTGGTGGCGGATCACTATAAGATCCAGCCCTCGGACATCACCTCCTCCAAGCGCAACAAGGAGGTCGTATATCCGAGACAGATCGTCATGTACCTCTGCAGACACATGACGAACACCTCCCTGCAGGCCATCGGCAAGGAGCTGGGAGGCAAAGATCACACGACAATCATCCATGGCGCCGACAAGATCACAGCGGAGCTTGTGGATAACGAGGCACTGGCAAATACCATAGAAATCCTCAAAAAGAAGATTAGTCCCCAGTAATCCACAAAATTTGGTGGATAACCCCTTAATAATCTGTGGATAACCCGGTTAAATTCGGGGCTGGGAATCGGCTTGTGGATGACTCGCAGGTTATCAGTCATTTTTAAGGCAGTTTTACACAAGTTTGTTCACACCCTGAATCCTTTGATTTTCTGGGCTTGTCCCGCTTATTAACATATTAACAGCCCCTACGGCGATTACGGCGGAATTTAACTATATCTTTATCTATAAACCTTCGACTCTACCAGAAAGGAAGTTATCAACAACTATGAAGCTTACATTCAAAAAAGACGACCTCTTAAACAGCATTAACATTGTTCTCAAGGCAGTGCCCTCCAAGACGACCATGTCCATTCTGGAGTGCATTCTCATCGACGCCTCCACCGGCGAGATCAAATTAACGGCGAACGACATGGAGCTGGGAATTGAGACCAGGGTAGAGGGCTCTGTTTTAGAGAAAGGAAAGATCGCCCTCGACGCCCGGCTGTTTTCCGAAATCGTGAGAAAGCTGTCAAGCGGGGACGCGGAGGTTGTGATCGAGTCTGACGAGAAGTACAACACGGTCATCAGCTGCGAAAACTCCGTGTTTAAAATCCAGGGCAAGGACGGGGACGAATTTTCCTATCTTCCATACATCGAGAAAAATCAGTACATCTGCCTCTCCCAGTTCACCTTAAAAGAGGTGATCCGGCAGACCATCTTCTCCATCTCGCCCAACGACAGCAATAAGATGATGACCGGCGAGCTGTTCGAGGTGAAGGGCAGCGAGCTCCGGGTGGTTTCCCTGGACGGACACCGCATGTCCATCCGCAAGGTGGTATTAAAAGACAACTACAGCGATATAAAGGTCATCGTTCCTGGCAAGACTTTAAGCGAGATCAGCAAGATCCTGGGCGGCGACGCGGAGAAGGAGGTTCTCATTTTCTTCGGTCCTAACCACATTCTGTTCGAGTTCGACGACACGCTGGTGGTATCCCGTCTGATCGAGGGCGAGTATTTCAAGGTCGATCAGATGCTTTCAAACGACTATGAGACCAGGGTGACGGTCAATAAGAGAGAGTTTCTCGACTGCATCGAGCGGGCCAGCATCCTGATCCGCGAGAACGACAAGAAACCGATTATCATTAATATCACCGACGCCAACATGGCGCTTAAGTTAAATTCCAGCTTCGGAACCATGAACGCGGAGATTCTGATACACAAGACGGGAAAGGATATCATGATCGGCTTCAATCCCAAGTTTTTGATCGACGCGCTGCGCATCATCGACGACGAGGAAGTGACGCTCTACCTCATGAATCCCAAGTCCCCGTGCTTTATCAAGGACGAGGAGGAAAATTACATTTACCTCATTCTTCCCGTCAACTTCAACGCTGCTTCGGTTTAATGCAGGGGGAACCACATGAATACGATAAAAATAAGAGATGAATTTATCAAGCTGGGCCAGGCGTTAAAGCTGGCCGGCCTGGTGGAGTCCGGCGTGGATGCAAAATTTGCCATCGCCGACGGGCTCGTGAAGGTCAACGGCCAGGTGGAGACCCAGAGAGGGAAGAAGCTTCACGAGGGCGATACCTTTACATACGGCAGGCAGACTATAACAATCGAGAAATAAGGGACACTGAATGATCATCGAATCGCTCGAGCTTAAGAACTACAGAAATTACAAGGAACTTCATATGGACCTTCACCCGGGGACCAACGTGCTCTACGGCGACAACGCGCAGGGAAAGACCAACATCCTGGAATCCATGTACGTCTGTGCCACCACCAAGTCCCACAAGGGAAGCCGGGACAGAGAGATCATCAATTTCGGGGAGGACGAGTCCCACATCAAAATGAATATCCGCAAGAACGATGTCCCCTACCGCATCGACATGCACCTTAAGAAAAATAAGACCAAGGGCGTGGCGGTCAACGGGATCCCCATACGGAAGGCCAGCGAGCTGTTCGGTATCGTGAACATCGTCTTTTTCTCCCCGGAGGACTTGAATATTATCAAAAATGGCCCTGCGGATCGCCGCAGGTTCATCGATTTAGAGTTATGTCAACTAAATAAGCTGTACGTCCATTCCCTGGTCCAGTACAACAAGATTGTGACCCAGAGAAACAAGCTCTTAAAGGAGCTGACGTTCCGCCCTGACTACGAGGAGACGCTGGATATCTGGGATATGCAGCTGGTGTCCTACGGGCGGGAGGTTATTTCCTACCGGAAGGAATTTATCGATCAGTTGAATGACCTCATACAGGACGTACATTTCAACCTGTCGGGCGAGAGGGAACGGCTCAGGATTTTTTATGACCCGAACGTGGAGCGGGAGGAGTTTGAGGCCGCTCTCAAAAAGAGCCGGGCGCAGGATATCAAACAGCGGACGACCCTCACCGGGCCCCACAGGGACGATATCAGTTTTTATGTAAACGACGTGGATATCCGCAGGTTTGGATCCCAGGGACAGCAGAGGACGGCGGCCCTGGCGCTCAAGCTGGCGGAGATCCAGCTGGTAAAGAAGATAACGAGAGACTATCCCATCCTGCTTTTAGATGACGTGCTCTCCGAGCTGGACAGCAGCAGGCAGGAGCACCTGCTGGCGGAGATCACGAAGATCCAGACCGTCATCACATGTACGGGTCTGGATGATTTCATCAACAACAGATTTAAGATAGATAAGATTTTCAGGATAGCAAACGGAGCAATCATCAGCGAAGAATGAATCTCAAGGAGGAAGAAATGAGCTCAGAATACAGTGCAGATCAGATTCAGATACTGGAAGGACTGGAAGCGGTAAGGAAGAGACCGGGAATGTATATCGGCAGTACCTCCAGCCGCGGACTTCACCACCTTGTATACGAGATAGTGGACAACTCGGTGGACGAGGCGCTGGCCGGATACTGTGACACCATCGATGTGCAGATCAATTCGGACAATTCCATCACTGTCACCGACAACGGACGCGGAATCCCGATCGACATCCAGAAGAAGGCGGGTCTCCCTGCGGTCGAGGTTGTGTTTACGATCCTTCACGCCGGCGGAAAATTCGGCGGCGGGGGCTACAAGGTATCCGGCGGCCTGCACGGCGTGGGAGCTTCTGTCGTGAATGCCCTCTCCGACTGGCTGGAGGTGGAGATCTGCAAGGAGGGAAAGGTCTACAAGCAGAGATATGAGCGCGGAAAGGTGTGCTACCCCTTAAAGGTGATCGGAGACTGCGATCCGGAAAAGCACGGCACGAAGGTGACGTTCCTTCCCGACAAGACGATTTTCGAGGAGACGGTTTACGACTACGACACTCTGAAAATCCGCCTGCGGGAGACCGCGTTCCTCACGAAGAATTTAAAGATCATTCTCCGGGATGACAGGGAAGATAAGAGGGAGAAGACCTTCCACTACGAGGGAGGCATCAAGGAGTTTGTCACCTACTTAAACCGCAGCAAGGCCAGTCTGTACGACCAGGTCATCTACTGCGAGGGGGTGAAGGACGACGTGCTGGTGGAGGTTGCCATGCAGCACAACGACTCCTACACCGAGAATATATACAGCTTTGTAAACAACATCAACACACCCGAGGGCGGAACTCATCTGACCGGCTTTAAGAATGCCCTCACGAAGACGCTCAACGACTACGCGAGAAAGAATAAGCTCTTGAAGGACAACGAGCCGGTATTAAGCGGCGAGGACATCCGGGAGGGACTGACTGCGATTATCAGCGTCAAGATCGGGGAGCCCCAGTTCGAGGGCCAGACCAAGCAGAAGCTGGGCAACAGCGAGGCCCGCGGGGCCGTGGACAGCATCGTGAGCGAGAATCTGACCTATTTCCTGGAGCAGAATCCATCCGTCGCCAAGATCATCTGCGAGAAATCCATTCTGGCACAGCGCGCGAGGGCCGCGGCCAGAAAGGCCAGGGAGCTGACCAGGAGAAAGACTGCCCTAGAGGGAATGGCGCTTCCCGGCAAGCTTGCCGACTGTTCTGACAAGAACCCGGAAAACTGCGAGATCTACATCGTTGAGGGAGATTCCGCCGGCGGTTCCGCGAAGACGGCCCGTTCCAGGAACACCCAGGCGATCCTGCCTCTGCGCGGAAAGATATTGAACGTGGAGAAGGCGAGACTGGATAAGATTTATGCCAACGCCGAGATCAAGGCCATGATTACCGCCTTCGGCACCGGCATTCACGACGATTTCGATATCACCAAGCTCCGCTACCACAAGATTATTCTGATGACTGATGCGGATGTGGACGGGGCGCATATCAGCACGCTGCTTCTGACATTTATCTACCGGTTCATGCCGGAGCTCATCAAGCAGGGATACGTGTACCTGGCGCAGCCGCCGCTCTATAAGCTGGAGAAGAATAAAAAAGTGTGGTATGCCTACAGCGACGAGGAGCTGAACCAGATTCTCACGGAGGTGGGCCGCGACAATAACAATAAGATCCAGCGGTACAAAGGTCTGGGAGAGATGGACGCAGAACAGCTCTGGGAGACCACCATGGATCCGGAGCGCAGGATTCTGCTGCGCGTGACCATGAACGAGGATGAGGCCTCCGAGGTGGATCTCACCTTCACCACACTGATGGGAGACCAGGTGGAGCCCAGAAGGGAATTTATCGAAGCCAATGCAAAATATGTCCAGAATCTGGATATCTGATGAGGACATATTTGGAAAGAAGGATAAAAAATGGAACCGAATATCTTTGACAAAGTTCACGATATAGATTTAAAAAAGACAATGGAGAAATCTTATATCGACTATGCCATGAGCGTCATCGCCGCCCGTGCGTTGCCCGATGTAAGAGACGGACTTAAGCCGGTGCAGAGGCGTGTCCTCTACGCCATGGTAGAGTTAAACAACGGCCCCGACAAGCCGCACCGTAAGTGCGCCCGTATCGTCGGCGATACCATGGGTAAATATCATCCCCACGGAGACAGCTCCATCTACGGAGCCCTGGTCAACATGGCCCAGGACTGGTCAACCAGATATCCGCTGGTGGATGGACACGGAAACTTCGGCTCCGTGGACGGAGACGGCGCCGCCGCCATGCGTTATACCGAGGCGAGACTCAGCAAGATTTCCATGGAGATGTTGGCTGACATCGGAAAAGACACCGTAGATTTTTCTCCCAACTTCGATGAGACGGAGAAGGAGCCGGTGGTGCTCCCGTCTCGCTATCCCAACCTCCTGGTAAACGGAACCGCCGGTATCGCCGTAGGTATGGCCACCAGCATTCCGCCTCACAACCTGCGCGAGGTCATCAAAGCGGTGGTAAAGATCATCGACAACCAGGTCAATGAAAACCGGGAGACCGAGATGGAGGAGATTCTGGAGATCGTGAAAGGTCCCGACTTCCCCACAGGCGCCACAATTTTAGGAAAAGCCGGCATCGAGGAGGCCTACCGCACCGGCCGCGGAAAGATCCGCGTGCGCGCGGTCACGGACATCGAGACTCTGCCTAACGGCAAGAGCCGCATCCTTGTGACGGAGCTTCCCTACATGGTCAACAAGGCCCGCTTAATCGAGAAGATTGCGGAGCTTGTAAAGGATAAAAAGATCGACGGCATCACCGATCTGCGCGACGAGTCCGACCGCAGCGGCATGCGCATCTGCATCGAGCTGCGCCGGGATGTGAATGCCAACGTCATCTTAAATCAGCTGTTAAAGCACACCCAGCTGCAGGACACCTTCGGCGTCATCATGCTGGCGCTGGTGAACAACGAGCCGAAGGTTTTAAACCTGTCCCAGATGCTTCACTACTATCTGGAGCATCAGAAGGACGTAGTCACCAGAAGAACAAAATACGAGTTAAACAAGGCCGAGGAGAGAGCCCACATTTTGGAAGGTCTCTTAAAGGCCCTCGACAACATCGATGAGGTTATAAAAATCATCCGCGGTTCCGAGAATGTGGCCGCGGCCAAGGCTTCATTGATGGAGCAGTTCGGCCTCTCCGACGTACAGGCCCAGGCCATCGTGGACATGCGTCTGCGCGCGCTCACCGGCTTGGAGAGAGAAAAGCTGGAGAACGAGTACAGAGAGCTGGAGGCGAGAATCGCCGAGTTGAAGGCCATCCTGGCCGACGAGAACAAGCTCCTTGGCGTCATCAAAGAGGAAATCCAGATCATTGCCGAGAAGTACGGCGATGACAGAAGAACTTCTATCGGATATGACATCTATGATATGTCAGCCGAGGATCTGATTCCCGACGAGGACGCCATCGTGGCGATGACCAATTTAGGCTACATCAAGCGCATGTCCAGCGATAACTTCAAGAGCCAGAACCGCGGCGGAAAGGGCATCAAGGGAATGCAGACGCTGGAGGAGGACTACATAGAAGACCTCCTTATGACGACCACCCACCATTATGTGATGTTCTTTACCAACACGGGACGGTGCTACCGCTTAAAGGCCTACGAGATTCCGGAGGCCGGAAGAACCGCGAGAGGAACTGCCATCGTAAACCTCCTGCAGCTTCTGCCGGGGGAGAAGATCACGGCGATCATCCCCATGAAGGAGTATGACGAGGACAAGTACCTGTTCATGGCCACGAAGAACGGCATGGTCAAGAAGACCCCGATGACCGAGTACGCAAACGTCAGAAAGAACGGCCTGCAGGCCATCGTTCTCAGGGAGGGCGACGAGCTCATCGAGGTAAAAGCAACTGACAACACGGAAGATATCATCCTGGCCACAAAGAAGGGCATGTGCATCCGCTTCAAGGAGACGGATGTGCGCGTGACCGGCCGTGTGTCCATCGGCGTCATCGGCATGAAGTTCGACGAGGACGACGAGGTCATCGGCATGCAGATGGTCAGCCAGGGAGAGTGTCTGCTGGTTGTATCCGAGAACGGCATGGGCAAGAGAACCTATGTATCCGAGTTTACGGCCCAGAACCGCGGCGGAAAGGGAATCCGCTGCTACAAGATCACAGAAAAGACAGGCGCGCTCATCGGCGCAAAGCTGGTGGACGACGACCGGGAGATTATGCTCATCACCAATGAGGGAATCATCATCCGCATGGCGGTGAACGATATCTCCATCATCGGAAGAAATACTTCCGGAGTGAAGCTTATGAACATCGACCAGGACTCCGACGTGAGAGTGGCCAGCATCGCCAAGGTCCGCGAGAGCAGCCAGGACGACGGGGAGACCGGTGACGAGGAGGAGTCCTCTGCGGATGAGAGCGCAAAGGAGTAGAAGAAAGGAAGGGAGATGGATTATGAAGAAAAATCTTTGTAAGTTAGCATTTGTTCTGGCAGCAGGATTTGTACTCACAGCCTGCTCCAACAACGCATCCAGCGACGCCACGGAGTCGGCGGCAGAAACATCGGAAGCCGCCGCTGAGACAGAAACTGAAAGCCCGCAGTCCGGCCCTCAGTTTGAGACAGACGAAAATGGATCCATTCTTGTTGAGAAAGACAGTCCGCTCCCGTTCGGAAAGAGCCGTGCCGAGGTAGCCGATATTCTCGGCTCCGCCGGCGAGGAGGGAGACGCCTACGAGGACGAAAATGAGGTCCGCTATGATACCGTTGACTATGACATGATCTGGTTCAACTACGAGAACCCCATCGTGACCTGTTTTACCTTCAGGGAAGATGTGCTCACTCTCATCGAGCTGGAGATGGACCAGCATGTGACGAAGGAGCTGGCCAGAGAGATCATGACCAACTATTACGGCGAGGCCGATGAGACGCAGATTTCCGACTACGGTACCATCTGTATCTGGGAGGATGCCGACAACGACAGACGCTTCGTCCTGATTCCCGACGAGTATGACCGCTACGTGGTGGAGATCACCAGCCTTTCCTCTGGTGAATCCTCCGTCGTGGAGACCGAGATCCCGGTGCTTGAGGAGAGCACCGGGGCGGCGGCTGAAAACGGGGATGCCGGCGAGTTCGGCAAATTTACCTCCGCGGATCTCGATATGAATGACGTGGATCAGAGCATCCTGGCAGGCCACAAGCTGACGCTGATTAATGTGTGGGCCACATTCTGCGGCCCGTGTTTAAATGAAATGCCCAGTCTCGGCGAGCTGAATACCGAATATGCAGACCAGGGATTTCAGATTGTGGGAATTGTCACAGACGTGGTAAATTCCGACGGAACTCTGTCCGATTCCCAGGTGAGCCTGGCCAAAGAGTATGCGGAGAAGACGGGGGCGAATTATCTCCATCTTCTGCCGACGGCCGATCTCTACGAGATTGCTTTAAAGAATGTGACCGGCGTTCCCACCTCCTATTTCGTGGATGAGAACGGACACATTCTCAAGGAGGTCGTGGGGGCCCAGAGCAAGGACGACTGGGCGGCCGACATCGAAGAACTGTTAGAAGGTTAGATTATGCTTGAAAATCTGTTTAACATGCAGGCCATGCTGTTTATCCTTATCATTGTGGGCATCCTGCTCTATAAGACGGGAGTTGTCACAGACGAAGGCCAGCGCTGTTTAACAGACATGACCCTTGATATCATTATTCCCTGCAACATCATTACATCGTTTATGATCGAGATGAGCGGGGAGATTCTGAGAAAATGCTTCAGCGCCCTGGTGGTTTCTGTTGTGATACAGATCGGCTACACGATTCTCAGCCACACATTGTACAACCGCTACGGAACTGAGAAAAAGAAGGTCTTGCAGTATGCCACCGTCTGCTCCAACGCCGGATTTATGGGAAATGCCATCGCCGAGGGGCTGTACGGCAGCATGGGCCTTCTGTACGCAGCCCTTTATCTTATCCCTGTGCGCATCGTCATCTGGTCCGCCGGAGTCTCCATTTTCACGGAGAGCCCGGACAAAAAGACGCTGATAAAAAAAGTGGCGACCCACCCATGCATCGTCGCCGTCTACATAGGGATGATTCTGATGATCTCCCAGCTTGCGCTGCCGGAGTTTGCATCATCCACGATCCAGGCCATCGGAAAATGCAACACGCCGATGACCATGATTATCATTGGACTGATTCTCGCAAAGGTGGATGTGAGAACCATCTGCTCCTGGACGGCCGTCTATTATACGGTCATCCGCCTGGCGGTGATTCCGCTGCTGGTATTTGTGGGGTGCCGCCTGTTCCAGGTGGACGCCCTGGTCACAGGAGTCAGCGTTCTTCTGGCCGGTATGCCCGCCGGAAGCACCACCGCCATCTTTGCGTCGAAGTACAACGGCGACGGGGAGTTCGCCACGAAGATCGTGGTTTTCTCCACCATACTCTCACTGGTCAGCATTCCCATCTGGTGTATTGTGTGCGGAGTGTGAGGCCGGTGAAAATGTATTTTTTAAAAAATGGCTTTCCCGCATATACATAATGGCACACACCGCCGCCAGGATCGTCTCCACCGCCGGCTGTGCCGCAATCACACCGTTTAATTTCCATAAGCTGTTTAGTAAAATGACTGCAGGAATAAAAAGAACCGCATTTCTTAAAATCGTGATGATCAGAGAGTGAAATGCCTTTCCCAAAGCCTGGAAATAGCTGGTCACCATGTTGATAATGCCGAGCATCGGGGCAGACAGACATAAAACTCTGATAAAGAAGCCCGCCTGGCTGACCAGAGACTCGTCATAGAGAAACAGGGCGGCCAGATGATTTCCGTATACCAGAAATATGGCTGTAAATAAAGAGCCCAGAGCGATTCCATAAAAACAGGATGTTTTCATGGACTGGAACATCTGGCTGATTTTTCCTGCCCCATAATAGTATCCGATCAAAGGTGCGACTCCCTGTGACAGCCCGACTGACAGCATGATGGGAACCATATCTATTTTGTAAGCAATTCCGTAAGAAGCCACTGCATCAGAACCGTAAATGGCCATAAAATTATTCAGCACGATATTTGATACGCTGAGAAGAACGGTGATAAGGGCTCCGGGGATACCGATTCCCACAACTTTGCTTACGATGATTCTGCTGGGAGAAAAATTATGAGGCGCTAAAGCCAGAAGTTTATTTCCCTTCATTTCTTCCCGGACCATACAATATAAATAATATATAGAGGCACAGAAAAAGCCAAATGAAGTAGCAAGTGCGGCGCCAGCCGTTCCCCACTTAAAAATCACGATAAATATAAAGTCAAAAATCACATTAATTCCATTTCCAAGTGCCAGTCCGATGGTACTTTCTTTGATTAATCCCACAGACCGGAATAAGTGAACCGCCCCATTGGAAAACATGATAAACGGAGCCCCGGCAAAAATATATTTCAGGTAATCACAGGTATATCCAAAATTTTCTGTGTCCGCTCCTATGATTCTGGCGACAGGTTCCAGAAAAATAAGTCCGGCTGCAAGGATGATAAGTCCGGCAAAAATCATTGCGTATACACAGAAATTAAGAGTCTTTGCCACCTCTGTTTTTTTGTTTTCTCCCAGCAGTCTGGCAATTACGCTGTTTCCTCCCATGCCAAAAACAGAAGCGATTGACATGATAATCAGGAGAATCGGCGTACAAAGCGTAACCGCCGCCACCATCGCAGGCTCCTTTGTAAGAGAGACAAAATAAGTGTCGGCAATGTTGTAAATCAGTGTGGTAAGCTGTCCAAGCATGGCAGGCAGTCCCATCCGCATGATGGCCCTGGAAATATTTTTTTCTTCAAATACTGATGTCATAAATACAGACCTCCATTTTATTCATTCATTGCAATCCGGGCTATTATAGAGTAAAATTATTTTAAAAAACCGGACATATGTCCTGTTTGGAGAAAATAATGGAAAAAATATATGAAAAAAATATAATAAGAGAATACTTAAAAGAAGAGAGGTACGGTAAAGCGCTTCGAGAGCTGCAGGATCAGATATTTTTAACACGGTACAGCAAAGGAGAGCTGGTCATATCTCCGTTTCAGAGAGAGGAACTGTTCCAGATTGTGGTTAAAGGATCTTTAAATATTTATTTCATACGGGACGACGGAACTGTACACTCCCTCTCCAGCGGACAGGAAAATTATACGATTGGAGAGATGGAACTTTTTTCTTACCGGAATGAAAATATTTATGCTGAGGCCACTGAGGAGCTGATGTGCCTGTCCCTTCAGATCGAAAAAAACAAAAGCCGGCTGCTTGAAAATCACATATTCCTGCAGCTTGTCTGCAGAAGTTTTGCTTCGAAAATGGATGCAATTACTGCGATCGACGCAGCACCGGCAAGCCTAAAGGAACGAGTGCTGACTTACATGAGGTATAAATGTGACGGCGGTATATTAAAAGGGCTTGGCCAGGCGGCATTTCACTTAAACTGCAGTGTGAGACAGCTTCAGCGGATCATGAATCAGTATGAAAAGCAGAAAATCGTGGAGAAGACGGGAAAAGGTACCTATAAGCTGATCCATACATTAAAAAAAACTTGCCTAAACCGGAAAATTTCAGTATGATAGATGAAAGAATAAGTCGAAAAAAATAAACCAAGGAGGTCATTTCCGTGAGAACCATAGAAACCGGAGACATTATAAAAAATGTAAAGGAAATGTGCATCGAAGCCAACCATTTTTTGTCCGACGACATGTGCCGCGTATTTGAGAAGGCTGTCAGCGAGGAAAAATCCCCCCTGGGAAAGCAGGTTTTAAACCAGCTTGAGGAAAACCTTGAGATCGCCGGCGCCGACATGATTCCCATCTGCCAGGATACCGGCATGGCTGTTCTCTTTGTGAAAGTGGGACAGGAGGTACATATCGAAGGAGGCAGTCTCACCGACGCCATCAATGAGGGCGTACGCCAGGGCTATGTGGACGGATTTTTACGCAAATCCGTGGTGGGAGATCCCATCGAACGGGTCAATACAAAGGACAATACTCCGGCGGTAATCCACTATGAGATCGTCGAGGGAGACAGACTGGATATCACCATGGCCCCGAAGGGCTTCGGAAGCGAGAACATGAGCCGCGTCTTTATGCTGAAACCTGCCGACGGCATTGAGGGCGTCAAGGAGGCCATACTGACTGCCGTCCGCGATGCGGGCCCCAACGCCTGTCCTCCCATGGTTGTGGGTGTCGGAATCGGAGGTACCTTCGAAAAATGCGCGCTCATGGCCAAGCACGCCCTGACCAGAAATTTAGACGAGCCGTCCCCGGTTCCCTATGTGAGAGAGCTGGAGGAGGAAATGCTTGAAACCATCAACCGCTCCGGCATCGGCCCCGGCGGCCTCGGGGGCACGGTGACGGCCCTGGCGGTCAACATCGAAACTTATCCCACTCACATCGCAGGACTTCCGGTGGCAATCAATATCTGCTGCCACGTGAACCGTCACTGCCACCGCACGATCTGATAAAGGGAGGAAATAAAATGGACAGACATATTACTGCCCCCATCTCGAAGGAGGACGCCGCTTCCTTAAAAGCCGGCGATTACGTTTACATAACAGGAACGATCTATACAGCCAGGGACGCCGCCCACAAGAGACTGTCAGAGGCGCTGGCGGCCGGGGAGAAACTTCCCCTGGACCTTAAAGGAAATATCATCTACTATATGGGCCCGTCGCCCGCCCGCGAGGGGCGCCCCATCGGCTCCGCAGGCCCCACCACCGCCAGCCGCATGGACAAATACACGCCAGAGCTTCTGGATCTGGGCCTGGGCGCCATGATCGGCAAGGGAAAGAGAAGCCCTGCGGTCATCGATGCCATCGTCCGGAACGGTTCCGTTTATTTTGCCGCCGTGGGAGGCGCGGGCGCGCTGCTCTCCCAGAGAATCCTATCTTCCGAGGTCATCGCCTACGACGATCTGGGAACTGAGGCCATACGAAAGCTGGAAGTGAGGGATTTTCCCGTTATCGTCGTGATCGACAGCCAGGGAAATAACCTGTATGAGACAGCCATATTAAAATACAGACAGGATTAAAAGCAAAAATGATAAGAATTGCATGGATGCTGCTCAGAAACATACACAGGCTCCCCGGATGGTTCTACTCCATCATAAAAATGGGAAGTCCTAAAGACACACACACGGAGACGGAGCGCTACGGATACTTAAGACAGATTGTAGATAAATTAAATCATACAGGAAATGTCCGCCTCGTCGAGCACGGAGCGGAAAATCTTCCGGAACAGGACGGATTTATCCTTTTTCCAAACCATCAGGGACTCTATGATATGCTGGCTCTCATCGGAAGCTGCCCGCACCCCATAAGCATCGTTATAAAAAAAGAGGCCGAGAAAATGGTGCTGGTCAGGGAGGTAATCGCCCTTCTCCACGGGCTTTATATCGACCGCAGCGATATGAGAGCGTCCCTTAAGGTCATCAACCAGGTGACGGAGGAGGTGAAGGAGGGGCGCAACTACGTCATATTCGCCGAGGGAACCAGGAGCCACGACGGAAATACGATGCTCAAATTCAAAGGCGGCACCTTTAAAAGCGCCGTCAATGCCAGATGTCCCATTGTCCCCGTAGCCCTTTTTGACAGCTACCGGGCCTTCGATATCAACTCTATAAAAGAAGAAACCGTCCACGTCCACTACCTGGATCCCATCCCCTATGATCAATATGTAGGGTTAAAGACCGTTGAGATAGCAGATCTTGTGGAGAGCAGGATTCGTCAAAAAATAGAGGAAAATATGTTGAAAAAATGGGCTTGACAAGCGATTTTTTCTCTTGTATAATTGCAAATGCGTCTGATGCAGGGCGCACAATTTCATACTGGAAATAGCGAACTACGGAGAAATACTCAAGAGGCCGAAGAGGCGCCCCTGCTAAGGGTGTAGGTCGGGCAACCGGCGCGAGGGTTCGAATCCCTCTTTCTCCGCTTATTTCCAAGAAATGAAAAAAATAAAAAAAGTTCAAAAAAGTAGTTGACAAACTGAAAAAGCTATGATAAACTACTTAGGCTGTCAGCGAGAGAGTGGACAGGAAAGAACAAAGAACCTTGATAACTGAACAATAAGACAACCCTGAAAATTCTAAAA
>ERZ894229.204-NODE-204-length-61781-cov-25.4235_pt1 | contig 61781 bp, 40 predicted proteins | sample MGYA00380295_ERZ894229 | MGnify/ENA primary metagenome ERZ894229 (study PRJEB32331, sample SAMN06328479) | human gut metagenome | biome: human gut microbiome; feature: stool | host: Homo sapiens | collected 2014-09-17 ... | reverse complement strand
GATACGTTAGTCCGGAATTTACGCCTATGGAGAGTACAAGAACTTGTGAGTAGATTGATATTTATATCATCAAAAGCATACTCGTTGAAGTAGGAATGGAACATAGAAGTTTATAACTTTTTATAAGTTTTCAGTAACGGATATCCAACCAGATCTGGTAATAACAGAAGACTCTAATTCAGGATACGAATTCTATCATAAATTATTCGGAGAAACATGTATTTTATACTGCTTATTTGATAGAACAAACAAGAAATACAATATATGAATATAGTAAGAAAAAGATCAAAGATACATATCTGACCTCGGGAAACTTCCGAAAGATTGTAAGCCAGCTTCCGGAACAGATCAGGATTAACTATTAGAATCGGTAAAAAAGAGAATACTACATCATCTTGTGATAAACAGGAAAAACTCACTACATTTGTAACAAGTTATAGATTTTAAACCTGAAAAAGCAAGGAAAATAAATGCTTTTGAAGTGTATGAAATTTAAAAAAATCGTAAAATTCTTGAGCATTACCCTTGACAAAAAGTGGTGAAAGCACTATTATTAACCATAACAGACAGATTATGTCTAGGAATCTTTACCCAAAAAGAAATAGTTATATTAAGGAAAGGGGAACTATAATCATGACAAAGATTAAAAACACAAAGAAGGGCATGGCAAAAAAGACATTAAGTATGTCACTTGTTGTTGCAATGCTTGCTACTTCTAATGTGCCGGTATGGGCTGCTGAGTTCAGCGATGGTAGTGAAGCATCAGTTGCTACAGAAGCTCCAGCTGCTGAAACATTCTCTGATGATGTTGCTGAAGCTCCGGTTGTAGAAGATACCACTGAAGCAGATACAACAGATGCTGCTACAGTTACCGAAGCAGGAGATTTGATTCTTGATGATGTTACAATTACCAAAAGTGCAACTTTTGGTGCTAATGAAAAGGTTGCTGTATCAGGTATAATTAAATATAAAGATGGCAGCGATGTAAAAGAATTAAAAGATTATTACTTTGGATGGAGAGTTAAAGGAACAACAAATGCTATATTCACAGACCGTGTAGCAAAAGATAACACTACAGACAAAATGTCCTTTATTCCAGATTTTGCTGATGCATCCAGTTGGACAGCATCACAGGCTCGCCATATTGACTGGAGTGAATATGCTGGAAAAACACTGGAGCTGTATGTATACAATAATGAAAATCCAGATGACATCAATATTGCACCAACTGTTATTGGAGAAACAACTATTAATAAATGCGCTATTGAAGGTACACTCAACTTAAATAAAACAAGCAATGATCTTGAGTATAATGGAAAAGATTTCTATTATACAGATAATACTGCAGATGGAAGTGATAATGCTGTAAAATTAGTCAATTCAGGAGCAGCTCTCACAGTTAAAAAAGGTGATACTGTACCAGGAGTTTTAGAAAGTACATGGACTGCTGCAACTGTATTAAAATATTTTGATGTAGCTGCAACAAAAACTGCTAAAAATGCTAATGAAAAATTAACAGTAACTGCAACTGCTAAAGCAGATTCTCCATATACTGGCACAATATCTGCTGATGTTCTTACTGTGCAGAAACGTGATTTTGATGCAAATGAATTTGAATTAAGCGTTGCAGATGGTCTTTCTTATCAGTATACAGGAGATATTATTACCCTTCCTACTGACAAGGTAACATTCAAAGAAAAAGATGACGTTTTATCAGGTGCAGATTTATCTGCTGCTGTGAAAAAAGCTGTAACTACAGATAAAGCAACTGGTATGAAGACTGTTGAAGTTACTTTAGATGCAGATAAATTACCTAACTTTAACCTGACTGATTCAGATAAAACTCAGATTACAACTAAAGCAAATGTAGAAATTACCAAACGCGATTTAAGCGCTGATTCAACATCTATTACATTAAGATATGGTCGTGTACCGAAGGGAACAACCGTAGGTCAGTTTGCCAACGCTAATCTGGTATTTAAAGATAAATCGGGAACAGAGTTAAAACTTACAAATAATTCCGATTATAATCTCATTATTAAAGATCCAGACAATCAGACTGTAACAAATACACAATCCTTTGATAGAGTTGGTACCTATACTGTTACTGTTTTTGCTAATGAACAGTCCAATCCAACTTGCAAGAACGGTCAGATTCTGGAAGTAAGAGTGGCAAGCAACGTAATTGCTACAGCTTCTTTCACAAATACATATGCTCCATATTATACAGGAACAGAACTTAAACCTACCAAAGAAGAGCTTGGAAAACTTGTAATTTCTAATGTAAACCTTGCAGTTGGTTCTGAAACCTTAAAAGATGACGAATGGGAAATTACAGGATATTCAAATAATGTTGAAGCTTCCAAATATGACAAAAATGGTGACATTACAACCTACGGATATGTCGAAATTAAAGTAAAAGGTGATTCTTCCTACGCAGGTCAGACTTATAAAGTTCCATTTGAAATTAAGCCATTAATTGTATCTGCTGATTCTGTGACTGTACCAAAAACAGTTACATACAATAAAGGAAATGGTCCGGCAAGTGATTACAAAGTTCAGTTAGTTGTAACAGCAAAAGATAGAACCGGAAAAATCGTTAAAGGCTTAAGTGCGGATGATTATTCTATAAAATATGAATATGAAGATGGTTATAGCGATGTTCCTAAAAACAACGTCGGTCAGAACGAACTTCATGATTTTATTAAAGCTACTATTACTATTAAAAATCCTAACTTTGCCGGTGATAAGGGTGCTAATACAGTAGTTGAAATGCCTCAAACAACTAGCGCTGATAAATGGACAGAGATTGTTGAAAAAGCAGTTACAAATGATATGATCAAGATCAATCCATCCAGCTATGTATATACCGGCGGTAATATCACCCCTACATATACAGTACTCGATGGAGCAATTGCTCTGTATGATAAAGCTGATTATGGTGATAAAGGTGAATACGAGCAGGTAAGCATCACAAATAATAAAGAAGTCGGAACTGGTACAGTAACTGTAAAAGGTGTTACAGGAAAATATTCCGGAACTGCATCTGCTAACTTTACAATCACACCTGCAAATACATCTGATGTAAAAGTTACATTTTATAAAGATGATGAATGCCAGTACACTGGAAGACAGGTTAGACCGCGTACATTCAAAGCTACATTAAATGGCAATGATGTCACCAACCAGTTTGAGATTGTAAGCTACGGTGAAAATGTTTCCGGAAAAGGAACTGTTGTATTAAAACCGGTTGATGGAAATAAGAATTTCACAGGTTCCAACATTACAGTAGACTTTAACATCATCAAAGAATATGTAAAAGCAGACTTAAATGTATTTAATTCCAATGGTGTAAATGTTACTGTAGCTAATTCAGTATCTAATGTAAAGGGCTATAAAGTAACTGATGAAAAAGCAATAAACTATTCCGGAGATTCCTTTGACTTTGATGGAACCGCTAAGACATTTGCAAGTGAAGTACTGAAAAATATTTCCAAGACAGATGCCAATGGTAGCACAACAGCAGTTTCAAAAGCAAAAGAGTCTGATTTCGAAATTAAATATGTAGATAATATTTCTGGTAAAAATACAGGAATGAAAGACAGCAGTAATAATAGTTATAATATTGCATATGTATATGTTGTTGCAAAAGATGGTACTGGTTATACAGGAACAAAGTCTTTCACAACAGCTGATGGAACAACCATTAAAGGTGTTGTTGATTATGTAGCATTTGCCATTAAGAATGTAAAATTCGTAAAGCAGAACGTCTATGTTCAGAATGCAACTTATGCAGGAGGACTTCCGGTTAAGCCAAGCGTACTCGTTCAGATTAACGGAAATACTCTTGTTGAAGGTAAAGATTATACCCTTACCTTAAAGGCAAATGGTCATAATGATCCAAGTGGTGTTAATTTTGTAAATGTTACAGACGGTAAAGTTTACAAAGTAGAAGTTACCGGTATCAATGGATATACTGGTTCTTCAGAAACTGATCTCGCATGGGGCATTGACAAGAAAGATATCAAAGACTGCGATGTTAAGGTTACAAATGGTGTCGTAACTGTCATGAACGGATATATTCCTGTTCCAACCACAGAATATACATCTAAGAACAACGGAGACGGAACCTACACAGTAACAGCTAACAGCACTTCTAAAAACTACACAGGTTCTAAGTCTGTTAAAGCTGATGGAAAAGCCGCAGACGAAAAACCAGATGCTCCAATGATCAGCAGCGTTAAAGTTGTTGGAAACAAAGCAACAGCAATCCTTTCCGGTGATTCCGAAGGTGCTGCAGGTTATGACTATGTAATCTCTACAGATCGTGACTGCATCACAAACAAAGACTACGATTCCGTAAACAAGAACCAGGTTCAGACTTCTACTACATTCAAATATGTACAGCAGGGAACCTACTATGCATACTGCCACGCTTGGAAACGTGACGCAAACGGTAAGAAAGTATTCAGCGACTGGTCTAACGCATACCCATTCGTTGTATCCGCAATCACACCAGACGCTCCGGTTATCACAAACGTTAAAGTAAGCGGATCTACTATCAAAGTAACATACAAAGCAGCTGCAAATGCAACTGGTTACGACGTAGTACTTGGAACAGATTCCAAGAAAGAAAACGGTGAGACACGTCCATACCACTATGGCGATCACAAAGTACTGAACCTCAAAGAAGGTACAGTAACAGCAACATTCAAGAAGGTACCAAAGGGAACATGGGTAGTTGGAATGCATGCATTCAACAGAACATCCGAAGACGGAAAGAAAGTCTTCAGCCCATGGTCAAACCTGAAAAAAGCTACTGTTAAATAATCCATTTGGGTAATTAATACAGATTCCTAAAAAGAAGGCTCCGGTCGTAATGACCGGAGTCTTTCTTTATTGGCAATTTTGTGCATTAAATCAACATAATCTGTCATGGACGCTGTGAAAGTTGTGTGCTATATTGAGTATATAGGAATGCTCCAGACAGCTGTTCCTGTCTGAATCGTTCAGTTAACACTAACATACACTTTTAGGAGGGAAAAAGAATGAAAAAAACAAGCAAAAAATTACTCTCTTTTTTACTGGCGTTTGGAATGATCCTTTCCATGTTTGTAGTGACCTCTGCTACAAGTTGGGCGGCAGATGAACATGTTCCTGCATCGGCAACCTTAGTTGCCTATCCGAAGCCGGCAACAGAATCCCTGGCTTCCTTATCGTCCAAAGTTTCCGGACTAAAATCAAGTAATAAGGCAGTTGTCACTGTCAAACTGTCAAAATCCACCTACGGCACTTCACAGACATACTATACGATTCTGGCAGTCCCAAAGAAAGCCGGTACAGCCACTGTTTCTTTTAAATGTCAGGGTAAAACATATAAAATAAAGGTAACTGTTAAAAAATATGTAAATCCTGTTAAATCAGTAAAGATCGGCGCAACTACTGTTCCGGGTTCCAGATTTAAATCTTCTTCTGAAACAGATTTCAGTTATGCAAAGTTTGCCGGAAAGAAAGTAAAAACAACGGTTACTCTTACAAAAGGATGGAAGCTTGACAAACTTTACATATATAGTGGAAATAATCCTGCGAATGGCAGTATGAAACCAGCGATCGAATACCTGCAAAAAGGATGGATGCGCAGTGAACCCGTGGCAAACGGAAGCAAGATCCCGGTAGCGGGAGGCAAAGGTTTCAGGATCATGTTTACTGCAGTTAATTCTAAAACCGGTATCAAAGAACGTATAACTATCGAACTTAGATAAAGGGGAAAAGAGGGCTCTGACAGATGAAAAAGAAATTATTAGTTTTATTACTGACTTCTTCCATGATTTTAATGAATTTTGCTCCTGCATATGGTGCAGGTGATTTTACTGACTCGGATAATGTAACAGCTGTAGAAAATCCAGGTTCATCTGATGCTGATGCGATTCCTGACATGGGTAATGCGGTAAACGACGAGATGAGTTTTTCTCCTGAGGAATTCGATAACAGCGGAGAGTTCAATGACACTGAAGATGAGTTTACTTCGGAACAGACAGACGATGATTCCTTTTCGGATGAAAAGGAAATGCCTTCTGTTCAGGAGGGGGACACGTTGGTTGCAAATGCAGGTCAGGGAATAACAGCTGGTACTTCCACATATTCCTCAAAGTCTTCCTTTGGCCGGAGAAAGGCTCTTTCCCAGCTTCAGGGTATGGGAATCAACAACGGATCTTACAGCTGGAACTGGGCAAATCCTGAATATACTTCTTACTATACAGATGAAACAGGAAATCTTCACATTGTTGCCTGGAAAGATCAGACTTTATATGATGCTGTCTGCAATTCCGATCTTAATGTTACCAATGTAACAACAGTAAAGCTTCCGCTTCCATTGTGGGGAGGATTCTATGCTGCACCAGACGGGAATTTTTATGTTGCAGTAGGACAGAAGAATCTGAACGAAGACAACAGCATAACGGCTGTCCGGATTCTCAAATATAGCCGTGCCTGGAAACTGCTTGGTGCAACGGACATTGGTGGCGGATATACAAATATGTTTGAAGGAATCTACATTCCTTTTGATGCTGCTTCCCTGCGCATGACCCAGATCGGTTCTACCCTGATCGTCCATACAGGGCGGGAAATGTATGGAATGGAAGGAATACACCATCAGAGTGATATCACTTTTGTCATTAACACTCAGGATATGACGCTTATTAATTCAGATATGCCTTATTGCAGCCATTCCTTTAATCAGTTTGTTGTAAATGACGGCTCTCATGTGTATTTTCTGGATCATGGGGATGCTTATTACAGGGGTTTGATCCTGTCCTCCTTCTCCGCATATTCCGGCGGATATATCGCTCAGGATCATGCTGTAAATATCTTTCCTTTTATGGGGGCTACAGGTGATAATTATACCGGATGCGAGGTAACCGGATTTTCTCTGGCAGGAAATAATCTGATCACAGTAGGCAAGTCTGTTCCCCATGGTTTTGCTGTGAATGGACAGACCGGATATGAGAATCTTAACAAAAATATCTTTATGATAATCACAGATAAGAACAGTATGGCTTCCAGATTTATCTGGCTCACTCAGTATTCACCGTCAGGTGCAGAAATAACCCTGACAGAACCAAAACTTATCCCTGTAGGAAATAATCAGTACGCAGTCCTTTTCTCAGAGGAAACCTCAGACCAGAGTATTCTGCATTATCTCCTTATGGATGCTTCCGGAAACGTAATATTATCCAAGTTATATAAGAATGTAACGATCCAGACGGATTCACAGCCGATCTTATGGGGACGTAATATTGTATGGGTATCCGGAAATTATGATAACGGCAGCTATGACAGTTCCCGCACATACCTGTATGAAATCCCCGTAGTGACAACTCCACTTAACGGAATTGCTCTGAACCAGACAAATCTGACAATTGACGAAGGAAATACACAAAAACTCACACCTTCCTTTACACCATCTAACTCTGATGATATAAAAGATGTGATCTGGACAAGCAGTAATTCTGGGGTTGCGTCTGTCTCAGAGGATGGAACCATTCAGGGAAACGGTTATGGTCAGGCAGTAATCACTGCTTCTGCCGGAGATTTTCAGGCCCAGTGTCAGGTGACGGTAAAGGTATCTGAGAACAACACACCACTGACAAAACCTTTGCTGAAACTTTCCCAGAAATCTGCAGATCAAATACATTTAACCTGGAAAAAGGTTCCGGGTGCCAAAGGATACCAGATTTACTGCAAGACAGATTCCCAGTCTTCTTATAAGCGGATCAAAACTCTGAAAACAGGATCCCTCAGTTTTGATGCAGCTGTAGTACCGGGAGTAACCTATTCATTTAAAGTCCGTGCTTATGGAACCAACGCAAGTGGAAAAAACAAATATTCTAAATTTTCAGCGGTGAAATCAAGAAAAGCTACTGTCCCGGCTCCATCTAAGGTTTCATGTAAAATGAGTAACGGTGGTACAGAGGTTTCCTGGAAAAAAGTAGCCGGTGCTTCCGGATATGTAATTTATCGCAATGGTTCTGCAGCCAAAACAGTGAAGTCCTCTGTCTCAACCTGGAAAGACACAAAAGCTTATGATTCCCAGACAGGTATGTACTGGGTTTATAATTATTATGTAAAAGCATTTAAGACAGTAAACGGTAAGCGAATATACAGTAAGCCCACAAAAACAGTAAATCTTTACTCGTAAATTATAAAACTACAAAAAGCACTATCACTTTGGTAAATAAATTATAAAACAGGGCAGTCTCATCGGCAAAATCTTTGCCGGGAGGCTGCCCTGAGTATTTGTCTTATTTCACTTCTACTAATTCAATCTTAAAGTTAAGTTCTTTTCCTGCCATTTCGTGGTTTGCATCAAATGTGATGTTTTTTTCATCCTTAGCTGTCACTTTAACAGGGAATGGCTGACCGAACTGGTTTGACAGGTATACCTGCTGGCCAACTGTCAGGTCTTCGGAACCTGGGAGCTGAGCGATTTCCATAGTGAAGATAGCGTTTGGATCTGCCATACCGTATGCTTCTTCAGGCATAAGGTGAACATCAATGATCTGACCAACTTCCATGTCAGCTACAGCAGCATCAAACCCTCTGATCATCTGGCCTGCACCGCAGATGAATTCCAGCGGTTCGCCACGGTCGTAAGAGGAATCAAACTGTGTTCCGTCATTGAAAGTTCCTCTGTAATGTGTGCGGCAGGTTTTTCCTACATTGCGTCCTGTGAGCTGTGGCTGTGATCCGCCACATCCACCGCATCCGCCACCACAGCTGTCTCCACAGGAGTGTCCCTCCTCATGGCTGCCACAGGAATGCCCTTCTTCATGATGGTGATGGTCGCAGTTGGCTCCGGAAGACACTAATTCGCCTTTTAAATAGCTTTCAACTGCCTGATCAGTATTTCCCTGGGCCCCGGCGCATAATTCGATTCCTGCCTCTGTGAGAGCTGTCTGAGCACCACCGCCGATACCACCGCAGATCAGAACATTTACACCCTGCTCAGCAAGCAGACCTGCAAGTGCACCATGTCCTGTACCGTTAGAACCGATCACTTCACTGGAAACTACTTTGTTGTCTTCCACTTCATAAACTTTAAAAGACTCTGTTTTTCCAAAATGCTGAAAAATCTCTCCATTATCGTATGTTACTGCAATTTTCATTTGAAAAATCCTCCAAATTATTTTTTATACCCATTCAGTCCAGTATAAACTGTCTGCGACACAAAAGCAAGGCTATTTGATCAGGTAATTCTCAATTCCATTTGCAATTCCCCGTACCATTTTTTTCTGATAAGAACTCTGCTGCATACGGCGGTCTTCGGAAGGATTACTCATATATCCCATCTCGATAATCGTTGTCGGAACTTTACTCCAGTTGTTTCCGGTCATAGAGTCTGTTTCCCAGACGTATTCTTTTCTGCATCCTGTAGCTGCCACATATGCATTAAGTACAGCCTCAGAAAGCGCTTTGTTTTTTCTGTACATAGATGAAATATAAGGACTGTTTCTGGTTGTACAGATAGTCAGTGCTCCACTGATAGAGGAATTATCACTTCCATTGGCATGGATACGGATATACGCATCTGCTTTTGCCTTATTTGCCACTTTTGCGCGATCAATACAGCTGAGAGCTACTTTACTGTTGGTTCTGGTCATTATTACCTTAAACCCTCTTTTCTGAAGAAGGGTTCTTAGCTGAAGACCAATGCTCAGGTTAAGCTTATATTCCTCCACACCTGTAGCAACACCCTGGGTTCCGGAAGTATCTTTCTCCTTCAGCTGACTGGAACCAGGACCAAGAGGTTCATAACCACCGGCAACGACAGCAGAATGCCCCGGATCCAGTACAACAACAGGAGTCCAGACACCTTTACTGTTGATCTTTCGTCCGTTTACAGTCTGATTGATACGCATTCTTCCGGTCTGTTTGCCAAAATACCTGAAACGATTATGAATACGGTGCCATCCTGTAAGCATGGAACCGTCTGCTGCAAAACAGTAATAATACTTGCCGATTTTGTGCAGGTCTGTCAGCTTTTTGCCATTCTTATAATAGTATTTTTTTCCGCCGGAGGTTTTCCACCCGGTGAAAGTACTACTGACGGATGCTGCCTGGACATCTGTAAAATCTACAGCAGGTAAAGCTGTGCCCAGGAGAAGGATACACAAGAGCCAGATAAAACATGATTTTCCTTTCTTCATACATGATTTCCTTTCATATAGAGATATTTTAAGTGATGGTTCTATATGTTGATTATATCATAAGATTATCTGGGGATGTGGGAAAAAGTTCCTAAAAAGAAAGGCTCCGGTCGCAATGACCGGAGCCTTCTTTTTAGGAATCTGTATTAATTACCCAAATGGATTATTTAACAGTAGCTTTTTTCAGGTTTGACCATGGGCTGAAGACTTTCTTTCCGTCTTCGGATGTTCTGTTGAATGCATGCATTCCAACTACCCATGTTCCCTTTGGTACGTTCTTGAATGTTGCTGTTACTGTACCTTCTTTGAGGTTCAGTTTCTTGTGATTGCCATACTGGTATGGACGTGTCTCACCGTTTTCTTTCTTGGAGCCAGTTCCCAGTACTACATCGTAACCAGTTGCATTTGCAGCTGCTTTGTATGTTACTTTAATAGTAGATCCGCTTACTTTAACGTTTGTGATAACTGGAGCGTCCGGTGTGATTGCAGATACAACGAATGGATATGCGTTAGACCAGTCGCTGAATACCTTCTTACCGTTCTCGTCACGTTTCCAAGCGTGGCAGTATGCGTAGTAGGTTCCCTGCTGTACATATTTGAATGTAGTAGAAGTCCGAACCTGATTCTTGTTTACGGAGTCATAATCTTTGTTTGTGATGCAGTCGCGGTCTGTAGAGATTACATAATCGTAACCTGCAGCACCTTCAGAATCACCGGAAAGGATTGCAGTTGCTTTGTTTCCAACAACTTTAACGCTGCTGATCATTGGAGCATCTGGTTTCTCGTTTTCAGCTTTGCCCTGAGCAGTAACTGTCTTGGAACCTGTGTAGTTCTTAGATGCGCTGTTAGCTGTTACTGTGTATGTTCCGTCACCGTTGTTCTTGGATGTATATTCTGTAGTTGGAACTGGAATATATCCGTTCATAACAGTTATTACACCATCAATGGCCTTAACATCACAATCCTTAATATCTTTCTTATCAATTCCCCAGGAAGCCGGTTTTACTAATTTAACCTCTGAACCAACATATCCACCAATACCAGTAACTGTAACGCCATAAACTTTTCCATCTGTTACATCTGTATAATTTTCACCAACAGAAGCACCGCTTAAAGTCAGTTTATAATCTTTGCCTTCTACAAGAGTTCTTCCTTTGATCTGGACAAGCACTTCAGGTTTAACAGGAAGTCCTCCAGCGTAAGTAGCATTTTTCACGCTGACATTCTGAGCATTGAAGTATACATTTTTGATAAGAAAAGCTGTTTTAGCAACAACATTTTTAATTGTAGTTCCATCTGCCAGAACTATTTCATCATTACCTGTAAATCCAGAGCCTTCTTTAGCTACTGCATATACATATGCAATATTATATTTATCATTTCCAGATTTAAGAGAAGACGGGATACCTGTTACATTTTCGGCATACTTAATCTCAAAGTCAGATGCTTTAGCTGTTGTATCTTTTGTGGTAAGAGTCAGTTTTTCAGTAGCAAATATCTGTTCATTGCCGTCAAAGGTAAATGACTGTTGATTTGCTTTTAAAGTCTTTCCATCAGTAGCATATTTGCTTGTTACATTTTCACCATTAGCATCGTATACTGCAATTGTTCCAGCTACAGCTTCTTTGTAGATATCGAATTCAGCAGTAATATTACCGCCAGTGAAGTTCTTATTTCCATCAACTGGTTTTAATACAACAGTACCTTTACCGGCATTAACGTTTTCACCGTAATCAACAATTTCAAACTGATCCGTAACATCGTTACCATTTAATGTTGCTTTAAATTTACGAGGACGAATTGCTTTTCCAGTATACTGTTCTTTTGCAATTTCTACTTTTACATCAGATGTATTTGCAGCTGTAATAGTAAATGTTGCAGATGCAGTTCCTGAATATAAATCATTGATACCTTTGATTGTTACTTTTCCAGTTCCAACATTAAGGTTATTGGTAATGCTGGTAACTTCATATTCGCCTTTACCATCATTTTCTTTACCTTCATATAAAACATATGCACCATCTTTTACAAGAAGTTCTGGAACAATGTTACCTCCAGTGTAAGTATAGGTAGCAGGTGCAATTGTAAGCATAGAATCTGTAAGGGATTTTGCAACAATTTCACTGTCTTTTGCAGCTGTTACTTCAGTACCATTACCAACAAAGTTTGCATTTTTGATAGTGATAGTAGAACGGATTTTATCATGCAATTCGTTCTGGGCAATCTTGTTATCAACCGGTTTGTTTGTACCATCAACATATTTGTAAGATACGGTATAATCAGAATCCGTCAGTTCTTTTACAATTTTGCCACTTGGATCCTTGGCAACAACTTTAACTGGAACATTGTACTCTTTGGCATTTTTATAACCTTTATTATAAGAGATTGTCTCAGGTACTGTTATGTATTCTGGCTTTACATTTAATGGTTTGATGTCAAAAAGAACATCTACTTTGTTTCCTTTATATTTACCTTCTGTAATCTCAATTGTAACAGCTGGTGCTTTTTCCGGAGCTGTTGTACTTCTTGCATTGACATTATTCTTGTATCCAACAATTTTGTATGCATCGGAAGCTAATGGATGTTCTGGAGTATAATCACTATTTGGGATTACTACTGCACCTAAATCAGCCTGTGACGGTTTCACTTCAGAACCAGTATAATAAGATTCATAGTTATTTACACTGTATCCATAAGCATACATCGCATTATCTGAAACAATAACTTTGAATGTCTGGCTATTAATGCAGTTACCATCAAATGTAACTCCATCTGTAGAAGTTGCTGATACTGTAAGTTCATACGTACCAACAGATTCTAATGTATTTGTTACCTGAACACCATTTTTCTTTACTGTAACAGTATAATCAAATCCATCATTTAAATTTAAAAGATTTCCTTCTTTGTCTTTGAATACAAGATAATTACTAAGATCAGCTACATCAGTTTCAGTTGGTATTTTGTCCAGAGGAATTACTGTAGTTCCCAAAATTTTACCTAATGAAATCACGCAATCAGAAGCTAAGTCTCTCTTTTTAACAGTTACTGTATTTTTAGAAGCAATAATTGATTTTGGAACATTTGAAAAGTTAGGAAGTTTTGTTGCATCTAAATATACTTCAACCTCCCGCTCTGTGAATCCTTTTGATGGATTTCCGGCATCTACTGTGTAAGCACTTCCTACTGCCGCAGATAAATCAGCACCAGATAATGCAGATGTTTCCTTTAATGTAATCTTATCATTAGGAACTTTAATCTGATCACCTGTATACTGATAAGATAATCCAGCAGCACTTTCTACTGTAATCTGTCCAGCTTTTAAAGCATCATCGAAATCTTTTTGGCATACACGGATAGTTACATCTTTAGCTGTTCCAGTATATGGAGAATCTTTCTTAGCTGTTGCAGTAACAGTTAATACATCACCTGCATTTTTAGCTGTTCCAGATGCTGAAATATCAAAATATTTCAATACATTTTCTTTTGTCCATTGACCATTTCCTGGTGCTACATCTGGGGCATTTGTCAGTGCGGTACTAGCTAATGTTACTGAGTTACCTTTAGCAGTATCACCAAAATAATATTCTTTTCCATTATATGTCACAACATCTGTTCCATTATATGTTTCTAATGCCAACTGAGCATCTGACATATCTAACTTATTGATAATTGTACTTCCGATTTTTACAGGATTAATTTTGGTTTCATCAGCTTCAGTTCCATTATTGAAAATATACAGTTCAAGTTTCTGTCCAACATACTGATCCCAGTCTACATCACCTGAAGTTTTGAAATCAGGACGGAATCCCATTTTTGTTACATCACCATCTGTGATTTCACGTGTATAAATATTGGTATCCTGACCAGCTACACGCCAGCCATACTTGAAGTTATTTAATGCAGTACCATCTTTCTTTAAAATAGTACCAGATACTTTTACAGCATCTTTTGCAAATGTTGCTGATTCAGAAACACTTACATTGATTTTAAGGTCATTTGACTCTACTACTGTTGCAGTAGCAGAAGCTTCAGCCTCATCTGTTACAACTGGAGTTTCAGTTTCTTCAGAAGCTGATGCACTTGTTTCATCAGAAAATGTTTCTGCTGCAGGTGCTGTTGTTTCAACTACTGCATCGCTTCCATCACTGAACTCAGCAGCCCAAACCGGCACATTAGAGGTTGCCAGCATTGCAACGACGAGAGACATACTTAAGGTTTTCTTAGCCATGCCTTTCTTCGTATTCTTAATCTTTGTCATGATTATAGTTCCCCTTTGGGCAGTGGACAGGTTGATTTTGTGGAAAAAAATTGTTTTGAGTAGAGCAATATAGAAATAAAAGTTAAAATGAAATGATTTATAACTGTATTATTTACGTATAATATTTATTATTTCACAATTATACAATTACGTTGGCTGTTGATCGGCGGAATTATATTTGATGATTATATAAATCGTTGTATTCTATATGAAACGAAAAAAGAAATCGTTGCATTTTGATTGGAACGATTTTATACTATATATTATAAATCAATATTGGATTTCAAATGGTTGAAAATGTGGAGGAGAATGTATCATGAGGGAAAGCAGAACATTGGAATATAAGGAAAATCTGTCATCTAATACGTTTCTGAAAACAATCAGTGCCTATGCTAATTATGGCGAAGGAAAGATTATATTTGGAATCAATGATCAGGGGAACATCATCGGCATAACAGATCCAGTGAACGGATGCCTGAATCTGGAGAATAAGATCAACGACAGTCTCAGTCCTGTGCCGGAGTTCCGTCTGGAGATACAGGAGAATACGATTGTGCTTACTGTTTATGAAGGCAGGTATAAGCCTTATCTCTATAAAGGTAAAGCTTATAAAAGAAATGATTCTTCTACAGTTGAAGTGGATCGTCTGGAATATAACCGGTTGATCCTGGAGAGCTGTAATCAGACTTTTGAGGAGATCGCTTCATTCAATCAGCAGCTTACTTTTTCTAAATTAGAAGCAGAATTTACCCGGGTAATGGGCATTGAGAAGATCAATAAAGATATTTTAAAAACTCTTGAACTGTATTCTGATCAGAGTGGATTCAATAATGCAGCTGCACTTCTTGCTGATGATAATCAGTTTACGGGAATAGATATCATACGTTTTGGTGATACCATAGATGAGATCATGGACAGGGAATCACTGGAAAATATTTCCATACTTTCTCAGTTGGAAAAAACACTTCAGATGTTCCGAAAGTATTATCAGTATGAAAAAATAGAGGGAGCCGAAAGGAAATGTATTGACAAAATCCCGGAAAAAGCCTTCAGGGAAGCAATAGCCAATGCTCTGATCCATCGAATGTGGGATATCCCGGCATCTATAAAAGTCAGTATGTATGCGGACAGGATTGAGATCAGCTCTCCGGGAGGGCTTCCTGTCGGAATCAGCGAAGAGGAATACCTGAATGGTCAGATATCCATACTCAGAAATCCTATTATCGGAAATGTGTTCTTCCGGCTGAAATATATTGAGAAATTTGGAACCGGAATCATGAGGATCAATCATGCTTACAGGAACGCACTGATAAAACCATCGTATCAGTGTTTTTCTAATTCTATCAAAGTAATTCTTCCTGTTATAAGGGAAAACTATGACCTGAACGAAGCCGAACAGATACTGGTCAACATCCTTAAGGGAAAAGAAAAAATGTCAAGATCAGAAATTGAGAAAGCAGCAGAAATGGAAAAGAGTAAAGCAGTACGTACTCTGAACAGCCTGATTGAAAAGAAAATCCTGAAAAAAACAGGTGCAGGCAGGGGAGTCAGATACACCTTAAAATAGCAGAAAGCAATATCCCTGTCTTTTCCCATAGATCCAACCGTGTTTTATAAGAGGATACTGTCCCCGGTGCATGCCGGATTATTTTTGATGACAAAAAATGTAAAAATCACTATAATATAAGTGTCCCAATATCATAAATCTGCATTCAGGATTTATGATACTAATAATCAGCACAGGAGGTATATGCGATGAAGAAAAAGGTTTTAACTGTCATTCTATCCGCTGCATTAGTCAGCACATTTTTCGTTCCGGTATCCGGAGCCGAATTTACCTGTCCCGAACCGGCAACAGAAAGCTTTTCGGACAGTACAGACGAAGTAACAGGCAGCAAAACACTGCAGCCGGAAGAAAAAAGCAGTGAGTTATCAGAAAATCCTGATGTCAGCTCCAATGAACAGTCTGCGGCACTTGATGATGAAGATGAAGTTATTGGACCTGATAAACTGGAGCTGGTCAAAGGGCCTGATAAATCCCCTTATTTGTTAGGTAGTATTACCGGTATAAACACCATTGATCTTACAGGCTTAATATTAAAACTGAGCGATGATACCAAAACCTGCGAAGCAACAATGGATGAATGTCTGTCGGACTGGATGGCTGACTCTATAGGCAACCTGTATACAGGAAGCCTTCTGGACAGCAACTTTAAACAGATTACCGATAATGATTACGATGTTTATCTGGGACCCGGTGAATATTATGCTCTGATAGACTACAGCGAAGGGGTTGATGTGAAAGTTCCCATCTCCATTCAGGTTCCGGATGAAACACCTGTCCTGACAAAAACAGGTCCTGACAGATATGAAGCAACTTCTAAAATCTGGGACAGATCAGCATATGGATTTTTTACTCCGGAAACCACTGGCAGCTATGCAATTTTATCAGGAGAAGATCATCCGGCTTTTCTGTTTGATGAATCCGGAAAAAATGTATCTGAGCAAAACGGTGTTTTTGATCTGCAGGCCGGTCATAAATATACCATATTAAATACAGAATTCTTTAGTGAAACTGAAGCCCACATCAGTGCAGAACTCGCTTATAACATTGCCTCCATAGAACCGGTCGGCGATTTCAGTCAGAAAACTACCTATTATACGCCTGTAGATTTCAACAGAGGCGGTTTTACTGCAAAAGAAAAAGTTGGCATAGGTGAAAGATGGAATGGAAAAATAAAAATTAATTACGTCAATGGAGAATCAGAAATCATTTCTTCCCGCAACGGAAGAAACAAATACGGTATGAGCGTGGAACGCTACGTTATTTATAATGGAAAAAGTGAATACCCTGATGCAGGTACTTATGATGTACACATCGGAATTCAGGGCTCTGATAAAGAAACAGTGATCAAAAATGTATCTGTCAAAAAATCTTCCGCAATGCCTACGATCAACAATAGTGGTACAAAATCCTTATCTGTCGGCAGGCGTGAAGTCTACGCACGTATTAAAACCGGAAAATCAACAAGATATGTTGTATCCGGAGATTTTCAGCAATATAACTCCCAGCGGGCAGGAATTTCCATTTATACAGAACGCAATGGAATCCTCGACTGGAATGGCTATTTCGGATATGTTCAGAACGGAAAAGCCTGCTCCTTAAAACCAAACACTGTTTATTATTTAGTCTTTAATCTTTACGATACCTGGGCAGAGAAAGATTCCGTATCATTTACATTAAAACCACAGTCTGCCTCAATCTCAAAATGTGCTGCCCGGATGAAAGACAGTACTTATACATATACCGGAAAAGCGATTACGCCGTCAGTAGATGTCTCGGTAGACTCAGCAAGTGGCACATACCTTTTTAAAGATATTGATTATACTCTGACCTACAAGAATAATATCAATGTCGGAACTGCAACTGTAATAATCAAAGGTAAAGGTACCTATAGCGGCAGTTTAAAACTGAATTTCAAAATCCAGCTCCGGAAGCCGGTTCTTAAATCAGTTAAAAAATCCGGCAGCACAGATGTAAAATTAACCTGGAAAAAAACTACCGGTGCAACAGGATACGAGATATACCGAACTTCAGGAAACAGCTGGAAGAAAATTGCATCTGTAAATTCTACGAGTTACACAGACAAAAAATTGGAAAAAGGTACTCTGTATAAGTATAAAATACGTGCTTATAAAAATGTAAACGGAAAAAAACAATACAGTGAATACTCACCTCAGAAATCTGTGAAACGATAAATTATTTAATTTTGCTTCGACTTCACTTGAATGAATTCGTTTTTAACTATGACATTCTCCGAAGACGAACGCTCATCCTTGTACGAGGATATAATAATCATGGTCTCAAAATCATAATCCCAGAGTATACACCTTGTCAGAGAAGGTGTATACTCTGGGATATCTCTACCGTATTAATGACAGTGTACAGGGTAACTCAGAGACAGGCAACAAGGTCTTTGTATTGCCATCTAAAGTTGCCATCAACAGTCAAGAGAAAACCTATATTTGATAGTGTAAACTTATTGTAGGAAATTAATAGACAGAGTAATAATTCACAATAAAAACCATCCCGACTATGTACATTATTCATATAGCTGGGATGGTTTTATGTATGGGTAAGGAATTTTATGTTATATAAATTTTAGAGTTCTTTTATGTGGAGATTATTATCTTTCCGGTTATTTTCGATGTCGAGTAGACGCACCCCTTGCGGTCGTACGCCCCTCACAGAATCCGGACTTGCGGCTTTCCCGCATCCGGCTCTTTGCGAAACGAATCGTTCACATTTATCAATTATATACACTGACATATATTCGGGGTCTTACCAGTGGATAGCTGTTATCTATCATATTCAGAAATTCTACCCAGTTGTAGCTTTTCTTTTGACTCCTCCGATTTAGACAGTAGAATAAACTTTTCATTACGTGGTATCGAAATGCTGTTATTCTTTCTGTATTGTCTGTAATTCCATAGTAATGGTAATAACCAGTCAGTATCTGATTGAGTTTAGCAGTAATCTCTTTCAGTTTCCATGTTTTCATGTGTCCCATCAGTTGATTTATTTCTCTACATTTCTTCGCAAACTTCTTCTTACTGGTTTTCCTCTTCACTCTGAATCTACCATTCTTGCTTTTGGAACAGTAGTGTGTAAAACCTAGGAAAGTAAAGGTACCTGGCTTCGTTCCACTTTTACTGCATCTTTCCTTTGCGTATCGTCCGAACTCTATCAGCCTGCTCTTTTCTTCTTCAAGGCTTAATCCAAAGTGTCCCATTCTATGTTTTAAGTGTTCATAGAACCATACTGCATCTGATTTGTATTGGAATGTCACCACAAAATCATCAGCATAGACCACCAGACCTGCATATCCCTTTAACATCGGCGTTACCACCTCTCTGAACCACCATATCAGCACATAGTGCATATAGATACAGGAAATTATCGGAGAGCAGACGGAACCTTGTCCACTTCCTTCCTCTGTTGCTTCAAATTCATAGTTATTCATAATTCCTGCTTTCAGCATTCGTCTGACAAGACGGATGATATTCGGGTCTTTGATCCTTGATTCTATAAAACGCACAATCCATTCATGGTCAAGATGCTGGAAGAATCCTTTTATATCCGCATCCAGAACATAATTCGTCGGTTTCCTTTCCAGCATTATGTTTAGTTTGCGGATTGCTTTATGGCAGCCCCTGTTGGGTCTGAATCCCATCATCTCATCATAAAACATTGGCTCGAATACTGCTTCCAGTATCCTGCGCAGTGCTTCCTGTACCAGCTTGTCTTCATAACAGTAGATACTAAGTGGCCGCATCTTCCCATTGTCCTTTGGTATTTCTACCAGTCTTGCTGGTTTAGGCTTATAGGATTTCTTCTTCAGACTTTCTATAAGGGCTTCTAGATTTTCTTCCAGATTTCTTCCGTATTCTTCTTTGGTAACTCCATCTATTCCTACGGCTTTCGTTCCATCCATCTGGACATGACAGTTCTCAAGCATCTCCTTATTGATAAGATGCCCCAGTGATGTAAAGACCATATCTGGGTTTTCTTTTGATAATTGTGATATTCTCGCCAATTTCGTTTCCATTAGTTCCCCTATCTCTGTGTATAGCTAATGTTTCCTCTTTGATATAGTTTCGCAGGCCAGAACTGCGAGGCACAGTTCTCTCTCGACTTCCCTCCAGTATTTATTTTGTTCATACCTTCACCGGTACTGTTCGGGTCTCCGACTACCTGCACTTCGTTTGTCTTTCTTCTTTTGGTTGGCGGACATACTTTTCATTTACACACTCTGAAAAGAAAATGCAGGTCCTCTCCAGTTGACATATAGTCCCTGTCTGACATGAATAGTTTCAACAACACCGCAGAGGCATGCAAAATCTCACCATAACGATAAGTGCATATATTGTCTTCCACCCTGACCACGGTGTCGACCCTCTGATACTTTGGGATTTCGGTGCTCCATAGCTATCCCTGCTATCTTGCTGTCTACGCTTAGCCTGCACGTTACCGTAACAGACTCAAGACTCGCTTCAAATGCTGTGGTTAACAGCTTATTTGATGGGGCTTCCACCCACCGGACTATATACCCTTTGCTGGACGCACGGTCAGACCCCAATGTGGACCCCATAGGGAGGGATTCTAAACAATTCGGCAGAAAACTACTGAATTGCCAAAAAGAACTAATGCCAAAAACAGAACAGCCTAGTCAATGCTAAACTAAGGAATTAACAACCTTCAAGAATTAGCAACGCATTTTAAAATTTTCCTCATAAAATCAGTATCCGTATATTCATCAGATGTATCTTTGGGGTTTCCCTCATAGTTTAATAATTCTAAATTTTTTTGTTCCATTTCTTTTTGCTGGCTTGCTAAATATTTATTTTCAATCCAGTTTCCTATAACTATCTCACAATTACTCTCAGATTCAATAACAATATTGTTTTCATTATCATGGTTAATGATTTTTTCATTAATTATATTATCAATGGTTTGAATAATTTTCTCATTGCTCTTATAAACCCAAATACAAGAGACTTTGCCTATCTTATATTTAGTATTTTTTATTGTAAAAATACGATAAAGATATGCTCCATTCAGTAGCTCAGTAATTGTAGTTAGAAGATTATTTATCTTTTCTAAAAGACTGTTAGTATGAGAAATCTCAAACTCAGAGTCTATGATTGCAGTTCTGAATTTAAAAAGAGTTTTTTTAATGCTCTGTATTTTATCAACATTACTTCTTGAAAGATTATTATGCATATTATTTATAACACTTTCATAATTATTAATATTTTTTAAATAATACTCATAATCAAACATCATATAAATTCCTCCAGAAAATATTTGTAATGAATCACAATACAGTAATAGTTTGAGAAGAACAGAAAAACTATTGCTGTATAAATACAGTTCTCCCCCTTAGATGCTGGTTTGTTATTATATTCCCTCATCTAGGGGAAAGTACTGTATTTGGCTTATTTAAAAGCCTAGCAATAGTTTTTCTTATTTATATATTTCTTTACCCAAAGGATTATTTAACAGTAGCCTTTTTCAGGTTTGACCATGGGCTGAAGACTTTCTTTCCATCTTCGGATGTTCTGTTGAATGCATGCATTCCAACTACCCATGTTCCCTTTGGTACGTTCTTGAATGTTGCTGTTACTGTACCTTCTTTGAGGTTCAGTTTCTTGTGATTGCCATACTGGTATGGACGTGTCTCACCGTTTTCTTTCTTGGAGCCAGTTCCCAGTACTACATCGTAACCAGTTGCGTTTGCAGCTGCTTTGTATGTTACTTTGATAGTAGATCCGCTTACTTTAACGTTTGTGATAACCGGAGCGTCTGGTGTGATTGCGGATACAACGAATGGGTATGCGTTAGACCAGTCGCTGAATACTTTCTTACCGTTTGCGTCACGTTTCCAAGCGTGGCAGTATGCATAGTAGGTTCCCTGCTGTACATATTTGAATGTAGTAGAGGTCTGAACCTGATTCTTGTTTACAGAAGCGTAATCTTTGTTTGTGATGCAGTCACGGTCTGTTGAGATTACATAGTCGTAACCTGCAGCGCCATCAGAATCACCGGAAAGGATTGCAGTTGCTTTGTTTCCAACAACTTTAACGCTGCTGATCATTGGAGCTGCTGGTTTTTCCGCTTCTGTTGTACCGTTTGTTTTAACAGTTTTAGAACCTGTATAGTTTTTGCTTGTTTTTGCAGCTGCGATAGTTGTTGTTCCGTCATTGTTTGCAGTTGCTGTGTAGTCTGCGGTATCTACCTCGACTTTACCGCATTTAACAGACAGTTTTCCATCTTTAACAGTTACATCTGCATTTGCAAGGTCAAATTTATCGATTCCCCATGTCTGTGCATTTGTAACACTTGCTCCGCCAGCAACATATCCGTTCTTAAAACTGATAGCTACTTTATTAGTTTTTCCTGTTGTAGCATTTACTAAATCATCAGATCCTGTTAAATCCAGAGTATAATCTTTTCCTTCTACAAGAGTTACACCATTAACTACAATAGTAACGTTTGGTTTTACAGATAAACCACCTGCATATACTGCATTTTTTACAACTACACTACTAAGGTTAACTTTTAATTGTGCAATATCAAAAGTCTTAACGGCAATTACATTAGCTATCTTATTTCCGTTAGCATCTGTATAAACACCATTGACTACGCCTGTATTATAGTCTATATTTTTATCTGTATAATTTCCACCATATGTTCCTTTTGCTACAGCAAGGACAGCACCACATTGTTTTTCTTTTGGAGCATTAGCTGATGTGAGTTTTTTACCATATACATTGTCTACATAAACTAAATCATAATCAGTTCCTTCAACAAGTTTTTTCTTGCCATCTCTGATATCAGCAACTACCTTGGCAAATTTATGTTCTGTACCATCATATGTGCAGTTACCATCTGTTTCAATACCGTTAGCATCATAACCGGTAATTGTTCCATCAGCAAGTAATTTACCAACAATATCAAATGTAACTGTCTTAGTTCCTGTGAAGTTTCCATTCTTTGGTGTAAGAGTTACAGTTCCCTGACCAATGTTGAGGTTTTCGCCATATGAGAGTTTGAAATTATCGCCGGCATCAATCACATCGTCACCTAATTTCAGGTTAATCTCATCGGACGGGATTTCAAGAGAATATCCTGTATACTGTCTGGATGCGATTACACCTACCAGTTTAGATGCATCAGCTGGTTTGATTTCAAAAGTAGCTTTTGCGGATACTTCTGGATCAAATTCAGTATTACCTGATTTTGGTGTAACAGTAAGGGTTGCAGTACCAGCATTGATGTTGTTTGTAAATTTATAGTCGAAATCATTTAAATTTTTATAGTGTCCATCAACGACGATATCAAAATCTGGTTCAACTACTTTTCCATTGTAAGTGAAAGAAGTTTCTGTCAGTTTGATATTTTCGTTTTTGAGAACTTTATGGGAAATTGGTACTTCTTTGACGATTGTAGTTTCTCCACTATTATCGATAACAAAGTTCTTATTGGTCACTGTGATTGTTGCGACAATCACGCCACCTTTGCTAGCAGTTTTTTTGGTATCATCTTTATAGCTGTATTTTACAGTATAGTCTGTACCATTTACTAATGTAAATTCTTTACCGTTTGCATTTTTAGCTTTTACAACAAGGCCTAAGCTGTCTTTATAATCAGAAGCATTCTGTGTATCTTTTTCTTCTACTTTCTTTTCTGTTGTAACTGTATCAGCTTTTACCTTTGCCTGATTGATTGTGAATCCAAATGTAGCTGTGCTTCCTTCATAATTGCCTTTACCTTTTACGATCAGTACAGCATCTGAATCAGTCATGGCACTGGCATTTGTGTTATTGACATATTCAATAGTATATAAGCTCTTATCAATAATTTTACCATCAACAGTAAAATCGCCTAACTGTTCTTCTGTTTTTGTAACTGCTGAACCAGTGTACTCTTCTTCTTTTAATTTGCTTGTACTACCAGTTACATAACCCTTTTCGAATGTTCCGCCGGAAAGGTCAGCAGCAACAAGTGTTGCAGTTGCAGTTTTGGCGTCACCTATTACATTGTACTGCTTTGGCTTTGGTGCAATTGTTACTTTGTAATCACCTTTCGTAGTTGCTCCAGTAACTGTTGAAACAACTACGGATTTCTTAAGATCTAAAACTTCGTTAGTATCTTTATCAGTATATGTAATTAACAGATTAGTATCATCAAGAACACCGTTTGCCGGGATTGCCATTGGTTTAATTGAAATATTTACATCTGCTAAATCGCGAGCTACAACTATAGCTTTGTTGGATGTTTTAACTGTTCTGTATCCGTCTGGATCATTTATAGTTGTTGCGATAGTATAATTCTTATTTCCTTTTTCCGGCTGTCCATTAATTAAGTTTAAAGTTAAAATATGCTCGCCTTTGTCTTGAACTGCAGTATTTTTTAAGGAAACATATCCTTTATCATCTGCCTGCAGATAATTAGATAAATCATCTCCTGTATCAATATCAGTCAGAGTAACATCAGCTGCTTTTACTCTAATGACCTTTCCTGTATATTTAAAGTTAGTAGTTTTTAATGTAGCTTTAAAATGTTCGGATATTTTTTTATTTGTTGTTCCATCAAGTTCTAATGGTTTAATGGTATAGTTTAATTTCTTGCTTCCTGTATATCCTGGTCTCTGAGATTCAATAGTAACTGTAACCCCATCATCAGTTACATTTTTTGTTTCTCCACTCACAGAAATTTTGTAATTTGCCTTGAATGCTTTCTTTTCGTCATCAGTCATAGAATTCCAACCAGTAACACCAGCCCAGTCAATGTTATCGGCAGTAACTACCTGATCTTTTCCATTATATACTGGCTTCCATGTAGAGGAAAGTTCAAGTTTATCTAATTCTGTATCCTGTGCGGCTTTAATCTGGATTGCATCTGATTCATAGTGCCATGTTGTTGTTCCGGTGTTGTCTTTTGCACAAATGAAAAGAACAGCAGTTTTTCCAGCATCGGTAGCAGTTAATGTCAATTCTGCAGATTTTTCCTTATTTAAATCAAATTCAGTTTCTTTAACTGCAACTCCACCAATCTTCCAAGCATAATAATATTTAATATCTGTAGTGTTAGTTCCATCTGCTGCTGTTACAGTGAATTTAGCTTTTATTTTTTTTGTAGCAGAAGCGTCAGATGCTGTCCATACTACAGTTTTATTATCTGGTAAATTTTCAAATGTAGGCTTTACATTATATGCATTGCTACTAACAGTTTCTGTTGCAGCTTCAACAGCAGTATCTTCTACAACTGGTGTAGCATCTGTCTCATCAGAGAATGCTTCAGTAGCCGGAGCTTCTGTAGCAACTGGTGTTTCAGAACCATCACTGAACTCAGCAGCCCATACCGGCACATTAGAAGTAGCAAGCATTGCAACAACAAGTGACATACTTAATGTCTTTTTTGCCATGCCCTTCTTTGTGTTTTTAATCTTTGTCATGATTATAGTTCCCCTTTGGGTGGTGGACAGGTTGATTTTTGAGAAAATTTCGTATGGGGAATTGATTTCAAACTTGAGGAATATCCGGATATTATGATTTATAAGTGGATAATTGTTGACAATCGTAGTAAAAACAGGCAGTTATTGCAAATAAATCTGCTGATGTATTGAAAAAAATTTCCGGTTTTACGCTGATTGTAAAATAAAACTCATAAAATATAAAATATCCAGGGGATCTGCCTGAAAATTTGACGCAGTAAATCGGAATCCGTTCTGATTTTGGTGAAGGAAATTTACTCTAATCTGCCACCTCCTCTGGTGTCTGCCCGAATCGGGAAGAAGCATTTGACGAAGTTTTATTTCTGAGGTATCATAAAAATATAAATAGAAAATTTCACTTGCAGGAGTATCTCATGAAAGTAAAAAACAGTATTTCTACAACAATGAGAACCTTAAAAGGCAGAGAAACAAAAGATAAAGCGGCGAAAAATATTTTTTCGTATAAGCCGATTATGGGTAACATTCTAAAGTACACCGTAGCAGAATACAGGGACTGTTCTCTGGAAGAGATCATGAACTGTATTGAGGGAGATACAATCCGGACCGGAACAGCATTCGTAGAGGAAGACATGGCAGGAAGCATCCGGGGCGAACAGGCGGAATTTAACACAACAGATGAGGCACCGGCAGTTTTTGATATCCTTTTTCGTTCGCTGCTTCCAAAGAAAAAAGGAAATATCTTGGTAAATCTCCATGTGGATTTTGAATTACAGAAGAACTACCGGCCGGGGTATCCTGTTATTAAAAGAGGCATATACTACGGATGCCGGAAATTATCTGCACAGCTGGATAAAGTAGGGAAAAAGGGGAAAGGCTATAAATATCTGGAAAAGGTCTACAGTATCTGGATCTGTCTTGAGAATATTCCCAAAGAACAGCAGAATACCGTATCTTATTACAAGATACATAATTACAAAAATGAAGGTTTCCGCATACCTGACATTCAGATCGATGCTGCGGAAGCAGACCTTATGGAGGTTGTCATAGTACGGCTTGGCGGGGAAGAACAAAATGAAAAGGGACTGATGGATCTTTTATATGGTGTATTTTCCGGTGATCAGAAGAAAGTACTATCCTACATTCCGGATTCAGACAGTCAGATCCGACAGAAGGAGGTGTCCGATATGTTGAGTATGATTTCCTATGCAGAAGAGAAAGGTGAAAAAAGAGGCGAAAAAAGGGGCGAAAAGAAAGGCGAAAAAAAAGGTATAAAGAAAGGTGAAAACCGTCTTGGGATGCTTATGAAAATGCTTTTAAATGACAAACGTTATGCAGACGCAGAGAGGGCATCTGAAGATGAAAAATACAGGGAACAATTATATAAGGAGTTTGAGATTTAGTTAATGACAAACTGAAAAATCATCAACAATGCGTAAAAAGTTTTCAGCCATATCAGAAAGATATGGCTGAAGATGTTTTTTCTTCGTTTCCGAAGATGTGAAAGCGAGAAGAACTACCGGCCGGAGTCTGCTTTTGCCTGTTGTATCTGCCACGTTCTATATGCAAAATACCGCATATAAAGGCACGATCCGATAAGCTTCTTTTTGCCTGAAGTCTTCGGCAGAGATTAAATACATTTGCGTGGGTGCAGGAGAGAGGGAAGATTTATTCAGCTGCATAAGGTTCCTGCACTTCTGATGTGGGGTGGTGCGGTAGTCTATGGCAATAAAATGACTGTTTTTGGACAGTAAAAAGGGAACTTCCGCCTGGTTGCCGCTGGACCAGTAGGAGAGGGCATAGCCATTCCGGATAAAGTGCTGTGCCAGAAAGGTTTCGATACAGGCTGTACCGGCGGTGGTTTCTTCTCCTGACAGAAGCTGGAAGGCAGGGATTTTTAGTATGCATGAGCATAATCCGGTGTCAACAGGATACAGATGTAAGGAGGTTTCCGAAGGTTTGCTGCAGACAGCTGTCTGGCAGGGAATGGCAAGTCCGGTGCTGATCAGCCACTGCAGGGGTTCATGGTAGACTTTGGCAGTAGCACCTTTTGCAATGCGGGTGTACTGGAATTTACGGCTGGTTCTGCCGAGCTGTGCAGGGATCGAGAGCCAGGCATTGCGGCAGTGGCGGGAGGTTCCTTTTGGAGCCAGGGCAGTAATATCGCTGAGAAAAAGATTAAGGAGCTTTTGCTGGGTGTCAGGTACCAGCAGGAGCTTCTTTTCTTTTTTGTATTCCATAATGGCAGCAGGCATTCCGCCGATGATCAGATAGAGACGGAACTGTGACAGGGCTTTTTCGTGGAGTTTCTTTCCCATTGAGCTGAAATCGGAGAAATGATTGCGGATTTCTCTTGTAAGGGCAAACTCAGCATTGGCCCACAGAAATTCTTCAAAATCCAGTGGATACAGAGTCAGGATATCAAAGTCGTGGACTGAGAAAGAATCAGAGTTAACCACACTTTTATAGATAGAAGCAATGTGATATTGTGGAAAGTCCAGGGCAATAGAGGTAAGAAGTGTGGAAATCTGAGGAATGCACTGGATATTGTCAAGAATCAGAAGGGAAGAGGCAGGACGCAGTGGTTTTCCTGCACAGGTTTCCAGAAAAAGCAGTACTTCCTGTGGATCATGTGGAACAGACAGATAGTCTGTAGCAGAGCGGTCTGTTTCCAGATTGATGTAGAGTGTATGTTCGTATTGCTTATTTCCGAAGTCCATAAGCAGCCAGGTCTTGCCTGTCTGGCGAAGCCCCTGGAGGATTAAAGGTTTGCGGCCGGGATTTTTTTTCCAGTATATCAGGGAATCGGTACATTTTCTTCTCATATGGGAAATCTCCTTTTAGTCGGTGACACAGGTATAGAGTGAACGGTAACGGTACAGGACAGTTATAAATGATCAGTAGAGGAACGAGTTGATTGTAGAGGAATGTTTATGACATCATTATACAATGGAACTGTCGGAAAAATCTATACATAAAGATAGAAAAAAGTCGATTTACACATTTTTAAATATTTGTTATCGTAATTGTATTGACAAAATGTAATCGTTCAGGTTTTTCTTCTAGGAGGAATTGTAGAATGGTTACAGTGCCGGTTACTGTTTATTCTGTGCATTGCAAGACGTGTTGCGGACAGAGTGAACGGTAACAACATTGCCCGGCAAAACAACAATTATTTCATTTCATAAAGGAGGATCCCTATGAAGAGAATCAATGCAATCTACGCAAGGCAGTCAGTGGACAGAGCAGATAGTATTTCTATTGAAAGTCAGATCGAGTTCTGCAAGTACGAGTTAAAGGGTGGAAGTTTCAAGGAGTACAAGGATAAGGGGTACAGCGGCAAGAATACAGTCAGACCACAGCTTCAGCAGCTTCTGACAGATATCCGCAGAGGGGAAGTGGAGAAAGTGATTGTGTATAAGCTGGACCGGATCAGCCGTTCTATTCTGGATTTTTCCAATATGATGAATCTGTTTCAGCAGTATCAGGTGGAATTTGTCTCTTCTACAGAGAAATTTGATACTTCGACACCTATGGGACGGGCAATGTTAAATATCTGCATTGTGTTTGCGCAGCTGGAACGTGAGACTATTCAGAAGCGTGTCAGCGACGCATATTATTCCAGAAGTCAGAAAGGCTTTCGCATGGGCGGCAAGCCTCCTTATGGTTATCGGCTTGAGGAGATCTTGATGGAGGGAATCCATACAAAGAAGCTTGTGGAAGAACCCGGGGAAGCGGCAATTGTGCGGGAAATTTTTGATATGTACGAACAACCGGACACTTCTTATGGGGATATCACCAGATATTATGCGGAAAAGGGAGTGCAGTTCTACGGAAAGGAACTGATACGTTCCATGCTGGCCCAGCTTTTGAGAAATCCGGTATATGTGCGGGCTGATATGGATGTGTACCGTTTTTTCAGGAGCCATGGAACCAATATAGTAAGCAGTCCGGAGCAGTTTGACGGGATTCATGGATGTTATCTTTATCAGGGGCGGGATGCGCAGACAGATAAGCTGCAAAATCTTAAGGGTCATATGCTGGTGGTGGCACCTCATGAAGGGCTTGTGTCTTCGGAGCAGTGGCTGAACTGCAGGATCAAGCTTATGAGAAATAAAACGATTCAGGCCAATAGGAAAGCTGTGAATACATGGCTGGCAGGGAAAGTGAAATGTGGCAATTGCGGATACGCACTTATGAGTATTAAAATACAGTCTGGTAAACAGTACCTGAGATGTACGAAGCGTCTGAACAACAAAGCCTGCTCGGGGTGCGGGAAGGTTTATACTGAAGATGTGGAGAATTATGTATATAAAGAGATGGTACGTAAGCTGCGCGAAGGACAGTCTCCTGTCGCTTATACGAAGTTAAAGGAAAATCCGCAGGTAAAGCAGATTTACAGGGAGATTGAGGAAATGGAAAAGGAGATTTCTCTGCTTGTGGATTCTCTGGCAGGTGCCGGAGAAACACTGATAGATTATATCAATCAGAGAGTGGAAGAAATAGACCAGATGCATCAGTTAAAGCTGGAGAAATTATCGGTGCTTGCGGAGAATCATGCGACACCGGAGCAGATGGAAAAGGTAGCATCTAATATAAGTCTGTGGGGAGAGATTGATTTTGAGGAGAAGAGGTTTACAGTTGATAAGATGATCAGGTCACTTAAGGTATTTCCCGGATCAGTCCAGATACAATGGAAATTCTGATATATAACAGTCCGGCAGAGCGTAAATTTTTGTCTTTACGCTCTGCCGATGGTCTTATTATTTTTCGGTCAGTGGTTTGTTCTTTATAAGCATTTCGCGAATTACGTTTTGCGTATATTCTCCGACATGCCTCTTATCTTCTTTGCTCAGTTCATCCGGATAGATCGGCTTACCGTATTCTACTACAACTTTTGCAGGAGATATCTTCGGGAAGTGTGCCTCGAAAATGTTGGCTGAATTGCTGATCGCAATTGGGATGATCGGGCAATTGGCCTTGGTAGCGATTTTGAAGCTTCCTTCATGGAAGGGAAGCATGTCCAGCTCATCTTTATTTCTGTTTCGGGTTCCTTCCGGGAAAATACAGATGGAAATTCCGGATTTTACTTTGTCTACTGCGGTCAGGATCGTTTTGAGTCCCTGTTTGATGTCTTTCCTGTCAAGGAAGAGACAGTGGAGATAACGCATCCATGTGGAAAGAAGAGGAATTTTCTCCATCTCTTTTTTGGCAATGTAGCCTGTACGGATCGGACAGCGGGAGTAAGTAAGAAGTATGTCGAAGTAGCTTCTGTGGTTGCCGATATAAAGTACAGGTGTGTCCTTTGGCACATTTTCTTCTCCGATCACAGTAATCTTTGCACCGGTGATCTTAAGGATAAATCGGAATACTGCCTGGATGATCCTAAGGGAGCTGATATCCTTCTTTTCAGGAGAAAATCTGCCGATGATCCATTCGACCAGCAGGATGGGGATGGACAGGATCAGGTATCCGATCACAACAATACAGACAAGGATAAATCGTATCATTCGTTAATTCCTTTCCGGGCATTATATAATGCTGATGCCCATATATAAGTATAGAAGTTATTATAAGGAATTATGAGATATCCTGCAAGAAATAAATCATGGTATAACGATTTTTTGGCATTAAATAAAGCACTGAGGACAGGATTCTTTCCTGCAGAAAAGCAGTTACTGTCGGATATATAGCATAGAGTATGGTAATAACAGGGCTGTATCCGGCATAGAATATTTAGCGAAGAATGAGCAGGGGTGCATTATGGGCAAAAGGACAGGAGGACTGCTCTGTGTGTTGCTGTTGGCTCTTTTGCCGGCGGGCTGTCAGTTTATCAGGATTGAGGAGGGCGAACGTACACCTCTGGAATATACGATCGTAAAGCAGGAGGAAATTCCGGAAGAGATTTCAGAACTGATGGAACAGAAGAAAAAGAAAGTATTTCAGATGACCTATCAGGTGGGAGATATAAGGTATCTGATGAAGGGATATGGAGAGCAGCTTACAGGAGGGTACAGTATTCAGGTGGAGGAGGTTTCCGAATCAGAGAACGCAGTATTCTGCAAGACAAGGCTGATAGGTCCGGAGAAAGCGGATGCAGGCAGTGAACCATCTTATCCCTGTATTGTCCTGAAAATCAGAAAAACAGAGAAACCGATAGAATTTTTGGGCTTTATCATAAAGTAAACAGAGAAAGGAAGGAAGCAGGTTGGAATTAAAAAAAGAAAGTATTCAGATGCTGCGGATCAAAAATAAAGCGACAGCGCAGGCGACTTTTGACGAGGACTATAATGTGCCCGATGTGAAACCGGATATCGGGAGACTGGTGCAGAGCAAAGCGGATGTTTCCATGGAGGAAGTGAGGCTGAGTGAAGGAAGAGCGCTTCTTAAAGGGACATTAAATGCAGATTTGCTTTATGTGGGGGAAAAAGAGGGCAGGATTTACAGCCTTTCTGCGAAGCTTCCGCTGGATGAGATGATTAATCTGGAGGGAATCGAAGGGGGAGATAAGCTGTGTCTGAAATGGGAGATTGAGGATCTCAGTGTTCATATGATCCATTCCAGAAAACTGAATATTAAAGCAATTGTAACTTTTTATGCAGTGGTAGATGAACTGGCAGTCGTTGAACTTCCGGTTTCCGCAGAGGATCAGGAAGTCTCTGTGAAAACGGAGAAAGTCCGGCTTATGAGTCTTCGTGTACATAAAAAAGATACTCTGCGCATTAAGGATGATATTACTCTTGCGTCAAACAGACCGAATGTAGAAAACCTTCTGTGGTATATGGCTGAACCGAGGAATCTGGACCTGCGGCCGGGAGAGAACAAACTCCGGGTGAAAGGAGAGCTTGCAGTTTTTCTTCTGTATACAGGGTATGAAGAGGAGAATCCACCTCAGTGGCTGGAGTATACCATGCCTTTTTCCAATGAGATGGAATGCAGTGGCTGTATGGAAGATCTGATCCCACATATTGAGGTGTCTCTTCTTCATCAGGGGATAGAGGTAAAGCCTGATCCGGATGGTGAAGAACGTATCCTGCAGGTGGATGTGGTACTGGAATTAAATATGAAAATGTACAGGGAAGAGGAGCATGAACTTCTTCTTGATGCATACAGCCCACACAAAGAATGTGTTCTTCATCGGAAAAAGGAAATGTTGGAAAGTCTTCTGGTACGGAATTTTTCCAGGTGTCGTCTGACAGACCGGATAGAAGTTAAGGAGAGTCAGGGAAAAGTTTTGCAGCTTTGCCACAGCAGCGGTAAGGTAAAAGTAGATAAGACCAGGATTACGGATAAGGGAATTGTGGCAGAAGGAATTGTGGCACTCAAGATCCTGTATATTATTGGAAATGATGAAATGCCGTTTTATTCTATGGATGCCATGCTTCCGTTTACCCATCTGATCGAGGCAGAAGAGATCGGGAAGGAATGCACATATTTACTTCAGGCTGACCTTGAACAGCTTTCCACTGCAATGGCAGACGGGGATGAGATTGAAGTCAAGGCGGCGGTGGGACTGAATGTGCTTGTGTTCAGACAGTGGGAAGAGCAGCTTATTGAATCTGTGGAAGAACAGCCGCTGGATCGTAAGAAACTGGAAAGTATGCCGGGAATTACGGTTTATATTGTAAAGGCCGGAGATACTCTGTGGGATATTGCAAAGAAATTTTATACAACTGTGGATGAGATTTCGGGTGTGAACAGTCTTACGGAAAAAGAGGTAAAGCCGGGGCAGTCGTTAATTCTTGTCAGGCAGGGATGATAATGAAAAAAATTTCCGGAAAAAATGAAAACTCCTATATTGAAAACTAAAAAAAAATGATTTAAAATATGCGCAAAGAGTTTTATTGTATACAAAGTACAAATATAATTGCGAAAGTACAGTTATATACGGATGATATTGTTGGAAACGGAGGATTTTATGCGTTTACGTGCATTGGCGAAGATAAATCTGGGACTGGATATTCTCAGAAAGAGAGAGGATGGCTATCATGAAGTCCGGATGATCATGCAGACGATACAGATGTATGATGTTCTGGAGATGAAGAGGGTGAGGAAGCCGGGGATTTCCCTGTCTGTCAATTATTCCTATATTCCGAATGATGAACGAAATCTGGTGTATAAGGCGGCGAAGCTTCTGATGGATGAATTTCAGGTTAAGGGTGGTGTGGATATCCATCTTGAGAAATTTATTCCTGTGGCAGCAGGTATGGCAGGCGGAAGCTCGGATGCGGCAGCTGCACTGGTGGGGATCAACCGGCTTTTTAAACTGGGACTGAGCCAGAAGGAGCTGATGGATCGTGCTGTGAATATCGGGGCAGATGTTCCGTACTGTGTGATGAGAGGAACTGCCCTGGCAGAGGGGATCGGGGAGAAACTGACCAGGATCACTCAGGTGCCGGACTGTTTTGTACTGATCGGTAAGCCCGGAATCAATGTTTCCACCAAAGCTGCCTATGAGAGCCTTCAGCTGGATAAGATTTCTTCTCATCCGGATATTGACGGGATGATAGGAGATATAGAACGTGGAGATCTTCTGGCAATGACACAGAAGATGGGAAATGTTTTTGAGCCGGGAATTATAGAGAAATATCCTGTAATTGGCGAAATCAAAGCACTGATGGAGAGTCATGGTGCGTTAAAGGCGATGATGAGTGGAAGTGGTCCTACAGTGTTCGGAATCTTTGATAATCGTGAGAAGATGGAGGCGGCAGCAGAGGTTCTCAGAGAGAGCCGGCTGGCGAAGACGGTTTTTGCCACAGAAGTAACGAAAGCAGGAGGGAATACAAATGACAAGTGATTTTTCAGTAAATATGAATGAATATCTTCCATTAAGGGATGTGGTTTTTAATACGCTGCGTCAGGCAATCCTGAAGGGCGAACTGAAACCTGGTGAGAGACTGATGGAGATTGCGTTGGCAGAGAGACTTGGAGTGAGCAGAACTCCTATCAGAGAGGCAATGCGTAAGCTGGAGCAGGAAGGTCTGGTAGTGATGATCCCGAGACGTGGTGCCCAGGTTGCCAATATCACAGAGAAGGATCTGAATGATGTTCTGGAGGTCCGTATTGCTCTTGAGAATGTGGCTATTGAGAAAGCATGTGCCCGTATGACTGAAGAAGAAATGAGGAGACTCTGGCTTGCTGCCAAGGAGTTTGAACATACGATCGCAGAGGGAAATCTTGTTAAGCTTGCGGAGGCTGACGTTGCATTTCATGAGGTCATTTATCAGGCTTCTGATAATAAGAGACTGATCCAGGTGCTCAACAATATGCGTGAGCAGATTTATCGTTATCGTGTAGAATATCTGAAAGAAGGTGAAACACGAGATGTTCTGGTGAAGGAACATGAGGAACTGACAAAGGCGATCAGAGAGCGTGACGTAGAACGCGCGAAACAGCTTTCTTTCCAGCATATCGAGAATCAGAGAATGGCTATCATGCGTTCTATTGAGGCTGAGGATGCAGAACGTGAACGTGCAGAGAAAGAGAAATCCAGGGGACACAGATAAGAATGGTATAATATCTGAATATCGGGAAATTCTAAGAGAGGCGGGATGCCTCTCTTTTTTTGTGCATCCATGTATGTAAGTGAGTTTATGAATATTGCCGACTGGCAACAGATCTGTCTGGTACATCGAAAACGATGTACCGGTATGAAACGAGGTGGGAAATTATTGAAGAAACTGGAAGAATCCCGGAAAGTATCTGCAAATCTGAGGGAGAATGAGAAATATCTGCGAAGCAGGCTGGAAAATTGCAGTGATATTCTGATCCGTCCCATGCGGCTGGGAGATAAACATAAGGTGGACTGCCTTATGGTCTATATAGAAGTTGCGGTTTCCAACATGATGCTGGATGATTCTGCTCTTGGAAAGATGATCAATCATTTCTGGGAGATTTCGCCGGAGGATATTCAGGAATTTGTCAGGCATAACAGTCTTGGAATCGCAGATGTAAAGAAACTGGAGAATCTTGACGAGTCCATAGATGCCATGCTTGCAGGGAATGCAGTGTTTTTCATAGATGGATATGACAAGGCGATGAAAATCTCCAGCAAAGGTTATCCATCCACAGGTGTGATGGAGGCAGAATCGGAAAAGGTGCTGCGGGGTTCCAGGGAAGGATTTTCGGACAGTGTGAAAAGTAACAGTGCACTGGTAAGAAAAAGGCTTCGTGATACCAGACTCAAGGTGGAAGAATATAAAATCGGTGTGCGCTCTCATACTTTAACGCAGGTGTTATACATGGATGACCTGGTACATGAGGGACTTCTGGAAGAAGTGAAGGAACGGCTGGAAGAATTTCAGATTGACGGAATCCTTGACAGCGGTATGCTTGAACAGCTGACAGAAGATGTGTGGTATTCTCCTTTTCCTCAGTATCAGACAACGGAACGTCCGGATCGTGCTGTGCAGGAAATCCTGAAAGGTAAGGTTGTGATTCTGTGTGATAATTCTCCGGAAGCATTGATCCTTCCGGGAAATTTTAGCAGTTTCATGGAGAGCAGCGAGGACTGGTATCACAGGTTCGAGATGGCTTCCTTTCTCAGAATACTGCGATATCTGGCTGTGATCATGGCGACTGTTCTGCCGGGACTTTACCTGGCAGTGATACGTTTCCATACACAGATTCTGCCATCTGCACTGATACTGTCTTTTGCGGAGGCGAGGGAAGGAGTGCCCTTTTCCAGTGTGGTGGAACTGATTTTTCTGGAACTGGCTTTTGAACTGATTCGGGAGGCTGGGGTGAGAGTTCCGGGATCTCTGGGAAATGCTATTGGCATTGTTGGCGGACTGGTGATCGGACAGGCAGCGGTAGAGGCAAATCTTGTGAGTCCGATCGTGGTGATGATCGTGGCGTTGACTGCGCTTGGCTCTATGACTGTTCCAAATGAAGAGTTTGCAGCAGCATTTCGGCTGGTGAAGTATGGGTTTCTGATCCTGGGAGGTTATCTGGGAATTTACGGAATCGTGCTGGGAGTATATCTGGTTATAGGGCACCTGGCAGGCCTGATAAGTTTTGGTATTCCTTACCTGGTTCCTTTTATAAAGAAAGAACAGAAGGGCAGCAGAGGAGAAGGGGTTCTGAGAGTTCCGCTGCGCAAGAGGGTATTACGACCGCTTTATGCAAGAGAGGAGCAGAAGATCCGTTTAAAGAGAAAGGAGTCCGGTTCATGAGATTTGCAGAGAATAACAGAATTTCCCACAGGCAGCTGTACAGGCAGATGATACTGGCATTACTGGCACCATTTATGCTCTGCGTTTTCGGAAAGGGTGGAATGAACGGAATCAGTGCAGTGGCGGGAATGATTTTTGCGCTGATATTGCTTGGGTTTTATGTAATCTGGCTGATACGGCTGACACCTTCATTTGAAGATCCGGTAAAGTCTGCAGGTGCTTTTGCGGGAAGGCTGATCGGGATTTTTTTCCTGATCTATGTGTTGATGGCGGGGGGATATCTGCTGGCACTTCTCAGGAGGCTGGTTCCTGTAAAGCTGATCACAGGAGTATCCGGCCGATGGATCGCATTCTGGGCGGTTCTGGTATGTTCTGTCGGAACCTGCAAAGGTGTACAGAGAAGAGGAAGAATGGCGGAAGTATCAGGTGGTCTGCTTCTTGGCGGGATTATGATAATGATGATACTTTGTGTGCCACAGGCAAAAACGGAATATCTCATGGGAGAAATCCGGTGGGAGGAGCTTACAGTGAGAAATGTCAGTCAGTCTTTTTATGGAACTCTGTGTGCTTTTTCGCCGGTTGCATTGCTGCCGTTTCTGTTGGGAAATGTGGAGAAATACGGAAGTGCGGGAAAGACGGTGGCAGGAGGGATCCTGACACTTGGCGGGATTCTTATTGGAATGGAGCTTCTGCTTCCGGCAGTTCTGGGATATGACAGGGTAGCGGCGGAAAGTTATCCGGTCCTGCCTCTGCTGGCAGGCGCAGATCTTCCGGGAAATGTACTGGCCAGATTTGACATCCTGTGGATGGGATTTCTGCTTTACAGCCTGCTTTTTGCAATAGGGAGTCTGCTGTATTATGGAAATCAGATTATCGGGAAATCTCATCCTGGTAGGGGGAGGTTCTGGCTTCCGGCACTGGTTTTCCTGATTTCGCTTCTGGAAGAAGAGGGAAAAGGAATACTGGATTATTTTGGATGGTGTCTGGCGCATATTTTCGTCCCGGGAATTCTCATCTGCCAGTTTTATATGTTTATCAGAGGAAAGGGACACCGCAGGAAGCAGAGGAAAAGGGCAGTCGGTGTGGTGACCGGGATTTTGTCAGTCAGTCTTTTTATGAGCGGATGTGGTGTGGCTGTGGAACCGGAGAAGAGAATGTATCCTATGGCACTTGGCGTGGATGCCTCAGAAGAAGGAATCTGTCTTACCTATGGGATGCCGGATCTTTCTGAGAGTACGGGGCAGGGAAAAGAGGAAGAAGATGGCGGTTCCCGGGTTCTGCAGATCAGTGGTGCTGATTTCACCCGGATTGAAAAAATGTATGATCAGTCACAGGAAAAACTTCTTGATATGGGGCATCTGCAGGTTCTGGTCATGGGGAGGACACTGGTGGAGGACGGAAGATGGAGAATGGTGCTGGATTATCTGAAACAGGAGATTTTTGTGGGGGAAGATCTTTATGTGTTTGAAGCGGAGGACGCAGGGGAGATCCTGAACTGGCATGGGGAGGATAATTCATCAGCAGGAGAATATATTACAGGACTGATCCGAAACAGAATGTCAGGAGGAAATATTACGGCTGTGACACTCAGAGAGCTTTTCTATGAAAAATATAAAGAAGATAAAATCCTGCGACTTCCGATTGTGAAGATCAGAAATGGAAGTCTGGAAGTGGAAGTATAAATCAGGAAAATATTGGCATAATCCAAATATTAAAATGCTGCCTGGAAATTCCATATAAAATAAGAAAATATATAGGAAAATAACAAAGGCAGATATGGTAACTGATAAGATATAACAGGAGAGAGGGACAATGATGAATAAAAAGAGTAAGAACAAAAAATTAAGAAGAAAACTGTCGTTTGTTCTGTTCGTGGCAGCTGTTGGTGTTCTTATGATGAGAGCAATGCCGGGAATGTCCGGGAAGATAGCAAAAATCGCTGAAAGACGACAGGAACAGACTGCAGTTACTGCATGGTGGGGGACATTGTACCCGAAATTCTGCTTCTCGCAGTTCCCTGAGGAAAATAAAGGACAGAAAGATGACATAAAGATATCCTTCTGGCTTGCACAGGCTCTTGATTGGTGATAGAATAGTGAGACAATCAATAGAGATGGAGAATAGAAATCAATGAAAATAGACAGAGAGGCACCGATAGGAGTATTTGATTCCGGTGTGGGAGGGCTGACTGTTGCGCGTGAGATCATGCGTAATCTTCCTTCAGAAAAAATCGTATATTTTGGTGATACGGCGAGAGTGCCTTACGGAAGTAAATCGAAGGAAACTATCATCCGGTATTCCCGGCAGATCATTCGTTTTCTTCAGCAGCAGCAGGTAAAGGCGATTGTGGTTGCATGTAATACAGCCAGCGCTTTTGCCCTGGATGCAGTGAGGGATGAGTTTGACATTCCCATCATTGGCGTGATAGAACCGGGGGCTAAAGTGGCGGCTGCCCAGACCCGAAATAAGAGGGTAGGAATCATTGGTACTGTGGGAACTGTAGGAAGTGGGATACATGCAGAGTATCTGAAGCATCTGGATCCGGAGATCACTGTTTTCGGCAAAGCATGTCCGCTGTTTGTGCCACTGGTAGAAGAAGGGTGGCTTCATGATCCGGTGACTGATGAGGTCGCTGCCAGATATCTGAAGGAACTTCAGGATAAGCAGGTGGATACACTGATATTGGGATGTACTCATTATCCATTGCTTCGTTCCACCATCAGAAAGATCATGGGAGACGGAGTATGTCTGGTGAATCCGGCTTATGAAACCGCACTGGAGCTGGGAAGGCTTCTGGAGGAAAAAGGACTTGCTGGTGAAGGTACAGAGAAGAATGAATTTCCGTATCGCTTCTATGTGAGTGATCTGGCAGATGAGTTTAAGGCATTTGCCAATTCGATTCTTCCATATGATGTGGAGATGACGAAAAAAATAGATATTGAGAAGTATTAAAAACAGCAGATTGCTGAATGGTTATAATATAGATACATAAAAACAGGTTTTGAACAGTATAAAAACAGGAGTATGAGAAGAATGGATAAAGAAGTGCTGATTCATGTAAGGGGACTTCAGACAATGGATGCAGACGGTGAACAGGAACCTCTGGAGATTGTTGTACCGGGACAGTATTATTTCCGGAACGGAAGTCATTATCTGCGCTATGAGGAAGTCATGGAGGATTTTGCAGAACCTACCGTCAATTACATAAAAATTTCCCGGAAGGGAATGGAGGTCCGCAAGAAAGGTGTGGTCAATGTTCATATGGTTTTTGAACAGGGTAAGAAGAATATGACTTACTATACCACTCCCTATGGAACTATTGAAATGGGGATTGCGGCGACGAATCTGAATCTGCAGGAGAGTGATGGCGGTCTTGACATGAAAGTGGATTATGCGCTTGATATGAACCAGGAGCATGTGGCAGACTGTTATCTTGCGATTAAGGCACAGCCAAAGGACTGTAAGAATTTTACAATTTGATCAGATCTGGTAAGTTCTCTGCTTCGTTGCAGATATCTGTCTGATCCAAACAGAAAAAGGTCAGTGATCTGTGTGTATGGATGACACGATTCACTGACCTTTAGTTTATATGTCTGACTGCATTTATCTGGCAGTTTTGTCTTTCTTGAATTTTGCAAAGAAACCTTTCTTTTTGGGAGCCGGTGTCTGAAGGGAACCGCGGATTCCTTTTACGCCTACAATATAAAGACCGCTTACTTCGGCTTTGATTTCTTTCTTAAGCGGGATCAGGTCGAAAACCTTCTCATCTGCGATCATAATCGCAATCTTTGGTCCGATTTTAGCTTTAACGATTGGAAGCTTGGAACGGCGCATAAGTTTAGGTGTCTGTTCAATTACCATCTGAGGAAGTCCGGATTCTTTCAGTGGCATCCTCTTTTTATCGATAACCAGCATGGAAACGGTTTGTTTAGTTGCTTCAATCTGAGCCTGCTGTTCTTCCTGTTTCTTCTGGGCTTTTTTTCCGAAGAAATATAAACCGATCAGTGCAGCGATCAGGATAACAAGAATGACCAGAAGGACTATTGTTACTGTACTCATTTGCATCCTCCCTAATGTATGTGTTTTCACAGGGACTGTTGGTACGGACAGTCCATTGCATAAAAATTATTTTATCATTAAATAAGGTAAAACGCAATTGCAAAAAAAGAATTAATGGATGGAAAGCGGTAGAAATTTACATTATGAAAGGTTATAATTGTAGCAAAACTGTAATGCGACAATATTTGCCGGAGCGAACAGTAGTGGGAAATATGCGGAACAGTTAAAGCCATTTTTACAGGATGGAATCATAATGTGTGGTTATAATATATGTAACGGGAATTGTGGAGTTATTTTGTGACAGAATAATTTGTGAGTAAAAAACGGATATGATAAAAAGGAGAAAAGCATGAGCGAATTAAAGCCCGACTCTGAGAAGAAAGAGGAGCGACTTTCAGATAAGGAAAAAGTAAATACAGAAAAGACAAATGCAGAAGAACTAAATGCAGAAGAACCAAATGCAGAAGAACCAAATGCAGAAGAACTAAATGCAGAAAAACCAAATGCAGAAAAACCAAATGTAGAAAAACTAAATGAAGAAAAACCAAATACAGAAGAGATAGACGAAGAACCTCCGGCAGCAAGCGAGGACGAAGATTTCTTTTTTGATGATAATAAAGCTTATGAAGCCCGTAGGGCAGCCAGACTGGAACGCCGCAATAAACTTCGCCGCAGAAAAAAAAGACTGCGTATCGCAGGCTGCATAGTGGTGGCGGCGGCCGCTGCAATTGGGATTGGAATAGGATTTTACGGGGAAGAACTGCAGAATTTTGTCAGTGAGCAGCAGGTTAAGATTGCGCAGATGGTGAAATCTGCAGACAGGAAAACAGAAGAAGAAAAAACAGCTCAGCAGACAAATGCAGAGGCAGAAGCTGAGAATGCGGTGACACCTGAAGTTCAGGATACGGATGGACTGAGTGAAGAGGACAAAACTCTTTACAGGCAGGCAAAGTATGCTGCAAAACAGTATGATTATGATAAAGCCATAAGTATGCTGCAAAACAGTGAGACTTATCAGACAAGTGAGAAGTTTCAGCATGCGGTTAAGGTTTATCAGAAAAAGAAGGAATCCTGCGTTTCCTGGCCGTTAGACCAGGTGACACACGTCTTTTATCATACTCTGATCAAAGATACCGGTAAGGCTTTTGACGGGGATTACAAGTCAGGAGATTACGATCAGGTTATGACAACGATTGATGAATTTAACCAGATTACTCAGAGCATGTATGATAAGGGATATGTCATGGTCAGCATTTATGACATGGCGACAGCGGATGAAAATGGGAATATGAATGCAGGGGAGATTCTCCTTCCTCCGGGTAAAGTACCGTTTGTGCTTTCGCAGGATGATGTGTGTTATTATCATTATATGGACGGGGACGGATTTGCAACCAAACTTATCGTAGATGAGGAAGGAAAAATCCGCAATGAATATGTGGAAGATGATGGCAGTATTTCCGTAGGCGATTATGATATGGTTCCTCTGATCGATCGTTTTGTAGAGGAACATCCTGATTTTTCTTACAGAGGTGCTAAAGGAATTGTTGCCCTTACCGGTTACAATGGAATTCTTGGTTATCGCACAGACAGCAGTTATGAAACCCGTCCGGATGATCTGGATGCAGATAAAGTAAAATGGCTGGATGAGCATCCGGATTTTAATCTGAATACAGAGAGAGAAAATGCAGCCAGAGTAGCGCAGGCTATGAAAGATGAAGGCTGGCTGTTTGCAAGCCACACATGGGGACATCAGAATGTAAGTCAGATCAGTCTGGAGAGATTACAGGCAGATACACAGAAGTTTAAAGAGAATGTTGATCCTCTGATAGGCGGAACAGATATTATTATTTTTGCATTTGGAGCAGATCTTACCAGTGTTGAAGATTATTCGGGGGAGAAGTTCGAATATCTTAAGAGCCAGGGCTATAATTATTACTGTAATGTGGATTCAAGCCAGTATTTTGTGCAGATCCGCAGTAATTATTTCCGGCAGGGAAGAAGAAATCTGGACGGATACAGAATGTACTATAATCCGGAACTTCTCTCAGATCTGTTCGATGCACAGTCTGTGTTTGATTCTTCCAGACCGGTGCCGGTTCCAACTATGGGGTGAGTATGATCTCTGTGCATAACTGAAAGGGGACAATATATGAGAAAAAGGATAGCATGTGTAACAGCAGCTATTTTGAGTATTTCGTTAGGAGTAAGCGGATGTGGGCTCATTCCGTTTGAACAGGATATTCCATTTCTGAGTTCCAGAGCTGAAAATGTGGAAACTGAGAAAAAAACAGAACAGCAGACAATTGATGAACAGGATGCTGATACAGAGAAAAGTACAGAAGATACACAGCAGGATGATGGTCTGAATGAGGGAGAGCAGACTGACAACGAAGATACAGAAGAGGCAGATGAGAAACAGGAAAATCCTATGGAGCAGGCAGCGCTTATGGCTGTACAGTATGATTATGATGGCGCCATAGAACTGCTTAAGAGTCAGCCGGATTACGAAAGTAATACGGATATGCAGAGTGCAGTTTCGGATTACGAAAATACGAAAGCCACCTGTACAGAATATCCGCTGGAGCAGATCACGCACGTGTTCTTCCATACACTGATCAAAGACACTGCCAGAGCATTTGACGGGGATTCAGACAGTAATGGATATAACCAGTATATGACAACAATTGATGAGTTTAACAAAATCATACAGAGTATGTATGATAAGGGATATGTCATGGTCAGTCCGCACGACATGGCGGTTATCAATGAGGATGGAACTATGTCCAGAGGCAGTATTATGCTGCCACCGGGAAAAATTCCATTTGTGCTTTCTCAGGATGATGTAAGTTATTATCACTATATGGACGGAGATGGTTTCGCATCGAAACTTGTAGTGGATTCCAATGGTGAGGTTAAGAACGAATATATTGAGGATGACGGAAGTGTTTCCACAGGGGATTATGATATGGTTCCGCTGATCGATACTTTTGTAAAAGAACATCCGGATTTTTCCTATCATGGAAGAAAGGGAATCCTTGCAATGACAGGTTATGACGGTGTTCTGGGATATCGTACGGATATTGCATATAAGACCGGAAAAAAACTGCAGGATGATCAGAAAAAATTCCTGGAAGAACATCCGGATTTTAACTATAAGCAGGAAGTGAAAAATGCAAAAAAGGTAGCTAAGGCTATGAAGGCAGAAGGCTGGGAATTTGCAAGCCATACATGGGGACATAAGGATGTGGCTGCCACTTCTCTGGATGATCTGAAAAGAGATGATAAAAAATGGAAGAAATATGTGGCTCCCATACTTGGAGAAACAGATATGATCATTTTTGCATTTGGTGCGGATATCGGAAGCTGGGAAGGATATTCGGCAGACAATGAGAAATATGAGTTTTATAAGAGTCAGGGATACCGCTATTTCTGTAATGTAGATTCCAGTCAGTATTTTGTACAGATTACAGATGATTATTTTCGACAGGGAAGAAGAAATCTGGATGGATACAGAATGTATTATAATCCGGAAATGCTCAGTGATCTTTTTGATGTATCGGAAGTATGGGATTCTTCAAGACCAACTCCGGTACCTGGAATGTAGAAGGGAGTATTGATTATTATGAAGAAAAAAATATATCTTGCCATGCTTGCAGTTTGTTTTGCACTGACAGCATCTGCGTGTGGTGATGGCGGTGCTGTTATCACAGACGGTACAAAGACAGAAGGAGCTGCTGACGGGAAGAAAGCAGAGACAGGAACTACGCGGCTTGTTTCTGTTGAGAATGTAGAGAAATATATTACGATTGGAGAATATAAAGGACTGACTCTGGACAATACGGTAGATGCGATCACTGACGATGATGTACAGGCTCAGATCGATGAGGATCTGAAAGATAAGGCAGAACCTGTATCTGATGCAGCAAAAGAAGGGGATCTGGTGACTGTAAATTATACAGGCACTAAAGACGGACAGACTTTTGACGGTGGTACTGCCAATAACTATGACTTTGTGATCGGCGACGGACAGATGTTTGAGGAATTTGAAAATGGTGTGATCGGGATGAAAAAGGGTGACACAAAGGAGATTAAAATTGATTTTCCGTCAGACTATGCAGACGAAACTCTGGCAGGTAAGGAAGTTATATATAAGGTTACGGTGCAGAACGTGCGGCGTGAAGGAGAACTTACAGATGAATGGGTTGCAAAGAACACTGATTATACAACAGTAGATGATTATCGTGAGAGTATTCGCAGTGAACTTGAGAAAAACGCAAAGGAATCTGCGCAGGAGGTTCTTAAGAATACTGCATGGAGTACAGTGCTTGAGAACTCTGAAGTAAAAGAATACCCACAGGAAGATGTGGATAAGGCTGTTTCTGAATTTAAGAAGAGTATGGAAGTTTATGCAAAACAGGCCGACATGACTCTGGAAGAGTTTACAGACAGTCAGGGTATTTCGCAGGATGATTTTGATGAACAATGTCAGCAGTATGCAGAGGGTAAGGTTAAGCAGAACCTGATCGTGCAGGGGATTATGGATGCAGAGGGACTGTCACTTGACGACAAAGAGAGCCTTCAGCTGCAGGATAAACTGGTAGAACAGATGGGTGTTTCCAGTATTGCAGAGCTGGTTGGAACTTACGGACAGGATTATGTAGATGAATCAGTCGGACTTCTCAGAGTGGAGGAGTTCATTATAAAAAATGCGAGTGTGAGTGAGAAAGTCGCAAACGGTGATGTGCTGGCAGATGATGCAGATGCTGCGGCAGAAAATGCAGAACAGGACAGTGATCAGAATGTATCAGATGAAGATACTGATGATTCCGGACAGGACAATTCAGATGTAGATGAGAATCTGGAAGAGGAATTAGGTACGGAAGATGTTGATCAGAGTGAATAATTGGCATTGTATTTACCTGATAAATGAGTTATGATTATTGATAAAAGTGGATTACTCCGTACTGTGATGTACGCTGTCAGGGACTAATTAACAAAAAGAAGCGGGGAAAGGAAACCATGGATAAGAGGGTGTTGCGCGAAAGAATGCGCAGAAAAAAACGCCAGATGATGATCAGGCATTATACAAAGATCGGACTTTGTGTTATTGGCATGATTCTGGCGGTGGTGTTTGTAGTGAGAGGAATTATTATTCCGATTGCACATCATGTAGCCGGAGGCGGAAGCAGTGATCAGACTGTACAGGCTCAGGCAGATACAGAGGAAGTTCAGGCAAATTCCGATGCTGCGGTGAGACAGCCATTGAAGGGTAAATCAGATACAGATAAGATTGCCGCGATGACAGCCGGATGGCATGAGGATGCTAACGGAAAGTGGTATCAGAATACAGATGGTACATATTTTTCAAATGGATTTCAGGATATAGATGGTGTTACCTATTCTTTTGACGAAAACGGATATATACAGACAGGATGGGTAGAAAAGGGAGTGAAGGATTATTACTTTAATGAAGACGGATCTTATGATCCGAGTAAGGTACGTCCGATGCTGGCACTGACTTTTGATGATGGTCCGGGAGAGTATACAGATGAACTGCTGGATTGTCTGGAACAGAATAATGCTCATGCAACATTCTTTATGCTTGGTCAGAATGTCAGTTCATATCCGGATGCGCCAAAACGTATGCTGGAACTTGGCTGTGAGATTGGAAGTCATTCCTGGGATCATACACAGTTGACGACAATTGATCTTGACGCAGTTGCAAAGCAGTTCTCTGATACAGATGATGCATTGATTCAGGCATGTGGCCAGGCTGCGAGTGTGGCGCGTGCGCCTTACGGGGACGGAAATTCAGATATTTATAATACTGTAAATAAGCCGTTCTTTATGTGGTCACTGGACACAGAAGACTGGAAACTTTTGGATGCAGATGCGGATTACAGTGCAGTAATGAATGGAGATCTGACAGATGGAACTATCATCCTGATGCATGATATTCATGAGCCATCTGTAAAGGCTGCTTTGAGATTGATACCGGATCTTATTGCACAGGGATATAAACTTGTAACGGTAAGTGAGATGGCAGAAGCCAAGAATGTGACCTTACAGAATGCATGTTATGTGGATTTCTGGCCGAGTACACTCAGTAATGGAGATGTGCCGGGATATCAAGGCGGTTCTGATGCAGCAGCTTCTGCAGACGGAACAGATGGTACATCTGATGCAAGCGCAGATTCTTCTGACGGAAGCACAGATTCCTCAGACGGAAGTGAGGATTATTCGGATGGAAGTTCAGACGATGGAAGCTATGATGATGGAAGTTCGGATGACGAAAGTTATGATGATGGAAGTTCAGATGATTCGGAAGATTACAGTGATGATTCTGTAGATTACGGAGATGGAACGGAATAAAAAACATATGCAATCCTGCAGTGTGGATCATACAGAGTAATTACGAACATACGAAAGAGCAAAGAAGAGAGCAAAGGTACTTCTTTGCTCTTTATGTTTTTTACAAAAAACACATAAAATATATAAAAAAATTGTTAAATATACACATATTTTTAATTGACGTATGGAATGTCCGTTGGTATAATAAGGCTTATAGAATGACTAAAAGTCAGTTCGTATTCCTGATTGAACTTGCTGTAAGATAGTTACTGTTCATATGCCAAAATTCCATTGCCGCAGGCAATCTGGAATGAATTTTGGCTACGTTACTGAGAATGGAGTGAACAGTAACGTAAGATATCCTGTTACAGTATTATTTTATGGAATCAGTATCTGCAAAAAAGATAGAAACCGAAGTTAAGGGAGGACTCCAGATGGGTGTGAGTATGAAATTTACGGATTTGGATCAATATTTATTTGGACAGGGAACCAATTATGAAGTATATAAGAAACTGGGTGCCCATCCGACTACATACAGACGAAAAAAAGGTGTATATTTTGCGGTCTGGGCACCGAATGCACAGTCTGTTTCTGTAATTGGTGAATTTAATGACTGGGAGGAAGAAGCAAACCCGATGGAGAAGGTTGGTCCGATCGGTGTTTATGAGGTATTTGTTCCGGGGGCAAAGATTGGACAACTGTATAAATTCTTTATCGTGGGTGCGCATGGAGAGAAGCTATATAAAGCAGATCCTTATGCAAATGAAGCTGAACTCCGTCCGGGTACAGCCTCCAGGATCACAGATATCACAGACTATAAATGGAAGGATGCCACATGGATCAAGAACAGAGAGAAGTTTGATGAGCAGGTAGAGCCTATGGCAATCTATGAGGTTCATCCGGGTTCATGGAAGAAGCATCCGCAGTCAGAGGAAAATGAAAAAGGATTTTATAACTATAGAGAATTCGCACATGCCCTGGCAGCTTATGTGAAGGAAATGGGATATACCCATGTAGAGCTTATGGGAATCGCAGAGCATCCTTTTGACGGTTCCTGGGGATATCAGGTGACCGGATATTATGCACCGACTTCCAGATATGGAACGCCACAGGATTTCAAGTATATGGTGGATTATTTACATCAGAATAAGATTGGAGTTATCCTTGACTGGGTACCTGCACATTTTCCGAAAGATGCCCATGGTCTTGCGAATTTTGACGGAACCGCAGTGTATGAGCACGCAGATCCGAGACAGGGAGAACATCCGGACTGGGGTACCAAGATTTATAATTACGGACGCCCGGAGGTTAAGAACTTCCTGATCGCAAATGCCCTTTACTGGGTGGAGGAGTGCCACGTAGATGGACTTCGTGTGGATGCTGTTGCTTCCATGCTTTATCTTGATTATGGTAAGAAGGATGGAGAATGGATCGCAAATAAATATGGCGGAAATCAGAATCTGGAGGCTATTGAATTCTTTAAGCATCTGAATACAGTAGTTCTTGGAAGAAATCATGGAACTGTGATGATCGCTGAGGAATCTACTGCATGGCCGATGGTTACAGGGGATGCAGAGAAGGACGGACTTGGTTTTAGTCTGAAGTGGAATATGGGATGGATGAATGACTTCCTGGAATATATGAAGCTGGATCCGTATTTCCGTAAATTTAATCATAATAAGATGACTTTCTCCATGTCATATGCATACAGTGAGAGATATGTATTAGTTCTTTCTCATGATGAGGTGGTTCATCTGAAATGCTCCATGCTTGAGAAGATGCCGGGAGAGTTACCGGACAAATTCAAGAATTTAAAGGCTGCCTATTCATTTATGAACTGCCATCCGGGTAAGAAGCTTCTGTTCATGGGACAGGAATTCGGACAGCTTCGTGAATGGAGTGAGGAGAGAGAACTTGACTGGTTCCTTCTGAATGAAGAGCCACACAAGGAACTTCAGAATTATGTGCATGATCTCCTGACTATTTATAAGAAATATCCGGCACTTTATGCCGGTGATAATAATCCGGAAGGATTTGAGTGGATCAATGCGGATGACGGGGACAGAAGTATTTTCAGCTTTGTGAGAAAGTCTCCTACAAAGAGAAACAATATTCTTTACATAGTTAACTTTACACCTGTTGACCGTCCGGATTACAGGGTTGGTGTTCCGAAGAAAAAACAGTACAAGCTGATCATGGACGAGAATGGACTTCTGGAGCAGCCAAAGACATTTAAGGCAGTGAAACAGAAATGTGATAACAGAGAGTTTTCCTTCGCATATCCATTGCCGGCTTATGGGGTTGCGATTTTTACATATTAATTTTTCGGGATGATTTCGGGATATATGTAAATATCTGAGAGAATTATTGTCAGGGGTATGTTATTTATTTGACAATATTGCAGAGTAAGCATAATAATATATGAAAAATTCGTGAAATATAAATAATTGCTTTTGAAATTTATCTGCGTTATAATTATCGCGAACACAAGGAATAGAGAGAATAATGGTTTCCATGTTGAAAGGAGAATGAACATGAAAGTATCTAACATTAAAGATATCGATAAATTTTTTGCTGTAGTTGACAGCTGCGAAGGCAGAGTAGAATTAGTAACAGGCGAAGGTGACAGACTGAACCTTAAATCTAAATTATCCCAGTATGTATCTCTGGCAAACATTTTCTCAGGCGGAGAGATTCCGGAACTTGAGATCGTTGCTTATGAGAAAGACGATATTGATAAATTAATGAGCTTTATGATCAACGGTTGATCATTAGTGTATACAGGCGGGGGCATGATGGTGGATCATGCCCCTTTCTTTGATGTGAACAGGCAGGTTGTTCTGAAGGTATTGAACAGCTGCAGGATATCTGTAAACCAGGGGGCACAAGTGTTTCCTGGTCAAAATGCGTTGATGGCAGACTTGAATACATTGGACATCTTATGTATAATGAGTACGTTACAGGCAAATATATAAACAGACAGATAATGATGGCAGTTCCAAAAGTTATTCTGTTTGTTCATAAAAATGGCAGAATATAAAAAATGACGGCTATATGGCAGTTATTCAGAAATATAAATTTTAACGAAGAGGAGAAATAAGACAATGGCAACTAAGATTGATATTATTTCCGGTTTCCTTGGAGCCGGTAAAACTACATTGATTAAGAAACTTCTGAAAGAGGCTTATGCAGATGAGCAGGTTGTACTGATCGAGAACGAATTTGGTGAGATTGGTATTGACGGTGGTTTCCTGAAGGAAGCGGGAATCCAGATCCGGGAAATGAATTCCGGATGTATCTGCTGTTCATTAGTGGGAGATTTCGGCACTTCTCTGAAAGAGGTTGTGGACAAATATCATCCGGACAGAATCCTGATCGAGCCATCAGGTGTTGGTAAACTTTCAGATGTTATCAAGGCAGTACAGGGTGTTCAGGGAGATGTGGATATCGTTCTGAACAGCTATACAACTGTAGTTGATGCAAAGAAGTGCAAAATGTATATGAGAAACTTTGGTGAGTTCTTTGATAATCAGGTTGAATATGCAGGTGCGATCATCATGAGCCGTACAGATATCATTGATGAAAAGAAAGCACAGCAGGCAATGGAACTTCTTCGTGGAATTAATGCGAAAGCTGCTATCATCACCACTCCGATTGAGAAACTGGACGGAAAGAAAATCCTTGAGGTTATGGAGAAACCGGTATCTCTTGAGGAAGAACTGATGTCTGAGGAAGAGGTATGCCCGGAGTGCGGACATGTACATGAACATGGAGAGCATCATCATCACGATCACGACCATGATCATGAATGTGGCTGTGGACATGATCACGAAGAACATGAACATCATCACCATGACCACGACCATGAATGCGGTTGCGGACATGATCATCATGATCATCACCATCATCACGCAGATGAGGTATTTACAAGCTGGGGACGTGAGACGATTAAGAAATACACAAGAGAAGGTCTTGAGAAGATGCTTGAGGCTCTTTCCGCTTCTGAAGATTACGGTATTATTCTTCGTGCAAAGGGAATGCTTCCTGCAGAAGACGGAACATGGATTTATTTTGACATGGTTCCGGAGGAAACAGAGATCCGTGAAGGTGCACCGGAATACACAGGTCGTCTCTGCGTAATCGGCTCTAAACTGAAAGAAGATAAACTTGCAGAATTATTTGGGCTTGCATAATGATCATGAGGAAGCAGCGATTTATGGCAATCCTCTAAAATACTGCATCTGGATTCAGCTCATCGGAGCATGAAATCCTGTGTCATAGATGCGAGACTGAATGATTTCGGCAGATAATAACAGAATCAGAATAAAGATAAAGGAATAAATTATATGATGGATGATATCAGAGTTCCCATTTATTTGGTTACGGGATTCCTGGAAAGCGGAAAGACTACTTTCCTGGATTTTACACTGCAGCAGGAGTACTTTGCCATTGACGGCAAAACTCTGTTGATCCTTTGCGAAGAAGGCGAAGAAGAATATGATATGGATAAACTGAAACTTACAAACACAGTTGTGGAAGTGATCGAGGATGAAGAAGATCTGACATCACAGCGTCTGGCTGCCATGGATATCATCCATCAGCCGGAGCGTGTTGTGATCGAGTACAACGGAATGTGGCTTGTAAGTAAGTTTGAGCAGATGGAGCTTCCGGAAGGCTGGGGCATTGAGCAGGAGATTACCTGTGTGGATGCAACTACTTATCAGGTTTATATGGCAAACATGAAATCTCTGTTCATGGATATGATCAGAAATACAGATATGGTTGTATTTAACCGCTGTAAAGAGGGAGATCCGCTTCCTGCATACAGACGAGGGATCAAGGTCGCAAATCAGAGTGCAGAGGTTATCTTTGAAAATGAAGAGGGCGAGATGGATGACATTTTCCAGGATGAGATGCCGTTTGATATCAATGCACCGATCATTGAGATTCCACCGGAAGATTATGGTATCTGGTTTGTGGATGCCATGGATAATCCGGATAAATATGTAGACAAAATTGTCCGCTTTAAAGGACGTGTCATGAAACCACGTGGAATGGGAAGTAAATTCTTTGTTCCGGGACGTGTGGCAATGACCTGCTGCGCAGATGATACCACTTTCCTTGGATACGTGTGCAGAAGCGATTATGCACCGCATATCAAAGAGGGCAGCTGGGTAGAAGTAACAGCGAAGGTCGCATTTGAGAACCGTACAGAATATCAGGGTGAGGGCATTGTTCTTTATGCAAGTGATGTGAAAGAATGCGAGCCGCTTAAGGAAGAGATGGTATATTTTAATTAATTATCTTAGAGCGTGTCTGAAAAATCATTCCCGCAAGATGTGCGTCACAATTTATAAGATTGATTTTTTAAACACACTTTAGAGTATGTAAAAAATAAATTTGACATCAGGACAGGTATGGTAATTCCGGAAAATGGTGTTAAATTAAGCAGGAGACACATATATGTATTTAGTAGTTGGCCTGGGAAATCCCGGGAAACAGTATGAAGCAACACGCCACAATATGGGATTTGATACCGTTGACCGTCTGGTAGAGGATTACAATGTCCCTCAGGGTGGTGTGAAATTTAATGCCATGTACGGTAAAACCATGATCGGCGGAGAGAAAGTGATTCTTATGAAGTCACTTTCTTTTATGAACCTGAGTGGCGGTCCTGTTCGTGAGATGGCGAATTATTTTAAAATTGATCCGGAATCAGAGCTTATTGTTATTTATGATGATATTGATCTGGAGCCCGGGCAGCTTCGCATCCGCAAGCAGGGAAGTGCGGGTGGACATAACGGGATCAAAGATATTATCCGCCAGCTTGGCACAGAGAAATTTCTCCGTATTAAAGTAGGAGTTGGTGCAAAGCCGAAGGGATGGGATCTGGCAGATCATGTACTTGGCAGATTTTCCACAGAAGACAGGAAACTTGTGGATGAAGCAATAGCAAAGGCGGCAAAGGCTGTGGATATCATAATCACACAGGGTACAGATGCAGCCATGAACGAATATAACAGAAAAGTACCTGTACAGAAATAAGCAGACAGGAAATAGATGATTGTTCAGCAAAAGGTATAGAAAGCGGTAACTGGAAACAGAAGCCGCTTTTATTACGTCGAAGGATCATGAGGGGTGAAGATGAAAGCATTTTTAACACCTCTGCAGGGGCTTGCAGAGTTTGAACAGATTAAAGAAAAAAGCAAAACGAATAAGGGAATCCTGCAGGTTTCGGGGTGTATGGAATCGCAGAAATCTCATCTGATGTACGGACTTTCCGGGATTGCGCCTTATCGTCTGATCCTGGCGGAGGACGAACGCCGCGCCAGAGAAATTTATGAAGATTACAGATTTTATGACAGAAAAGTGTATTCTTATCCTGCGAAAGATCTTCTGTTCTTTCAGGCAGATATCCATGGAAATCTGCTGATACGTCAGAGGATGAAGGTCATTAAGGCGTTACTGGAAGAGAAAGAACTGACAGTTGTTACAAGTATTGACGGATGTATGGATTTTCTGGAATCTCTGGGAAAGATAAAAGAACAGCTGATTCATTACGAAAGTGACAGCACCGTAGACATAGAACAGCTGAAGAACCAGCTGGTGGCTTTAGGTTACGAGCGGGTAGGACAGGTGGAAATGCCGGGGCAGTTCTCTGTGCGTGGCGGTATTGTGGATATTTACTGTCTCACTGAGGAAAATCCATGGAGAATCGAGCTTTGGGGAGATGAGATTGATTCTATCCGGAGTTTTGATCCGGAGAGTCAGCGTTCTCTGGAAAATCTGGAAGAACTTACGATCTATCCGGCTGTGGAGCATATAGGGGACAAGGATATGGTTTCCTTCCTGGATTATTTTCCGGAGGAAAGAACCATAATCTTTCTGGATGAACCAAACCGACTGACTGAGAAAGGCGGGGCTGTAGAAGAAGAGTACAGACAGAGCCGTATGCACAGAGAGGAAAAAGGCAGCCGGAATCTGCCGGAAAACTGGCTTTGTTCTTTTGAACAGCTTCAAAAAGAACTGAATAAACGCAACTGTATTTCTGTATGTGCGCTGGAACCGAAACAGGCAGGCTGGAAAGTGCGGGAGAAATTTTACCTGGAGGTAAAATCAATCAGCGCTTATAACAACAGTTTTGAACTTCTGGTAAAAGATCTTCATCAGTATAAGAAACAGGGATACAGGATCGCGTTGCTTTCCGGTTCCCGCACAAGGGCCGAGAGGCTGGCAAAGGATCTTCAGGAAGAGGGACTGGCAGCCTTTTATGGACAAGATTATGACAGGGAGATCTGTCCGGGCGAGATCATGGTGGTTTATGGCCATGCAAAGAAGGGCTTTGAATACCCGTTGATCAAGTTTGCGGTAATGACAGAATCTGACATTTTTGGACAGGAACAGAAAAAAAAGAAGAAAAAAAATTACAGTGGAAGCCGTATTCAGGATTTTGCGGAGCTTTCTATCGGCGATTTTGTTGTCCATGAAAAGCATGGTCTTGGTATTTACCGAGGAATTGAAAAAGTTGAAGTAGACAGGATCGTTAAAGATTATATTAAAATTGAATACAGAGGCGGAAGCAATCTCTATATTCCTGCTACTCAGCTTGACTGTCTGCAGAAATATTCAGGGGCAGATGCTTCAAAGGCTCCGAAGCTGAACAAACTTGGTACTCAGGAGTGGAATAAAACAAAGAGCAAGGTTCGTGGGGCAGTTAAAAATATTGCAAAAGAACTGGTAGAGCTTTATGCAGTGCGTCAGGAAAAGGAAGGATATGTCTGTGGTCCTGATACTGTATGGCAGAGAGAATTTGAAGAAATGTTTCCTTATGAAGAGACAGAGGATCAGCTCAGTGCTATTGAGGATGCCAAACGTGATATGGAGAGTACCAGGATTATGGACCGGCTTATCTGTGGGGATGTGGGATACGGCAAAACAGAAGTGGCGCTGCGTGCCGCATTTAAGGAAGTACAGGAGAGCAGACAGGTAGCTTATCTTGCACCTACAACGATCCTTGCGCAGCAGATTTATAATACCTTTGTGCAGAGGATGAAGGAATTTCCGGTACGTGTGGAACTGTTGTGCAGATTCCGGACTCCGGCACAACAGAAGAAGGCAATCGAAGATCTGAAAAAAGGTCAGGTGGATGTGATCATTGGAACGCACAGAATCCTTTCCAAAGACGTACAGTTCAAAAATCTTGGCCTGTTGATCGTTGATGAGGAACAGCGGTTTGGAGTTACGCATAAGGAAAAAATCAAGCAGTTAAAGAAGGATGTGGATGTCCTTACACTGACTGCAACGCCCATTCCCCGTACTCTTCATATGAGCCTGATCGGAATCCGGGATATGAGTGTCCTGGAGGAGCCTCCTATGGACAGAATGCCGATCCAGACATATGTTATGGAATATGATGAAGAGACGGTCCGAGAGGCTATCAACAGGGAATTGCGCAGAGGCGGACAGGTTTATTATGTTTATAATCGAGTGACGGATATTGCAGATGTTGCCCTGCGTATTGCGAAGCTGGTGCCGGACGCAAGGGTGGATTTTGCTCATGGCCAGATGAGTGAGAGGGAACTGGAGAATGTGATGTATTCCTTTGTAAACGGGGATATTGATGTGCTGGTTTCCACCACGATCATTGAGACAGGGCTGGATATTTCCAATGTAAATACTATGATTATCCATGATTCAGACAGATACGGGCTTTCTCAGCTTTATCAGCTTCGGGGAAGGATCGGGCGTTCCAACAGAACTGCCTATGCGTTTCTGATGTACAGAAAGAATGTGATGCTGAAGGAGACGGCTGAGAAGCGTCTGGCTGCGATCCGCGAGTATACGGATCTGGGAAGCGGATTTAAAATTGCAATGAGAGATCTGGAACTTCGAGGTGCCGGAAATCTGCTGGGTGCGCAGCAGCATGGACATATGAATGCGGTTGGATATGATCTTTATTGTAAGATGCTCAATGAAGCAGTGAAAGAGGCGAAGGGTATTCATACAATGGAGGATTTCGAGACATCGGTTGATCTGAATGTTGATGCGTATATTCCTGATTCCTACATCAGTAATGAATTTCAGAAGCTGGATATTTATAAAAGAATTGCGGGGATTGAGACACAACAGGATTATGATGATATGCTGGAAGAACTTCTGGACCGTTTCGGAGAACCCGGAAAGGCAGTGCTGAATCTTCTGGCGATTGCGAAGTTAAAGGCGATTGCTCATCAGGGGTACGTAACGGAAATAAAGCAGACTGGAAAAACAGTCCGGTTTACCCTTTATGAGAAAGCAAGGCTGAATACAGAAGGCTTTCCGGCTCTTATGCAGAAATACAGAAGAGGTCTGCAGTTTAAGAATGAGCAGGAACCAAAATTTATCCTGGAACCACAGGGGAATCTGATCCTGGCATTGACGGAATTTGCAGAGGAGCTTAAGAGCATGGCGGAAAATATGTGAAATATACTACATATTTTTCGATTTGCCTTGCCCTTCGCAGGAAAAAAGTTTATACTCTAATAACAGTACATTCTGGGAAAGTGGTATGGAAGAAAGACCAGATTGATAATATGGAGGAAGAAATGAAAAAAATGGTAAAGAGAACAGCCGTTGTGACACTGGCAGGTGTGATGTCAGTTGGTATGCTTTCCGGCTGTGGAAGTAAAACATTAGATGGAACAAAGACAGTGGCTACTGTTGACGGAACAGATATTCCGCTTGGAGTTGTAAGTCTTTATGCCCGCGAACAGCAACAGCAGACAACAACCATGTATTTAAATTATATGGGAAGTGCAGATAATATCTGGGATCAGACAGCAGGTGATGATTCAGATGAGACTTATGGTGATCAGGCAGTGACAAGCAGTCTGGAGTCTGTTGAGAAGATGTATATTCTCAAAGAGAAGGCTGCGGATTATAACATAGAGCTTACAGATGATGATGAAGCAGCGATCGCAGATGCAGCATCACAGTTTATGGCTGCAAACAGTGAAGAGACAATTAAGGAACTTGCGGTAACGGAAGATCAGGTAAAAACACTTCTGGAGCTTCAGACAATTCAGAAGAAGATGTATGATCCGGTTGTAGCAGAAGGAAAGATCACAGTTTCTGATGATGAAGCGAATCAGACAACCTTCACTTATGTAAGTATCTCTACAAGCGGTGATGATATAACTGATGAGGAGAAAAAGACTAAGAAAGAACAGGCTCAGGAGATTCTGGATAAGATGAAAGAGGATCCTACAGCAGACATGAGTGAGATTGCCAAAGGTGTAGATGACAGTTATTCTGCAGTACAGGGTAATTTTACAACAAAAGAGAGCGAAGACGAGGATGAAGATTCCGGCAGCGAGGCATATCCGGATGAGGTTCTGAAGGTTCTGAGAGGACTGAAGGACGGAGAAGTCGCAGACAATATTATTGAGACTGACACAGGATACTATGTAGTAAGACTTGACAAGATCAATGATGAAGATGCCACAGCTTCCAAGCGAGAATCTCTTCAGAATTCCAAAGAAAATACCTATTTTACAGATACAACTGCCAAATGGCTGGATGAGGCAGATGTAAAGGCGGTTAAGAAAGTCCTTAAGACACTTAAGATCACTGACAAACATACCTTCATGGCACCGACTCCTACCCCGGTTCCGGAAACACCGACACCTGAAGTGACAGAAGAGGCAACTCCAACACCGGAAACAGAGGAAGTTACAGAAACACCTGCAGCAGAGGATACAGAGACAACAGAGACTCCGGCGGCAGAGGAAGAAGCAGCAGAAACTACTGAAACACCGGAAGCAACACCGACAGAAGCAGCTAAATAAGAAAATCCGAACTGTCAGTAGCCTGCTGATAGGAATTGAGTATTGTAAATTAAAACAGCTATGATGAAAACCTGAGTGTTTTCACATAGCTGTTTTTGAGTTTAAATAAATCCGAAATCATTCTCCTAAATATGCAAAAATAACACAGATAAATAGAGATATGATAATACGTTATTTTGTATGTTCTGCTAAATGAGATGGAAATGCTTCAAAGCATTGGCAATTCCGTTGTCCTCTATATCGGTTGTCTGGTAAGTGCAGTGAGGCAGGATCAGGGGATCCGAGTCGCCCATTGCGATGCTGTTTCCGGCGAACTGCAGCATAAGAAGATCGTTCGTGCTATCGCCGAATGCATAGGTGTCTTTGACCGGAACCCCAAGGCGGTCTGCCAGAAACCGGATTCCGGTTGCTTTGCTGAGATTTTTCTGAGTCAGTTCCCAGGCCTTGTCTTCATGTATGAAACACAGAAAATGTTCATCTGCAAATTTGCGGAAAGTTTTCATATCAGAATCAGCAGACGGAAAAGCCAGAAACTTGTCAAATGTAAAATGGTTGTATGTTTCGGGCGGGTAGAGAGCCAGATCTTCTACTATAACTTCTGCTTTCAGCTTCTGAACAGTTTCAGGAACAGCACGTGAACTGCTGTCATATAAAATCTTATCCGGGCGTTCAAAAAACGCAGGAATTCTGCATTCCCGCAGTAATTCTGTTGTTTTACGGCAAAGCGGATTTGGAATAGAACTGGAAAATAAAAGCTCTTCATTCATATAAATCTGGCTGCCGCATCCGCATACATAGCCGTCGAATCCCATTTCTTTAATGATTTCCGGAATCATTGTATAGGTACGTCCGGAATTGATGAAAAGGAGATGACCATTATAGCGGGCTTCTTTTAAAGCCTGTTTCGCACTGTCCGGAACTGTCCATGGGTAAGGGGTTAACAGGGTTTTGTCAATGTCAAAAAATAAGAGTTTACGATTATTCTCCATCAGATGTCTCCTCTGTCTCAGTATCTGTATTGTCATAAAATTCGTCATCAGAAGGATTTTCATTTCCTGTATGTACGCGGATTCCGTTCAGTTCAACTTCGCCTTCCATTGGGATCACAAGGCACTTGCGTCCGTCAATTATGCGTGTTTCCACAAGATCGGCACGTTCAGGATCTACGTGGACTACAACATCTGGGGTTTTGATCTCGAATCTTTTTGTATTGGTGATGTTGGAAGCAACCAGGGAGGATTTTTCCCCAGCTGTGATCTCGTATTGTTCATCAAATGACTGTAGTTTTTCATCTTCTACGCCGCATTCTTCAAAGAGGCGTTTTACCTCAGATTTGGTCAGAACTACAGGTTCCGGCTCATCCTTCTGTGATTCGATCAGGTCGTTTAATTTCTCGTGAATGCTTAATACAGTGTCATATCTGCAGTCGTCGCCCAGAGTATCTTCAACCAGTGCGTTAAAGGAATCACGCTGTCCTCCTGCAGAAAGAGGTGCTGTACATCCAAGCAGTTCATCGATAAAAATATCCCGAAGCTCGTTTGCATTTTTACTATAATAAAGGACACCATGGATGTCAGTGCTGCGGTCGTTAAACTGCGGGAAAAGGAAAGCAACATCCGGAAGTTCCACGATCCAGTCGCGGATACGGTCCTGGATGCTGTTGGTTTCGGCATTGTAGCAAAGACCTGCCTTAGAGAGTTTTACAGGACAGATACAGCACATGATGTGCTCATAAATCTCATCAGATGCATCAAACATTTCTGCACCGTCGGAAGACTTTCCGGGGATATCATATACTCCATGGATCAGGATGATGTAGTAGTTTTCGGGATAATCATAGTTTTCAATGATCTTATCGTAGAAACTTTCTACCAGTGCATCATCGGTCAGTTTGCTTTCTCTCAGTTTCATAAGAAAATGTTGAGTTCCACCCTCAGTTTCCTGCTCGAGAGGAAATTCCATGTTCATCAGATTTTTTCCTATTGTTCCGGAAAGGGATTTGCGGAAAATTTCAAAGTATTTGAACATTTCTTCTTCTGATAAAGAGAGAAATGCTTCTTTCAGTTCGGTTTTTTTATTCTTTTCTCCGTCAACGTAACATCCGCAGATGCGGGTGAGAGAACAGTTCTCGGGAGTGAACTGTTTCTTGATTTCAGAAATTTCTTTTTTGTTCATATAGTTTATACCTCATGTTAGTCTGTTCTTTATTATAGACTAGTTGTGATGCAGGGGCAAGGAAAATTGCCTGAAAATTATGGGAAATACAGGTGAGTTTTGGTAGATGTAGTGCTATAATATAGGAAGATATTGTTGCCTGGCTGTGTTGCTGAGAACGTGGTGGACAGTAATGTTGCTTTGACAGTGATGAAAATAAATACAGGAGGATATGAGACATGAATGAGACAATAAAAAATCTTTTGGAGCGAAGAAGTGTACGTGGTTATAAAGAAGATCTGGTGCCGGAAGAAGTGTTGAATGAAATTCTTGAAGCAGGGGAATACGCACCAAGCGGAATGGGACAACAGGGTACACTTATGGTAGTAACACAGAATCCGGAACTTGTTGCGAAGCTTTCTAAAATGAATGCGGATGTGATGGGGACTGAGAGTGATCCGTTCTATGGGGCACCGACAGTTGTTGTGGTCTTTGCAGACAGTAATATGCCTACATGTGTGGAAAATGGAAGTCTGGTTATGGGAAATCTGATGAATGCTGCTCATGCCCTTGGGGTTGATTCCTGCTGGATTCATCGTGCAAGAGAGGTGTTTGCTTCTGAAGAAGGAAAGGCATTGAAGGCAGAGTGGAGTGTGCCGGAGTCTTATGTTGGAATTGGTCATTGTGTGCTTGGTTATCGCTCCGGGGAATATCCGAAAGCGAAAGCGAGAAAAGACGGATTTGTGATCAGGGTGTGATTGTAGTGTGGCGGCAGAGTGATTCCTGAAACAGGCTGGCAGGAAAGATATGAGAATGTTCGGGAAATCAAGTTGCCGGCACAGTAGCTGTGAGAGAGGGTTGCTGTTGAGTATATTTGATTTTAAGAGAAAGAAGTACAGAACGTTTCTGCAGGATTCTGAGACAGGTGAGGAGATTGCTGAGGAGTATGAGAAAGGCCGGGGAGTCTGGAAAAAGCATGATGTTCAGGATGGGAAGGGTTCGGAGATGAGAGAGAATCTGATAAGGAAGCATTATTGGTTTTCGGGGAGAGTGCAGGGAGTTGGATTTCGCTATCGGGCCTGTTATATTGCCAGTTCTCTGGGGGTTACCGGTTGGGTGAGAAATAACTGGGATGACCGCGTGGAGATGGAGGCGCAGGGGAGCAGGGAGCTGCTTGCGCAGATGGTGGAGATGTTGGGGAGACAGAGGTTTATTGAGATTGAGGGGATTGAGGAGAGGGTGATTCCGGTGGAGGTTGAGAGTGGGTTTTATTCCAGATGAAAGGGAGGAAAGCTCAAACAATTCTCTTTGGCTCGGTTTCGGGTCTTAAGAAAAACTAAGCCCGGGAAGATCAGCTAAGAGGGACGCAAGCTCAAATCATTCTCTTCGGCTCGGTTTCGGGCCTTAAGAAAAGCTAAGCCCCGGAAAATCTGCTAAAAGCATTCACAGATAACTCAAACTCGCCGCGAAGCGGCTCAGACAGTGAGTGATCTGCGAATAACGCAGATTTCCCGGGGCTAAGTTTTTCTAAAGGCCCTGCAAATGTCGCCGAAGAGAATGATTTGAGCTTGCTGGCTGTTGGCTGTGACAGAGATGGCTGAAAGAGAAGCGGGATGGTGGTTTGTTAGTTTGGCGGAATAGAAAAGTTTCCTATATATAGTATGAATGGGACGGAAAAGCTGGGGTGTTGTGTATATATGGTATGTGGGTGCTGCAATATAGGAAGGATAGATGGG
>ERZ894229.191-NODE-191-length-64397-cov-12.1748_pt1 | contig 64397 bp, 52 predicted proteins | sample MGYA00380295_ERZ894229 | MGnify/ENA primary metagenome ERZ894229 (study PRJEB32331, sample SAMN06328479) | human gut metagenome | biome: human gut microbiome; feature: stool | host: Homo sapiens | collected 2014-09-17 ... | reverse complement strand
ACGCCCAAAATCTGATGATCTATGTCAATTCAGAAACAATTCTGAAGATTGACCGGCTTTTCTCTCCTTATATAGAGAGAAGTTATCCACAATCGGGATGATTTACATTTAACAATTACCTATTCTTTTCAGTTCTGAATCAGGCCAGGAAATCCTCGATGATCACCGCTTCCGCCTCTTCTTCCGTCAGGCCGAAGGTGCGCAGCTTCAGAATCTGATCATTGTTGATTCTTCCGATGGCCGCCTCATGGATGATCTGGGCATCAATATTTCTCGCATTGATCTCCGGGATGGAAGAAATCTGCGCCTGATCCATGATGATGGAATCGCACTGCACGTGGGCGTGACAGAGAGCGTTTCCTACCGCAATCGGATGGAAGGTCTGCACCGAAGTCCCCTTGGCAACCGAACGGGAAACGATCCGGGCCGTGCTGCCCGCGCCGTTTAACTCTACCGTCATATCGGACACGGCGGTCTGCCGATCATGGGTCATCAGCTTTTCCATCACATTCAGCTTCGCGTTTTCCGCAAGCGTGACCTCCGTCTTTCTCACAGTGGAATCCACGCCGCCGATCTGCGCGGTATCCAGGTTGAACACCGCATCCTCCTCCAGATAGATCTGGGTGACGGGATTTAAAATCTTCTCTCCCGTTCCCTCTCCTTCCCCGTAATGCTTCTCCGCATAGGTTACGGTCGCGCCCTTTCCCACATGAAAAGCATGGATTCCGTCATGCCTCGCCGCATCGCAGCCCGCATTGTGAATGCCGCAGCCCGCCACGATGGTCACGTTGGCGCCGCCCTCAATATAAAAATCGTTATATACCACGTCCGTGATTCCCGTAGCGTTCACTACCACAGGAATATGCACCTCTTCTCCCTGCGTTTCCTTACTGATGTATACGTCGATTCCCTGCTTGTCCGTCTTCCTGCGGATCTTGATGTGATCCGTATCTCCATGGCAGAGGGCCTGGCCGTTGTACCGCAGGTTGTATGCGCCCTCCTGCTTAAAACCGTAGTCATCTATTTTTTTCAGAATTCCGTCCGTTACCGCATCCAGTTTCATCAATATTTCCTCTTTTCCTGCCGTTTTCAGCGGCATCTTTTCCAGGATGAAATCCTTCGGATTTCATCTGCCTTCCGCCCGGTCCATGCAGGCACAGCTCGTCTCCTCCAGGAACAGCTTCGGGAGAATCTCATCCCTGCTTCCGATCTCTTCCACTCTTCCGTCCCGCACCACCATGATACGGTCTGCCATCCGTATGATCCTCTCCTGATGGGAAATCAGGACCAGGCTCTCCTCCTTGCTCCTGTGGATTCTCTCAAACTGCTTTACCAGCATGGAAAAACTCCAGAGATCGATTCCCGCCTCCGGCTCGTCAAACACGCTCACCTTATGATCCTTCGCCAGCACCGTGGCGATCTCCACCCTTTTTTTCTCTCCGCCGGAAAGGGTGGCGTCCACCTCCCGATCCAGATATTCCTTCGCGCACAGCCCCACACTGCTTAATAGCTTACAGCTGACCGGCTCCGGAAGCTCCTTTCCCGCCGCCAGATTCAGCAGTCTGCGCACCGTCATCCCCTTGAAGGAAGCCGGCTGCTGGAAAGCGAAGCCGATTCCGGCCTTGGCACGCTCATCAATGCTCAGATTCGTGATATCCTCTCCGTCCAGCAGAATGGTTCCGGAAGTCTCCTTAATAATCCCCATCAAAAGCCTTGCAATGGTGGATTTTCCGCCCCCGTTCGGCCCGGTGATCACGAGCATCTCCCCGTCGTTCACCGTAAAATTGATATCGGTAACGATCGGAAGCGTCTCCTGATTCTCCGTTACCTCATAGGACAGATGTTTTACCTCAAGCATAACTGCACCTCTTTCATCTGTAATATTTCTTTCCATCCGATTATAAATGAACAGGCAGAGAAAGCTCTCCCCCTGCCTGTTTCTTTACCGAATAATATTTTACACAATCAGGAAGCTGATTGCAATAGGCTGTTTCCCCTTTGATACAGAATATCAGTAACGGCGTTACTATTCACAGCCGATTCAGAATGGACAACACGCACGTCGTGCTTGCACGTAAGGGCGTGTTATCCATTCTGAATCCGGACTGCGAAGCAGTCACCCCACCCCCATGAGCAGCCTTAGCGCCGCAAGGCGCGGGACTGGAGCCTCGAAGAGGCGACGGGTGCGCATGCGAGGTGCGCAAGCGCACTTCGCATGCGGGTGGGGTGGCTGTGAATAGTAACGCCCGAATCCGGCCCGCCTACCCCTGAAACGGCTCCGTAAAATATCCCATATGGGAAACCGGTTCTCCGCCCATGAGCAGGTGGGCGGTATCCCCCGCCGCCTGGCAGCGGAAATAGGCTGTTCCTCTCTCCCGCTCCTCCGAAGCCAGCACCGTTACAGAGGTGGGCGCAAGGAAAAATCCGCCGGTCAGCACCACCGGAGAGATGCCCAGCAGATGGCCGCACAGATACAGCGTGATCCCCATATGGCAGAACAGCACGATCACTGCGTCCTTCTGCGTCTTACCGGAAAGGTCCGTCCGATAGATGCCTCCCTCACGCACATAGCCATAATGTGCAAGCAGCCCGTCAAGCCCTGCACAGACCCGTGCGTATTCCTCCTTCACCGGGCCGCTTCGCATCACCGGCGTATCCGCAAAAGCGTTTCTGTCGTACATCCTCTCTTCCTTTGTCCAGAAGCCGGGATAAAAATCCCAGGGGATCACGTGCTCTCCCCGGCCAGGGTCGTTAATGAACGCGCGGAATTCCCGCAGCCAGGGCAGAGTCCGGGCCTGTCTTCCCATCTTTTTCAGGCTCAGGGAAGCGGTGTCCTGCGCCCGTCCCAGGGGCGACACATAAAAGTCCGTCACCTTCCAGCGGGACACGCGTTCCGCCAGAAGCGCAGCCTCCCTCCAGCCTTTTTCCGTCAGACTGTCTTTTTCATAATCAGGGTCTCCATGCCGGATGAAAATAATTCTCATAATAATCCTCACTTCTGTGTCTCAACGAAATTGTGTATCCAGACGCCCCGCTTCACCATCACAAATCCCACCACGCATTTGATGATGTCCACCGCCTGACAGAGGAAATAGAGGGGGACAATGGGAAGAGAGGTAAAACGGCTTAACACAAAGGCCAGCGGAATGCTCACCACCCAGAGAAATACACTGTCAAACAGGAAGGTGACGAAGGTTTTTCCTCCGGAACGCATAGTGAAATAACAGGCATTGGCAAAGGCCTGCACGGGCATCAGTGCGGCGACGATGAGAATGAATCGTTCCGCCATGCCACGCACCTCGGGCGTGGTGTTGTACAGGCGGGGAAAGAGGGGCGCAAAAGCCATCATGACCGCGCCGATGAGGACACAGCTTCCCACGGCAAACGCCAGAAGCTTCGTGTCCGTATCCCTCGCCTCCTCCATTTTTCCCGCGCCAAGAAGCTGTCCCACAATGATCGCCACCGCGTTTCCCATGGCGAGAGATACCACATTAAACAGATTGGAAATGGTGGAAGAAATGTTCAGTCCTGCGATCACGGAAAGCCCTCGCATGGAATAACACTGCATCATCACCGCCATGCCGGCCGACCAGAGGGCCTCGTTGACCATCAGCGGCATTCCCCTCAGGAAAATCTGCCCTGCCAGATGGGAAGGAATGCGCAGGGTCCGGTACACCCCATCCAGATAAGGAGCTTTTCCTTTCTTGCCGTGGGAGCAGAGCGCCACGATCAGACATTCCACATAACGGGAGATGACCGTCGCGATGGCTGCACCCACCACACCCAGAGCCGGCGCTCCAAATTTGCCGTAAATCAGAATATAGTTGAGCACCAGATTCACCAGCACCGCCGCAATGCCCGCCTTCATGGGAAGGACCGTCTCCCCGGCCTCCCTGAGGGTGGAAGAATAGACCTGCGCCAGCGCATAGGGGATCAGCCCCGCCAGCATGCACAGCAGATAGCTCCGGCCGTAGGAAAGGGTGCGCGCCGCATCGCCGGAAGTTCCCTCCTCATTCAGATACAGAGAGATCAGGCTCTCCCCGCCCGCTGAAAAAATCAGAATACCAAGGAGCACCAGGCCGGCACAGAAAAGCAGCTTGAAGCGGAACGCGTTTCTGACCCCTTCATAATTTCGATTGCCGTAAAACTGTGCGCCGAAAATGCCCGCCCCGGAAATGGCGCCGAAAATACAGATATTGAATACGAACAGGAGCTGGTTCGCCACAGCGACGCCGGACATCTGCTCCGTTCCAACCTGTCCCACCATGATGTTGTCCAGAAGGCTGACAAAGTTGGTGATCCCATTCTGGATGATGATCGGAATGGTCACCGTCAGCACCATTTTATAAAAGCTTTTATCCCCGATCAGCTTTTTCCTTAAGCCGGTTTTCTCCGGCTTCTTCGCCTTTGTATCCATCCCTTTTCTCCTCATAAAACACTGTTGGACCGCCGTTTTGTTTCTCTCCTGTCCGTCCCCGAAGCCCGCCCGCCAAAAACCGCCCTGATGCCCGTTGCCAGGCCATCCAGCCCAGCGCCGCGCCTGCACAGTTCAGCAGAATATCGTCCACATCAAATGCGCCAAATCCGGAAAGAAGCTGGAACAGCTCAATCCCCGCCGTGAACAGAAAGGCGTTGCACAGCATGATAAAAAAACCGCTGTATTTCCGTCCCATCCAGGGAAGCAGCATCCCGAACGGAACAAAAACCGCCACGTTGCCCGCCAGATTTTCAAAACTGTTCAGGCGGTCGCTGTAGCGGATATACATCCGGATCGTTTTAAAAAGTGTAAAATTGGCCGTATGAAGCCCTTCCAGCACCGTTTCCTTCTGCCAGAGCGCCGCAGTCTCCGCAAGCACCTCCACAGGGTATTTGAAAATGAGCAGACGCACCGCCAGAAGCAGATAAACGAAAAAAACTGCCTGCTTTAATATCTCACTTCCATCAGGGCCAGTCCGCAGGCGGGAACCAGAGGCCCCGCATCCTCCCTCTTCCCGTTTTCCAGAAGGGCAGTCATCTCTCCGGCCTTCCGCTTTCCGCTTCCCACCTCCAGAAGCGTCCCCATCAGAATCCGGACCATATGAAACAGGAAACCATTCCCGGAAAAAGTGAACCATATTTCATCCCCCATCCGTTCGATGTCTATGGAATCCACCGAGCGCACTGTGGATTTCCGGCTCCTTTTCGCGGATGTGAAAGCCCTGTAATCATGGGTTCCGCAGAGCAGCGCCGCAGCTCGGCGCATCTCCTCCACATCCAGCTTTTCCGGGCAGACATATACATATCTTCTATCAAATATATGTGGGACCGCGCTGTTTAGCACCCGGTAACGATATGTTTTTCCCTTCGCGTTCAGACGGCTGTGAAACCGTTCCGGCACTTCTTCGATGGCGATTACGCCGATATCCTCGGGCAGATATTCGTTGATTTTTTCCATCAGCTCCTGCGCGGAAAGCTCCGTATCCATATGGAAATTTGCCACCTGCCCATAGGCATGCACTCCCGCGTCCGTACGGCCGGAGGCCTGGATTTCCACTTCCGTTCCCGCCAGACGGGTCAGAAGCCGCTCCAGCTTCCCCTGGATCGTGTTCTGTGTGCTCTCCTGCCGCTGCCAGCCCTGGTACCGGGTTCCCTCATACTGCAGAATGATTTTAAAATTGCGCAATCAGCTCACCTCCCAGGGATTGGGCTTACCTTCCAGAAACAGCCTGCAGCTTTCCAGAGAATCCCGGATCACCGTTTTGGTATAGTTATCCGTGTAAAAAGCCATGTGATGGGAAACGGTCACGTTCGGGAATCCCCGCAGGATGGCCAGCTGACGGTTCTGCAGCACATCCGACTTGTGGTCATAATAGTACAGACCGAACTCGTTCTCCACCACATCCAGGGCCGCAGCGCCCACTTTTCCACTTTCGATGCCCTCAATCAGCGCCTCGGAATCGATCAGGGCGCCCCTTGCGGTATTGACGATCACCACGCCGTCCTTCATCTGTGCGAGCGTCTCCGCTCCGATCAGATGAAAATTGTCCTCCGTCAGCGGCGCGTGCAGGGTGATCACGTCCGCTTCCTTCCAAAGCTCCGGAAGCGTCACATAGGAGGCATACTGCTTCGTCTCCTCGTTTTCATAAGGGTCATTTGCCAGGATCCGGCAGCCGAAGCCGGACAGATGCCGGATCACCGTCCGCCCGATGCGTCCTGTTCCAATGACTCCCACGGTAAGGTCGGCCAGTTCCCTGCCCCGGATGCCCTGCAGGGTATAATCCTGGATATTCGTCCGCTCCAGAATCCGCTTCATGTTCCGGATGCTCATCAGAATCAGCATTACCGCGTAGTCGGCCACTCCGTTCGGGCCGTAGGGAGCGTTTCCCACCCGGATGCCGCAGTCCTTCGCCGCCTGCATGTCGATGTGGTCGTAACCAATCGTGCGTGTCGTCAGATACCGGATCCCGCATCTGGCGAACTCCTCCATCAGCTCCCTGGTGATCTGAGAGGTGATGATATCCGCACATTCACACCCCTCCGTCACCCGCGCGATGTTCTCCATATCCGGCGCGTCCGGACAGCCGGATATGGTAAGGCCCAGCTCCTTACTGAACCGCTCAAACCATTCCGCCTCATCAAATTGTCTCAGATTGAATACCGCTATCTTTTTCATTCCTTCTTTTCATCCTTTTCTTCCTCCGGCGGAATTTCTTCCTGTTCCAGCTTCCGGAAGTGGTTAAAGCCATAGAGAAGAATCCTCACGCTGTTAATGGTGGTATCAAAGAGTCCTGCCTCAAACATCTTCTGTATCACGATGCCCACCGGAACGGCCAGAATCATACCCGCCACACTTCCGACGCGGTAGCCGATAAACAGAAGGAACAGGGTGGGAATGGCGGGTACGCCGATGGAATCCCCGACAAATTTGGGCTGGATGATCTGCCTTAACAGCTGCGCCACTCCCCAGATGATCATGAGTCCCAGTGCCATCCGGTAATTTCCCGCAAGGACCTCCATCAGCGCCCAGGGCCACAGAACGGCTCCCGCGCCGAATACCGGGAAGAAATCCAGCACAGCGATCAGAAACGCGATCAGGAAGGAATACTCCACCTGCAGGATGAGAAGACCGATGAACAGAACGAAATAAATCACGATCTCAATCCGAAACTGCGCCACGAAATAGCCGCCCACCGCTCCGGTCAGCCCAGAGGACATAATCCGGAATTTTTTTCGGATGCTCTCCGGCACGTGCCTGCGAAAAAAGGCATACACATTCTCCCTCTCCGCCACAAAGAAATAGGAAGACAACAGGCACATGATGGTACTGACAATCACGGACGGAATATTTCTGGCAATATTTCCCACAGCGTTCACGGTCGGCTCGCTCAGACCGTTTATGGCGCTGCTGATATAGCTTCCCAGATTATCTCCGATCTGCGTGAGATTTTCCTTCAGCGCCGAAGGGAACCGGTCATACAGGGCTTCCAGACTTCCCATCACTTCGTTCAGTTCCTTCTCGATATCCTGCCAGATGGAGGGCAGCGAAGCCACAAAGCCCGCGGCCTCCGTCACCAGCCTGGCAATCACAAAATAGCCGATCAGAATCACGCCTGCCAGTACCGCAATAATGACAATGGCAGACCCCGCCTTTCTGCGGATACGAATTTTCTGTTCAAAAAAATGCACCAGCGGATTCGCGATCATGGCGATGATCCAGCCTATTACAAACGGCATGAAAAAGCTCAGAAGCCTGGGCAGCAGAAAGACCGCCAGGCACAGAAGTACCACCGCTGTCAGCAGATTCAGAACTGCTTTGATATATTTTCTTATTCCCGGCCGCATAGTCCTCTCTCCTTCAGCATCCCTTCCGGATGTCCCCGCGTCAGCTTTTCATTCTCCGGGTTCGATCAGCCTGTCTATTACCTCATAGATCTCTTCTCTTCCCTGCTTTGTGAGCGCGGAAAACGGCAGGATGATCGTTTCCTTTCCCGCCTTCAGTCCTTCCCGCACCGTTTTAAGTGCGGAAGGGACCTGACTCCGTTTCAGCTTATCCAGCTTGGTAGCGATGATAATGGGATGATATCCCTGGCTGACGATCCAGTCATACATCTGCCTGTCGTTGGCAGAAGGCTCATGACGGATATCAATCAGCAGAAAAACGGCCTTCAGCTGCCTGGACTGGCGCAGGTAGCGCTCCACCATCTTTCCCCATTTTGCCTTCACCTCTTCGCTCACCTTCGCATATCCGTAACCGGGCAGATCCACCAGATAGAACGCGCCGTTTACATTATAAAAATTAATGGTCTGGGTCTTCCCCGGCTGGGCCGAAGTCCTCGCCAGCGATTTGCGGTTCATGACCGCATTGATCAGAGAGGACTTTCCCACATTACTTTTTCCGGCAAACGCGATTTCCGGCAGGCTGTTTTCCGGAAGAGCGCTGGTAATGCCGCAGACCGTCTCCAGGCTTACGTTTTTGATTACCATATTTTCCTCTCATTCCCGGGCCTGTGCAAACGCCCTCGTTCTCACTTCCTCCATGGTTTTCACAAGGACGATCTCCAGCCCGTTTTTGATTTCTCTGGAAATCTCCTCCACATCCTTCCGGTTCTCCTCCGGCACCAGCACCGTTTTGATGCCGGCAGTTTTCGCCGCAAGAAGCTTCTCTTTCAGTCCTCCGATGGGAAGCACGCGGCCCCTCAGGGTGATCTCTCCGGTCATCGCCACATCCGCCCGCACCGGCGTTTTGGTTAGAACGGAAAGCAGTGCCGTCGCCATGGTAATTCCGGCAGAAGGACCATCCTTGGGAACCGCCCCTTCCGGAATATGAAAATGAAAATCATTTTCCGTGAACACCGCCGGTTCAATCCCGTATCTGTCTGCAACAGAACGGACATAGCTGATGCCCGTCATGGCGGATTCCTTCATCACATCGCCCAGCTGTCCGGTCAGGCGGATCTCTCCCTTGCCGGGCATCATATTCACCTCCACCTGCATGGTCACGCCGCCCACGCTGGTCCAGGCGAGGCCGCGCACGATGCCGATATCGTCCTTTTCATTGGCCCGATCCTTCGCATTTCTGGGCTTGCCCAGATACTTTTCCAGATTCCGTCCGGTCACGCGTACAGCCGCACCCGCCTTTCCCTGCCGCTCCAGCATCTGCCTTGCCGCCTTCCTGCAGATCTCTCCGATCTTACGTTCCAGCTCCCGCACGCCAGCCTCTGCGGTATAGGAAAGGATGATCTCCTTCAGCGCGCTGTCGCTGATGGAAAGCTCTCCGTGATCCAGCCCGTTCTTCTTCAGCTGCTTGGGAAGCAGATGCTCCTTCGCGATGTGGAACTTTTCATTGGCGGTATAGCTGGTCACCTCAATAAGCTCCATCCGGTCCAGAAGGGGTCTGGGAATGTCTCCCGCAGAATTGGCCGTCGCAATGAACAGCACTCCGGAAAGATCGATGGGAATCTCCACGTAATGATCCCGGAAATGGCTGTTCTGTTCGCTGTCAAGCACCTCCAGAAGCGCGGAGGAGGTATCTCCCCGATGGTCGCTTCCCACCTTGTCGATCTCGTCCAGAAGCATGAGAGGATTCTTCACCCCTGCCTGCTTCAGTCCGGCCACAATCCGGCCCGGCATAGCGCCCACGTAGGTTCTTCTGTGGCCGCGGATTTCCGCCTCGTCCCGCACGCCGCCCAGACAGATCCTCACATATTTCTTGTTCAGCGCCTCGGCCACGCTGCGGGCAATGGAGGTTTTTCCGGTTCCGGGAGGACCGACCAGGCAGACGATCGGACTTTCGCCCTGCTTTGTCAGGCTTCTCACGGCAAGGAATTCCAAAATCCTCTCCTTCACCTGTTCCAGACCATAATGATCCCGCTCCAGAATATCCTTGGCCCGCTTCAGGTCCGTATTATCCTTCGATGCCTTATCCCAGGGAAGCTCCAGAAGCGTTTCCAGATAGCCTCTCTCCACGGAAGCTTCCGCACTTCCCTGCCCCAGACTTTTGAAACGGCTGATCTCCCTGCGGATCTTGTCCTTCACCTCACGGGAAGCCTTCAGCCTGTCAAGCTCCGTCTGAAACTGCTCCGCATCGGAACTGATCGTATCCTCTCCCAGCTCCTGACGGATATAATTCATCTGTTCGCGCAGCATGTAATCACGCTGATTTTTATCCATCCGCGCTTTCACCTGCTCCGCCAGCTCCGCTCTGATTCTGGCAACCCCAATTTCCTCGTACAGAATCCCTGCAAGAACCTGATAGCGGGTATCCAGATCCACCGCCTCAAGCACCGCCTGCTTTTTCTCATAATCCACGGGCATGCTTTCAATCATTTCATCCATCAGCCTTCCCAGGCTGATGCCGCTGTCAATGCGCCGTTTCACCGACTGACCGATTCTCGGAAAATAAGAGGCAAATTCCAGGAACAGCTCCTTCAGGCTGCGCGTCATGGCCTCTTCCTCTATCTCCACTCCTGCCCCGTCAGCATCTTCCTCTCTGGAGTCAGCAAGATGGGAAGGCGCTTCCACCGGCTCTATCTCTCCCAGCAGGAATGCACCCTCCTCCGCAAATCCTGTCAGTCTTCCTCTCTGCTGTCCTTCCACAAGGACACGCACCACATTTTCCGGCAGTCTGGTAACCTGTCGGATCTGCGCCAGACAGCCCATATGATAGACGCCCTCAAAATCCGGTTCCTCATCCTCCACATCCCGCTGCGTTACCAGAAACAGCCTCTGCCCGCTCATCATCGCCTTTTCCACCGCCAGGATGGATTTTCCCCTGTTCAGATCAAAATGAATCACCAGACCGGGAAGTACCGTCATTCCTCTGAGGGCAACCGCCGGAATCCTGACCATACCATCTTCCGTATTTTCCATATGGCCGTAATCTTTCTCTTTATTCGTATTTTCCATATTTTATCCTGCAGGCCGGAAGCTCACCCTCCGGCCATGTATCCTTATGATAAAAGCCGCCCCGTTGGGGCGGCATTTTTTGTCACTTCGCTACCTTCATATCCTCCAGACGCCCGCCGTTATCTCTGTGAACAACCAACGGAGCGCTTTCCTTGTCCACCGCTTCCTTCGTGATGATGCACTGTTCAATTGTATCATCGGAAGGAATACGGTACATCACATCCATCAGCACATTTTCCAGTATGGAACGCAGTCCTCTGGCTCCTGTCTTTCTCTCCATCGCCTTTTCCGCGATTTCCTCCACCGCCTCCGGCTCAAAGACCAGCTTCACATTGTCGAAGGAAAACAGCTTCTGATACTGCTTGATCTGCGCGTTTTTAGGCTCGGTGAGAATACGGATCATAGCCTCCTTATCCAGCCCCTGCAGAGAAACCATAACCGGAACACGGCCGACAAATTCAGGAATCAGCCCGTACTTCACAAGATCCGTGGGCGTAACCTGAGCAAGAAGCTCACCCATTTCACGGGTATTCTTTTCCGCGATCTCCGTATTAAATCCGATGGTTTTTCTGTCGAGACGGCTTTCCACGATATGCTCAAGACCGTCAAAAGCGCCTCCGCAGATGAACAGAATGTTGGAGGTATCGATCTGGATCAGCTCCTGATGGGGATGCTTTCTTCCGCCCTGCGGGGGAACGCTCGCTATCGTTCCTTCGATGATCTTCAAAAGCGCCTGCTGAACGCCCTCACCGGACACATCTCTGGTGATGGAAACGTTTTCGCTCTTTTTTGTGATTTTATCAATCTCATCGATATATACAATACCGTACTGCGCACGCTCCACATCATAATCTGCAGCCTGGATCAGCTTCAGAAGGATATTCTCCACATCCTCTCCCACATAGCCCGCTTCCGTCAGCGTCGTAGCATCCGCAATGGCAAAGGGCACATTGATGATCTTCGCAAGCGTCTGTGCCAGGTAGGTTTTGCCGGAACCCGTGGGGCCAATCATGATGATGTTGCTCTTTTGCAGCTCCACGCCGTCATCTTCATCCTTCGGAGCCATCACCCTTTTATAATGATTGTAAACAGCCACCGACAGAACCTTTTTTGCTTCCTCCTGACCGATCACATAATCATCCAGAAATTCCCTGATCTGGACAGGCTTGAGCAGATTGATGTCCATTGTCTCCTCTGCCGGTTCTTCCTCATATTCCTCGTCTATGATATCCGCACAGATTTCCACACATTCATCGCAGATATATACACCATTTGGGCCTGCGATCAGCTTTCTGACCTGATCCTGCGTCTTGTTGCAGAATGAGCACCTGATCTGGTCATCCAAAATTCTACCCGCCATTTTTTCTTTTCCTCTAAAAATATTCCATGAAATTCGTGCTTTTCCACACGCAACGACAAAGGATGGCCGCAGCGGGCATCCTTTGTCTGATTCTTCTCTTATTTCTCCGCCTTCTCAGCAGAATCCTTTCTGGATGAAACGATGGAATCGATCAGGCCATACGCCTTCGCCTCTTCTGCGCTCTTCCAGTTGTCTCTCTCCGTATCCGCCATCACCACTTCAAAATCCTGACCGCAGTTCTCTGCAAGAATTCTTGCCAGCTTCTCCTTGGTCTTCAGGATATGCCTTGCGGTGATCTCGATCTCCGTCGCCTGTCCCTGCGTACCGCCGGAAGGCTGATGGATCATGATCTCCGCATTGGGAAGGGCAAGTCTCTTTCCCTTCGCGCCGCCCGCAAGAAGGAATGCTCCCATGCTGGCTGCCATACCGATACAGATCGTGGAAACATCGCACTTCACATACTGCATGGTGTCATAAATTGCCATGCCCGCCGTCACGGAACCTCCCGGACTGTTGATGTAGAAATGGATATCCTTCTCCGGATCCTCCGCCTCCAGGAAAAGAAGCTGCGCCACCACCAGACTGGCGGTCGTATCATTCACTTCCTCTCCCAGAAAAATAATTCTGTCCTTTAACAGTCTTGAAAATATATCGTAGGAACGCTCCCCACGGCTGTTCTGTTCAATGACATAAGGTACCAAACTCATAAAATAACTGCCTCCACTTCATGCATTCTGGATCCGGTATGCCATCCTGCAGCACCTTTGCCGCCCTGACGGCCGGCCACGGCACTTTCCCCGGCATCCGGATCGTTTTAATAGTAACGCACAGGCGTTTCTTTTGCAAGGAGGACGCTTCTGATTTCAGAAATATTTAAGATATTAGTTACGGTTCACTCCGCGAACAGTAACCGTTATTCTTCCTCAGTCTTTTCTACTTCCACGGCGTTGTCTCTCAGGAAATCTGCCGCTCTGGAAACCGCAAGATCCTCCATGATCTGCTTCTTTCCGTTCTCGCCCATGATCTCCTTCACCTTATCCGCTTCCATCTTATAGGACTCTGCCATTCTGTTGATTTCCTGTTCGAAATCCTCCTCGCTGGCGGTGATTCCTTCCGCTGCAGCAACAGCCTCAAGAACAAGTCTGGACTGGATTCTCTTCAGAGCCTGAGGCTTCACGGACTCCAGCATGGAATCCACGGTCTGTCCCGTATACTGGCAGTACAGATCCAGATTCATGCCCTGCATCTGCAGTCTCTGAGCGAAATCATCCACCATCTGTCTCTGCTGGGTTTCCACCATGGCATCCGGAATATCCATCTGCGCGCCTGCGATGGCAGCCTCAACGGCAGCGTCCTCTTTCGCTCTCTTCGCGTCGTCTTCCTTCTTCTCGCCCAGTTTCTTCTTAATATCCTCTCTGTACTCAGCCAGAGTCTCAAAATCGGAAACTTCAGATGCAAACTCGTCGTCCAGCTCAGGAAGCTGCTTTTCCTTGACTTCCTTGATGCTGACCTTGAACAGAGCAGGCTTTCCAGCCAGCTCCTTGGAGTGATACTGTTCGGGGAAGGTCACGTTCACTTCCACGTCGTCTCCAGCCTTCTTTCCGATGAGCTGTTCCTCAAAGGTATCGATGAAGGAGTGGGAACCGATGGTCAGAGAGTAATTCTCGCCCTTGCCGCCTTCAAACGCTTCGCCGTCCGCAAAGCCTTCATAATCGATCACAGCCACATCGCCGTCTTCTACCGCTCTGTCCACCGTAACCATTCTGGAGTTGTTCTCTCTCTGCTGGTTCAGGTCGGCATCCACCTCTTCATCGGTCACAGTCACGTCGGCCTTCGGCACTTCTACACCCTTATAGGTGCCAAGCGTAACTTCAGGCTTCAGAGCCACTTCTGCCGTAAAGATGAAGGGCTTTCCGGCCTCAATCTGCGTCACGTCGATCTTCGGGGAGGATACGATGGTCTCCTCACATTCCTCAAGCGCCTTCTCGTAAGCGTCCGGAATCAGAGAGTTCGCTGCATCCTCATAGAAAAAGCCTTTTCCATACATCTGCTCGATCATTCTGCGGGGCACCTTGCCCTTACGGAAACCGGGAATCTGGATTTTTCCCTTGTTTTTCTGATATGCCTTCTCAATCGCGGCCTCAAATTCCTCTGCGGGAACCTCAATCGTAAGAACCGCCATGTTCTTTTCCTTCTTTTCCACCTGTAAACTCATTGCACTGCATCCTCCTTGTATTTCGCTTCCGGCGCACGTACTGATTCTTCCTGTCTGCCAGCTGTTTCAGCCGTCCAGGCCGGATAGTTCCGTGTTTTTTACAGTCATTAAGCGATTATAGCATAATTATCTGAAAAATACTAGCTTTTTTTCCCCTTTTATATTATAATAAGGGACAGCCTGTGCAGACGGCAGGAGGGAGCTTCATCCGGTTTCCCTTTTCCCATCTGGTCAGCCTGTTAAAATCCTGGAACACACTTTTTCTGAGACCGAAGGATTCCTGAAGTAAAGAAAGGGGCAATATCCTGTACCTTTGCGCTTTTCGGAAGAATCCGGAAAGCGTTTTTAATTAGGAAAGGAGCACTGTCATGGAAGAAGAAAGAGTCGCCATCATCGGTATCTTTGTACGGGACACCGCTGCTGCCGGAGAGGTGAACAGTCTGCTGCATGAGTTCGGCGACTGCATCATCGGCCGTATGGGCGTTCCTTACCGCGAGAAGTCCATCAATATCATTTCCATCATCGTATGCGCCCCTTCCGGACGCATCAGCGCCCTTTCCGGACGTCTCGGACGAATAAAAGGCATTACCGCCAGGGCCATGCAGGTATCCTGAAAACAGGCCTTTGAAAAAGAGCTTTGTGCCGGAGCGTCGCAAAGCCCGCCGCAGACAGGCGCATGAAAATTATTTTCATGGAAACATTTCCACGAAAAACGCTTCGGAATGGAGGAAATCATGAAAAAAGCATTATCCCTGATCGCAGCTCTGGCTCTGTCAGTTTCCCTGCTGGCCGGCTGCGGAGGAAACGGCGGTGCTAAGACCGCCGCCGAAACCACTGTAACGGAAAGCGCAGCTTCCGAGAGCACGGCAGCGCAGGAAAGCACAGCAGAAGAAGTTTCTTCTGCCGCAGAAACCACCGAAGCTGAAACCGTTTCCGAAGAAACGCAGTCCCAGACGGAAACCGCCTCAGGCGAAGAGACCGCAGTCAACGTTATGGCGCTCAAAGGCCCCACCGCCATGGGTATGGTACAGCTGATGGACAGCGCGGAGGCCGGTTCTGTAAACGGCAATTCCTATACCTTTACCATCGCCGCTTCCGCGGATGAGGTTACGCCGAAGCTGGTGCAGGGAGAAGCGGATATCGCCGCAGTTCCCGCAAACCTCGCTTCCGTACTCTATAACAACACCGAAGGGCAGGTACAGGTACTCGCCATCAACACGCTGGGCGTCCTGTATATCGTGGAAAACGGCGACAGCGTCCAGTCCGTTTCCGATCTGGCGGGCAAAACCATCTATGCCAGCGGCAAGGGCTCCACGCCGGAATACGCCCTGAATTATATCCTTTCCGAAAACGGCATCGATCCGGAAACGGATGTGACCATCGAATGGAAATCCGAACATTCAGAATGCGTAGCGGCCCTCGCTTCCGATGAGAACGGCATCGCCATGCTGCCTCAGCCTTTTGTGACCACGGCCCAGACGCAGAACGAAAACCTGCGCGTTGCCCTGGATCTGACGGAAGAATGGGACGCGCTTCAGGCCGATGCAGAAGCCCCCAGCGCCCTGCTCACCGGCGTCGTTGTGGTCCGTACCGCCTTTGCCGAAGAGCATCCGGAGGCAGTGAATGCCTTCCTGGATTCTTATAAGGAATCTGTGGACTATGTCAACGCCAATGTGACAGACGCGGCGGCACTCATTGAAAAATATGATATCGTCACCGCAGCGGTGGCAGAAAAGGCGCTTCCCTACTGCAATATCACATTTATTGAAGGAACTGAAATGCAGGAAAAGCTTTCCGGTTATCTGAACGTGCTCTATGAGCAGAACCCCACCTCTGTGGGCGGGGCTCTTCCGGCAGACGATTTCTACTACATCAGATAACAGGGAATATTCAGCAGGAAAAAGCAGCCATGAAAAAAAGCAGCAGACATAAAAAAACTGAAAACAGCCGCGGCAGCCTCCGTCTCTGGGCGGCGCCCGTCTGGCTGCTTGCCTGGGAGCTTCTCAGCATTTACATCGGACAGGAGATACTTCTGGTATCTCCTGTTTCCGTACTCATCCGTCTTCTGGAACTCATCACGGGAAGCGGCCAGCCTGCAGCAGCAGCCCAGTTCTGGAGCGCCGCCGCCTTCTCCTTCGTGCGGATCATCGGCGGCTTTCTTGCCGCGTCGGCAGCCGGGGTCCTTCTTGCCTGTCTGGCAGGGGTATTCCGTCCGGTACGGGATCTTCTCGCTCCTGCCATGACCGCGATCAAGGCCGTTCCCGTAGCTTCCTTCATCATTCTGGTCCTGATCTGGGTTCCCTCCCGGAACCTCTCGGTGGTGATCTCCTTCCTGATGGTGCTCCCCATCGTCTACACCAACGTGCTGAACGGCATCCGTTCCATGGACGGGCAGCTTCTGGAAATGGCGCGCGTTTTCCGCGTTCCCTTAAGCAGACGCATCCGCTATATCTATCTTTCCCAGCTGCTCCCCTTCCTGCGCACCGCCTTTTCCCTTTCCCTCGGCCTGTGCTGGAAAGCCGGGATTGCGGCCGAGGTCATCGGCATACCGGACGGTTCCATCGGAGAGCGGCTTTATGAGGCAAAAGTATATCTTCAGACCGCCGATCTCTTCGCCTGGACCCTTGTCATCGTCGCCCTGAGCATCGGCTTTGAGAAATGTTTTCTATGGGCCGTGGACCGGATCGTGGTCCGGCTGGAGCAGAGCTGAAATGAAATGCCGCCCGCGGCGGCGGAAAAAGAAGGCCGGCAGGAACCACCGTTCCAGCCAAAGAACGGCTGACGCCGTTCTTTTATGATTGAATGCCGCCCGCGGCGGCGAAAAGGAGGAAGCATGTCAGAATTCATACGCATTGAACACTTAAATAAGAGCTACCATGACAGGCCGGTCCTTCAGGATCTTTCCCTCTCCATCCCCACCGGACAGATCACTGCGGTCATGGCTCCCTCAGGAGTGGGAAAAACCACCCTGCTGCGAATTCTCATGGGACTGGAAGCCGCGGATTCGGGACAGGTGGAGGGGCTTGACGGGCTGCGCCTTTCCGCCGTGTTTCAGGAGGACCGGCTCTGCGCCAATTTAAGCCCGGTCTCCAACATCCGTCTCGTGACTGGCTCCTCCCTGTCCCGCCAGGAAATCCTTTCCGCGCTGGCGCAGGCAGGGCTTTCAGACTGTGCCGGGCAGCCCGCCAGAGAGCTGTCGGGAGGCCAGCGCCGCAGAGTGGCGCTGCTGCGCGCCCTGCTGGCCCCCTGGGATCTGCTCCTTCTGGACGAGCCCTTCAAGGGCCTGGATACGGAAACCCGAAAACAGATCATGGACTATGTCCTCCTGCATTTTCATAAAAAGCCCGGACGAACCGTGCTTCTGGTCACTCATGACGAAAGCGAGGCCGCTTATATGGCAGAAAACGTCTTCACTCTTCCCGTCCCTCTCTGACCGGATCATCCTTTGCCATGAAGCGGATCATATTATCATTCAGCCGCCTGATCAGTGCTTCTCCCTCCTGCTGCTGCTCCTCCGTAAAACCGGCGAAGCAGATTTTCTTCAATTCTTCCTCCATCTGGACAAATTCCTCGCAGACCGTCTCCGCCTCAGTTCCCAGCAGGATCCTGTTTTTCTCCTTCTTTTCCTCCTCCCGCTTTTTATTCGCTCTTTTCTCCCGCTTGTCTGCCGCGGTTTTCTTGTCCTTTTTTCCTTTTTTCTTCTTTCCCTTCACACCTTTTTCCTGTATCGTATCAGGCGTCTTATCATCTGCCATCTCGATAAGTTTTTTGCGTTCCAGCTTCTGCAGGGTCAGAAACAGGCGGGTCAGCGGAATATCGGCCACCTCCGAAAGGCGCCGCATGCTTTCAAACTCGCCGCACTGATACAGCGCGAAAAGCACCTTTGCCTCGTCCGGCGTCAGACGGTTTTTCTTCGCTGCCAGATCCAGCAAATAATCCAGAAGCTGACGGTACCGGTACTGATCCATCAGAACGCCTTCTCCTTCCACCTGTTCCCTGCACAGACTCCGCCGTTCCGCTCCCAGCTTTCTGCCTCCCGGAAGAGGCGCAGGCGGAACGGCTCCATCCTTCGCCGCAGCCCACAAAAAGCTGTAAACCTGCAGCCGGATATCGGCATAATCCTCGTGATCGTATATATCTTTGTAAAATTCATTATAATAATCAAAAATATTGATTTTCATGCGCATGGTATTGCTGATGCTCATTCCCTGGCTTACCAGGCTCCCTTTCCGCTTTACATAGTAATAGATGGGTACCTGAAGCGCATAAAAGGAAGAGGCATGACGAATGTATTCCAGATTGAAAAGAAAATCCTCACACCAGCTGATGGAAACATCCATTCGGATCCGGTTGGCCTCTATGATTTCTCTCTTATAGAGTTTGTTCCAGAGCACGCCGTAATAGAAATCCGCCGGATTCTCTATCATACAGGCAGCGAACTCCTGCCGCGAAAGCACCCGGTTTTCCTCGATGTCTCCCTTCTGGGCAAGACGTTCTCCCGCCACACGGTAAAAATCAGAAATCACCATGTCGCAGTCATATTTTTCCATTGTCTGAACCAGAAGCCGGGTTGCCTCCGGCACAATCCAGTCGTCGCTGTCCAGGAACTGGACGTAGACGCCCTCAGCAAGATCAAGGGCCCGGTTGCGCGTATCGGATACGCCGGTATTTTCCTTATGAACAACCCGTACTCTGCCGTCCTGCTTCGCGTAGTCATCACAGATCGTCCCTGATGCGTCCGTGCTTCCGTCATCCATCAGAATCAGTTCAATATTCGAATAATCCTGAACAAGAATGCTGTCCACACAGCGTTTCAGATATTTTTCTGCATTATATACGGGTACAATAATACTGACAAGCTGTTCCACTCTGGCTGCTCCTTCTTTCACGTTTTTTCATTTGTAATCCTTAACGATTCTATGTGTGCAATCCATTGTACCACGTTTATCCTCTGTTCTCAAATAAAAAGGGACGGCAGAAATTTCCACCGAAAGCAGCGGATAAAGCGGACAGAAACGCAAATAATAACACCAAGATAAGCGACGGAAACAAACGGACGCGCCGATACGCAGTTTCTGGTCCCCCACAGGATAAGCGGACGGCACAAACGGTTGGAGCCGCCCGCTTATCTTACAGACAAACCGGCGGATAAACCGCTGAAGAGAAAAAAGATACACGATTTACGGAGGTGAATGCAAAATGGCAAGTTCCAACAGATCTAATAGAGTTGAGGTACCTGAAGCGAAGGCTGCTATGGACCGTTTCAAGACCGAGGTTGCTTCTGAGCTGGGTGTAAACCTGAAGGAAGGCTACAACGGCGATCTGACTTCCAGAGAAGCCGGCTCCATCGGCGGAGAGATGGTACGCAGAATGATCAAGAAGCAGGAAGAGCAGATGAAATAACTGCTTTCTGCCAGAAAGGCCCGGCTGAACAGCCGGGCCTTTCCTGATAAGCGGCACAACCGCCGCCCTCTCATGCATTTTATATAAATTATGTATTTTCCTTTTCTCTTTTCTCCAGTTCCTTCATCAGATAAAGGATCACGTCTTTCCTGGTTACAATCCCGATGAAAGTCTTCTCGTCATCCACAACCGGAACGAAATTCTGGCGCATGACCCGTTCCAGGAGCCCCTCCATGTCCACATTGGCATGAACCGCCTTGTTGTCCCTTTTCCGAACGATCTGCATGACAGAAATGTTTTCCATCTCATGAATATCCGGAAAGCCTTCCTTCTTGAGCTTCCAGAGCACATCCCCTTCCGTTATGGTCCCCAGATATCTGCCATCCGCCGAAAGCAGCGGAACGGCGGTATAGCCGTGATATTCCATTTTTTCAAGAACCTGACGCAGGGAATCGTTATCCTCCACATACGCCACTTCACTTTTGGGCGTCAGAAAAAATAAAAGATTCATCGTCCTTCCCCTGTTTATCTGCTTTTTTTACGTAACAGCATCTTCCCGCACAGCCGCTCATCCCGGATAAACGATCGTGTCCGCAACGCGGTCCGCTTCTCCTTTTCCGGAAAGATATTCCACCACCGCCAGCGCGAAGGGAATGGAACAGCCCATTCCACGGCCTGTGATCACATTTCCGTCCGTCACTGCCGGCGTGTGGGTTACCTTTGCGCCTTCCAGATGGCCTTCAAAGGAAGGATAGGAGGTCGCGCGCCTTCCCTTCAGATATCCTCTGTGTCCAAAAATGCTGGGCGCCGCACAGATTGCCGCCACCGGCTTTCCGGCTTCGTAAAACGCATCCAGCTGCTCCATCAGCTTCTCACAGCTTTCCAGACCTTCCGTTCCCTTCTTTCCTCCCGGGAGCACCAGCATATCCAGCCCCGCAAAATCCGTTTCCGAAAGCTTTCCATCCATCCGCACGGCGATGCCGTGGGAGCCCTTTACTTCCTCCATCTCCTCAACGGAGATCATACACACCTCTATTTGCGCCCTCCTGGCGACATCCACCACAGTCAGGGCCTCGATTTCCTCGTACCCTTCTGCAAAAAAGACACCGATTCTGCTCATCTGTAAACCCTCTTTTCTCTGTTGATTTTCTCAGACAGCCTTACGAAGATACCTTCCGCATCCCGCCATGCCATCTCCTTTATTATAACAGAATCCACTTCCGCATCCAATGAATAAAAGCAGAGTTTTTTATTAAAAAAATATGAATGACAGGCAATTCTTCCGGGAGTATAATAACAGAAAATGCCGTTCTCTGCGGCGGCAGACTGGAGGACAGAATGGAAATCGAGCGGAAATTTACAGTAAAAAAGCTGCCGGAAAACCTGGAGCGGTATCCCAGCCGCCTGATCGAACAGGGCTATCTGAACACGAACCCCGTTGTCCGTGTGCGCCGGGATGAAAATGATTACTATCTCACTTATAAAGGAAAGGGCCTTCTTGCCAGAGAAGAATACAACCTCCCCCTGAACGAAGAGGCCTACCGGCATCTGATTCAGAAGGCGGACGGACGCATCATTACCAAGCGGCGTTATCTGCTGCCCTGTGATCCCTATACCATTGAGCTGGACGTTTTTCTCGGCGATCTTGCGCCCCTCGTCATCGCCGAGGTAGAGTTTCCGGATCTTGAGGCCGCACACAACTTTCTTCCGCCGGACTGGTTCCTGGATGATGTAACCATGGATCCTGCCTATCACAATTCTAATCTGGTTCACTCAGACAGATAAAAATACCAGACCGCACAGACGGCCCGCACAGACGGCCCGTACAGTCTGGCATGCCATTTGGACTGCCAGGCTGTACGGGCCGCCGATATTCATAAACCGTCTCAGCGGCTTTGCTCAACCGCTGATCTGCAGAAGCTTCGCTTTCAGCTCGTTTTCCATACGGCTCATCTCCGCTTCCGCCTCCTGGCGCTTCTGTCTGCCCTCCTGCTGGATACGCATCACCTCGTCCAGGGTTGAAATCAGGGATTCGTTGGTGGCCCTGAGCGTTTCCATATCCACGATGCCCCGCTCCGATTCCTTCGCTGTCTCCAGGGTAGCCGTTTTCAGCGTAGCCGCATTTTTCTTCAAAAGCTCATTGGTCATATCCGTCACCTGCCGCTGAGCAGCTGCAGCCTGAGTGGAATGCTCCACGCCGAGTGCCAGAACCATCTGGCTCTTCCAGAGAGGAATCGTATTCACCAGAGTGGACTGGATCTTTTCCACCATCATCGTATCATTGTTCTGTACCAGTCTGATCTGAGGAGCTGTCTGTATGGAAATCATACGGGTCAGCTCCAGATCGTGCAGCTTCTTTTCAAACCGGTTACACATGGCGTCCAGATCTCTCGCCTCCTGTGCATCCTCCGGAAGTCCGCTTACCTGCGCTTTTTGCGAAATACGCTTCAGCTCCCCTTCCCGCACCTCCTGCAGCTTCTTCTTCCCCGCAAGAATATACATGGAAAGCTCCTTGAAATAAGTTCTGTTCAGCTCGTACATCTTATCCAGCATGGCGGAATCCTTCATGAGCTGAACCTGATGTCCTTCCAGCACCTGGCAGATCCGGTTCACGTTCGCCTCCGCCTTGGCATACTTCGCCTTCATCGCGGTAATCTTGTTTGCTCCCCTCTTGAAAAAGCCGAGAATGCCGCGCTCCTCTTCTGCATCGAAGCTTTTCAGCTCTGTCACCACGCTTCCCAGAAGCTCCCCCGCTTCGCCCAGATCCTGGGTCTGCACATTTTCCAGCGCCTTCTCCGAAAAGTCCGCCATTTTTTTCTGCGCACCGGCGCCATACTGCAGGATCATATTTGAGTTTCTCAGGTCGATCTGCCCGGAGAATTCATCCACCATCCGCCTTTCCTCATCACTCAGGATACTGTCATTCAGCTCCTGTACCTCCGCCTTCTCCACCGGTGCCGGAGCCGCAGACGTTTCTCCCAGATCAGGCTCCAGAGTCAGAGTCGGTGTAGCTGCAAAATCTTTGAATGCGTCGCTCATGTCTTCCTCCCTGCCGGAGCGTTGCGCTCCGTTTCCTTTTTTCCATACAGCCTCTGTACTGTCGCAGAATATTTTATTTTTCCGCCTTCAGCTTCTGCTCCGTCAGCCCTTCCTGAGCAAGCATGGTCTGCAGTACGGAAATATCCGTCGCCACATCCCAGGCTGTATCCTCAAACAGGCTGTCCAGCAGTTTCTCAAAGGCCAGGTTCAGCGTATCCAGCGTTTTCTCAATTTCCAGCTTCCCATTCCTGATATTTTCTCCCTGAACAGGCTGCCGGTCCAGCTCCTCATAGGCATCCAGAAGCTTCACTGTGGTAGGAAGATAGTAGTCCATGAACCGGCGCAGTTCATCCGCACAGTCAGGATATTCCTTCACCCGTTCAAAAATACGCTCCACGATGGTCTGCATATGAGAAATCTTATTGGAAATTTCCTCGCCGGGAATCGCATCGTTGCTCCGTTTTATTTTCTCGATGTATGCCTTTCCGGCCTCCATCATCTCTCTTACTTCATCGGACAGGCCTCTGCTTTCCTCCTGCGCCCTCCTGGCCCGTTCCTGCTCTTCCTTCCGGCGCAGCTCCAGCTGCTTTTCACTTTCCAGATACTGTCTGTAAGTCTCTTCGCTGACGATCAGGCATGTCCCCTGCCTGTCCAGATGTCCCTGCTTAAACCAGCGGGAAGAAATCATTTTCTGCAGATCATTTTTCACGAAACGCCTGGACCTTCCCACCTGTTCAGCCAGCTCCTCAATGCTGCAGTAGGTACGTCCCTTCAGCGCTTCCACATACCGGTCAAACCGCTTCGTCTTTCCCAGAAAACCCTTTCCGGCCCAGGCCGCTGCTAAGGCAGCAATCAAAATAACGATCAGGACGCCGAACAGGGCTGTCAGAATCGTTCCAGCCAGACCCGCAAGATGCATAATTATAAAGACCAGAATCGCAATGAGGCAGCCCCCCGCAACGGTACAGCCGACGGCGAGAAGGGCCACTCCGCCTGCCCTTGTTCCGAATGTCTTCGCAAACAGGGGACTCTGACTCAGGAAGCTGCCGGCAGTACGGAATCCGGCAGGGTATCGGCGCCCGTCAGAACTCCGCGCTTCGGATCCGGGCCGCCCGTTTTTTCCCGTCGGCTGCGAGGGAGCACCCACATTCCGGCTGCCCCCCATACCCTGCCCCTTTTTCTCTCCGGCAAAGCTTTCCATGCCCTTTCTCAGGCTGTCTCCCAGATTTTCCAGCCCATCCGTCACCGTACGGCGGACGTTTTCATCCAGCCGGCGAAAATCCCCTGAATTCACAGCATCATCCACCATCCGGCGGATGTCGTTGCCGAGATCGCTCCAATCATGATAGTCCATTTTTCAAAACCCTTCTTCCGGCTGTGTTTCAGCCGCCATCTCTCAGGACAGCTTCCAGATCTCCTCATTGTACTCCCGGATCGTCCGGTCAGAAGAAAAGTATCCGGCCTTCGCGATATTGGTCAGCATCATCCTCTTCCATTTTGCCCGGTCTCTGTAATCCTCCAGCATGCGGTCCTTCACCGCGATATACTCTTCCAGATCCAGAAGCGTCATGAACCAGTCCTTATTCAGAAGTTCCTTATAAAGCCGCTCCAGATTTTCCTTATGGCCGCAGGCGAGCGCTTCCTTTCCGACAATGAAATCCACTGCCTCTTTGATCACGGGACTCTTTTCATAATAATCCCTGGAAACATAGTCTGCCTTTTCATAATGTTCGATGACCGTCTCGGAATCCTTTCCGAAGATATAAATATTGTCATCGCCCACCAGTTCATGAATTTCCACGTTCGCTCCGTCCGCCGTTCCCAGCGTAACCGCGCCATTTGCCATGAACTTCATGTTACCCGTTCCAGACGCCTCCTTGGACGCCAGGGAAATCTGCTCGGAAATATCGCAGGCCGGAATCAGTTTCTCCGCATAGCTCACGTTATAGTTTTCCACCATCACCACCTTCAGATAAGGACTCACCAGCGGATCGTTGTTGATGATCTCCTGCAGCACCAGAATCAGGTGAATGATGTCCTGAGCGATCACATAGGCCGGCGCAGCCTTGGCACCGAAAATGCAGGTGATCGGCGTGGAAGGCTTCTTGCCTCTGCGGATCTCCAGATACTTGTGAATGATGTACAGAGCGTTCATCTGCTGCCGCTTGTACTCGTGCAGCCGCTTGATCTGAATATCAAAAATGGATTCCGGATCGATGGACACGCCTTCTTTTTCCTGAATGCAGGCGGCAAGCGCCTTTTTATTGTCCATCTTAATCTGCCAGAGCTTTTCCAGAAACTCCTCGTCATCCTTATATTCCAGGAGCTTCTCCAGCTCCTGCGCGTTCTTGTGAAATCCGGTTCCGATCGCTTCCGTGATCAGCTCTGCCAGCGGTCTGTTGCAGGACAGCAGCCATCTGCGGAAGGTAATGCCGTTGGTCTTATTGTTGAATTTTTCCGGATAAATCTCATAAAACGGATGCAGCTCCGTATCCTTCAGGATCTGTGTGTGGATCGCCGCCACGCCGTTTACGGAGAAACCGTAATGGATATCCATGTGCGCCATGTGGACGCGGTCGTCCTCATCAATGATATACACGGCGGGATCGCTGAATTTCTCCTTCACCCTTCTGTCCAGCTCCTGGATGATGGGCACCAGCTGGGGCACCGCTTTTTCCAGATAGGAAAGCGGCCACTTCTCCAGCGCCTCCGCCAGAATGGTATGATTGGTGTAGGCGCAGGTACGGCTCACCACGCTGATCGCCTCATCCATGGAAAACGCCTTATCCTCCACCAGAATCCGGATCAGCTCCGGAATGATCATGGATGGATGGGTATCGTTGATCTGAATGACCGCGAACTCATCCAGATGGCGCAGGTCATTATGCTTCTCCTTCATTTCCTTCAGAATGAGCTGCGCGGCATTGCTCACCATAAAATACTGCTGATAAATGCGCAGCAGATTTCCCGCCTCATCGGAATCATCCGGATAGAGGAACAGGGTCAGGTTCTTATCCACCGCCGTCTTGTCAAAGGTGATGCCTTCCTTCACCAGTCCCTCGTCCACCGATTCCAGATCGAACAGACGAAGCTTGTTCACGCCGCTGTCATAACCAATCACATCGATATCGTAAAGCCTGGAGGTCACCTTATGCTCTCCGAAATATACATCGAAAGTGGTGCCGGTTCTGGTCAGCCAGGAATCCGGCTCAATCCACGCGTCCTTCTCTGCGGTCTGCAGTCCATCCACAAATTTCTGATGAAACAGGCCGAAATGATAGTTCAGGCCGATTCCCTCTCCGGGAAGTCCCAGCGTGGCGATGGAATCCATGAAGCAGGCTGCAAGCCGTCCCAGGCCTCCATTTCCCAGAGAAGGTTCCGGCTCTGCATCCTCGATTCTCGCCATATCCTTTCCGTGCGCCTTCAGGATGGAATCCACCTTGTCATAGATTCCCAGATTGATCAGGTTGTTGGAAAGCAGCTTTCCGATCAGGAATTCTGCGGAGATATAATAAACCTTTTTCTTTCCGTCAATGGGAATCGTCGCTTCCATCATGCCCTTTACCAGGTTCAGAATCACGTGATACAGCTGGGCATCCGTACATTCCTCCAAGCTCTTTCCAAAAGCCTTTTCGGCAAGGCTGATCATCTCCTGCTCCATTTTCACTTCCAGGATCTCCCTTTGAAGCGTATCCATAACTGTCATTTTCATCCTCCATTCTGCAATTCAGCATATAACATCCTGATACTGCATCCTTATAATCTGATGGTCCAGCACAATGTGCCTTCCGGCTCCTCCTTCCAGCAGCCTTCCCATCTCATCCATCGCCTTCCTGGAAATCCGGTAAAAATCCTGCTTCACCGTATTCATCTGCATTCCTGCATATCCCATCAGCGTTATACCATCAAAGCCGCATACCGGCCTGAAAATATCCATCTCCTGCAGCGCCCGCATGGCGCCGATCGCCATCAGATCCGAAGCACAGACGATGATATCCGCATCCGCTCCATACTGAAACGTAAGCTCTCTGGCTCTTTTCTCACTGAAATCCCCGCTTTTGACGAGAAGAGACAGCTTTTCTTCCCGTGCCAGCCGCTGCATTCCCGCAAGCCTCTCCTGTGTCACGTAGCCATCCGGCTTTCCGGAAAGATACAGGACGCTCTTTCCTCCGTTTTCCAAAACGGTCTTTCTTGCGACTTCATACTGTGCCTGTTCATGGTCTACCTGAATCGAAGTTGTGGTCTCATTCTCAACCGGAACATCCACAACCACAATTTTAAAATGTTTTTCCTCAATCAATCTGCGCAGCACCACGTCGCGCATTCCCATACCATAAATGATAATTCCTTCAATGCTCTGCGAGCGGAAATAATCCTCAATTTCCTCTGCATTCCAGTCCTGAATCATGGAAAAGAAAACGGTAATTACATCCAGTTTCTTTTCCACCGCCCTGTTAATGGCACCGGACAGATACTGCATATTGATCTCATCCACCGCCTGAGTCTGTGTATTCAGCTTGATCAGAAGGGCCACTCTTCCCGCCTTCTTGGAAGAAAGCGCGGAAGCAATGGGGTTGGGGGTGAAATTCAGTTCCCTTACCGCTTCATTCACTTTTTCACGCGTTTCTTCACTGACATTCGGATAGCCGTTGAGCGCCTTGGACACCGTGGAGATCGCCACTCCGGCTCTCCGGGCAACATCCTTTATGGACGACATGTTTACCTCCATGCCGAAGCGTTGCGAAACATAATCTTGCTGTACTGGTTCATGTATGCCGAATCCGGGATTCGGCGCTTCGATCACCCGATTTGCAGCTTCGGCGCAAATTCAGAAGCGAACAGTGTGTTATCTGACACATTCTTCCCTCCTGCATCCCATATTTTCTGACTCCGTCGAAACGACTGAAATGACACAGCCGGAAACATATGAGGGAACGTTGGAAAACGTTTTCCCCATAAAGCCAGCATACTATTATCCCTCTCTTTTGTCAAGGCGCGAATCCTTAAGAAACAGGTAAAAAAAACCGCCGCAAAACCTTCTCATTTTGCGACGGTTACCAACTATAGTAAACAGAAAACTTATACTCTGGTTCCCTGGGCCTGATTAAGCGCTTCCTGAATCTGCTTCTTCGCATCCGCATCCTGCTCTACAGCCAGCTGATGTCTTACTCTTGTCTTCATGTATTCCGTATCGATGACAAGAGCCGCCTTACAGGCTGCCACTCTCACCTTTGCATCCGGATGATCCAGATAATGCGTGATCTTATTTGCTGAATCCTCATCCGCAATTCCACCCAGAGCCTTCAGGGCTTCGATCAGGACTTCGGTGTCAGCCTTGTCCATAATCTTGATAATAGGGCCAGATTTCTTCTTCTCCGCATATTTTTCAATTTTTGCTTCTTCTCTCTGATCGTTCATGATTCTGCCTCCTGATATTATTAGGAAGCCGCCCGCTCCTCTGGCATACCCGGGATTCTCTGTCATGATAGCCGGTGCTCTTCCGTTGATATTTTTATTGTAGACCCATTTTGTGAACTTTCTGTGTCTTCTGGATAAAAAGACTATAAACCGACGCAGAAATTCTCTATTTCCGCACTTTTCATCGTCATATTATCTAAAACATCTCTTTTTCTTCCGGTTTTCTGAAAAGAAATGCGAAGCGTCCGATTAACGACCCCCGCAGAATTGGTGCAATCAACCATATAGACAGCCGCCGTGACTGTACAGACAACGCAACAGGAATCGGGCAGGGAAAACGATCTCCCCTGCCCGATTTCTGCTCACATGTTTTCAGATATCCGCCAAAGAACATGGCTCCTTCCATTCAGAAGCTTTATTTTCTCACCAGATGACGCGGAACGCCGTTTACGAACAGAGGCTGAAGCTCGCCCATGATAAGCGGTCTCGCATAATTAATATAGCCCTCGTTCACATCGCAGCCATCCTCGGTGATCCACTCTGCGGGAACCGGTCTTTCCACGTTTGCGATTGCATGAATATCGTAAGCGCTGGTGCCGCACTGATACGGATCGTCTCCGTTACGGTTCAGCGTGATCATCATGCCGGTCTTTCCTTCTTCGGCAGCCTTCACCGCATCATATCCTACCTGGAACGCCTCGTTGATATCGGTCAGGGATGCCAGATGCGTAGCCGCACGCTGCAGGGTGGAGAACTCTACCGCACGGGTCTTCAGACCGGTCTCAGCTGCAACCTTGTTTGCAAGGGTAGCCGCGCAGCCGGAAAGCTGCTTGTGACCAAAAGCATCCACGAAATCGGAAGCATTGCCGAGCTCACATACGAAACGGCCGTCTGCCAGCGCAACGCCCTCAGATACCGCGATTACAACGGAAGACTTGGTCGCCGCAAGGTATTTTACCTTCTCCATGAACTTGTCCATATCGAAGGTTACCTCAGGCAGATAGATCGCATCCGGGCCGGAGCAGTCGTCACCGCGGCTCAGAGCTGCCGCTGCGGTCAGCCATCCTGCATGGCGTCCCATGATCTCCACGATGCAGACGGTGGGCTTCTCCACGCCGAAGGACTCGTTGTCGCGGATGATTTCCTTCATGCTGGTAGCGATATATTTCGCTGCAGAACCATAACCGGGGCAGTGGTCGGTTACAGGCAGGTCATTATCAATGGTCTTGGGAACTCCCATGAAACGCTGCGGCTTGTTGTGCGCTGCCGCATAATCGGACAGCATCTTTACCGTATCCATGGAATCGTTACCGCCCGCGTAGAACAGGCACTCGATATCATGCTTCTCCATGATCTCGAAAACCTTCTCATATACATCCTCATGTCCTTCAATCTTGGGCATTTTGAAACGGCAGGAGCCGAGGAATGCGGAAGGGGTTCTCTTCAGCAGCTCGATTCCGGTCTCATCATCCAGATACTCGCCAAGGTCGATCAGGTTGTCCTGCAGGAAGCCCTGAATACCATGTACCATACCATAGATCTTCTTTACGCCAAGCTTCTTGGCTGCCGCATATACACCGGCAACGGAAGAGTTGATGACAGCGGTCGGTCCGCCGGACTGTCCAACTACAATGTTTCCTCTCATTTTGACATCTCCTTTTTCTTTGTTTGAAGTTTGAATGTCTCTGCCCTGCACATAGGCAAGGGCATTTTATCCGGGAAAAACGGGATTTCCCCGAAATCGTTAAAATTATAGCAGATTCATTTCTTCATTACAAGAGGTTTGTCGCAGTCGAACCGGTTCCTTTTCACAATCTTCCTTCCTCGCGCTGATCAGTCCGCATCTGATCAGCCGCTTCGTCATTCTCTTCTCTAAAGAATTCCTGAAGCTCTGCTTTGGAAATTCCGAGCACAGCTGCAATTTCTTCCTCATCTCCGTTTTTCTGATAAAGCCAGGCTGCCATGCGTTTTCTCTGCTTCAGGAGATGACTGATCTGCCCCGTCAGGCTCCGATTCTTATCCTCCAGACTCCGGTTCTCATCCTCCAGACTCCGGTTCTCATCCTCCAGACTCCGGTTCTCATCCTCCAGGCCACGAGTCTGCTCCCGCAGGCTTTGCGCCTGTTCGGAAAGGCTTCTTACGTTTTCCTTTAGTTCTTCCATCATGCAAAAATATTCATCGCGGTCCATCTCCGCAAGTACTCTGCTGAACATACTGATCAACTCCTCCGGTTTTTCCTGAAATCCCGCAAGCTCCCTGTAATATTCCGAAAATTCAGGAAATGCCGTAATAATGCGGGCAATATCAACGGGATCATCAGAACTTAAAAACATAAGCCATGCATCCATCTCTTCCTTTATCTCATGCACAATATTGTGAAAAATATCGAGAGAGATAAAAATATATTCCTGCAACAGATTCAGGGACAGTCCCGTATCAAAAACCTGGGATGCACGATGCACATAATGATCGGAATAACGGCTGAACTCACCGCTGCTTTTTTCCAGAATAACTATCGTATAAACTTTGGAAAGCTGACGGTAAGAAAAAGGAAGGTTCTGTGCCGCAGCTTTATGTCTGGCTCTGGAATACTGACGCACTACCAGTTCCGAGGAATAGCAGGCCGCCCGCTGCCCCGGAAAGGCATAGGGGGCCTTCTGAATCTCCACGTCACAGAGCGCACCTGATGCCAGCTCCACCAGAATATCCATTACTACCAGTGACATCCCTTCATGAAAACGGATGGACTCCGGAGACAGGACCTGACGGATCTTTACCTTTTCCTTCATAATTTCAGACAGCATCCGTTCCAGGCGTTCCGGGTGAAGTTCCGGATTGAAAACAAATTTGAAAAACGGATCATAAGTGATCTTCACACCTCTCTGACCGGTGTAGAAATCCAGAAGTTCCTCCCTCAGGCGGGGCGGCAGGTCAAGAAACTGCCCATAGGCCTCCGGATCCTCCTTCAGGCGGGAAAGCAGCTTTCTTACCGCCGTCCTCCGTGTCTCCTCCTTCTGCGCTTTTTCCAACTCTCCCCTTTCTTCCCGGAATTCTGCCGTTTCTTCCATCAGCGTGCGGCTCTGCCTTTCCAGAACCGGATAATCATAAAACAAAACTCCAATCCCTCCTTCGTGCCGGGTCAAACCAGACCGACAGACGAAGAAAAGAAACTCCCGGACATGGTTTTTCCCGTTTAAAATATAAAAAAGATGCAGGAAAAAAATAATAGAAAAATAAAGAAAATAAAGACTTGCATATCAGACAGATTATCCATCCGCCGACTGCCAGGCAGGACGATCCATCCTGAAAACGACACAGAACCGCTTTCGGATCTCCCGCTGTGAAAAAAGCATAGCACATACTTCCGGAAAAAGCAATCACTTTTTCCAGAGTCTTCCAAGCAGCCTGTTCATCTGCTTTGCCACCAGACCCACGCAGAGCGCCGCCGCGACGGTTCCCTCCCGGACGCCGTGAAGGCCTCCCAGGAAAAGGAAGGACAGCGCACATGCCGTGAGCACCAGCGTTACGTCAAAGGAAATTTTCATATTTCCGAAATTTACCGGAACCACCTTACAGATTGCCAGAACCAGGCCCTCTCCCGCCAGGGTGACCACGCCTGCTGTCACCTCCATGCTCACTCCGCAGCCCACCAGCAGGATCCCCACGATACAGAGAAGCGCCTGCTGCCAGTATGCGGTACAGGAAATTCCACCCACAGCCCAGATTCCAAAATCCGTCAGGCAGCCGAACAGAATTGCCACGGGAAGCTGAAGAAGCTGAATCGGATCATATCGCCTGCGCAGGATCAGGATCTGAAGGGCGATGAATACGCAATGCATCACGATGGTCGCCGTACCCACCGTAAACAGCGTGAACATGCTGACCACACAGGGCACGCTGGAAATTGGAGAGGTTCCCAGATCCGCCTTCACGGAAAAAGCCACGCCAAAGGCCATCACCGCCAGTCCGGCGCATAAAAGAAGATATTGTTTCAGAAGCTTTATCATCCGTTCTTTTCTCTCCATTTCCATCTCCTCCCGTTCCTCATTCAGGGAAAGCAGCCGACACCCTTTCCAGAAGCGCCTTCAACATTTCCCTCTGCTCTTCCGTAAGTGAAGAAAGTACCTGCTTTTCGGCATCCGCAAAAATGACTTCCATTTTCTCCGCCATTTCCTTTCCTTCACGGGTTAACGTCACGTAAAGGGAACGGCGGTTTCCTTCATGCCGTTCCCTCCGAACCAGTCCTGCTTCCTCCATCCGGTTCAGAATGCTTCCGGCAGTGGCCGGTTCAATCTCGCAGCAGGACGCAATCGTTTTCTGATCGCTTTCTCCATACCGAAGCAGGTATTCCAGCACTTTCGGCTGTCCGGGCGTCAGTCCGAGCCCTGCCGCCCGGCTCATGATGCTGCGGTGCATGCGGGTGTGCGCTTTCATCAGAAGGTAGTGCAGAGATTCCATGATGTGGGAGAACCGTCCTTTCCTGTACAAGTTGCTTTTGCATAGTTAATAAGCCTCAAAACAATAAGAAGACTTATTGTTTTGAGGCTTATTATAATCTCATTCTTTTTTCTGTCAAGGGTTGAATAAAAATCTGTCAACAGATATCGAACGTTTTAACATACAGGCTGTCCTTTTCACATGTCTTCCATTCCTCCTGCTCATCAGGCCTGCCATTCTTAAAGAAGCTACACCAGCAGTCCATCATCCTTTCAGAAAGCTCGACATCTTTTTCTGTCAGTGGCCGCCAGCACCGGTTCGTAGTTCCGAAGGTATACCACAGATCGCAGGCATGAAAAGCACCACTGTCATCCCCCGGCAGCTTTCTTGTAAAGTAGTAAAAATAAGCCTTTTTCCCCTGTTCGCCTAAGAGCTGACACCAATCCCGGTTTGCAGCGTACAAGCGATTATTTTCAAAACCTTCTTCTCCTCCAATCAGAAACATGTCATCCTCCGTACAGCCGGCCATATAAGAAATATTCGGAAGGGTTCCTTGCGAAGCAATTTCATCATAATCCGCCTGCAACACATAGCCATCAATCACTGGCCTGTATCCAAGCCCTCTTTCTCCCATGAAATGCATATAAGGGTCTGTATATTCAAAAAGCTGCTTTTCATCCATCTTTAATAATTCTTCCAGACTGATACCGGCTGTTTGGAAGAATTCTTCCGCGCATTTTTCCATGACTTCCAAGCGTACATTTTTCCCTAACGCACTTCCGTAATTATTTCCACTCTGCATAATCGCACCGCAAATCTTTCCTTCCGTTAAGGGAGAACAAATCAGTGTCTGTACGCTGATGGAACCAGCCGACTGCCCGAAAATTGAAATCCTTCCGGCATTCCCGCCAAATTCTTTGATATGAGCTCTCACCCAATCCAAAGCCGTAATCTGATCCAGTATTCCATAATTTCCGCTTCTCCCATCTCTGCGGGTCAGCCCCGGATGACAGAAAAATCCGAACAGCCCCAGTCTATAATTGACCGTAACCAGAATCACTCCTCTTCTGGCGTAACCCGCTCCGTCGAATTCCTTTTCATGACTCCATCCATTAATTAAGCCCCCACCGTGATACCAAATCGCCACAGGGAAGCCTTCGGCATCCATTTTGGCCTTCTTCGGCACATACAGATTGAGGAACTGGCAATCCTCGCTTTCTGGCGCCTCATAGGAAGCATCATCATAAAATTCTCTTCCATAAAAATCTTCCGGGCCAAGATGAAACTGTAGGCATTTTTTCTTCCAAACTGTTCCATCCCAGGTACCTTCCCATTCCTCTGATAATTTTGGTTCCTGCTATCTTCCTGCGGAAGCATAACGGAGTCCGCGAAACTCCAGATAATCCCCATGATCAATTCCCGTAAGCTTTCCCATAGAGGTTTGTTTTTCTATAATGATGCTTTTCATCTCCGCCTCCTTTTTTTTGCTTCATTTCACAAAACAGATACAATTTCTATTATTGGTGTTTTTATCTGCAAGCTGTTCCCTTCGATTCCTTTTCCTTCTATAAGCTGCCTATTTCTCCTACCATCCGGCGTAAGCTCATAAACCATTTTTCCTTCCAGATTGTTGATTTCCACTACACCGTCCAGAACTTCCACAAATTTTTCTCCTTGTCTTCTTACCTCTGTAAACCCGGAATAAATCTGACAATAGGTCGTCTGATCCATTCCGGATTCTCCAAATACCAGAAGCAGATAGTGGTCGGAAGCTTCTAATGCTTTTCCATCCATCGAAAGAACACAGGCAAACAAAGAAGAGTTACTCCCTTTTATACAGATATTTTTTGCAAGTTCTATTCTGCCACAATTTCTCCCTGCAAACGCCTTAAATTCTGATGTATTTACACCAAACCTTCCCTTACACGGGTGAAAAAAAATTTCTCCGGTCTGGGAAATCATTTCCCCATCTTTTTGAAGACCCGTCTGTTCTGTAAGAACTCCCCATTTTTTCATGGCAAAATCTGTTAACTTTGCAAAAAGAGTGTAATCATTTTTCCAGGTAAGCCTATCAATCTCATCAATAATCAGGTATCTTTCATTAAAAAAAGCCTCTCCATTATATCGTTCGTCTTCTATTTCTGATATACTGTTCAAATTTCCGCATTCTTCAACGAAATTCTGTTTATATATGCTTGTTTCGGCTTTATTTTTTCCATACGCATCCAGATCATCGCTATGCCAGTATAAGACAGCATGACGGGCTCCTGAATAGTCGCCGCCTGCTACAAAGCCGGCGCTTACCGCCACCTGCGCTTCTCCATCATATTTTTCACCCGCTTCCAAAAATACGCTTCTCAATCTCATGATCAGCGGCAAGTAGGCTGTCGGCATCCGGTAAGTATAAGGAAGACGCAGCAAATCTTCCTGCCGATATACCAGATGCGCAGTCACAGGAGAATTCCTGATCAATCCCTTTTGGAATATGCTTGATAAAATTCCGAATTGAAGCATCAGCGACGGATCACTGTAACAGTCCATCAAATCCAGTACCTGATCCGCTGCTTCCGGACGCAGATGATCGTCTGTATGATAGCAGTAAATAATCAGCCCGTCCCAGTCATTCAGACAGGCATACGCCGTCGTCATTAAATATGCAGGCGCATGAAACAACTGAAGGCCATATTCATTCCACTCGCTTAAGATCATCGGCCTTTTTTCCACTGCAGCAATACTCGCCTGTACTGTAATATTACTGCGGTGCTCCATTTCAGGAAATGTTTCCGTAAATGGATCTGTAGAAACATAGTCTCTCAGGTCTGGAACCAAAATTCCTTCATACCCCGGAGCATTACCAAGCGGATGGTTAAAATATGCATTATTTTCCATTACCTCCGCATCCAGGTGTGAATAAATATCCGCAGCTCCCGCCAGGAGGCAGCCCGTTGCTATCGGTGCCTTTACAGGTATCGAGCGCAGAAGGCTGATCATTCGCCGATAGTATTTCTGATTCAGATCCATTTCAAATTGTGTAAAGTCAGCATAACGCCCCGGAGATTCCAATCGTGTTTCCTGTTCCTTTTCATAAAGAGGGTCATTTATATTCTGACAGTAGTTTCCCACCTCCGGGCAACGCACAGTCCCTTTTTCCGGGTCTTCTTCCTCTGCAAGATCTGTTGCAATAGTTTCCTGCTTTCGATAAGTCCAAGCTTTTTTCAGGTTTTCTCTGTTTCCATATCTGGCCAGGAGAAAAGAATTAAACCGTCTTTGTAACTCCTCCTTATAAGACTTCACAGCCGCTCCCTTCCGGCCTGTACGTGAATCAAAGAAGATAGAATCTTCATTACATATCTGTATCGTCATTACAGCAGGATCTTCTGCCAGCGAAAACCCTGTATATCTGTTCACGTGCGTCAGATACTGCAACGCATACTGCTCCTGCAGTTCAATCAGACGTTCATTAAAATGACTGGAAGATTTACTCATTAAAAGGTCTTCCTGATAATCCAGTCCCTCCTGTTTTTCAAATCTTCTCGCGACCAAAAGGTCGATATGCAGATATATACCATGCAGTTTCAGCTGATAAAGCCAGTAATCCAGCCGTTCCAATCCCTTTTCATTCAAGCTTCCGTCCTTTTTTTCGTAATTTAGAATAGAATATTGAGGATCTGTAGACCAGCCTTTTTCTCCTGTATATGCGTCTACCGCATGTATTCTGACCACATTTACTCCCAAGGTCGCTAACCGGGCAGCCAGAATTTCTGCCGTTTCATGATCCGGCATATTTGCACGTGCCGGAAAATTGAAGCCAAAAAAACGGATTCTTTTTCCATTTTTAAAGCAGAAATGTCCGTCCTTTATTTGTACATGTCCATACTTTCCCGCTGGCGCATCCAGTAAATACGAGAAATCCAATGCTCCCTGATAAGGCGACGCCTTATCCATCATAATCTTCTGCTTCATTACTCCCCTCCGTCATCGTACTCGTTTTGTCGACCCCCGAAACAACAGATTATATCCAAATAAATGCCTGCTTCCGTCATTTTTCCCCTTCAGTATTTTTATGGCCTGCTGCCCGGCAGCCATCCCAAGTTCCCTCGCATCTATTTCCACGGAAGTGATCTGCGGTACATAATGATCCAGAAATGGTCCATTATTTAAAGATGCAACCGCCACGTCAGCAGGAACATGGACTCCATTTAACGTAAGTGCCTGCAGGATTTTCATGCAGATCAAATCATCACTACACATGATACAATCCACCTTTTCCGTCATGATCTTTTCCGCAACAAACTGACTCTGTAACATTGTGATAATATCCTGAAAAATCAGATTTTTATCGTAGTCCATCTTCAACCTTTCGTGCGCTTCCAGAAACCCCTTTAATCTCGCCTGATTCACCATATGGACAGTTTTCCCTCCCACATAGGCAATTCTCTTCATTCCGTGCATCAGCAGGTACATGGTAAGATCTCTGCCTGAAACCACATGATTTGTATCAATCTGTGCAATATCCATTTCACAGCTTCCAACCAGTATACAGATTTTTCCCATGGAAGTCAGATATTTGATCTGTTTATCATTTTCCAGCGCACGCAGAAGAATATATGCATCCGCTTTTTGTGATTCTACCAGTCTTCTTAACGGTCTCAAATCTTCTTCATCCGTCATGCACAGGAGCGTATCATAGCCATTGGCCGCAAGTGCATTTACAATTCCTTCCAGACATTCCATGAAAAAAGCTGCTCCATCCCAAGCATCACGCGGTAAAACAATTCCTATATTTCCGGTATTTTTTTGAGAAACAGGTCTTGAACACAGCCCATGTTCATTTGCAAGATCAATTATCTTCAAGCTCAGTTCCTCTCCCACTCTCCCTTTACCACTTAACGCCCGGGATACTGTGGAATCCGCCACACCCAATTCTTTGGCGAGCTGATGCGCCGTATATTTCTCTGCCATATTGCAAACAATCTCCGGTTAAAAAAGATGATTATTCTATCACTTCTATTTCGACTTCTACCTCTATATTCTCATCCGCTGTAAACAGAAGCGTCATTTTTCCCGGTCTGATTCCCCGGGCTTCGCACAGCAGTGCACCCGCAAACATTCTCCTTTTCTTTTCCCGGTACATGCTCAAATCAAGCATATTTCCGCCATCCATTCCCAGGTACTCCCCGGCTCCCATAACCTCACAACTAACCTCCGGTTCAGCATTCGGAACCCGACGCCCCTTCCTGTCTTCCATATGCAGTTCAATCTGAGCAATTTCTCCTGTCCGGATGGTTCTTCTGTAAGCTTCTGCAACAAGTCGAACCGGTCGTTCCGTTGTCTCCACAATTGCTTCTGCCGCCAGCTTTCCGTCTATGTACCCCTGAGCCCGAAGTACACCCGGTTCATATGGCACATCCCATGATAAATGAAGATCATTCGTAGTAGGATTTTTTTCGCGTCCATCCATCCACGATTTTTCCGCTCCAAATCTGGGATATTCATAATATCCTTTGGTTCCCACGAGCCGGTCATTTATATAGAGAGTTACGTACTGACAGTTGGTATAAGCAATTATGGTTTTAAACTGCCCTTCTTCTCCTCTGAAATTCCAATGCGGCAGCAAATGCAGGGTAACATCATCACGGTTCCATATGGAACGAAAATAATAGTAAGTATCCTTTTTAAATCCTGCCGTATCAATAGCGCCAAAATCAGCTCCCCTCCGGGGCCAGTTTGCCTCTCCAAGATAATCGATTCCCGTCCATACATAGTCTCCTGCAACGAATGGCCTGCTCGCCTCATATCTCCACAAAAGCTCATGGGAAATCGTCGCAGTACGATAATCCCCTGTCTTTCCGTCTCTGATCTGATAATCTCCGCGCACTCCTCCTGCTCCGGGATTTTCTGTACCTACAAATCTTCTGTCCGGATACAGTTTCCTGTCCTCATCATAAAAAGTTTCCGCCCGCTCTCTCCATCTTCCCACGTAATTATATCCAACCACATCCAACACTTCTTCAAACTCCCTTTTTGTCCGAATATCCGGATATGCCATGATATTATCACAGGCGCATGTCACCATTCTTGTTGTATCCTCTTCATGACAGATCTGCTGCAAATATGCCGCAATTCTGCTTCCGTCAGCGGAAGACTGTTCCGGAATTTCATTCCCGATTGACCACAGAATTATGCTGGGATGATTATAATCACGCCGTATCATTGTAGAAAGCTCGTCTTTGCTGTCACGGATGAAAAACTGGCTTGCTCCAAACGCCATTGATTCCGAATAATAATTTTCATTCTTGTTTTTGGAAAGCATCCATTCATCATAGATTTCATCCATTACCAGAAAGCCCAGCTCATCACACAGATCCAACAGCACAGGCATGGGCGGGTTATGAGACATCCGAATCCCATTACACCCCATATCCTTCAGCATAAGAAGGCGTCTTTCCCAGACCTCCCGAGTACCAGCCGCTCCCGTGATCCCGCAATCATGGTGCAGACATACGCCTTTGATCTTGACTGATCTGCCATTCAGTAGAAATCCCTGATCCGCATCAAACACCGCAGTCCGAATTCCAATCGGTGTTTTTACAGAATCCACAACCTTTCCATCTATCATGCAGAAGCTTTCAAGCATATAGAGGTAAGGTGTATCAGGAGTCCACAGATGCGGATTTTCCACCACAGGCCTGCACATGCAGTCCGTCTGTTCTCCTGCCTCCAGGGAAACCGCCGTCCCTGCAGAAAAGATCTGTTCTCCTGATGCATCATACAGCCTGTGAAGCACTCCTACCTGCTCCTTTTTAGGGGAACTGTTTTCCACCAGACTTCTGATCTGGAGATTTGCCGTCTGTATTTCCGAAAAAATCCCATTCGTCGCACAACGAATCCCAAAATTTCCAAAATGTATCTGATTACGTTTTACCAGATATACGTTCCGATAAATTCCCGATCCCGTATACCACCTGGAATTGGGCTGGGCCGAGTTATTCACTCTAATCGATATAACATTACCCTTTTCCTTCAATCTTCCAGTAACATCTACATAAAAGCTTCCATAGCCATATCCATGCGCGCCTGTCCGCTCTCCATTCAAATAAACCGTACAGTCCATATAAACGCCCTCAAAGTAAAAACTGTATACGGACTGTTGGTCTAAATGGGGAATGTCAAAATGTTTTCTGTACCATCCGATGCCGCAGGCGGCATAACCGCCGCCTGCCCCTGAAGGCATACTTTCGGAGAGAGGGAGGCCTATGCTCCAGTCATGAGGAAGTATGATCTTTTCCCAGGTACTGTCATCATAATCCGCCTCCGCCATTTTTTCTTCATCATTTAAACAAAAAAGCCAGGAATCGTTAAACAGTTGTTCTTCTCTCATAGCCGTCACTTCCATAAAATTTTCTGTAAAAATCAGCTTAAAACCGGATTACCACAGTCAAGATAAACTTCGATGCTTGGCAGTTCATCTTCCTTTATGGCGGACAAATCCAGCAGAAATTCATCCGCGCTTCCGGTAACCGCACCGACAAGCGGTTTTGTAAAAATATCACCATCCACCTCAAAAGTCAGAATTTCCACATTCGCAACATCCACATCAATTCGTTTCCTATAGCTGGTACTTTTCAGTTCCTCTGATTCATAAAGCAACGTTCCGTCTCCCCATATTTTCAAATGAAATGAAATTTCCTTGACATATCTGTCCCATACGATATGGAGACGGTCCACAATGATCGGCATCCAGCAGTCAATGTCAAAACCTATTGTTGCAGATAATTTATGATATTTTCTCTCCAGCTTCCAGGAAACTGAGGTCTGTCTCGGCATACTGACACCATGACGATAGCGTAGGCTGTTCATTGCGATGGGAAGAATTCCATATTTTTCATTTGCACAGTGATTGAAAGCCGGCAGTCCTTTATCTCCGGCAGTCAGACCGCATACAGTCATGTCTGTCAGATAAACTGCGTGGTCATCAGGATTTCTGAGCGGAAGCGGCAACGTATTTTCCGTCTTCTCTTCCGTCAGTTCCACATCTACCGGCTGATCTGATCCCTCCAGCGTCAGTTCTATCCTTTTCTCCGTCACATCCCACTTACAGTACACGCCGTTTCCCCGCATATGTACAAATGGCATTTCCCCATTTTCCGTCGAAAGAAATACCCGGAGGCTCTTTCCTACAGGTGCATTCGCATGAACTCTGGTTCTTCCTCCCTGTGAGAAAATAATCAAATACTGCCACAGTCCAACGCTTCCTTCGGCTTTCACAACCGGTGCCCGATGCCCGTCACGCGGAACAATATCAACCGAAAATGTCTGAGACAGATCCGTATTTTCATTGCTGTTCATAATGATGTATACATGATCGCTGTGCGTCACATAAGCGTCTCCCTCAAACCACTTTGGATACAGCGGATCAAGAATCCGATTGACATCATCCGGCTCTTTGACCTCTGCAGCGTCTATTCTGACCAGATCTGAAAACGCTTCCTCTCTATCTGTCATAAAGGGAAGGTAGAAATATCTCATCTGCTTTGGAAACAATTCTTTGGTATGACGGATATCATACAGATTCTGGAATACCTTTCTGAAAACTCCTCCGGTCCAGGCATCCCCCCAGTCTTCAGAAAGTCCTTCTGCGGTAACAACAGCCCGTATCTGCTCCATGACCTTTTCTCTGGATGGAATCAGCCTGTTACGTACAACGGTCCGAAACATGGAAAGGAATGCAATCCCCTGTGGTGAAAACTCATAATCTCCGTTATCTCTGTCTTCAATCAGCCATCCCTCTCCTTCCAGAGAATAATAGGTTGCTCCATATGACACCCCTGCCAATAGCATCTGCGCAGTAAATGTTGCCGGAATCTGCTGTTCATTTCCCTGAAGATATCCATGATATTTCCCAACATCATCGCAAAATCCGGCATCATTCCAATACCAGTTTTCCGCCTGAAGTCCGACTCTCTTCACTGCCCCCTCTTTCCATGCACCAAGAATGGCTCCATAGCATGTATACGAAGCATTTGCATGGTTCTGCTTATAGGAGAATACAACATAATCCGAATACTCACGGATCGTTTTCATATAATCCTCGCGTCTGATAACTGCCGGGAAATCAATATCATTTCGATTGCCATCCGTATAAAGAAATGGCAGGCCATACTTCCCGCACAGCTTAATCAACCGGTTGATGTACGGGATATGCCAGTCATCCGTTTTTCTCACACCCATATAGATTTCCAGCGCTCCGACACTTTTCAGATTTGCCGCATTCTGCATTACATACTCAATTACCGAAAGCGGTGTTACCACATACTTTCCCTTGCTTACTTCCTTTGGCCCACAGGAGCCCATATGCCAGGGATATCCTTTCCTGTCATTTTCCAGAAAGCTTTCTGCAAGCCGTGCAGTTCTTACACGATATGATCCTCCCGCGCTGATAGCTGCATAAGGTTTCAAATCTTCCGGCAAAAGCTCATACGGCGCTCCATAGCGGTGTTCTGAATAATCAAAAATTGTAAAATAGGGATGCTCCGGAGAAATCTCTGTTTTTAGAGGAGCCATGGAATGTTCTTCGTTGATGAACAGCCGTATTGTCTGTGTCTTCTTTCCCCTGTCAGAAAGAATCCTCACATACCAGTCTCCCGCAGGCATCAGTTCTTCATCCGTCTGAGGCAGATAATAATCCACCTCACAGCTTTTATTTCGCATAGTTTCAATCGTCAATGGATCCTCAAAGGACTCACTTTTTGCAAACTCAATCCGGTAACCATCCGCTTCTTCATCCGGTTCCCATACCAAATGCAATGCAATATCAGTCAGATGCTGTTTATCCAATGGTGTAATAATCCTCATATTTCCCTCTCTTTCAAAAATCAGCCATTACTTCCTTGTCAGCTGCTTTTTCTCAAAACATAACCCTGTACTCTGGTTTAAAGGATATCTGCTTCAGTTCACATCCCATTTTGACAGGAAGCTCATAATATACCCTCTGGCCGAATGTACATGGAATCGTATTGGCGCTGTCATAAATCCGAATTGTGAACACTGCGGGATAACCAAACCGCTTCATATTAATATTCCACTCCGCGCCTGTCGTATACCAGTCATCAAGCAACTTACCATCCTCATATATTTCTGCCCGGTCTCCGTCAAACTCCACATGAAGATACAGATTGTGAATATCCGGTTTATCATATGCCGCATCCACAGAGATCAGATATTCCTTATAAAGAAGTTTTCCTTCCGGATCTGCCGCGATGACTGTCTCCTGATACTTCACTTTGGCCGATACAGGACTGACATGGAACTTTTTCCGGGAGACTTCCCCATTTTCATGAAGAATGGTCACATTTTCTTCTTCAGACGACATCAGCAGTTCCTTATGATCCCCCCAGTCCGTGATCACGCTGTCTTTCCGTTCTGTTATATATATTCCATCCGAAAATTTGACTGCTCTGTCTGCCATCTTTCTGTTCACGGAAATATATATATCCTCTCGTTTCAGACAATCCTTCGCTTTCTGAACATCATCATATATCACTATGAATTTTCCAAGTTTACATAAAACATTTCCGGGTGTTCTTTTTACTTCTCCATTATTGCCAAGAATAAATCGATAAACATATACGGCATCCTCCTGAACTTCCTCAATTGGAATCTCATACATTTTTTCTTTCCACAGGATTCCCACGCCTGTCTTCTCATGCTTTTTCATGGTTCTTAATCTTTGATGGTTATTAATGAACAGATATCCCGTCCCCGTTTTTCTGTCAAACCGCACTGAAGCTCTGAGAGTCTCCATATCTTCAGCGCTTACCGGACGTTCCTCCGGAAGAAATACTTCCATCTGCGCCATTTCTTCTCCAAAATCCTGAACCAGCAGATTCCATTTTCGAATTGCCCCATAGCTGTCATTTACTCTGCCACATTCATTAATCGGCGCTTCAAAATCGTAACTTTTGACTGGAAGCGTTGTATAACCGCCAATCCTTTGTTCTTCATTCAGCGTTGTATACTGTCCTTCCGGATTAATTCCTCCATGATACATATAATACCCCAGCAGATTTGCTCCACTTCCCAGCATACATACTACATTGCCTTCAATATCTGCTGCCGAAGCCCAAGGTCGTCTGTGGCTGGTAACCTGAAGACCAGTTCCCAGTTCTGCCGTCAGGAACGGATACCGTTTCAGCTTTTTGTCATCTTCTTTCTTATCCTGAGAACGGTCTGTTCCAATGGTTACATCATTACGGTAAGGAATAAACAGAAAATTTGATGATGCGGGCATCGGTTCTGTCGTAGTGTCCCACGGCGCATCCACATACCCCCCAAGCACCGGCATGGTTTCCTCTATCATGCCTTCATCGTATCCCCATCCTGTTGCCGTATAATATGGGACAACGAATCCCGCTTTTTGTGCCAGCATATACAGTGTCTTCATATGCTCATAACGGATTTCGGGGTTCTTGGGTCCTCCCACATGACCATATTCATTTTCCAACTGAATGCCGATTACCGGCCCTCCATCCCGGTACATCAGACCATTTAGCTGTTTTCCGATCATGTTAAAATACTTTTCAACAGCTCTCAGATATCCTTCTTCATTCGTTCTTACTTCATAAGTTCCGGAATGTTGCACCCAATCCGGAAGGCCGCCGTTGCGCACTTCGGCATGAACCCATGGACCGATCCGAAGAAACACCTGCATCCCTGCCTTCTGACAGGTCTGCACAAATTTCCGTATATCACGCCTTCCGGAAAAGTTCCATTCATTCTCCTTTTCTTCGTGATGAATCCAGAAAATATATGTTGCAACAATCTGAATACCTCCCGCTTTCATTTTTCGGAGCTCTTCTTCCCAGGTGTCATCCTCCCATCTGGAGTAATGAAATTCTCCCATTACCGGAAGTATTCTCTTTCCATCATACATGAGACTTCTGCTGTCTGCTGTATATTCTCCCTCTCCGGGGGCTTTTTGTCCGCTCCCCCGGGATTGGAAAATATTTGTATTTTCCGTTTCGGAAATCTTAAATGTAAGCATACCCCTTCCTTTCTCACATTTCTGTTTCTTTTTTATTTTCTTTCCAAACGCATCTATCCTTTTACCGCGCCGATCGTAAGTCCCTTCACAAAATATCTCTGAACAAAAGGATACAGAAGAATAATCGGCCCGGTTGCGATTACCGTCATTGCCATCTGCATACTGGATAATGGTATGGAATCCATTGCCATTCCCGTCTTTTCTGCTACAATTCTCATCGCTTCCGCACTTCCAAGCATTCTTTGCAAATAATATTGCAGCGTGAACATATTTTCGTTTGTAATAAATAACATACAATTATACCAGTCATTCCAATAAGACAATGCTGAAAACAACGCAAGCGTCGCAACCAGCGGTTTGCTGAGCGGAAGAATCAACCGGATATAAATCTGCATATCATTTGCTCCGTCCAGCATTGCAGATTCTGATATGGAAGCCGGCACGCCAGCCATAAACGATTTTGCAATTATCATATTCCAGACCGAAAACAGTAACGGAAGAAGGAGTGCCAGAAAAGAATTCTTTAAGTGTAGATAACGGACACAAATCAAATACCATGGTACAAGCCCTCCGTTAAACAATGTAGTAAAAAAGAAAAAGAAGGAAAATTTATTTCTCCATGGGAAGTCTCTTCTGGACAATACATATCCTGTCATGGTTGAAATGAATACGGACAAGCATGTACCCACAATAGTAGTAAAACCAGTCACCAGATAGGCGTTTATAATATCACCAGGTTCTTTCAGACAGAGTTTATATGCTTCAAGGCTAAGGCTCTTCAGTTGAGGAATAAGGGGAAATCCATTTCTGATCAGATCATTTTCATTGGTAAAAGACGCAACAATGATCAAATAGAACGGCAGGAGACACAACAGTGCGAAAAAACCGATCAAAATGGTTCCCAGAATATTTACCGCTATAACATCTTTACTTGTTTTGAGGTGTTTTTGCTGTATTTCCGTTTTCATGAGCACTCCCTCCATTAATATAGCGCATAATCCGGCTGGATCTTTTTTACGATTCCGTTGCATATCATAATTGTGACGAAACAGAGAACTGACTGGTAAAAGCCTGCCGCAGAAGAAACGCCATAATCGCTGCTGTCAATCAGCAAACGGAATACGTAGGTGTCGATTACATCCGTATAAGGCTGAAGCAACGCGCTGCTCTGCACCGTCTGGTAAAAGAGTCCGAAATCTCCTCTGAATATATTCCCTATCGCAAGAAGAACCATGATCATCATAGTTGGAACCAGAGACGGAATGGTCAGATACCGGATTTTCTGCCATTGTGTAGCACCATCTATGGAAGCCGCTTCATACATTTCCTGATCCAGCCCCGTTATGGCTGCAAGATAAACAACCGAACCATACCCTGTCTGTTTCCAAAGACGGAGGAAAATCAGAACAAAAGGCCAAGCATGAGGGGTATTATACAGATCGAAAGGCTGGAATCCCAAGGCAGTCAGAACACTGTTTACAACACCCTTTTCATAGTTAAAGACATTATACATGATTGCTCCAGCCACAACCCAGCTTATAAAATACGGCAGAAACATCATCGACTGAGATACCTTTTTAAATTTCTTGCTGATCAGCTCATTCAAAAGAATGGCGCTCCCCATTTCAAAAATAACGCCGAGGAATATAAAGGCAAGGTTATACAAAAATGTATTGCGTGTAACCATTCCCAGCTTTCCCTCAATCATCAGGGCCCTAAAATTTCTCAGGCCATTCCACGGTGAAAAATATATTCCTCCATCATAGGTATATCTTTTAAATGCCATTACCAGTCCCGTCATGGGAATATAAGAAAAAATAATGACATATATTACAGCCGGAAGAAGCATAAGCAGCAGCATCCAGTGTTTTTTTATTACTTTTCCAAATGGCATCTTTGTTCTAATTTTTTTCTGTTTTGCAATCTCACCATTCATAGTTTTCCTCTTTATAAGTAAATGACAGGTATTCTTAAAGCGGAAGGCCCAAAAAGTCATTTGCCTTCCGCTTATCACAGTTTACAGAAAATTTACTGTTCAGCCGCCCATGCGTTATACTGAGTCTCAAATTCATCCAGATAAGTCTGAAGACCTGCGGCATCCAGTTTATTCATCATTTCCTCCAGTGCTCCGTCAATATCCTCTGTCAATCCAAGCTGCAGAGAAGGAACATAATCATTCAGAATATTTTTAATAGCTGCCGTATACTCACTGATTCCTGAATCGTCAAATGCAAAGGTACGCGTAGGAGAGGTTTCTCCTCTTGCCTCTATATTCGCTTCGATCTCCTGTTGTCTGGGATCCATGCTTGCATCCGTCAGCTTATAATTCTTAATTGCCCAAGACGCCGAGGTTCCCCAGATCGGATAATCAACCGCCTTATCGGTTTCTATATAATGTTCCTCATCCTGCATTTCATAATGCACGCCTTCAATTCCCAGAATGATCAAGGTATTCAGATAGGTATCATTCTCCATGATATCCAAAATCATTGCCGCTCTTTCCTTATTACGACAGCTTGATGCAATTGCCATTCCGCCATTTCCGTATGCTGCTGCAGTAGGTTTGTCAGAGGACAGATCATATACCGCACATTCAACTCCCTCCGTTTGCTCAGCTGTCTTGATATAGCTGAACACAGAAGAATTCCATGCGATCGAAGCTCCCTGAAGAGCTGCAAACGCTTCATCATCCGTAACCGAATTTGTCAAGGCGCTACGACTCCATGCACCCGCATCAGCAAGTTTCTTCATTTCATCGCAGAAGCTTCTGAACTCATCTGTTGCATAAACAAGCTGGATGTCATCCACTGTCGGCACCGTATTTTCGTCAGTGTAGATATAGGTCAGATCCAGAAGATCATTATCCACTACCGTCCAGACATTATGTCCAAACCTGTATACATCCCAGAGTTCATTATTGTCTGTTGCCGCCGCGTAAGCATAAATACCGCTTTCCGGAGTCTCGTTTTCTGCAATGGTCAGCAGATAATTCATATAATCATCCCATGTTGTCAGTTCTGTAATTCCGTACTTTTCTGCAAGATCCTGTCTGATTGCAACGAATTTATGAGCCGCTTCCGTCATATTCTGGGGGATACAATAAGCTTTTCCGCCAACCATCACTTCTGCCCAGCTATCATCTTTCTGATATTTTGCAGTCAATGGCATATAGGTATTCAGGAAATCATCTGTAAGTTCTACGAAAGATCCCTTTGCAGCTTCCGAACCCAGGAAACACCATCCGGCGGTATAGATAATATCACAATCTTCCCCCTGCAAAGCCAATGGATAAAGGGTCGTATAATCAGCATAAGAAAGAAACGTTGCACTGATTGTCGTGTTAAAAGGTTCAAGATATTCATTGGCTGCTTCAGCAATCATTTCCCAGTCGGCAGGTGTATCTCCAACCATGTAAATATTAATATTGACCGGTTCAGACAGATCGACATTGCTGTACATTTCCGGTACTGCTGCTACTTCATTTCCGATACCAAGTTCATCCGGAAGATCTGCAAATACATCGCTTTCTTCCGCCTCACCAGACGCCGTTTCTTTTTGCGCAGTTTCCGCACTGTTGCTCGCGGATTCAGTAACAGAATTCGAGTCAGACGCCCCGCACGCAACCGTCATTATTGACAACAATCCCGCAACTAAAATAGCCAAAAATCGTTTCATTTTCATACACCCTCCTTTTGAATTATAGTTTATATGCTATCATTTACTACATATTAGTATATTTCTTTTGTTCATTTTATTCAATACTTATATTTTCATAAACTTTTCGAATATGAACGCGCAATTTGCGCAATTTGATTTGCTGGGATCTGAATATTCTCTATAATTCTTACTGGGAAAATAAAATAATAGGAAAAACGTAACAGTTCAGTCCTGTCTGAACTGTTACAAAATAATTTATTAGGAAAGATTAAAAAGAGTATTGCTGGAAAACAAGTTTTCTTCACCTGTAACAGACACGTACTCTCCCCATAAAAAGAAAAAGGAACGGCCCCTCTGGAAAGCAAGCTTTCCGTCAGAGACATTCCCTTCCTTTTTTGCCCTGCCTACTGGAGGTTCATGTTTGTATATCTCTCCAAACTCTCATCCACTTCTCTTGCGGCTTCGCGGCCTTCGCGGATAGCCCAGACTACGAGGGACTGGCCGCGATGCATGTCTCCGGTGACGAAGACGCGCTCTGCGCTGGTCTGGTATTTTCCTGGTTCGGTTTTTACGTTGGTGCGGGGATTCAGCTCCACCTTGAAGGCGTCGGTGACGTATTTCTGGCTGCCGAGGAAGCCCGCGGCGATGAGGACGATGTCCGCTTCCAGAATCTGTTCGCTGCCGGGGATTTCCTTCATTTCCATGCGTCCGGTTTCCGGATTCTTTTCACCTTTCAGCTTAATAATTTTAACCGCATTCAGGTTTCCATTTTTATCTTTTAAGAATTCCTTCACAGTTGTTTCATAAATTCTCGGATAGTGACCGAAGAGGGCGATCGCTTCCTCCTGACCGTAATCGGTCTTACAGACGCGGGGCCATTCGGGCCAGGGATTGTTTTCCGCGCGGGTGTCTGGGGACTTGGGCATCATCTCGATCTGGGTCACGGATTTGCAGCCGTGGCGGATGGCGGTGCCGACGCAGTCGTTTCCGGTGTCTCCGCCGCCGATGATGACGACGTTTTTGTCCCTGGTATCCACGTATTTTCCGTCCGCAAAATTGGAGTCCAGCAGGCTCTTGGTATTGGCGGAAAGGAAATCAACGGCGAAATAGATTCCCTTGGCGTCGCGGCCTGGCGCGTTGATGTCTCTGGGGTTTGATGCACCGCAGGCCAGGATCACCCGGTCGTATTCCTTCAGAAGCTTCGCGGGCTTGATGTCCTTTCCCACGTCCGCGTTGGTGACAAAGGTAACGCCTTCCTCCTCCATGACGCGGATCTTTCTTTCCACGATCGTTTTCTCCAGCTTCATGTTGGGGATGCCGTACATGAGCAGTCCGCCGATGCGGTCGTGTCTCTCGTAGACGGTCACGCTGTGGCCGCGCTTGTTGAGCATGTCTGCAGCGGCAAGGCCGGAGGGACCGCTTCCGATGACGGCCACCTTTTTTCCGGTCCGCACCCGCGGCGGGCGGGGCGCGGCGTAGCCTTTTTCATAGGCGTTCTCAATGATGGCGTATTCGTTCTCCTTCGTGGATACCGGGTCTCCGTTCAGGCCGCAGGTACAGGCCGCCTCGCAGAGCGCGGGGCAGACGCGGGAGGTGAACTCCGGAAAGTTGTTGGTTTTTTTCAGGCGTTCATAGGCCTGCTCCCAGTTGCCGGTATACACCAGATCGTTCCATTCCGGCACCAGATTGTGCAGCGGGCAGCCGGAGGCCATTCCCGCGATCATCTGGCCGTACTGGCAGAACGGGACGCCGCATTCCATGCAGCGCGCGCCCTGAAGCTGCTGCTGTTCCAGGGGGAGGTGCTCATGAAATTCATTAAAATGTCTGACCCTCTCCTTCGGTCCTTCGGAAAGGCTCGTTTTTCTCTCATATTCCATAAATCCTGTGGGTTTTCCCATATCTTCCTCACCTTTCTGCCGCTGAAGCGGCATTAAAAATCCGAACTATTTTCTCGTATTGGCATAAAACGCTTCAATCTGTGCCGCCTCCGGGCTTAAGCCTTTTTCTTCCATGGCGACGATGGTTGACATCATGCGTTCATAGTCGTGAGGGATAATCTTTTTAAACTTCGGAATATATTCCTCGAAGTTGTCGAGAATCTTCTTTCCCTTGACCGAATTGGTACAGGCCACATGCTCCTGGATCATTTCCTTCAATTCCTGCACATCGTATTTGCTGGTCAGTTCGTGGGAGGACACCATCTCCTTGTTGAGGCGGATGTAGAGATCGTTTCCCTCATCCAGCACATAGGCGATGCCTCCGCTCATTCCGGCGGCAAAGTTCTTTCCGGTGCTGCCAAGAACCACCACGCGGCCTCCGGTCATGTATTCGCAGCCATGATCGCCCACGCCTTCCACTACGGCCGTACAGCCGGAGTTGCGGACAGCAAAGCGTTCTCCCGCCACGCCGTTCACGAAGACTTTTCCGCTTGTGGCTCCGTACAGGGCCACGTTTCCGACGATGATGTTATCCTCTGCTGCAAAACGGCTTCCCTTCGGAGGATAAACGATCAGCTTTCCGCCGGAAAGACCTTTTCCGAAATAGTCGTTGCTGTCTCCGATCAGCTCCAGAGTCAGTCCTTTGGGAATGAACGCGCCGAAGCTCTGTCCGCCGGAGCCGTTGCAGCGGACGCGGAAGGTATCGTCCTCCAGGGCGGTACCGAATTTTCTGGTGATCTCCGCTCCCAGGATGGTTCCGAAGGTACGGTTTGTGTTGGTCACGTCAACCTCCACGCTGCCGCCGCGTCCTGTTTCCAGTCCCTTGGCAAACTGCTTTAGGAGCACCCGCTCGTCCAGGGTCTTTTCCAGGCCGAAGTCATAGATCTTTTTCGCATCGAAGCGCACATCCTTCCGTCCCTCGTAAGGGTTGTTCAGGATGGAGCTGATATCGATTTTCCGGAAGGCAGGAGGCAGATCCTCCTTCATGCCCAGCAGGTCGGTACGTCCCACCAGCTCATCCACGCTTCTGACTCCAAGCTTCGCCATGTATTCCCTCAGCTCCTGAGCGATGAAACGCATGAAATTGATCACGTATTCCGGTTTTCCGCGGAATCTCTTTCTCAGCTCCGGGTTCTGGGTAGCGACGCCAACCGGACAGGTGTCCAGGTTGCAGACACGCATCATGACGCAGCCCATGGTCACAAGGGGCGCCGTGGCAAAGCCGAATTCCTCCGCGCCCAGGATAGCTGCGATGGCCACATCCCGTCCGCTCATCAGCTTGCCGTCCGTCTCAATGCGCACCCGCTGGCGCAGTCCGTTTTCAATCAGAGTCTGCTGGGTTTCCGCAAGGCCCAGCTCCCAGGGAAGTCCCGCGTTGTGGATGGAGCTTCTGGGAGCGGCTCCCGTTCCTCCGTCATAGCCGGAGATCAGGATGACCTGGGCGCCCGCCTTGGCGACGCCTGCCGCAACCGTTCCCACGCCCTTTTCACTCACCAGCTTTACGGAAATCCTCGCTTTGTTATTGGCGTTTTTCAGGTCGTAAATGAGCTGGGCCAGATCCTCGATGGAGTAAATGTCATGGTGCGGCGGCGGGGAAATCAGGCTCACGCCGGGCGTGGAATGGCGGGTTTTCGCGATCCACGGGTACACCTTTCCGCCGGGCAGATGGCCGCCCTCTCCGGGCTTTGCTCCCTGCGCCATTTTAATCTGGATTTCCTGGGCGCTCACCAGATATTCGCTGGTCACGCCGAACCGTCCGCTGGCCACCTGCTTGATGGCGGAGCAGCGGTTTAAGCCGTCCGGGCCGGGTTTCAACCGGGCGGGATCCTCGCCGCCTTCGCCGGAATTGGACTTTCCGTGCAGGATGTTCATGGCGATGGCCATGGTCTCATGGGCCTCCTGGGAAATGGAGCCGTAGGACATGGCGCCGGTCTTAAAGCGGGTCACGATGGAATCCACGCTCTCCACTTCCTCAAGCGGAACGCCCTTTTTCGGATATTTGAAATCCATCAGGCCGCGCAGGTTTCTCACGCCGTCCTCCGCGTTTACCATGGCGGTATACTGCTTGAACAGCTCGTAATCGCCCCTCCTGGTCGCCTCCTGCAGGGTATGGATGGTGGCGGGATTGTACAGATGATCGTCTCCGCCGCTTCTCATCTTATGATGTCCCGGGCTGTCCAGAGTCAGATCGGTCTCCAGTCCCAGCGGATCAAAGGCCATGGAGTGCAGGTCATCCACCTCTTTTTCAATATCCGCAAGGGAAATTCCTCCGATCCGGCAGACCGTATTGGTGAAATACCGGTCGATCACTTCCTGATCCAGGCCGATGGCCTCAAAAATCTGGGAGCCCTGATAGGACTGGATGGTGGAAATTCCCATCTTGGAAGCGATTTTGACGATTCCATTTAAAATCGCGTTATTGTAGTCGTTGACCGCTGCATAGTAATCCTTATCCAGCATCTTGCTGTCGATCAGCTCTCTTATGGTTTCCTGAGCCAGATAGGGATTGATGGCGCAGGCGCCATAGCCCAGCAGGGTGGCGAAATCATGCACATCCCTGGGTTCTCCGGATTCCAGAATCAGCGCCACGCTGGTACGCTTTTTGGTTTTGACCAGATGCTGGTTCAAGGCGGATACGGCAAGCAGAGAGGGCATTGCCACATGGTTTTCATCCACGCCCCTGTCCGAAAGGATCAGGATATTCGCCCCTTCTCTGTAGCAGCGGTCCACCTCCACATACAGCCGCTCGATGGCGCGCTCCAGCTTGGTATTTTTATAGTAGGTGATCGGCACCACGGCAACCTTGAAGCCTTCCACCTTCATGCTCTTGATTTTTAAAAGGTCGGTATTGGTGAGGATCGGGTTGTTTACCTTCAGCACGTTGCAGTTCTTCGCCTTTTCCTCCAGCACATCCCCCTCCGCGCCGATGTAGACGGTGGTGGAGGTCACAACGTGCTCCCGGATGGCGTCAATGGGCGGATTGGTCACCTGGGCGAACAGCTGCTTAAAGGAATGAAACAGCGGATGGTGGGTTTTGCTTAAAAAGGGCAGCGGCGTATCCACACCCATGGCCGCCGTAGCTTCCGAACCGTTTTTCGCCATGGGAAGGATGCTGGTTTTCACCTCGTCATAGGTATAGCCGAACGCCTTCTGCAGGCGGCTTCTCTCCTCATCCGTATATTCCGGCACGCGTTCGTTGGGAATCTTCAGGTCCTTCAGCTCCACCAGGTTGCTGTCCAGCCATTCGCCGTAGGGCTGGCGGGCGGCATAGGATTCCTTCAGATGGTCGTCGTCGATCACCTCTCCCTTCACCGTATCCACCAGCAGCATCTTGCCCGGATGCAGTCTCTCCTTCAGGCGGATTCTGGTGGGATCGATGTCCAGAACGCCAACCTCAGAGGAAAGGATCAGGGTATCGTCGTCCAGAATCATGTAGCGGGAGGGACGCAGGCCGTTCCGGTCAAGCACAGCGCCCATGATATCCCCGTCGGAAAACAGAATGGAAGCCGGGCCGTCCCAGGGCTCCATCATGGTCGCATAATATTGGTAAAAATCCCGTTTGGTCTGGGACATGGTTTTGTTGTTGGCCCAGGGCTCAGGAATGGTGATCATCACCGCCAGCGGCAGGTCCATACCGCTCATCACCAGAAATTCCAGCGTATTATCCAGCATGGCGGAATCGGAGCCGTCCGGATTGATGGCCGGAAGCACCTTATAGAGCTGATCCCGCAGATGCTCCGACTGCATGTTTTCCTCTCTGGCAAGCATCTTGTCGTAATTTCCCCGGATCGTGTTGATCTCTCCGTTATGCACGATGAAACGGTTCGGATGCGCCCGCTCCCAGCTGGGGTTGGTGTTGGTGGAGAAGCGGGAGTGCACGATGGCGATGGCGGACGTATAGTCCGGGCTCTGCAGATCCGTGAAAAAGGTTCTCAGCTGCCCCACCAGGAACATGCCCTTATACACGATGGTCCTGCTGGACAGGGACACCACGTAGGTGTTGTCGCTGGACTGTTCGAACACCCGCCTCGCGATATACAGCTTTCTGTCAAAGTCTATGCCTTTGGGCGTGGCGGCCGGCTTTTTCACAAAGCCCTGCATGATGCAGGGCATACACTCCACCGCCCGCTCTCCCAGCACGGCAGGGTTACAGGGAACCTCACGCCAGCCGAGGAAGGTGAGTCCTTCCTTTTCCACGATGATCTCGAACATCTTCTTTGCCTGGTTCCGCTTCAGTTCATCCTGGGGAAAGAAGAACATGCCGACGCCGTATTCCCGCTCTCCGCCCAGCTCGATTCCCAGAGGCTTTGTCACCTTCCTGAAAAAGTCATGGGGGATCTGCGTCAGGATGCCCACACCGTCACCGGTCTTTCCTTCCGCATCCTTTCCTGCGCGGTGCTCCAGATTTTCCACGATCTTCAGCGCATTTTCCACGGTGGAACGGGATTTCACTCCCTTGATGTTCACACACGCGCCGATACCGCAGTTGTCATGCTCAAACCTCTGATCATGCAGGGGCGCCTTTGGAACCGTTGTTTTCGCGTCAAACATATACCTCTCCTTTCGCCGCCGACAGGCGGCACCTTAATCATGGAAGAATGGCGTCAGCCATTCTTCGGCACGAACCGCAGGTTCGTGCACGCCTCATCCTTTCGCCGCCGACAGACGGCATATTAATCATGGAAGGACGGCATCTGCCGTTCCCATACCCGGCGTATATTATCTTCAGAGCCGAAAAATAATTTTTCCCGGAAAACAAAAAAAGTCGCAAAGAAGCCATTCTCTGCGCTCCTTTGCGACTGTGGGTATTATAGTACAGTTTTTTTCATTTGTAAATAACAAATTTTTCTTAAATTGTCAGATTATTTGAAAATAATTTGTTTTTTCTTTAATTTTCCGACTTTTATTCTTTTATCACCTTCATATGTATGATAATCCGTTTTACGTGAGAAAGCACCTCTTCCTGCCCCGCCCGGTCATATTCCCCCTTCAGCACACTGTCCAAAAATTCCTGAATATCCTCCAGATCCCGGCGCAGCAGATAATAGCGAAGCGCCCTTTCATCCGCATTTTCACAAAACAGGTGCGCATAGTCCTCTTCGCAGAAGGAGAACAGATCCGCTTCCTTCGGCGCCAGCATCACGTTTTCCCAGTCGATCAGCCAGAGTTTTCCCTGCGGGTCCCGGATCAGATTCCCGCCATGAATGTCCGTATGGCACAGGACAAAGGGCAGGTTTTCCTCTTTCAGTTCCCGCGCTTCTTCGCGCAGCGTTTTCATCCTGCCAAGGAGCATTTCCCTCTCCCCTTCAGCCTCCTTCCGGAATGCCTCCGGCAGCCCTCCGGTTTCCGACAGCAAAAGCCGTTCCAGTGCGTCGCAGAAGGGAAGCTCAAAGGCTTCCGCCGGACAGATGTCCGCAAATGCTTCTCCAGGAATGCCGTGCAGCTCCTTTACGATCCTGGAAAGCTGCTGCAGCTCCTCACCGGTGTAAGGCCTGCCATACCCCACCGCCTCTCCGGGAATGAAGGAAAAAAGCGCTCCGGCAATCCGGTCATGAACATAGAAAAGGCCGTCTTCCGCCGTCCGGACGGGACGGCAGATTCTGTCCCGCAGGCCGCTCTCCTGCAGCCGTTCCAGCACCTGCACCCTGACGGGAAGCCGCTGCAGTCCCAGCTTTCCGACCGCCGTATCCGTATCATAAATTTTCAAAAGATATCTGTTATCTATACAGTAGGTGCGCCCCACCGTCCCTCCCGCGATGCGAAGAATCTTTTCCGCCTGAATGCCGTAACAGGCCGCAAGATCTGTTTTCACATCCGGTTCGCCATTTTTCAAAATCCGTTCCATTTTACTCCCCACTCCTGCATTTTTTTACATTTCTCTGTCATTCTATCACTCGCCTCAGGCATGTTCCAGAAAAAAATTTACCGCTTCTGCCATGATGATCTTGACGCAGTATACTGTTCGTCTTATAATTACTATTAGTAATTATTTTTAGTAACTTTTTTCAGAAAGCACAATGCGCAGGTGAATTCCTGCCCACAAAGAAAGGGAGACTTCCCCATGACAACCACCGCACTCAAACAACTGTTAGACTCCTGTTTCACCGCCAAACGGGTCATTGAAACGCTTCCGGAGCTTCCGCCCGGAATGAAGCCCCGTCATATCCATGTGCTGGAAGCGGTGCACGCGCTTCAGGAAGAGAACGGATCCTGCCGGGTCAGCGACGTGAGCGCCCGGCTGAACGTCACCCTCCCCAGCGTCACAAAACTGGTGCAGGAGCTGGAAAACAGAAATCTTCTGGAAAAACGCGCGGATTCCCAGGATGGCCGCGTCATCCTGCTCCGCCTCACGCCGGACGGCCATGCCTGCTTTTGCCGCTATGTCCAGGACATGCACGCAAACTGGAGTGCCGCTCTTTCAGACATCTCCGACGAGCAGGCAGCGGAAGCGGTTCACATCCTGAACCGCCTTCTGGAAACCATGCCGGATCCTGTGTGAAGCATTCCGTTGCACACAGGATCCGCCCATCCATACTGCCAAGAAAGGAATCATTCAAATGGAAGAAACAACGCAAAAATCACTTTCCTTCACGGAGGGGCTCATTTTCTCCTCCCTCATCCGCTTCGCCCTCCCCGTCCTCGGCTCCCTGATCCTGCAGGCCGCCTATGGTGCAGTGGACCTGCTGGTGGTCGGCTGGTTCGGTGACGCGGCGAGCATCTCGGCGGTGGGCACCGGAAGCTCTTTCATGCAGATGGTCACCCTCATCATCACCAGCCTGGCCATGGGGACCACCGTCACCATCGGACAGCACATCGGAGAAAAGAAACCGGAGGAGGCGGGCAACGCCATCGGAACGACGATTCTGCTGTTTACGGTTGTGGGCATCGCGCTCACCATCCTTCTGGAAATCTTCGCCGGGCCTCTGGCAGGCATCCTGCAGGTTCCCGCCGAATCCTTTGACAAAACCGTGCTCTACATCCGCATCTGCTCCGGAGGCATTCTGGTCATCATCGCCTATAACGTGATCAGCAGCATCCTGCGCGGGGTAGGAAACGCCAACCTTCCTTTTCTCTTTGTGGGCATCGCCTGCGTGGTGAACATCGTAGGGGATCTTCTTCTGGTCGGCGTGTTCCACATGGATGTGGCGGGCGCGGCCATCGCCACCGTGCTGGCGCAGCTTGTCTCCGTTGTTGTCTCTCTTGCAGTCCTTCAGAAACAGGACCTTTCCATCCGCTTTTCTCTGAAGCAGTGCAGATTTTATCCCGGAGAGCTGAGGCGGATCCTGAACGTGGGCGTTCCCATCGCCATTCAGGAAACCATGGTGCAGATCTCCTTTCTGGTCATCAACTCCATCGTCAACAACATGGGTCTCATGCCTTCCGCCGGATACGGCGTCGCTCAGAAAATCGTATCCTTCATCATGCTGATCCCTTCTTCCGTCATGCAGAGTCTGTCCGCCTTCGTTGCGCAGAACATCGGCGCCGGAAAAAAGGACCGGGCCTGGAAGGGATTTTTCACCGCCATGATTTCCGGATGCATTCTGGGTATTTTCATCTTCCTGGCCGGATTTTTCGGCGGCGGCTTCCTCTCCTCCTTCTTCACCTCTGATGCCGAAGTCATCGCCCAGAGCTCCGCTTATCTGAAGGGATTTTCCGCGGAATGCATCCTGACCTGCATCCTGTTTTCCAGCATCGGCTACTTCAACGGCTGCGGAAACAGCCTCCCCGTCATGATACAGGGCATCAGCTCCGCTTTTCTCGTGCGCATTCCGGTCGCCCTCTTCATGGCGTCGCTTCCCAATACCAGCCTGACCCTGGTTGGCCTTTCCACGCCCATCACCACTGTGTACGGGATTCTGTTTTTCCTGGTCTGCTTCGCGTGGATGAAACGGAAACAGAGGCTGTGAAGCTTCTGTTTCCAATTAATTATCACATTGTTTTTCATTATTATTTTCCAATAAATTTTAATTTATTTTTCTATTGTTTTTTTTCATTCCGATTGCATATAATAGCACCAGAAGGAGGTGCTTTTCATGGAGCTGACTGCAAATTTTCTGACGCGGCTTATTCCGATTTCACGGTTCAACAAAGGGCAGGCATCCAAAATATTTGACCGTCTGCGTTCAGAACCCGAACTGATTGTTTTAAAGAATAACCAGCCTTCTGCCGTAATTCTTGCCCCAGATGAATACATCAGACTGACAGAAATTGAGGAAGATTATAACCTGCTCATCGGAAGCGGGAAAATGCCTTCGGCAGTTTCCCAACAGCGGCTTGCGGCAAATAAGGGTAAAGCTGCCATTCCTGCTACTGACGTCATGAAGCATTTTGGCATTTCCGATGCCGATCTCGAAGAAGTGGAGGAGCCTGAAATCGAATGATATGGGAGCTTGAATATCTGCCTGAAGCCCTTGATGATCTGGCTTCTCTGGATAATTCCGTCAGGAAGCCTGTCATCAAAGGTATTCAAAAGGTCCAAAAAAATCCTGTTTCCAAAGAAAAGGGCGGCTATGGCACACCTTTGGGAAATAAAGGAACCAATCTGACCGGACTGTTTAAAATCAAATTTCTGAAATATGGAATCCGTATAGCTTTTCTCAACGGATCCCTTCCATATGAAATGAATATCATCCCCAAATTCTATCTTCAAATTCTTTTTTGACAATTTTTACAAAAATTTTTCAAAATCTTCAGCCATTTTTTCTTTTTCAACACATCAAAATCACCAACTGATTTTTTCTATCAAAATTCACAGAAATTTAATGGCCCAAAAACCTTTTTTATGGTAAAATTATTAAACCGTGTCACTGATACGAATGAGCAATTACATTTATGGGGAAAAGCCCCGCGGAACGGCCGGCTCACGCGGCACGCAGTTTTCCGAAACAGCAGTTCTTTCTGTCCGGAAGCGTTCTGCGCCTCCCGCTCCGCGAGAATGAAATGAAAGGAGTTACCATGTTAACGCACGAAGAAATCAGCAGTCTCGACGAGATTCTGCAGCGGCACAACTATGACAGCTCGTCCGTCATCGCCGTCATGCAGGACATCCAGAGGAAGTACCGCTACCTTCCGCAGGAGGCGCTCACCTACATTGCGCACGAGCTCCATCTGAGCGAAGCGAAGGTTTACGGGGTTGCCACCTTCTATGAAAATTTCTCTCTGGATCCCAAAGGCAGGTATGTCATCAAGGTGTGCGACGGCACGGCATGCCACGTCCGCAAGTCTGTTCCCATTTTGGAAGAATTCCGGAACATCCTCGGCCTGTCCGAAGACAAGCCCACTTCCGACGATATGCTTTTTACGCTGGAGACCGTTTCCTGCCTGGGCGCCTGCGGGCTCGCCCCGGTATGCACCGTCAACGATAAGGTTCATGCGGCAATGACGCCCGAAAAAGCAAGAGAACTCATTCAGGAATTAAGACAGGAGGCAGCCAATGAGAATTAACAGCCCCGAAGAATTAAAAAGCATGCAGGAATTCTACAGCCAGGCCCTGAACGCCCAGAAGAAGCGGATCCTCGTCTGTGCAGGCACGGGCTGTGTGGCGGGCGGCTCCCTGCAGATCTATGCCCGTCTGAAGGAACTGATGGAGGAATGGGGGATTCCCTGTGAGATCCTTCTCCAGGATGAGGCGGACGGTCACTTACATACGGAACCGGCTGCGGGAAACGCTTCTTCCGAACAGGAAAGCGCGTCCGGCGTTCCCGTCGGCCTGAAAAAGAGCGGCTGCCATGGCTTCTGCGAAATGGGACCGCTTCTGCGCATTGATCCGGAGGGCCTTCTTTATATCAAGGTGAAGGTGGAGGACTGCGAGGAGATCATCGAGCGCAGCATTTTAAAGGATGAAATCGTGGAGCGCCTGGTCTATCAGGATCAGTCGCTGAAATCCTACCCCAGACAGGAGGATATCCCTTTTTATAAGAAACAGACCCGCGTGGCCCTGGAATACTGCGGCCACATCGACGCGGAATCCATCCGGGAATACATCGCGGTGGGCGGCTACTCCGCCGTGAAGAAGGCGCTCTTTGAAATGACCCCGCAGCAGATCGTGGATGAGATCACCGAGTCCAGCCTGCGCGGCAGAGGCGGCGGCGGCTTCCCCACCGGAAGGAAATGGTCCCAGGTGCTTCGTCAGAAGGATGAGATCAAATATGTGGTCTGCAACGGCGACGAGGGCGACCCTGGCGCGTTCATGGACCGCTCCATGATGGAAGGAGAACCCCACCGCGTGCTGGAGGGCATGATGATCGCCGGTATCGCCGCCGGGGCGCACTACGGCTACATCTATGTGCGCGCGGAATACCCGCTTGCGGTCTCCCGTCTGCAGAACGCCATCGACCAGGCCATGGAGGTGGGCCTTTTGGGAGAAAACATTCTCGGCTCCGGCTTTGATTTTACGGTTAAAATCAGCCAGGGCGCAGGCGCGTTCGTCTGCGGCGAAGGAAGCGCCCTCACCTCCTCCATCGAAGGAAACCGGGGCATGCCCCGCGTGAAGCCGCCCCGCACGGTGGAAAAGGGCCTGTTCGAGAAGCCTACCGTCTTAAATAACGTGGAAACCTTCTGCAACGTGGCTCCCATCATCTTAAAGGGTGCGGACTGGTATAAAACCATGGGTCCGGAAAACAACCACGGCACCAAGGCCTTCGCCCTCACCGGAAACGTGAACAACACCGGCCTGATCGAGGTTCCCATGGGAACCACCCTGCGCGAGGTCATCTTCGACATCGGCGGCGGCGTCAAGGGCGGAAGCTTTAAAGCCGTCCAGATCGGCGGCCCTTCCGGCGGCTGTCTGTGCATCAGCGCCACCGAGGATCACCTGGACCTGCATCTGGATTTTGACTCCCTGAAAAAAGTGGGCGCCATGATCGGTTCCGGCGGCCTGGTTGTCATGAACGATAAGAGCTGTATGGTGGAGGTTGCGCGCTTTTTCATGAACTTCACCCAGAATGAATCCTGCGGCAAATGCGTTCCCTGCAGAGAGGGCACCAGGCGCATGCTGGAGCTGCTCACCGACATCACCGAAGGGCGCGGCACCATGAAGCATCTGGATATGCTGGAGGAGCTTGCGGATACCATCTCCGACACCGCTCTCTGCGGCCTTGGAAAGACCGCCGCCTTCCCCGTGGTCAGCACCATGAAATATTTCCGTGACGAGTACATCGCCCACGTGGTCGATAAAAAATGTCCTGCCGGACAGTGCAAGGCGCTTGTCAACTTCTCCATCGATCCCCAGCTCTGCAAGGGCTGTACCAAGTGCGCGAGGCTCTGCCCTGTTTCCGCCATATCCGGCGAGCTGAAGCAGCCTCATACCATCGATGTGAGCAAGTGTATCAAATGCGGCGCATGTAAGGACGGCTGCCCGTTCCACGCGATCAGCTGAAAACCGCTTACCGGCATGACAACTGTTAAGGAGAAAAAAGAATGGCTAAATATATGATTATCGACGGCATCAGGGCGGATTTTGACCAGGAAAAGAACATTCTCCAGGTGATCAACAGCGTGGGCATCCACGTTCCCACCCTGTGCTATTATTCCGATCTTTCCATTTACGGCGCGTGCCGCATGTGTATGGTGGAGGACGAGCGGGGCAGCCTGATCGCTTCCTGCTCCACTCCGCCCAAACACGGCATGGTCATCAAAACAAACACGCCAAGGCTGCAGCATCACAGAAGGATGATCCTGGAACTGCTGCTGGCGTCTCACTGCAGGGACTGCACCGTCTGTGAGAAAAACCAGACCTGCCGCCTGCAGGAACTCGCCGCGCGGCTGGAGCTGAACGACATCCGTTTTCCCAATACGAGAAAGCCGCAGCCCATTGACGATTCCTCACCTTCCATCGTCCGCGATCCCAGCAAATGTATCCTCTGCGGCGACTGCGTGAGAGTCTGTAACGAAGTGCAGCATGTGGGAGCCATCGACTTCGCTCAGCGCGGCTCCGAAGCCATCGTCACACCGGCCTTCGGAAAGAAGCTGGCGGAAACCGACTGCGTCAACTGCGGCCAGTGCGCCGCCGTCTGTCCCACCGCCGCCATCCGTATCCAGACCTGCCATAACAGCGTCTGGCGCGAACTCTATAATCCGAAAAAGCGCGTTGTCGCCCAGGTCGCTCCCGCCGTCCGCGTGGCCATCGGCGAGGCCTTCGGCATGAAGCCCGGCGAAGACAGCATCGGCAGGGTATTCACCGCCATGCGCATGATGGGCTTTGACGCGGTGTTTGACACCTGTCTCGGCGCGGACCTCACCATCATGGAGGAAGCGAAGGAGCTGGCGGAGAAGCTGGAGAGGGATGCCGCCGCAGAAGCGGCAGACAGTTCCAATGGGGAGAACGTTTCCTTCCCGCTGTTCACCTCCTGCTGTCCCGCCTGGATCCGCTATGCGGAAAACCTGCATCCGGAGGTTCTGCCCTATATTTCCACCTGCAAATCCCCGATGGAGATGTTCGGCGCCGTGATCAAGGAATACTATAAAAAACAGGATCAGGAAGAGGACCGCCAGACCGTCTCCGTCGCCGTCATGCCCTGCGTGGCGAAAAAGATGGAAGCCGGCCGGGAAGAATTTATCCGGGACGGCATTCCGGACGTGGACTACGTCATCACCACCAAAGAGCTGATCCGCATGATCCGGGAAAGCGGCATTGCCTTTGACGAAATTGATCCGGAGGCTCCCGACATGCCCTTCTCCATCTCTTCCGGAGCGGGCGTCATTTTCGGCGTGACCGGAGGCGTAACGGAAGCGGCGCTGCGCCGTCTGGTGAAGGAAAAGAATACCCAGACCCTGCGGGACATCAAGTTTTCCGGCATCCGCGGCATGGAAGGCGTCAAGGCTGCCGAAATGGAGCTGGACGGACGAAAAGTGCGCATCGGCGTGGTGAGCGGCCTCGGAAACGCGCATAACCTGATCGAGAAGATCAAGAGCGGCGAAGAGCACTTCGATTTTGTGGAAGTCATGGCCTGCCCTTACGGCTGTATCTCCGGCGCCGGCCAGCCCTTCTGCCACAAGGTGGACAAGAAGGAGCGCCTGAAAGGCATGTACAAGTCCGACAATGCAGCTCCCATCAAGCGCAGCGAAGAAAACCCTGTGGTTTACAACCTCTACCACGGCGGCGTTCTGGAAGGCAGGGCGCACGAGCTTCTGCATGTGCATTATAAAGGTGCCGAAACCCATTGACATTCCTGCGATTTTCGCATAGAATACGCTTACACAGATGATCTGACTGAAAACAGAATACCGCCATCGGAGGACTGGTGCGCCGCAGCGCCACGGCCGGCTCAGGCCGGCCTCAGTCGAGAAGATGTCGGGTGCGCCCGGTTATTGTAGTTTACAATGACCGGGTGTTTTTTTATCTTCTTCTCACAATGCTCGCGTCCTATTGTGCGCTTCTGCTGTGTTATGGATAGCCTTGCGAAAATGCAGGCGGAACGGAGGGAACGATGTTTCTGAAAAAAGAAAAGTACACGGACAAAACCGTGCGTGCAAAAAAGGAAGAACACACCTATGGCGTGATCGGCCTGGGAAGATTCGGCATGCCTCTGGCGATCAAGTTGGCCGAATCAGGGAAGGACTGCATCGTCATAGATAACTGTGAAGAAAAGCTTCGGGCCATCCGGCCCTATACGGACTATACCATTCTTGTCACCATGAACCTGATTCAGCTCGGCGTGCCCCGCGTCATCGCCAAGGCAACCAGCCGGGAACAGGGACTGGTGCTGGAAACGCTCGGCGCAGAGGTGGTATTCCCGGAGCATGATATGGCCCTGCGCGTGGCAAGGAGAATCCTCACCTCCAGCGTGATCGACCACCTGTCCCTGAAGGATAATATCGAGATATCCAAAATCGAGGTGACAGAAAGGATGAACGGCCAGACCATACGCTCTTTATACCTGCGGCAGAGATATAAGCTGAACATCATCGCCATCGAAAGCGAAGGCGGCACCGAAACGGAAATCGAACCGGAGGCTGTAAAATATTCTGTGTCTATGGGAATGAAACCTTCCAGATAAGAATTCG